>Ga0209121_10000566_pt1 | contig 38799 bp, 37 predicted proteins | sample Cruoilmetagenom3_FD_187292 | JGI IMG/M metagenome (GOLD analysis project Ga0209121, IMG submission 187292) | Oil polluted marine microbial communities from Coal Oil Point, Santa Barbara, California, USA - Sample 3 (SPAdes) (version 2) | ecosystem: Environmental > Aquatic > Marine > Oil seeps ... | reverse complement strand
CGGAAGAAGCACCCGCAGCCATTGGCACCTACTCGCAAGCGATAAAAGTAAACAATACCGTCTACCTCTCCGGGCAAATTCCCCTGGACCCAAAAACAATGACCGTTGTAGATGACAGTATTGAGGCCGAAATTGAACAGGTATTTAAAAACCTGACAGCCGTTTGCGAAGCTGCCGGCGGCAATTTAAAAGATATCGTCAAACTGAATATTTACCTCACCGATCTCGGTAACTTTGCTGCAGTGAATAAAGTCATGGCAAGCTATTTTACAGAGCCCTACCCCGCCCGGGCGGCTATTGGAATCAACGAACTGCCAAAAGGCGTTGGGGTAGAAATGGATGGCATTATGGTCATCTAACGACAAAGTTGGCGCCAAACAAAAAGGGCTTAAGCACCCCGCTCATTGGCCAACAATGCGCTGTAACCTTCTCTATAGGTTGGGTAACGAAACTGATAACCACTGTCCGTTAGTCGCTGGTTGCAACACCGGCGCCCTCCCTCTCGGCGTGTTTCATCACCTTCCTGCGCGGTAATCCCCAGCTGCTCAGCCAACCAACGCTGCATCGCGTGGGCTGACACCGGCTCATTGTCTGAAGCGATATACAAATTATCTAGCGGCAGCCCCTGGCCAAACCTACCCAACAAATGTGAAAGCACGCCAGCACAATCCTCTGAATGAATCCGGTTAGTCCACTGAACAGGAGCCACAGGGGCAATGACGCCCGCTCGAACCTGCTTGATTAACCGGTTTCTTCCCGGGCCGTAGATCCCAGAAAACCTTAACACCACCGTTGGCAAGGGCAATTGCTGTATCAGCTGCTCGGCCTCAAGCAACCGCTTTCCCCGAAATGATGAGGGGTTAGTTTCCGACGATTCATCCACCCACTCTCCCTTGACCTGACCATAGACCCCTGTGCTGGATGCCCAAAATAAGATCCCCGGCGTCTGACGACTATTAACAAGCGCCGCTTTTAATGCCTTTGCACCCGCCACATAGGCACCCAAATAACCCTCGTCTGTTATCTGGTCAGGTGTCAGTGTCACCACGATAGCGTCAAAACTACGACTTTCCAGCAATCTTGTCAGCGTGACCACATCCTTAATATCCCCGGCCACCGCATGAATATCCGGCGGCAATACGGTTGGATGACGACGCATGGCAACGGCCTGCCAGACCGAGTTGAGAGTGGAGCACTCCAGCTGGCGAATAGTGCGAACACCGATATCACCACAACCAATAAATAAAACTTTCATGCACGATTCTTTCAATGAACTTTCCCTTATTGATTTATTTTAGCTATTATTTTCTGCATAGAGGATTTTGCTATGACCTTAACTGAATTACGCTACATCGTCACATTGGCGCAGCAACAACATTTTGGACAAGCGGCCAAACTTTGTCATGTAAGCCAGCCCACGCTGAGCATTGCCGTCAAAAAACTTGAACAAGAACTCGGTGTTGACTTATTTGAGCGCTCAAAAAACAGCGTCCGCCCCACACCCATTGGCGAACAAGTCGTGGCTCAAGCGCAACGCGTGCTAGAAGAGAGCGCCTCTATTAGAGACATCGCATCTGCGGGCAAGGACCAGCTTAAAGCCCCGCTCTACGTAGGCGCCATTTTTACAATCGGCCCCTATTTGTTCCCACATTTTATCCCCGAATTGCAAAAAGCGGTCCCGCAAATGCCGTTGGTCGTGGAAGAGGGCTTCACTGCCACCCTCAGAGAACGGCTTCGCAAAGGCGAATTGGATGTGATTATTGTTGCCTTACCTTTCAATGAACCCGATGTAGTCACCCAGCCCCTTTATTCAGAACCGTTCGTCGTACTTCTGCCCGCAAACCACCCGCTGGCCAAAAAGAAAACGATCTCACCGAGCGACCTTGAATGGGAAAATGTTTTACTGCTGGGAGAGGGGCACTGCTTTGGAGACCAGGTGCGTGAAGCACTACCCAATCTGAACAAACACCATGAAGAGCACCTGGGACAAATCAGCACTCATAGCGAGGGTAGCTCCCTAGAAACACTTCGTCACATGGTGGCATCGGGGCTTGGCATAACCATCCTGCCATTGTCTGCAGCCGTCGGCACAGGTTACCGGGATGGACTACTGGTTACGCGACCTTTTGCCGACCCCGTTCCCTGTCGAACCTCGGCCTTGGCCTGGCGAGCAAGCTTCCCGAGACACAAGGCTATAGATGCGCTACGAAATGCCATCAAACATCACCCACTCCCAAGCTGCCCGACCATAGAATGACCGAAAAAACGCTGGATCAAATACCTGTCACTCAGCTCAAGGGGGTTGGGACCCAGCTTGCTGGAAAGCTGGCCAAGCTTGGCATTAATACCATTCAGGATATTCTGTTTCATCTACCACTCCGATACATGGATAGAACCAGAATCACACCCATAGGCAGCGCACAGCTTAATACCGACGTGGTGATAGAAGGGGAAGTTCGCGGTTGCGACCTGGTATATGGCCGACGTCGCAGCCTCATGTGTCGCCTGCAAGACAACACCGGCATAATCACGCTACGATTTTTTCATTTCAGCAATGCTCAGCGGGAGAACTTGAAAACCGGCAGCCACCTTCGCTGCTTTGGCGAGGTTAAGCATGGCAGCTCCGGACGGGAAATCTACCATCCCGAATACCAATTTCTCGATCAGAATCAGCCACTGCCACTTCAGCAACACCTGACTGCGGTATACCCCGCTTCCGAGGGACTTAGCCAACAGCGCATGCGCACTATCGCCGGCCAGGCAATCACATTAATCAATGAGAATTCCATTACCGAATTGCTCCCGGAAGCATTCCACAAAACTTCTCTCACCGAGGCGTTACTTTTTATCCACCAGCCTCCCCAGTCGGCCTCTCTCGACCTGCTGGCCAATGGTGATCACCCCGCCCAACAGCGTCTCGCTTTTGAAGAGCTTCTGGCACACCACCTTAGTCTGCTCCACCTCCGTAGGACTTTTCAGCAACAACCAGCGCCCGCTCTAAATAAGAATGATGCATTGGAGCAGCAATTTTGCAGCGCCCTTCCATTCCAATTAACCTTGGCGCAACAGCGTGTTAGCCATGAAATACAGCACGACATGGCGAAACCCTTTCCCATGCTGCGCCTAATACAAGGTGACGTGGGCTCGGGAAAAACTATTGTGGCAGCACTCGCGGCACTGCAATGTATTGCCAATGGAAAACAAGCCGCCATCATGGCGCCCACCGAAATTTTGGCAGAACAGCACCGCAACAACTTTGAGATATGGTTCAAACCGCTAGGTGTTCGCGTGGCATGGCTGACGGGAAAAGTTAAAGGCAAGGCCCGAGAAAGGCAATTACAAGCCATCAGTGATGGTTCAGCCCAAATCATTGTAGGTACCCATGCATTATTTCAGGATGAAGTCGCCTTTAATGACTTGGGACTCACCATTGTCGATGAACAACATCGCTTCGGCGTTCATCAACGCCTGGCACTGAAAGAAAAAGGGCTGACACAGGATTACGTTCCTCACCAACTCATCATGACGGCAACACCCATCCCCAGAACACTGGCAATGAGTGCTTATGCCGACTTGGACTGCTCCATAATTGATGAGCTTCCACCGGGCCGCTCCCCCGTCAACACGGTGGTCATTGCCAACCAACGTCGCCAGGAAATCATCGAACACGTGCGTACGGCCTGCGCCAATGGACGCCAGGCCTACTGGGTATGCACACTCATCGAAGAATCCGATGCACTCGAAGCACAGGCTGCGGAAGCGACGGCAGATGAACTACATCTGTTATTGCCCGAACTTAATATAGGCCTGATTCACGGGCGACTAAAACCCGCCGAAAAAGCCGCCACCATGAACGCCTTCAAAAATGGCGACATTCACCTGCTGGTGGCAACCACGGTCATTGAGGTCGGCGTCGATGTACCCAATGCCAGCCTCATGGTAATAGAGAACCCCGAACGCCTGGGTCTAGCTCAACTTCATCAACTCCGAGGCCGAGTAGGGCGCGGAAAAGAGGAGAGCCACTGTGTACTTCTCTACAGTACACCGCTGTCACAACAGGGGACTGAACGCCTCAAAATCATGCGCCAAACAACGGATGGCTTCAAAATTGCCGAAATGGATCTTAAGTTGCGCGGCCCCGGAGAAGTGCTTGGAACTCGGCAAACGGGTGACATGGAGCTGAGAATTGCAGACCTTCTGCGAGATGCACATCTGCTGCCAGACATTAAAAAATCAGCAGAGGTAATGCTGGCAGAATATCCACTAAAAGCCGACGCGATTATCAATCGATGGCTGGGTGGCAGTGAGCGCTACGGCCAGGTCTGATACCCGTAACTTTTACAGCACTAGCTATCGCGTTAATACATGGATCAAAACAATCTACTGAGTTTTTTTGGTTAATCATCACGAATATGTGACATTTTCGTTACAGCTTCATATACTCGCGGCCTATCACTATAGGAGCCCACACCATGGCTTTTGGTAAGACTATTTTTAATCTTTTCGGTAAATCCCCCATCAGTCCATTGCAGACGCACATGTCGCTGGTGATAGCCTGCGAAGAAAAACTGCCGGATTTTCTTGAGGCCTCCATTGCCAACGACTGGGAAAAAGCCGAAGAAATATTTTCTGCTATATCGAAAAAGGAAGATCAAGCAGATGAAATGAAGCGACAGCTTCGACTTCAACTCCCCAAAAGTCTATTTATGCCTCTCGACCGAGGCGACTTACTAGACCTTCTAAGTCTTCAAGATCGTATTGCTAATCGCACCAAGGATATTGCAGGCCTGATGCTAGGCAGGAAAATGTCTATCCCTGAGCCGCTCCACCAACAAATGCTGGGCTTTGTCGCATCATCAATTGAGGCTGGCAGACAAGCCCTGAAAGCGATCAATGAACTCGATGAACTTCTGGAGGTTGGATTTAGTGGCAAGGAAGTCGACTTTGTCGAAAAAATGATTGGCGAACTGGATCACCTGGAAAACAAAACTGACCAGTTTGAACAGGACATTCGCCATCAGTTGTTTAAGCTGGAGCAGGACCTCCCCCCTATTGATGCGATATTTCTCTATCAAATCATAGACATGATCGGTGAATTAGCCGATTTAGCCGAAGGTGTCGGTGGACGACTACAACTCTTGCTTGCCCGATAACAGGGCTAATAACAATTATTAGGAAATCTGGACATGACCCTATTTGCTGAATACGGCCAAATACTGATCATCCTTGCCTGTGTCTTCGGCCTCTTTATGGCTTGGGGTGTAGGTGCCAACGATGTCGCCAATGCCATGGGTACCTCCGTGGGCTCTAGGGCGCTCACCGTTAAGCAAGCCATCCTCATCGCCATGGTGTTTGAATTTGCCGGCGCCTATTTAGCGGGAGGGGAGGTAACCTCGACCATACGGAAAGGCATCATAGACCCCGGAATTCTGACGGAAGCACCTGAACTCTTGGTGTATGGGATGCTGTCGGCACTGCTCGCCGCTGGCACATGGCTACTCATTGCCAGCATGATGGGTTGGCCGGTATCGACCACCCACTCTATTGTCGGTGCCATTGTTGGTTTTGCCGCTGTGGGAATCTCTCCCGACGCAGTGAACTGGGGGAAAGTTGGCAAAATCGTTGCCAGCTGGGTGGTTTCACCTGTCTTGGCGGGCTCCATATCGTACATGCTCTTTCGCAGCGTTCAGAATCTGATTCTCACTCGACATGACCCCTTTGCACGAGCCAAGAAAATAATCCCAATCTATATGTTTGCCGTAGGCTTCCTGATTTCCATGGTCACCATGCTCAAGGGACTCAAACATATATTCAAAGACGCCGACATTTCCATGAGTTTTGGTGAGTGTGCACTGGTGGCAGTAGGCATTGGTCTTGTTGTTTCAGCAATCGGCTCAGTACTGCTCAAACGAGTGGAGCGCGATGAAGAAGCAGAAAAAGACAACCGTTTTGCCAGTGTAGAAAAAGTTTTTGCGGTACTAATGGTCTTTACTGCCTGCGCCATGGCCTTTGCCCACGGCTCAAACGATGTCGCTAATGCTGTTGGCCCATTGGCCGCCGTAGTGAGTGTGGTGAAATCTGGCACGGTTGAGGCAAAAAGTATCATGCCCAGCTGGATTCTGCTGTTGGGTGGTGTCGGTATTATGTTGGGTCTAGCCACTTACGGCTTTAAGGTCATGGGCACAATTGGCCGTAAAATTACCGAGCTCACCCCCAGCCGTGGCTTTGCAGCTGAACTCGGTGCTGCCGCCACTGTCGTGCTTGCTTCCGCCACGGGACTACCCATATCAACGACTCACACATTGGTCGGCGCTGTACTGGGTGTAGGTCTGGCCCGAGGCATCGCGGCCCTGAATCTTCGCGTTATTGGTACTATCTTTATGTCCTGGTTGGTCACGCTACCAGCAGGAGCGGGCCTGGCCATTGTCTTTTTCTTCTTTTTCAAAGGAATCTTTAGTTAATCGCCAGCCCCGACGAAGCGAAGAACAAAAAAAGCCCGGCCTTACCGCCGGGCTTTTTCATTTACTCTATTAGTTCTCTACCCCACCAAGATATCTTTCTCTCCCTCGGTTTTGGCAATGATGACCGCCCCACAAGAATCACTAAAGACATTTACAGAGGTTCTCAGCATATCGAGAATACGATCCGTCACTAGCAGCATGCCAATGCCCTCCAAGGGCAGACCAACCACTCCCAGAATAACGGTGATCGCCACCAAGCTGGCCGCTGGAATACCTGCGACACCAATGGAAGTCAGCAGTGCCACCAGTACAATAATGAACTGCGTAACAAAACTTAAATCCAGCCCATAGGCTTGAGCAATAAACATTGCCGCAACACATTCATACAGAGCCGTGCCATCCATATTAATGGTGGCGCCCAACGGCAACACGAAGGAGGTCGTTCGATTAGAGACACCGGCATTTTTCTCCACACACTCAATGGTTACCGGTAACGTACCCGAGGAGGATGCCGTTGAAAAAGCTGTTAACAGCGCCGGCAACATAGCCCGGTAATGTTTCAGTGGGTTCACCCCCGCTAACCTGAGCATCAAGCTCAACGAAACAAATACATGGAAAGCTAAGGCCAAAACCACCGTGATAAAGAAGATCAATAGCGGCTGGAACGCATCAAACCCTGTAACCGCCACAGTTTTGGCCACTAAACCAAACACACCAATAGGCGCAAACTTCATGATAAACATCGTAACAGCCATCATGGTTTCGTAAACACCGTTCCAGAAATCCAGCATGGTGTGACTGAATTGTTTGGTAATTCGCGTCATAAAAACACCGAACAACAGGCTGAAAAAAATCAGCCCCAGCATTTGCCCATCGGAGGCTGCCTTGACAATATTCGGTGGAACCATTCGCAAGAAAACGGCGGTGATATCACCCGCACTTCGTCCTTCAACCCGGGACAACTGTTCTGAAATCGCATCCGGTGAACTCAAATTCAAACGCGTACCTGCCGCCTCCCCATCAATGACACCGGGAACCAACAAGTTAACCAGTATCAGGCCCACGGTAATGGATAACAGGCTGGTCAACATATAAAAGGTGATCGTTTTGGCACTGAGCCGACCCAAATTATCACTGTGACCCAGGCCCGCCACACCGACAATAATGGATGACATAACCAATGGCACAATGATCATTTTCAGGGCATTAAGAAACAGCGTCCCAATGAAATTAAAAATATCGTAGAGAGCGACACCCAATAGCTCACTGTTCGCCCCCGACCAAAGCCCCACTATGGTCGCCGCAATAATCGCTATCAGCATCTGCCAATGTAATTTTAATTTACCCATGTTTTTATACCCTCTGCCCCATGCTCACAATCCTAGCGACAACTCCCTCGAAGAGAGGCGATCTGCTCCTTCAAGCTTTGAGCGCTCACCTGTTCCGGAGGAATGGGCCTATTTGCCAACACGTTGATGTGTCGCCATTGTGGTCGGAACGGCTGCTTAAAGACACCGCCGTGACTATGGCTGAAAAAGCTGCCCCACAGTCCCTGTAGTGCCATTGGCACAACCGGTACCGGTGTCCGCGCCAAAATGCGCTCTATGCCTGCCTTAAACTCATTAATTTCACCATCCTGGGTCAACTTTCCTTCAGGAAAGAAACAAAGCAAATGCCCCTGACTCAAAGCCTCGGCAATATCATCCATCGCTTTCAAATAAGCCTGCTCATTATGCTGTCGCGAGCAAATCGGAATCGCGCCACCTGTTCTGAAGATGAAATTAAGTACCGGCAGCTCATAAATAGGTTTGTACATAACAAAACGTATCGGCCTGCGTACTGCACCAGCCAACAACAGCGCATCCACATAACTGACGTGATTACAGACAATCATGGCCGCACCGCGGGTAGGGATTTGCTCCAAACCCTGGTGCTTTACCCGATAAATCGTATGGCTCAGCAACCAAACTAAAAATCGCATGGTAAATTCCGGTACCTGCTGAAAAATAAATACCGCAATAGCGATATTCATCAAGGCCACCGTCAGAAATAAGTCGGGAATACTGAACCCGGCAACGCCCAAAAACAAAATCCCCAACAAGCTGGAAAAAACCATGAACAACGCATTGAGGATATTGTTGCAGCCAATAATTCGGGCACGTTTGTCATCACTGGTGCGCGCCTGAACCATGGCATACAGGGGCACGATATACAGCCCACCAAACAAGCCAATCAGGGCAATATCAAGGAGGACACGCAGGCCTCCCGGCTGGACAACAAAATGAAATGGCCCAACGCCGTCCACCCCGCCATAGGCATGAGAGGCAAAATAGAGGTCTATCCCGAAAAGACTTAGACCTATCGCCCCCAAGGGTACCAGGCCAATTTCTACTTTATGCCCACTCAACCGATCACAGAGCAATGACCCCATTGCCACACCCACGGTAAAGGCCGAAAGAATCAAGGCAATGACACCTGGACTGCCGTGTAATACCGTGACCGTATAGTTTGGCATCTGGGTGAGATAGCTGGCACCCAGCATCCAAAACCAGGAGATACCTAAAATGGCTAGAAACACCGTTCGCTTTTCTGCTGCCAGCTTAATCAAACGCCAGCTGATTCGCGGCACATTCCAGTCAATTTTTAGATCCGATGCTTTGGGTTCGGCTAGCGGGATTCTCCAACTGCTCAACCAGCCAATGCCCGCTACTGTCACAACAGCGGTACCCACCAACCAGGTAGCATGTTCGGTGCCCCCCAGCAAACTTCCGGCAATCGTCCCGATTAAAATAGCAACAAACGTACCCATACCGACCTGGGCATTACCCGCCACCAGCTCATCTTCACGCAAGTGTTGAGGTAGAATCGAATATTTTACCGGGCCAAAAAAAGTCGACTGAACGCCCATCAGGAACAGCACCACCATCAATAGCCATAGGGCATCAAACCAAAATGCCGCAAAACCAATGAGCATAATCAGTATTTCGGCTAATTTAATCTGTCGAATGATGCGTGATTTTTCATACTTATCGGCAAGCTGGCCAGAAATCGCCGAAAACAAGAAGAAGGGCAGAACAAACAACCCAGCGGCAAGATTGACCAGCGCATTGGTGTTCGTATTGCCCGCGGCTACGCCAGAGATAGAGGCACTGACAATCATGACCAGCAACGCATTCTTAAAAAGGTTGTCGTTAAGTGCCCCAAAGAACTGGGTCAGAAACAGCGGCAAGAACCGGCGGGACTTCAACAGTAGAAACTGGCCTTTACTACTCACCCTAATCCCTTGCATTTACCTGTAACAGGCAGACATCTTGCCGGTCTACTTATAGATATTCAATCCACGATCGATCACGGGCGACTTGCACCGCTACAAACCCCGGCCATAATAGTGGTAGCCACAGCAGGATGAACTGATGAGATACGCCCTATTAACGTTGTTTTTTCTTAGTAGCCTGGCTGCTGCAGAGGACTCTCGCTATTGCGACACGCTAAACTTCTACCTGGAAAATGACCTGTTTGGCGAAACGGACCTCCACTACACCAACGGTATTCGTTTTTCATGCGTATCGCCCGATCTCAGCTCTTACCTCGAAGACGAACAGCTGCCCCCCTGGGTCAGGAAGGTCAATAACAAACTGCGTTTTTTCCATAGGCTTAAAGATGACGACGACCCCGAACTTCAGCGCAACTTGGTTATTAGCCTTGGACAGCTGATGTTTACCCCGTCAGACAACGACCAAAAAGAGGTCATCAAAGACGACCGCCCCTATGCAGGCTACCTCTATATGGGGTTTGCCTACCACACCCGCGACGAAGAACAACTGGATACTCTTGAGGTCAATGTGGGCATGGTTGGCCCAGCCTCGCTGGCAGAGGCGTCGCAGGATTTTATTCACGACCTGCGTGCTATTGACAAATTTCAGGGCTGGGATAACCAACTGGACAATGAGCTGGGGCTACAATTTGTTTACGAACATAAACATCGCTTCAAATTAACCAATCGCTGGCCACATCAAGACTTTATCGCCCATAGTGGTATCAGTCTTGGAAATGTGGCAACGTACCTCAATATGGGTGGCGAGTACCGCATTGGCTGGCAACTACCGGAAGACTTCGGGACCGCAGCGGTCAGACCAGGGGGCGATAATAGTGCCCCCGGCAAAGGAGATATTCGCCACTGCAGTCTTCCAATCTGCGGGTTGCACGCCTTTATCTCCGTCGATACCCGACTGGTCGCACGAGATATTTTTCTCGACGGCAACACCTTTGAGGACAGCCATAGTGTTGATCGCCGACCCGCAGTTGCCGATGCTTCCGTGGGTTTCAGTTTTTTGGTTCACGGCTGGAAAGTCTCCTACGCCAAAGTTTTCCGTACCCGCGAATTTGAGGAACAACAACATTCACATGAATATGGCTCTTTAGCGATCTCCTATTCTTGGTAGTTGTGCAACCAAATGCTAAAGGCTAGCATCGTTCTGGGTTAGAATACCCCGCGATTAACGATGTACAGGCCACCACCTTGCCCGCTTTACGCTTTCCCAACCGCAAGTTTCACCTTGAACCAACCTGGCATAGCTATCGGCGCGTACCGGGTGCTGCTGTGCCGAGACCACTGCGAAGCTGGCTGCTCGATCGCGGTTCCCTGACCGAGCGATTGATCAAGGCAAGTCAGGGGCAGTTCCGGGTTGAAGTACTCCATCAGCACATGGCGCTGCCTCACTTATCTGAATGCCACGCCCTAGGCATACCATCGCGGCAACGGGCACTGGTTCGGGAAGTTGTGCTCTACGGTAAGAATGAACCCTGGGTCTACGCTCGAAGCATCATTCCAGTAAAAACCCTAACGGGGCGCCTGCGTAGTTTAACCAAGCTGGATAATCGGCCCTTGGGCGCATTGTTATTTAACGATGTCTCCATGCAGCGTAGCCAAATCGAGATCACCTGCACCAACACTGACACACTGGCGCTACCTGCTCTGCCAGGTAATTTTTGGGGAAAGGTATGGGGGCGTCGCTCAGTCTTCTATCTGGATCAAAAACCGCTATTAGTGAGCGAGATGTTTTTACCCGGATTTAAACCGTACAATAGATCGCTGATGCCACACTTTAATCGCTAACCACTGTATGAGTCATTTCAAACAACGCCTACCAGATTTTTTCCGGTTAATGCGCTTTGATAAGCCAATCGGCACAATGCTGCTACTTTGGCCCACACTCTGGGCCCTATGGTTCGCCGCAGGCGGTATACCCGATATAAAAAACCTGCTGATTTTTATCCCCGGTGTCATTTTGATGCGTGCCGCAGGCTGCGTAATCAACGATTTTGCCGATCGACGTGTGGACGGTCATGTGGAGCGCACTCAAAACCGGCCTCTTCCCCGTGGGAGCATATCCTCCAAGGAAGCATTACTACTGTTTAGCTGTCTATGCCTCAGTGCCTTTGGGCTGGTTCTGCTCACCAACCCACTAACCATCAAGCTCTCGTTTTTAGGTGTGGCACTTGCCGCCTGCTACCCGTTTATGAAACGTTATACCCATTTGCCCCAGCTGGTCCTCGGTGCCGCGTTTGCCTGGAGCATTCCCATGGCATTCTCTGCCCAAACCAATCAGTTACCTACCGAGCTTTGGGCACTTTATGCCGCAGTCGTACTCTGGACTGTCGCCTACGATACGTTTTATGCCATGGTTGATCGCGATGACGATTTAAAAATCGGGGTCAAGTCCACCGCCATCTTGTTTGGCGACATGGATATACCGATTACCGCCACCCTACAGATACTGGTGCTGATAGCACTTGCCATGACCGGCGCAAATTTTGGCCGAGGGCTGTGGTTTTTTCTCTCCCTGTTAGCGGCAGGGCTATTGTTCCTTTACCAGCAATTTTTAATTCGCCACCGGGAACGAGACAAGTGCTTTCAAGCATTCCTCAACAACCACCTCGTGGGCGCAATCATATTTATTGGACTGGCGCTCGACTACCAACTTGCGCCAAGCTAGGAAACTCATACCCCCCGGTTGTGTCATCTAGTTGTCATAACCATGTCATGTAATAGGCTTGTTGATTTAACTGATGACAAGATTATGAGCAAAAAAACCATACTGGTCGTGGATGATGAACCCGCCATTCGCGACATGATCAGCACAGCACTCGATGTGGCAGGCTACGACTGTTTACAGGCAGAAAATGCCCAGCAGGCTCACGGCATGATTATCGATGAAAAACCCGATCTGGTTCTGCTGGACTGGATGATGCCTGGAACCAGTGGCATAGAATTGATCCGCAGGTTACAGCGGGATGAGCTGACCAACAATGTCCCGGTCATCATGCTCACCGCCAAGGCAGCCGAAGATAATATGGTTCAGGGATTAGAGGTGGGCGCAGATGACTACATCACCAAGCCATTTTCCCCCAGAGCACTCATCGCCCGCATTAATGCCGTACTAAGACGCGCCGAATCAGAGCTGCCGCAAGAGCCGATAGAAGTGGATCAGCTGCTCTTTGATCCGATCAGCCATAGGGTCACCATTTCCGACCACCCCATTACCATGGGGCCTACCGAATTCAAGCTTCTGAGTTTTTTTCTTACTCACCAGGAACGCGTATATTCTCGAGATCAAATCCTTGACCATGTGTGGGGCGGTAACGTCTACATGGACGAACGCACCGTTGATGTTCATATTCGCCGTCTGCGCAAGGCAATATCACTTGAAGGCCATGACCGCTTCATTCAGACTGTGCGGGGCGCGGGCTACCGCTTCTCCACCAAGGTTGTTGAAGAATAGGAATCAGCCACTTGCATAGAGGGCTTCAAACAGAAATACAGCGGATCTTGCTGCTCAGCCTATTTCTGTTAATTTTTGGATTGTTGAATGGCTACCTGCTACTGACTTTACTGGTTGGCGGCGGCCTCTACATGTTGTGGACCTTTTCCCACATTGCCAAACTTTACGACTGGCTGGACAAGGGCTGCTCTGGGCTACCGCCAGAGGCCAGTGGTGTTTGGGGCGATATGGGTGATTACCTGTATCGCATGCAAAAACGTAACGAGCGCGCCAAGCAAAGCAGAAAGGGACTTTCAGAGCGAGTCCGCAACATTACCGATGCACTGGTTGATGGCACTCTCACGCTTACTTCTGACCGGGTACTCGAATGGTGGAACCCCGCCGCCAAAAAATTATTGGGCCTGAAAAAAAGTGATCGCGGTCAATCGATTATCAACCTGGTGCGCGACCCCCGATTTGTGGCTTTTATTCAAAATAATACCCTGGGCTCACCACTGGAGCTAACCTCACCCGAAGACCCCAGTAGAACACTGTTGTTTACTGCAGCCGAGTTCGGAGATAGCAATGTGATACTCGTGGTTCAAGACATCACTCGTATCAGCAACCTAGAGCAAATGCGCCAGGACTTTGTCGCCAACATATCTCACGAGCTGCGCACACCGCTAACGGTTCTCTCAGGCTACACCGAGACCCTGCAGGACAATGCCGACGAGCTTCCAGACAACTGGAAAAAAGCACTGACACACATGCAGCAACAAACCGATCGCATGAATGCACTAGCCAATGATCTGGTCATGTTGTCACAACTTGAATCGACTCGCGAATCGCCCCCAAACACGCCCGTAGAAGTCCTTCCGTTACTGCAACAAATTGCCGACGATGCCAGCATGATTGCCAGTGATAGCACCAAAATCACGCTAAATTGCGATGAAGGCCTGTTTTTGAATGGCGAGTCAAAAGAACTCTACAGTGCATTTTCAAATCTGGTATTCAATGCGATCAAGCACAATCCAGAGGGCACCAATATCGAGATCAGGGGCTATGCCACCGACGATGCGAATATCGTTGAAGTCGCCGATGACGGCAATGGTATTGACCCGAAACACCTCTCTCGCCTTACCGAACGCTTTTACCGCGTTGATCAAAGCCGTGCCTCCAGTACTGGCGGTACAGGACTGGGGCTGGCCATCGTCAAGCACGTGCTGATGCGCCATGGCGGCCGCCTCAATATCACAGCAACGCTGAGCAAAGGCAGCTGTTTCCAGTGTCGCTTTCCGAAACTCGAGCAATAGCATAAAGTTACTCCTGCCTGCCCTATGGCAACCACCGACGCCAGATACCCCAAGAACGAGGCATGACCATAAAATACCGGACTCTATCGTCTCTTGAACAGTGCTCACCAATGCAGTGGAATGGGCTTTTTGCCAACGATTATCCATTTCTACAACACGGCTTTTTGTCGCTATTGGAAACCTCTGGAAGTGCCTGTACTGAAACAGGCTGGGAACCTAAACATCTACTGTTGGAGGAGGGTGGAACACTGGTTGCGGCACTGCCTCTCTACTTAAAAAGTCATTCGTGGGGCGAATATGTGTTTGATTGGTCATGGGCTGATGCCTACCACGACCACCAAATCGACTACTATCCTAAACTGCTCACAGCCATACCCTTTACCCCCGCCACCGGCCCCCGGATTGGCCTGGCACCGGGAATCAGCACAACCGACGTTATGCCCGGTATGCTCAATGCTATTCATGATCTTGCCGACCAGCACGATGCCTCAAGCTGGCACCTGCTATTTCCTGACCCACCTCTTGCCACGGGCTTGAAAGGGATGGAGTTGATGAATCGCGTCGGGGTTCAATATCACTGGATCAACCACAATTACAGCAGTTTTGATGAATTTATCGACACATTCACGTCCAGAAAGCGTAAAAACCTTAATCGTGAACGACGCTCTGTGGTCCAGCAGCAGCTCAAGGTACAGCGCCTAAAGGGAGAACAAATCACCCCGGACTGGTGGGCCTTTTTTTACCTGATGTATCAACGCACGTACTTAAAACGCAACGGTAGTGGCGGCTATCTTACCGAAGCATTCTTTCTGCAACTGGGCGAATTAATGGGCGAGCACCTGATGATGACGGTTGCCGAGGACAGTAATGGCAACAAAGTAGCTGCCGCGCTGTTTTTTTACGACAGCAACACACTCTATGGGCGATATTGGGGGTGTATTCAGGAGTATGATGCCCTGCACTTTGAACTCTGTTACTACCAGGGTATTGAGTTTGCTATCGAACAGGGCATTTCATGTTTTGATGCTGGTGCCCAGGGAGAACACAAAATCAAACGTGGTTTTGAGCCCGTTGAAACCCATTCTTTTCACTGGATCAAGCACCAAGGGTTTTCGCATGCTATCGGTCGTTATCTCGCTCAGGAAAAAAATCATATAAAGCGCTATATGTTAGAAGCCAGACAACAACTTCCATACAAAATATTATAGGTAGTCATTGATCCTGCTATGCTTTAAGCAGGTACTTTCACAAACCAAAGACTAGGAAGATATCCATGAAAAAGCCGGTATGGCTCGCCACATTCAAATTCATAGCACTAGCACTCGCGGCCCAACTTCTGCTGGCCAGCTCGACCCATGCTGCCAGCAAGGTAGAAATTGATCTCTATGCCGAAGAAGCCATGAAGCAGTTTCAGCAACAAACCAGCGCCGGGGTGCAGCTCGCCGCGAGGGCCAAGGGTATTTTAATTTTCCCCAAGGTTTATAAAGCCGGCTTCGGCATAGGTGGTGAGTATGGCGAGGGGGTTTTAAAAATAAACGGTGCAACGGCCGGTTACTACAACACCGCCGCTGCCTCTATTGGCTTCCAAATGGGCGCACAAATGAAGTCACAAATTATTTTATTTATGACCGATGCTGCGCTGAATAAGTTTCGTAACAGTGAGGGCTGGGAAGCTGGCGTAGATGGCAGCGTTGCCATTGCCACGATTGGTGCGGGTGGAGAAATCGACACCCATACGATACAGCAACCCATTATCGGATTTATTTTTTCCAACAAAGGTCTGATGTTTAACTTAACCCTCGAAGGATCGAAAATTACTCCGATTGTTCGTTAGTTGTTATACAACTCACCACGACGGGCTGACCACTAGGGTTGGCCCGCTACGGGGCGACCAGAAACCAACCCGGTTTTACTGCAACGTTGCCTGTGTTGTCACAACCCTATCAACACACTTAACAGCACTGTTATCTTGAAAACTTTATAGTCATTGCCGTCACAACGCCCCAAACCCAGTTGAAAAACAAGACGGCCACTGGCGTAAGCATCCCCAGCTCCAGCCCCGCTATCCCCTTATGCGCCTTAAAAGGAAAAACCACAAACAACTGAACTATCGTAGGAAACAAGCTAAGAATTGAGCCTTTTAACAACAGTCTTGATTGCAACATTGGAAGGGTAAACAGCAGTCCCCATAGCCCGCCCCAAACGAGTCTTGGATACAGCCAACCTGACGTTAAGCCAGGCATAATCGAAACGCCCAATAAAGAATTAAGACCCAGCTGGCCAAATTGCCAAACAACAAGGCTGTTGGCCAGTGCGCCCAGGCATCCTGCGGCAAAAAAAATAAGGAGTTTTTTCATCTATTGCCCTTCTGCTTATGACGTAAAAACCATGCCGCAGCTCGATTACAGCCAGCGGCGAACCGCCGCACAATAATCAATGTAATCGGTGCCAAATTTATCACCCAGCTGCTGCTCTTCGGGAACAATCTGAAGTTGGGTGATTGCCCAGATAAATAGGGGTAACCCCGCGCAGGCATAAAAGCTCGACAGGTGGATATTCCAGGCCAGTAATAACAGAAACAAGCCCAAGTACACTGGATTACGGGAATAATTGTATAAGCCTACGGTAACCAGTTTGGTGGATAAACCCGGATTCCTTGGATCAACCGTTGTCTCCATCTTATAGAGGGTGAACACCGCCACACCGATAATCGTTAATCCGGCGACAACAAATAGCATCAGTAGTAACCCCTGCCAAGTTGAATAGGTTTCCCCGGTATCCAGCCAGCGGGCAATTACCCCCATGAGAACAGCAACCAGCAACAACACGGCCAGCGGCGGAATTTTTAATGCGAGTTTTGGCATTACGAGCTTCAATCTTTTTGCCACACCAACAACCTGTTGTTAGCAGGCATTTCATTGTCCTCAAGAAGGAAAAGACCGGCCTTTTCGGCCAACCCATTCACCGCTTCAAAATCGCGAATGCCCTGATGGGGTGCTTGCTGCTTCAACCATTGATCAAAACGCGCATTACTGTCACTGGTGAACTGGCCGTTGTAGTTAAAGGGCCCGTAAATCGCCAATCGCCCCTTTGGCTCGAGCAATGACGCCAGCCCAACAAATAAATTAACCACGGACTCCCACGCCATAATATGACAAGTGTTGGCCGTGAACACCGCATCTACAGGTGCCAGGGGCCAAGGTGCATTGTCGGCATTGAGGGAGAGGGGGCGACGAAGGTTCGAGGCCGGGCATTCATCCAACCAGGCATTGATTCCCGGGTGATTAACCTCTAGATCGGCGGTTTGCCATACCAAGTGGGGTAATCGAGGTGCGCAGTACACGGCATGCTGGCCCGTGCCACTACCAATTTCCAACAGCTGCTTGCGGTCGGCAAACACCCGAAGTAATACCTCTAGAATCGGCTGCTGATTATTCTGGCAGGCTTGGGAAAAGGGTTTCGGTATCATCTCAGGCTACTCCGCCAGATCTCGGGTAAATACCCATTCACGAGCTGAGGACATGGCAGGGTTATAGCGGTAACCGGCCACATCAAACTGTTTAACCTGCTCAGGGTCTTCAATCTGGTTGTCGATGATATAACGGCTCATTAAGCCTCGTGCTTTTTTGGCGTAAAAACTGATAATTTTGTATTTATCATTTTTCCAGTCCTTGAACACAGGGGTAATCACTTCGGCATTCAGGTGACGAGATTTAACCGATTTAAAGTATTCATTGGATGCCAAATTGATGAGCACTTGGCTCTTTTCTATATTGAGCGCCTGATTTAACCCCTCGGTTATCTTGTCACCCCAGAATTCATAGAGGTTTTTACCGCGGCTGTTCACAAGCTTTGTGCCCATTTCCAAGCGGTAGGGCTGCATCAAGTCCAGAGGTCGCAACAAACCGTAGAGACCAGACAAAATCCTCAGGTGATCCTGTGCCCATTGCAGCTGACCTTCAGATAAACTCTCCGCCTCCAACCCGGTATATACATCACCCTTGAAGGCCAGCACGGACTGCTTGGCGTTGTCCGGAGTAAACTCTGGCTGCCAGTTGAGATAACGACCAAAGTTAAGATCACCCAATTTGGCACTAATGCCCATCAAGTCAGAGACTTCTGGCGGAGATAGCTGTCTAAGTTGGGCTATTAATTCAGCGGAGTCATCCAAATATTCCGGCACACTAAAGAGTGTGGTCGAAGCCGGTGTTTCGTAATCCAATGTTTTCGCAGGAGAAATTACCACTAACATTGCTGTACCTTATATGACTTTATGGCGTAATAACGTTGCTATTAACTAATTCAGTATTGAGGGCAAAGATAAACCGTTTACACTGGTTTGCCGTTCATTATACTCATTTCAACTTTTCCAGCCCGAAGGGATTTTTCATGTACCGGATTCTAAAACTCTCCGTCGCCATCATCGCACTAGCCACGACAATCACGGGCTGTTCAGTGAACCCCGTCACTGGCGCGACAGAGTTTTCACTGGTTTCCGCCGAACAAGAAGTGGCCATCGGGTCTAACAATTATGCCCCTTCACAACAATCTCAAGGTGGTCGCTACTATATCGACCCCGACCTACAGCTCTATATAAGCGAAGTGGGCAGAAAGCTTGCCGCCGTCAGTGACCGTCCCAACCTACCCTATGAATTTGTGGTACTTAATAACTCGACCCCCAATGCCTGGGCACTGCCCGGCGGCAAGATTGCCGTCAATCGAGGACTGCTACTCCACCTGGAAGATGAATCAGAGCTCGCCGCAGTACTCGGCCATGAAATTGTTCACGCCGCAGCCCGCCACAGTGCGGCCCAAATGACCCGTGGTACTTTTATTGGCCTTGGTGCTGCAGCTCTGGGGGTTGTTGGTGACAGCTACGGGTTGGGGCAAACGGGTGCTCAGTTTGCCCAAATGGGCGCCGCGGCCTGGATGGCCAAATATGGCAGAGGTGATGAACTGGAGGCCGACGCCTACGGTATGGAGTATCTCGCCAAAGCCGGATACGACCCCTACGGCGGAGTTAAAGTACAAGAAACCTTTGTGAAACTCAGCGAGGGTCATCAGCAAGATTTTTTTAGTGCGCTGTTTGCCAGTCACCCACCGTCGCAAGAACGCGTCGACGCCAATCGCATCAAGGCCGCCAGCTTACCCAAAGGCATTACAAACCGAGATCGCTACCAGCGTAAGATTGCCAGATTAAAGCGAGACAAACCCGCCTACGATGCAGAAACTGCGGCGATCAAGGCGCTGAATGCCAAGGATGCAACAACGGCATTAGCCCAATTGGACAAGGCCATCAAAATTCAACCCGATGAAAGTTCCTTTTGGGAACTGCGCGGACATGCCTGGAAAATGAAAGACAACGCTACCAATGCAGAAAAAGCCTTTTCCACGGCCATCCGCAAAAACCCGGATTTATTTAGCCATTACCTGTACCGCGGGATAGTTCGTTTTGAGCAAAAGAACAACCAGGCAGCAAAAGCGGATCTGGAAAAAAGCCATCGATTACTTGCCACCCCACCCGCCAGCTACTATCTCGGTGAAATTGCATTAGGGGAAGGCGACAAACAGAAAGCCATTCAATATTTTCAAGAGGCAGCCCAAGGCGGTGGTGATCTGGCCAAAAAAGCTCAGGCTCGTCTGGCTGTACTCGAGTTGGCCACCGAACCCCACAAATATATTCTCAGCAAAGTGTTTCTTGGCGATGACGGATACCTGAGAATTGTGGTGAAAAATAACAGCCCAGTTACAGTAACCAATATTCAGCTCCAACTTTCCGAAATGGCCAATGCCTTTATGGTTGCCGGCAGCTCTAGCTTAAATGGCCCCCAACAACTGAAACCGGGCGCTCAGAGCACCATCAATACTCGCATAGGCCCATTTAATGAGACTGCTGAAATCGCCAAATACCGCATCAAGGTGGTGAAAGTACAGGTTTCTGAGTAGCCACGGTTAGTAGGGTGCGAGACGGTCTGTCAGAAACTGCATACAGGCTCGCACCCGGGCATTTCCCCTCAAATCCGGGTGAGTGAGCAGCCATATATCCGACTCAAATTGACGCTCCACTTGCCCCACCTCCTGTAGTCCCTCGGCTACATCTGCGGGTAATAGGGCCAGTCCAAGCCCTTCTCTAACCAATGCCGCCATCCCTAAAAATGTGTTCGCTCGCGCCGAAAAATTTAGTCGACCCTCGTTTTTTTCCAGCCACTGCATCGGCTTCAGTCGGAGTAGCCCACGCTCGGGGCCAATTAATGGATAATTGGCCAACTGGCGAATTCCGAAACGGCCAACCGGTTTACTAAAAAACCGTGGGCTTCCATACAGATTCCATGGCATGGAAAATAACCGTCTACCCACGAGGTGCTCGGGAGGTGTAGAGGTGGACCTCAATGCGATATCAGCTTCTAATCTCGACAGGTTGAAATCATCGCTGCTCGCCAGCAGCTGGATGGTGATCCCCGGGTATAATGCTGAAAACTCGGCAATCAACGGAGGAAGACTGAAGTAAGCAAACCCATCCGGCGCAGTAATACGAATCGAGCCTTCAAGTGTTTGGTCACCACCTACGATCTGCCGATCCACGTCATCTATGGCATTGGCTATTTGTGCGGTACGTCCGAGCAGCGCTTCCCCCGACCCCGTCAGAATATACCGGGCATCCCTGCGCTCGAATAGACGAACCCCCAGCTTGCTCTCCAATGAATTAATACGCCGGAACACGGTTGAGTGATTGACGCCCAAGCTTTTACAGGCACCGTTCAAGCTACCGGCTTCAGCCACGGCGTGGAAGTATCTCAAATCGTCCCAGTTATCCAAAAACAACCCCTTTTTCCACGGTGGCCTGACGGACTTACCCACCAGCATTACCCAGTTATTCCCATCACTTATAAGCAGTGTTTGCAATAATGCAAACACTGCTTTCACATATTGAGGATTTTCTTTCTATATTGCAAAGATCATACTGCCAGCCATCAGATTAACCTACTGGAGAAAAGACGATGAACAACTATTCTGATCACGGCACGGCACTGCTCCGAATCAGCTTGGGCAGCATTTTTATCGCCCACAGCCTCTATCTGAAACTCGTGGTATTTACCCTACCCGGTACCGCAGGCTTCTTTGAAAGCATCGGGCTTCCCGCCATGCTGGCCTATATTACTTTTGCGGCAGAAGCCATTGGCGGCATTGCTCTTCTCGTCGGCTATCAAGCCCGCTGGGCTGCTCTGGCACTTATCCCTTTTGCTCTAGGTGCGACCTGGGCACACACCAACTCCGGCTGGATATTCAGCAACCCCGGGGGCGGATGGGAATACCCACTGTTTCTCACTATCACGCTTGCAACTATAGTCTTTCAGGGTAATGGCTCTTTTGCACTACAGCGCAAATAATTCACAGGGTATTTCAAGCCGCGGAGGTAACCACATGGAAACCATTGACAGCCAAGCCATCAAACAATTATTCGCCGAGGCACGTACGCATGGCCACTGGCAGGATCGAGGTATTGCAGCGGACACTCTCCGCGAACTCTATGATATAGCCGTAATGGGACCTACCAGTATGAACACCCTACCGGCTAGATTTGTCTTCATCACCACACCTTGCGCCAAGCAAAAACTGTTACCGGCTCTGGCAGAAGGTAATCACGAAAAGACGCTGAGCGCTCCCGTTACCGTGATCGTGGCCCATGATCCCAAGTTTTTTACGCATCTACCGGTGCTGTTTCCACATATGCCACAGGCTGAGCAGATGTTTGCCAATAATGAAGCACTCGCCAGTGAAACCGCGTTCAGAAATGGCACATTACAGGGTGCCTGGCTGATTATGGCAGCACGTGCTCTCGGCCTGGATTGCGGCCCGATGTCCGGCTTCGACAAGACTAAAACCGATGAAATTTTCTTTGCTGAAAATGGCTGGCAATCAAATTTTCTGATCAATATTGGCTATGGGGTGAAGGAAAAACTCCATGAGCGGGGCAAGCGACTCAGCTTTGAGCAAGCTTGTATGCTGATTTAACTGGCGCCATATCTAAATTGGTCACTTTTGCCTATATCGAACCATACTTAAGACGGTATTTTTAAGTATTCGTCACGAACAAGGACTAAGCGATGATGCCACTGGCTCAGCTGAGAGCTCAAATTAGGGAGACCTCCCATGGTGATGAGCACGACTGTGTCGATCGGTTGTTGAGGGACAATACGGTCACCGATGCCCAGCGCCAACAAGCCCTACGGCTTGGCCGAGAGCTGGTTCATCAATGCCGACAGCGGCACCATCAAGCGGGGTCTCTGGATATCTTTCTACAGGAGTTTGGGCTCTCCAATGACGAAGGTATCGCACTCATGTGCCTGGCAGAGTCGCTACTGCGGATACCCGACGAAGCCACAGCCAACAAACTGATAACCGAAAAAATACAAAGTGGCGACTGGGGCAGTCACCTTGGGCACTCAGGCTCAGCATTTGTTAATGCATCCATTTGGGGGCTGATGCTCACCGGAAAGGTTCTCCCTTTGGCACCCGACATTACCCACGACACCGGAAACTGGCTAAAAAAGCTCTCGTCCCGATTGAGCGAGCCCGTTGTCCGGGCGGCCATGCTTCAAGCCATGCGTATTATGGGTAATCAATATGTGCTGGGCAGCTCTATTGAAGAAGTCTGTCGATCTAACACCCCGCAACACGCCGAGAGAGCGCAAACGGGGAGCAATGGCTGGAGTTCAAATCTGTTTTCCTTTGACATGTTGGGGGAGGGCGCGCGAACAGAGCAAGATGCCCAGCGCTATTTTAATGCCTATGCCCATGCTATCGAATACATTGGTGAGCACAATGAAGCAGGAGATGTTTATACCGCCAACGGAATATCCATCAAGCTTTCAGCACTGTATTCGCGCTATGAATACGCCCAACGAAACGGGGTAATGTCTGTATTACTACCGCGCATACAACAACTGGCATTGGCCGCCAAGTCCCATAACATCAGCTTGAGCATGGATGCTGAGGAGACCCGCAGGCTAGATCTGTCACTGGATATTTTTGAAACCTTGGCGCGTGATCCAAAATTATCCGGTTGGCGGGGACTCGGCTTTGTTTTACAGGCCTACCAAAAATGCGCGCCACTTGTCGCTCAATGGTTGGTTACGCTGGCGGAAGAAACCGGACACCCGTTGATGGTTCGCCTGGTAAAAGGTGCCTATTGGGACACGGAGATAAAGTATGCTCAGGAACAAGGACTAGCGGATTACCCGGTCTTTACCCGGAAAGTGAATACCGACCTCTGTTACCAACACTGTGCACAGCGGTTACTTTCTGCACCAGTCGCTATTTATCCCCAATTTGCTACACACAATGCCTATACCCTGGCCTTAGTTTTGGCGCTTGCCAAAGATAGCCCCTATGAATTTCAACGCCTTCACGGTATGGGCGAACTACTTTATCAACAGCTCGACAAACATTTGCACCTACAACAGGGTTCAAAACCCAACATTCGGATTTATGCACCGATAGGGGAACACCAAGAGTTGTTACCCTATCTGGTACGCCGGCTACTTGAGAATGGCGCCAACAGTTCGTTTGTAAATCGTTTCCTCGATCAACAAACACCCATTGAAACACTGGTACAAAATATAGAGCCACAAGTGATGGCAGTAACAGCCTATCGACACAAGGGCATTCCTACACCGCCAAATTTGTACTTTCATGCAGGCGAGCCACGGCAAAACTCTCCCGGGATTGACTTAAATAATCCTCAGTCTGTTAAACCGCTTTTGGCAGAGATAGACAAGGCATGGGAAAAACACCACCTGGCTGGCCCCATTGTGGCAGGGCAACTAATACAATCACCCGCCAGGCTTCGGCCCATCACCTCACCAGCAAGGAATAACACGATCATTGGCGAGTCTTCACACGCGAGCGAAGCGGACATTCAACGTGCCCTGTCCCTTGCCAAAGCCGCTCAACCTGAGTGGAATCTTCTTGGCGGGGCGATGCGTGCTGAAATATTGGAGGATATGGCCAACGCACTGGAACAGGCGCTGCCTAAACTGCTGGCATTAATCACCATAGAGGCCGGACGAACAATTGCAGATGCGCTGTCAGAAGTTCGCGAGGCCATCGATTTTTGTCGATACTACGCGTTACAGGCCCGCCAGCACTTTGCCACTGCGCAGCCCCTCCCCGGGCCAACAGGAGAACAGAACCAATTAAGCCTTCAAGGTCGAGGTGTGTTTTTCTGTATTAGCCCCTGGAACTTTCCTTTAGCCATATTTACCGGACAAGTTGCAGCGGCACTCGCAGCAGGAAATACAGTGATCGCAAAGCCCGCAGCGAGCACCCCGCTGGTTGCTACCTTGGCAGTACAGTTGTTTCATCAATCGGGACTGCCACCTAATGTCCTCCACCTCATCACCGGCACAGGTGGAGATATAGGAAAGTTAGTACTTACTGACAAAAATGTATCCGGTGTGGTATTGACCGGCTCCACCACAACCGCTCGTTTAATACTGAAACAATTAGCCGATCGGCCAGGGCCCATTGTCCCACTGATTGCAGAGACCGGTGGGCAAAATGTGATGGTGGTGGACTCCACCGCTCAACCGGAACAACTGATAGACGATGTGATTCGATCCGCATTTCTCAGTGCCGGACAGCGCTGTTCGGCGCTCAGGGTTCTGTACCTTCAAGAGGACATCGCCGATGATATTTTGACCATGCTAGCCAATGCGATCCAGACTTATACCCTGGGCGACCCGTCAAAACTGGATACAGATATTGGCCCCGTCATCGATGAACACGCGCAGCAGACTTTACGGTGCCATATTGAAAAGATGACAAAAGAACATTCTTTGGTCAGCTCATTGGCCCTAACAGAAGAGCACCAACAAGGCTGCTTTATCGCGCCCCATATTTTTGAAATTGATTCGCTGAAGCAACTGCCCGAGGAGGTGTTTGGCCCTATTTTGCATGTCATTAGATATTCCGCAGATGAGCTAGGTGATGTAATACAACAAATCAATGACAGCGGTTTTGGGCTAACGCTTGGCATTCACAGTCGCATTCAAGCCTTTGCCGACTACATCTTTCAACACACCCAGGTGGGCAATACTTATATCAATCGGAATATGGTTGGTGCCGTGGTTGGCACCAACCCTTTTGGTGGTTGCGGGCTCTCGGGTACGGGCCCAAAAGCGGGTGGCCCCCACTACCTGTTTCGTTTTGCCACGGAAAAAACCCGCACGGAAAACCTTACCGCAAGGGGTGGTGATACGGCGCTGTTTGGATTAACCGAAGAATAACCACTGTAGACAAGCCAGGCTTATCTGGATTTTTTATCGTTGGCAGGACATCTCATACCGGTAAAAGTGGACTCACGCCTCTCTTGTACGGCCGTTAACCCTTCCTTCAAATCTTCGGAAGCATTGCATTCATCAATCCACATCTGAGCCTCTTCATCACAAAGGGAGCCCTCTTCCACCCGATCACAGATATTTTTCATCGCCATGACAGCAAGCGGAGCAAGCTTGCTGATGGAGTCCGCCATTTGTTCCGCGGTCTGTATTAATTCATCCGAAGCCACCAAGTGCGTCAGATAACCCAGTGACAGCAGCTCTTCTGCAACCAATGTTTCAGTGGCTATCAGCAACCGTTTCGCCGTATTGACACCCAAGCGTTGAACATAGCGCTGGATACCATTCAAGGGATAACAAAGTCCGATACGCGCGGCGGGCACAAAGAGTGTCATACCCGTCACGCCGATCCGGAAATCACAACAGAGGCCAATTTCAGCTCCACCACCGTAGGCGCTGCCATTCAATGCACAAATGGTGGGGATGGACACGGCGGCAAGCTGGTCCGTGAGCACTTGGAATTTTTCGCCACTCAGGTCGCCCGTGGAGAGCTGCGAGAGCGACGCCCCGGCACAGAAAGTTTTGTCGCCAGTACCGGTAATCACCAGCACTCGCACTTCTGGGCGCGATTTCAAAGAAACCAAGTGAGAAATAAAAAGTGCTATACCTTCAGCTGGCAGGCTGTTGTGCTTTGCGGGGTTGTTCAGAGTGATCCAGGCCACGCTCCCTTTTATCGCCAACTGCACCACGCCTTGAGAAACGGTCATGAATTAGAGCCTTAAAAACCTGAGTATTAAGCGTAGCGTTTCTTTATACCTTCAACTGCCGCGTCATATTTGGAGCGTATTTCTTCTACCTTGGTAATGTTCACGCCTAAGTCCTTTAGCAGTCCATCGGCAATACTGTAGATCCAACCATGAACGGTCACCTTCTGCCCCCGCAACCAAGCATCTTTAATAATGTTGGTCTTACAGACATTAACCACCTGCTCTGCAACATTTAATTCACAGACCTGATTAACGACCTCTGTCTTATCACCGCCCTCTGTCAGGTAAGCTTTATGAATATACTGCACATCCTGAACATTGAGCAGCCAATTATCAATAAGACCCAACCGCTTTCTCTCCACCGAGGCTCTCACCCCGCCGCAGCCGTAGTGACCACAGACGATCACATGTTTCACTTTGAGATATTCAACGGCGTACTGTATGACTGACAGGCAATTAAGGTCAGTATGTACCACCATATTGGCTACGTTGCGGTGAACAAATAACTCTCCTGGCATCAACCCGACAATTTCATTCGCGGGAACCCGGCTATCAGAGCAGCCAATCCATAGAAACTCCGGCGCTTGCTGCTTGGAAAGCTGCTCGAAAAAACTGGGGTCTTTCTCTTTAACGGCCTGAGCCCAAGCAACATTTTTTTCGAACAATTCCTTCACTCAAATACTCCAGCTTGTCGGATTAATGGATTCAGTTTAAGGGCAATTCAGGCATAAAAAAACCGGAAATTTCATCCGGTTTTTTAAGGCATTAATAGGCCTGACTTAGCACGTTACTCGCCACTCAGGCTAATCCAGTTTTGTGTGACGGATATCTCGCCCTTGTACCAAATAAACAACTTGTTCACAGATATTTTTAGCGTGGTCACCCACCCGCTCTAACGACTTGAGCGCCCAAAGAATATTCATGGATCGAGAAATACTGCGAGGATCCTCCATCATATAGGTAATCATTTCCCGCAGCGCTGTTTTGTAATCCATGTCCACTTCTTTGTCTTCGTGCATCGTGGCAATGGCTGATACCGCATCAAATCGCGAAAAAGCATCCAGCGAATCATTGAGCATCTTGCGCACACAGTTTCCTATATGGCGCACCTCCGTATAACCTCGAGGCGCATTACCTTCTTCAGACAGTTTGATTGCCATTTTGGCAATCTTTTGCGCTTCATCACCAATTCGCTCCAAATCACGAATGGTTTTGGTGACGGCAATCACCAAGCGCAAGTCACTGGCGGCTGGCTGCCGCCGAGCAATCAGTGTGATGCTGGTTTCATCAATGTCCATTTCCATTTCATCGATCTGCGATTCAACTTCAATGACCCGCTCAGCCAACCCGCTATCGGCATCTACCAGTGCCTTGACCGCATCAGCCACCTGCTTTTCAACCAGCCCACCCATTTCCAGCATGCTGGTTTTTATCTCTTCAAGGTCATCATTGAATTGCTTTGAGATATGTTGATCCAGATTTAACTTATCCATTGACCACTCCTACTAAAAATTCTGCTAATAGCACGCATTAACCAAAACGACCGGTAATATAGGCTTCTGTGAGTTGATGTTCCGGTGCAGTAAACACTTTTTCCGTTTCATTGACCTCAACCAGATGCCCCAAGTGGAAATACGCCGTGCGGTGAGAAACCCGTGCAGCCTGTTGCATGGAGTGGGTCACAATGGCGATGGTGTAATTCTTCGACAGTTCAGCGATCAATTCTTCAATTTTTGCTGTGGCTATTGGGTCGAGTGCTGAACAGGGTTCATCCATCAAGATGACTTCCGGACTAATGGCAATGGCCCGGGCAATACACAGCCGTTGTTGCTGACCACCCGATAGCCCTGTACCCGGCTGATCCAGGCGATCCTTCACTTCGGTCCACAAACCGGCGCGAGTCAGGCTGGTTTCGACAATTTCATCTAATTCTGCACGACGGCTCGCCAGCCCGTGTAAGCGCGGGCCATAGGCCACGTTATCGTAGATAGTTTTGGGAAACGGGTTGGGTTTCTGAAACACCATCCCCACTCTGGCCCGCAGTGCTACCGGATCCATTTTAGCCGCATAGATATCTTCACCATCGAGGGTTAGCTGACCAGTGACTTTACAGCTGTCGACCGTATCATTCATGCGATTGATGCTACGAAGGAATGTAGATTTACCACAGCCCGAAGGGCCGATCATGGCAATAACTTCGTTCTGGCCAATATCCACATTTACATTGTAGATAGCCTGCTTCTCTCCATAAAAAACATCGACATTGCGCATCGACATTTTGGGCGAGGCCACTAGGGGAACCCCGACACTGACCTCAGGGTACACAGACGTATTTTTTTCGTTTTCGGTTTCCATTAATCCTGCCGGCATATCTATCGCTACATTCATTACCATTCTGTTCACCATTATTCCTCTTTTGAGTGGGAACTACCAACGACGCTCAAGTCGCTTCCGTAGCACTACTGCCAAGGTATTCATTACTATCAGAAAGGTCAGCAATACCATGATGGCTGCCGAGGTTTTCTCTACAAAAGCTCTTTCGGGGCTGTCGGCCCAAAGAAATATTTGAACGGGTAAAACCGTAGATGGATCTGTAAACCCACCCGGCACATCCACAATAAATGCCACCATACCAATCATCAGCAAGGGCGCAGTTTCTCCCAATGCTTGGGCCATACCAATGATGGCACCCGTTAACATCCCGGGCATTGCCAGTGGCAATACGTGATGCAGAACCACCTGCATTGGGGAGGCCCCCACACCGATGGCAGCATCGCGAATAGATGGAGGAACAGCCTTAATCGCTGCGCGACTGGAAATAATAATCGTCGGCAACGTCATTAGCGTTAACACTAACCCACCCACCAGGGGAACCGATCTGGGCACATGGAAAAAGTTAATAAAAATGGCCAGCCCCAGCAAGCCAAAGATGATTGACGGAACGGCGGCAAGGTTGTTGATGTTGACTTCGATTAAATCAGTCCAGCGGTTGCGTGGTGCAAATTCTTCAAGATAAATCGCTGCTGCAACACCAATGGGAAAGGACAACATGATAGTCACGACCAGAGTAAATAATGAGCCCATTGCGGCACCACGTATACCCGCCAATTCAGGCTCGCGAGAATCGCCGTGGGTAAAGAAGTTGCGGTTAAAGCGCAACTCTATATCACCCGACTCAACCAGTTGAGCAACCCAGTTCTGTCGACCCTCGCTCGTCCGGCCAATAAACGCTCCGGCTTTACTACCGATGCTTTTGTAGTAGGTGTCGATGTCATCGTCGGCAACCAACCACAGGGTTTCTGTCTGATTTAATAGCTCGGGGTTTGCCACGAGCCTGTCGCGCAACGTATACCCTGCGCCATTACTGATCAAACCATACAAGTCACGTTTTGCCTTGCGACCAGCTACCTCTGTAAAACGTGCTTTAAGTGCCTTTTTAACAATGCCCTGGAAGTCACCTAGTGCCACTTGCTGGGAGTCACCGACATCAGTGACCCCCAAAACATTGGCATCATAGGTTATTTCAAGCTGAACATAGGTTTGCTGAAAAGCCCTGTAGCCCTTACTGATAATGTCGCTAAATAACAGCACCACACACAACAATCCAAAGGCAATCGCCATCGTGCCATACAGCCTAAAACGCTTTTCTGCACGATAACGTTTGGCCAGACTGCGCTGAATCTGCTCTGTTCGAGATTGGTTGAGATCAGTCATATTGTTCCCGATATTTCTTCACCACATTAAGGGCAATAAAGTTAAGCACCAACGTGACCACAAAAAGCATCAAGCCTAAAGCAAAGGCTGCAAGGGTTTTGGGGCTATCAAACTCTTGGTCACCCACCAACAACGTGACAATTTGCACGGTTACTGTGGTCACAGTTTCCAGTGGGTTGGCTGTCAGATTGGCCGCCAATCCCGCGGCCATCACCACAATCATGGTTTCACCAATTGCCCGGGAAACCGCCAACAAAACACCGCCTACAATGCCGGGCAGCGCTGCTGGGAAAATCACCTGTTTAATCGTTTCCGAGCGTGTCGCACCCAAACCTAATGAACCATCTCTCAGGCTCTGTGGCACCGCGTTGATCACATCATCAGCTAAGGATGAAATGAAGGGGATAATCATTACCCCCATCACCAGCCCAGCTGCCAGTGCACTCTCCGACGACACCTCTAAACCGATACTTTCGCCGGTTTGACGAAGAAAGGGGGCAACGGTCAATGCGGCAAAAAAGCCATAAACAACCGTCGGGATACCCGCTAACACTTCCAGGGCTGGCTTGGCCAAACCACGAACTCTTGGGGTTGCGTATTCCGCCAGGTAAATGGCAGACATCAAACCAACGGGCACTGCCACAAACATGGCAATAAACGAAATAAGTAACGTGCCGACAAAGAGAGGAATGGCACCAAAGCTTCCAGAAGAACCAACCTGATCGCTTCGAATGGCCATTTGCGGGCTCCATTCCGTACTGAACAGGAATTCACTCAATGGCACAGCCTGGAAAAAGCGCAATGACTCAAACAGCACCGAAAGTAAAATGCCCAGGGTGGTGAAAATTGCCACGCAAGCACATGACAACAAAATACCCCTAAAGACTCGCTCCACCTGCTGTCGAGCACGAAGTTTTGGCGAAACCTTTACCCAACCCCAGCCCATACCCAGCACCGCTGTAGAAAGTACGGCAGCAGTGAGTAAGCTGCGCCCTATCTCCCGCAAGCCCGTTAGGGACTCCGCAGCTGCAACCAATGCCGGATCTACTGTTTCTGCACTCAGTGCGCCACTGGCAATATTTTCAATACTATTTAGCAAGAGGTTGTGTTCCGCAGCAGAGGTTGGCTGCAAGCTTTCTGGCAATTCACCGATAAGCAGTGCACTGATAATCGGCTCATCAAACATCAACCACAGGAATAACAGTGCAATCGAAGGCAGGGAACACCAGATAGCCGCACGCATTCCGTAGAAAAAGGGTAGTGAGTGCAAATGGCGGATTCCACCGAGGGATTGCGCCATAGCAACGGAGCGCCCCCGGGCCATATAGTAGGCAACGGCACTTAATGTAAGCAGAACGATAAGTATATTGGCTGTTTGCATAACTGTTTCACTGATCTAGTTTCTTCTACCCTACTTGTTTTACCTAGCCTTTCCCTGAAAACGGGAAAGCCTGGCAGTTGCCAGGCTTTGGTTTATAACGGTAAGTGGGGGAAACCGTTATGGTCGAGACGTAATTAATTACTTGAACTCTTCACCCGTCATTATCTTCTGATTCTTAATCGAATCAGCATACTGGGCACGAAGTTCTTCTGGCATTGGGATCATACCCTTTTCAGCCAAGTAGCCATCTTCGCCCCAGGCTTTTTCACTGCTGAACTCAGACAGATAGCCATCAATACCGGGCACGACACCAATGTGGGCCTTCTTAACGTAGAAGTACAGTGGGCGTGAGATAGGGTATGACTTATTGGCAATAGTATCAAACTCTGGCTCGACGCCTTCAATGATTGATCCCTGAACCTTGTCGCTATTTTGATCCAGGAAAGAGAAGCCGAAAATACCCAGCGCATTGGGGTTTGCTTCCAGTTTCTGAACAATCAGATTGTCGTTCTCACCCGCTTCAATGTAGTGACCATCTTCACGAATAGCGTGGGCAACTGCCTTGAATACTTTCTTGCCTTTCTTATTAAACACGCTGGCTGGAATCCCAAGTTTTTCCATCAGCGCTTTAATTTCATCGGCATCTTTTGAACCACGAAGGGTTTTTAGATCGGCAAATTTCTTAGCGCCACCTTCCATCGCTAGCTCAGCGAATGCATCGCGAGTTCCTGATGTAGGGGGTGGTCCAAGCACTTCGATTTTAGTGTTAGGCAATGCTGGGTTAACGTCTTTCCAGGTGTTGTAAGGGTTTTCAATCAGCTTGCCATCTGGACCGGGAACCTGAGAGGCCAACGCCAGGAAGAGATCCTTGCGAGTCAACTGGAAAGGCTCTTTGGTTTTAGAGTTTGCTACGACAATACCGTCATAACCGATTAACACTTCAACTACATCTGTTACACCGTTTTTTTGGCACAACTGGTATTCTGACACTTTCATACGACGCGAAGCATTGGTTATATCGGGATGCTTGGTGCCAACACCAGAGCAAAACAACTTCATACCACCACCAGAACCGGTTGATTCAACTTTTGGGGTCGGGTTGCCCGTTGACTTACCAAAGCGCTCTGCAACTACAGTAGCAAATGGATAAACGGTTGAAGAACCTACGATGCTTACATAGTCACGAGCAGCGGCTAATGCGGTGCCACTAGCTACAGTCAGCGCCATAGCAGCGCCAGCAATTGCTAATTTATGAGTCTTTTTCACTTTTGCCTCCAGGGCCTTATCGTTAATGATCGAACGTCATATTAGTTTTCGATGATGACAACTATATGAACCATCTGTGACAGTAATATGACAAAGACAACAGGGATGGAGGTTCCCCAGGGAATGCTTACGGGCAAGAAGCAGGCGGCTATATGAGCTTCGTCCGTATTGAACGTATAATAAGCAGCCCATTTATCAAAAAAATAAGAAAACTGCCCGTGACTTACCGTACTTTTACACGCACTCTGGATCAGTTATCCCGAGGCATTGACTGCTTTACTGAATGGACGGGTCAGATTATTGCCTGGTTGACCCTGGCAATGATGGTGGCGACCTGTACCGTCGTAGTGATGCGCTACTTTCTTGAAACCGGATCCATTGCGTTGCAGGAATCTGTGACCTACATGCACGCACTGGTTTTTCTTCTCGGTGCAGCCTATACCCTGAAGCGGGGAGGGCATGTACGAGTGGACATTCTCTACCAAAAACTTACCCCTCGCAGTCAGGCATTGGTAGATGCGATAGGTGCACTGCTGTTCCTCATTCCCGTGAGTCTTCTTATTCTTATTTTCAGCTGGGATTACGTCCTGAATAGCTGGGCGGTCAGTGAAGTTTCCAAAGAAACTCAGGGGTTACCCTGGGTTTATCTGCTTAAAACACTGTTGCTGATTATGCCTGTGACAATGCTGCTACAAGGTGTGGCAGAAATTATCAAAAACCTGCTGTTCTTTTTTAGGCTCGGCGGCGAACACACTGGCGAGCAACAAGAGGGAATGGTCTGATGGTTGAATATATTCCCTTGTTAATGTTTGCCGTGGTCTGCGTGGTATTAATGGCCGGTTACCCCGTAGCATTTTCTCTGGCAGGCACCGCATTACTGTTTGCTCTAGTAGGCAACATGACAGGCCATTTTGACATGGCGTTTCTTCATGCCTTGCCTAATCGGCTCTATGGCACGATCGATAACACCACCTTAATTGCCGTACCTTTATTTGTCCTGATGGGGGTGATGCTGGAAAAGTCCAAACTGGCTGAAGATTTACTCGACAGCATGTCGTTGCTGTTTGGCAAATTTAAAGGGGGCTTGGGTATATCCGTTGTAGTTGTAGGCATGTTGTTGGCGGCCAGCACCGGTATCGTCGGTGCCACGGTAGTAACCATGGGATTGATGTCACTTCCAACCATGCTGAAACGCGGCTATTCCCCATCACTGGCTACCGGTTCAATTTGTGCCACCGGCACACTGGGGCAAATCATCCCGCCCTCAATTGCACTGGTATTACTCGGAGATATTCTTTCCAGTGCCTATCAGCAAGCGCAACTATCAATGGGTATTTTTACCCCCAAGACCATGTCCATTGGCGATTTGTTCGTTGGGGCTATTATTCCCGGCCTATTGTTAGTGGTGATGTATATCGGCTATTTAGTCATCATTTCTCGCCTTAAGCCCGAAATCGCCCCCGTCGCCGAGCCCGACACAGAAAACACCCTAAGCACCATTCGATTAATTCAAAGTCTATTGCCACCCGTGATATTAATCGTCGCTGTTCTCGGATCAATTCTCACCGGTATCGCGACACCAACTGAAGCGGCGGGAGTCGGCGCACTTGGTGCCACATTGCTGGCCCTATCGCGCGGCCAACTTTCAGTGGAACGACTGAGGGATGTGGCTCGCTCTACGACCGAAGTAACCTCTATGGTGTTTCTCATTCTTATCGGCGCGGCTGTATTCTCACTCGTATTCCGTGGTTTTGGGGGAGAAACGTTAGTTGAGGAGCTGTTTCGCGACATGCCAGGAGGCGTCATTACTGCCACTCTTGTTGTGATGGTGGTCATTTTTCTACTTGGGTTTATTCTCGATTTTATTGAAATCACCTTTGTCGTGGTACCCATCGTCGGCCCAGTATTGCTCGCCATGGGGTTAGACCCTATCTGGCTGGGCATCATGATTGCCATCAACCTGCAAACCTCATTTTTGACGCCGCCCTTTGGCTTCGCACTGTTTTATTTAAGGGGTGTAGCACCGGATAGCGTTCGAACGGGTGATATATACCGTGGCGTGATCCCCTTTATTGGTATTCAGGTCCTACTGATGTTGATGCTGGCTCTCTACCCATCGCTTGCTACCTGGCTACCCTCTAAAATTTTCTAAGTCAAAAACTGCGATTAAAATAAACGTAAGGAATCATTCATGATTGCCATCAATAAACCGCCGCAGCCCCGCGGGGATCTGACGCTACAAACTATCGCCATGCCAAAGGATACCAATGCCAATGGCGATATTTTTGGCGGCTGGATGCTGTCACAAATGGATCTTGGCAGCGCCATCCTTGCACAGCGTATTGCAAAAGGTCGCGTCGCCACTGTAGCAATCAGTGAAATGGCCTTTCTTCGGTCTGTACCCGTAGGTGCCATTGTCAGCTGTTACTGCGACCTGATGGAGGTGGGCAGTAGCTCAATGACGATCAATGTGGAAGTCTGGATCAATATCGAGTCTACTAACAAGCCCGCCAAGGTAACCGAAGGACAGTTTGTGTTTGTCGCAATTGACGACAAGGGGAACACCAGGAAGGTACCCCCACAGACAGATACCCCCTCATAACAACATCATTAAAGTATCAGAAAACATACTTAACGGATGCGCTTACCAGAAACAAGCGCCCTATTTAATCAGGAGATTGCCTTATGTCTAGGTGGATAGAGCAATATGAAACCCATGCTTTTCAAGGCACATGGTCTAATTTAAAAAACAATCTTGAAGAATCGACCGTTGATGATGAAACCGCACTCTCTGCTGTTAAAGAACTGGCGCGATTAAAAAAAGTAATTTCATTTCTTGATGAACTGCTTAATTGTCTAGACCCCGAACTGGTTCCAATCAATACATGGGATAACTTTAATTCAAAAGCGTCCTATTGCTCGCACGAAATTACGAATTACAACACGAATAGAAATATTGGCAGTATTTCTCAGGCGAACGAACATGCCGATAGTCTGCTGGCTTATATTCGACCTTATATGGTCGTACCCGGAGAAGCGGGCCGTGCGCTACAGACTTCTGTCGCAAAATATGCCATGACAATTGATAGCTATAGCAATAGTTTTAGTGATAAATCTAATAGATTGTTACACGAAATTAATGATTACAAAATAAAAAGTGAGACGGTATTTTCTTTAATCACCGCGACTAAAAAAGCCATCGATGGATTTAAAAATGAATTGTTTGGCACCAGTGATAAACCTGGCGGAACATCGGAAATTATCAATAATCTGGTAAAGGATTTTGGTCGTCAGTATCACGAAATTAACGACTACTACAAAGAAACCTTAATCAGTGACGAAAACACCATTTCGACCAAGCAATCCATTACCGAAGCTGCCGCCGTTATTGCTGGTGAAAAACAAAAGATTTATTCAATTCTGGATGACATAACAACATCCGTAAGTGACCTAGAAGAATTTCATGCTCAGGTATTTGGCGATCAATCAGATAAAGATAAAACTAGCGTCGCTTTAACGGATGAGCTTGATGCGCTAATAAAAAAATTAAAAGCATTTGAAACAGAACAGCATGATAAATACGTGGCGCTCAATTCTGAAATCGAGGAACTGCTAGAAGGCGCAACAAATGTCGGCCTTGCTTCAGCCTACCACGACATGAAAATGTCATTTAATAAACCCATCAAAAAATTCGGAAAACTATTTTATTTCTCCGTAGGGTTGTTGGTCGTAATATCCACTATTCTCTCAATAGACACTATCGGTGGCGATACTCTTATTTCTTTTGTAAAACTATCTAGCTGGGACAACATTCTGAAGAGTTTAGTTTACAAAGCACCATTCTATATCCCTATTTTATGGTTAGCTTTTTACGCCACAAAAAGACGCAGTGAATATCAACGATTACAACAAGAATATGCCCACAAAGAAGCACTGGCCAGATCATATAATAGTTACAAAAAACAAATTGAAGAATTAGGTGACACGGATAAAGCCATGCAAAAAAGATTTATTATGAGAATGATAGATGTCATTTCACGCAATTCATCCCAAACTCTAGAATCAAAACGTCCTAATAGCGCGAGGCGCTCGGTAAGTATTAAAAATACAGCACCAGAACCCGCCAAATTGAACAAGTCCTTGTAATGTCGGATATCTGTATCTGTGGCCACAAGAAATCTTTTGATAATTGCTGTGGTCGTTTTCTGACCGGAAATCAACTGGCTAAAACGCCAGAACAACTTATGCGCTCCCGTTACAGTGCCTATGCGCTGGGAGGGTATGGCGATTATTTATTAGCCACTTGGTTTTCAGCCACATCTGCCGGGCTTACTGCAGAATCCCTGTCCAAAAAAACTGTAGACTGGCTGCAGCTTGAAGTACTGTCTAGCCAGCAAAAGGGCGATAAAGCCACGGTAGAATTTAATGCCTTTTACCGTGAACCAGACCAGTCAGGCATTGAGGTTATGCATGAAATTTCTGTCTTTCAACGAGTTTCTGGTCGTTGGCTTTATGTCGGCGGAGAGGTGACAAGCTAGGTCCCCTTAGATAATAAAGCATTGCTAATTAGCGAGTTGACCATACAGGCCTATCGATTTACTCTGCTTAAAATTTTGCTCTCTCTTTAATTTAAAACTCGCCTCGAGATTATCTATGTTAAAAATTATCTTTATCATTATTGCCATTGCCCTGGTTGCATTCTTTGTTCAACGAACGCTATCTAACAAAAAGATTGCCTCACAAAATGCTCAAAAAGGCATGGCATTTCTCGCTGAAAATAAAAACAAGGACGGCGTTCAAACCACTGCTTCTGGACTGCAATACCTGGTATTGAACAAAGGGACGGGCAGCAACCACCCCGGCCCAACTGACCATGTTAAAGTTCATTACCACGGCACCCTGATTGATGGCACCGTGTTCGACAGTTCAGTAGACCGCGGCGCGCCTATTGAGTTTGGTCTGCATCAAGTAATACCTGGATGGACGGAAGGCTTACAGTTGATGGTGGTTGGTGAAAAGACTCGCTTATTTATTCCTGGAAATCTCGCCTATGGAAACCGCAACATGGGAGCAATTGGACCCGGGTCTACATTAATCTTTGACGTAGAGTTACTTGGCATTAACGAATAGTTTTGACGACCAACAATCCTTGGGGCTGTATTAATCACAGCCCCTTTGATGGATTCAAAATATACCGAGCACGTCAGAAAACCCAATGAGCCTTAACTCAATACTTATTTACGTCGTTTCTACAGTCTCCAGATGTTTTGTCAATTCCTGGTAACCGCCGACATATTCTTTACCATAAAATATTTGAGGTACTGTAGTTACAGGCCTACCTACCGTTTTCTCTAAATCAGCGGGGCTGATACCTTCTTCATGGATATCCACAAAACGAAATGGAAACTCTTTAGATTCAAGTAAAGCTTTAGCCTGGCGACAAAACCCACAAGCTTGATGCCCAAAAATTGTGTAGTTCTTCATAACGAAACTCCCGTGTTGCTCGACTGGTTTGTTTATCTCTTGGTATTCACTATAAGTCTCGCCCACACATAGCAATACTTAATTATACCTATACCCATGATAGCTATTGGCAATTTATTAGGTCTAACCTCGGTTTCGCGTACCGGGAGATTGATTTTTCATTGATACCTCCGAAGATAAGTGCTCCCCCAGCGTCTCTTTTTTTAGCTTAAAAATTCAACTTAATTCCATCCGACAACGTGCGTATTTATACTTATTTTGTTGGAAGTTTTGGTTTTATTATTAAAAATAGAAATAGAAATAGAAATAGAAA
>Ga0209121_10000565_pt1 | contig 38852 bp, 37 predicted proteins | sample Cruoilmetagenom3_FD_187292 | JGI IMG/M metagenome (GOLD analysis project Ga0209121, IMG submission 187292) | Oil polluted marine microbial communities from Coal Oil Point, Santa Barbara, California, USA - Sample 3 (SPAdes) (version 2) | ecosystem: Environmental > Aquatic > Marine > Oil seeps ... | reverse complement strand
TGACGGACACCGCGCAACCCACTTCATAACATACCGAAACATATCAAGGAAATTGGTGGAGCCAGGGGGAATCGAACCCCCGACCTCTTGCATGCCATGCAAGCGCTCTCCCATCTGAGCTATGGCCCCTGATATTTGGTGTTGCTACCTGCGCAGCAACGCCTTGTATTTATGGCCGCGTACAGCCGAGTTCAAGCGGAAAGTTCCACCCGAAACGAAGATCAGTTATCGTCGTCGTTCGCAGGCACATCCGCGACTTCTTCCAGCGTGACAGTATCGTCGTCATCGTCCAGCAAATCATCGTCCGAAGCAACCGTATCATCGTCGTCGCCCAGAACATCCTCGACATCGTCAAGAACTGTATCTTCCGCCGCTTCCGATTCTTTTTTAACTTTCGCAGCAGCAGCTTTGCCACCATCTTGCAAAGACGCCAGATCGAATTCGAAACCACATGACGGGCATGTCATCGGGTCGTTTTTCAGGTCGTAAAACCGTGTCGCACATTTTGGGCAGAGGCGCTTTACGCCCCATTCTTCGTTGGGCATGGGAATCCCCTTAATTGTTTTGATCAATTTCCCCCGTCACGTGCCATATGCGAGCGACCTTGTCAAAGGCTTTACCACATTACATCACGACGAAATTCTAGAATAGCCGCCCGATTTTAGACGGACACCTGTTTCCAAATCGTTTATATCACTCGCATGCTATTTCAATTGCCCGATCAAGACACCTTATATACCGCCCTTTTGGCACGTGATCCGTCTTATGACGGGCGCGCGTATGTTGGCGTCAGCTCCACCGGTATATTTTGCCGCCTGACCTGTCCGGCCCGCAAACCCAAACCCGAAAATTGCCGATTCTACGATACTATTGCAGGCTGCCTAGAGGCAGGGTATCGCCCCTGCAAACGTTGCCACCCGCTCGCCCCCGCAGCAGAGTCCGACCCCGCCATCCAGACCCTGTTAAAAGCATTAGAAGACCGCCCTACCCATCGTTGGTCCGAATCAGACATTACTCAGATGGGATTTGACCTCTCCACCGTTCGGCGCAGTTTCAAACGGCAGTTCGGGATAACCTTTCTAGAGATGGCGCGCTTGTCGAGGGTTCGTGACGGCTTCGAAACCCTGTCAAACGGGGGCCGCGTAATTGACGCCCAGCTAGACGCCGGTTTCTCATCGCCTAGCGCCTTTCGTACAGCCTTTGCCAAACTGCTGGGCACCGCCCCTTCCAGTTTCTCGAACGATGCTCTGCTAAAGGCTGACTGGATCGACACACCGCTTGGCGCGATGATCGCCGTTAGCGATAAATCTGCCCTTCACCTGCTGGAATTCGCGGATCGCAAGGCACTACCCGCCGAACTTAAAAAACTGCGAACGCAAGTGCGCGGCGAATTAGGCATAGGCCGTTATTCTCCGACTAACCAGATCGAGGCAGAATTGGCCGCCTTCTTCCAAGCCAAATCCGACCGCTTCGAAACTCCGCTTGCCCTGCACGGCACACCATTCTCGCGCGATGTCTGGCGTGCCCTTCGTGAAATTCCCGCCGGACAAACCCGCAGTTACAGCGAAATAGCCCACGCAATCGGCAATCCAGCAGCAGTGCGCGCCGTCGCACGGGCAAACGGCGCGAATCAAATTTCGATCGTCATCCCCTGCCATCGTGTTATCGGCGCAGACGGCTCACTAACCGGATATGGCGGTGGGCTTTGGCGTAAACAAAAGCTAATAGAGCTTGAACAACGCATTGCGACCGCGAAATCTCTTGATGCGGTGCAACATAACCATTAGCTTAAATTCAAACTACCGAATGGGGAAGCTATGCTTTATCACGCCTACGAAATGACTCACGCCGCCCTCAGCCCGATGCGGGCTTATGCACAGATGAGCCAACAGATGCTGCAATCCCCCCATAATCCTATCGCCTCGACCTATGGTGCCCGCACGACATCTGCCGCGATGGAGATGTTCATCAACGCTACCCGCCGCTACTGCAAGCCTGAATTCGGTCTGGAAACAACGGTGGTTGATGGTGTTGAAACTCCGATTATCGAAGAAATCACCCATTCGCTTCCATTCTGCGACCTACTGCACTTCAAGCGCGATTCAGAAGCGGCAACAAAACGTAACGACCCTAAAGTCCTGATCATCGCGCCCATGTCCGGCCACTACGCCACCCTTCTGCGCGGCACGGTGAAGGCGATGTTGCCGGAACACGACGTTTACATCACCGATTGGGTCGATGGCCGCGACGTGCCGCTTTCCGAGGGAAAGTTCGACCTTGACGATTATACCGACTACCTGATCGATTTCTGCCGCATACTTGGCGAAGACGGTGAACGCGCATCGGTTATGGCCGTCTGCCAACCCGGTGTGCCGATGATGGCCGCCGCCTCGCTGATGGCGATGAACGACGATCCGTTCCGCCCTTCAAGCATCACGTTGATGGGATCGCCTATCGACACCACCAAAGACCCGCAGGTTCCTAACAAGCTGGCAACAGACAAACCACTTTCATGGTTCAAAAAGAACGTCATCGTTTCCGTTCCATGGCCGAACGCCGGCTTTATGCGCCGTGTTTACCCCGGCTTCCTGCAACTGTCCGGGTTTATGTCGATGAACATGGACAAACACGTAGATGCCCACAAAAACCAGTTCCAACACCTGATTGAAGGCGACGGAGACAGCACCGCCGCTCACCGCAGTTTTTACGACGAATACATGGCCGTAATGGACCTGACCGAAGAATTCTACATCCAGACCATCGACCGCGTGTTTCAAAAACATCTGCTGGCCATCGGGGAATACCATTACCGCGATACCCTTATCGAGCCCTCTGCTATCAAAGACATCGCGCTGCTGACCATCGAGGGTGAAAAAGATGACATCACGGGCGACGGTCAAACCAAAGCCGTCCACGCCCTGACACCGAATATCCCTGACGGAAAGCACGAGCATTACCTGCAAGAAGGCGTCGGGCACTACGGCATCTTCAACGGTTCGCGCTGGCGCGAGATAATTCAGCCCAAAGTCGCCAAATTCATCGCTAGCAACCGCACCAAAGTCAAAGGTTGAGCGGCCCGATCTTCATCGGCTCCCCGCCAATCGAAGTTCGCATAAAACGCAACGCCCGCGCCAAGCGTTTCACCCTGCGCCTCTCCCGCACGGATGGCAAAGCCACACTAACGCTGCCTACCCGCGCCTCCTTGCGCGAGGCCGAAGGGTTCGCCGCCCGCCAAGAAGGCTGGTTGCGCGTACAGTTGTCAAAATTACCGGAACGCGCGGATCTGGTCGATGGCGGCCGCCTGTTATTCCGTGGTGAAAGTCTGGAAATAGCGGCGACAACGGGCAAGTCTATCCGCGTAGAGGGAGGTAAAATCCTGGTTGGCGGCAAGCATTCGGGGGCTCGCCTACAAGCCTTCGTTAAAACGGAAGCCCGCAACGCCCTTTATCCAGCCGTCGAAAAATACGCAGCCCGAATCAACCGCCCGTTCAACCGCGTAACTCTGCGCGACACGCGGTCCCGTTGGGGGTCGTGCTCCGCTGAGGGCAACCTGATGTTCTCGTGGCGTCTGGCCATGGCCCCGCCGGTTGTGCTGGATTACGTCGCCGCACACGAAGTTGCGCATTTGGCCGAAATGAACCACTCAACGGCGTTCTGGGATGTCGTCGAAACCCTGATGCCGGACTATCAAAACCACCGGAATTGGCTGCGTGAACACGGCGCAAAACTGCATGCTGTGAAATTTACTACTTGACCCAGATCGTTTTGTGATCACAAGATACCGCATGACACCCGAACCCAGCATACCGGCCCATGAACAGGTCTACCGCATCCTTCGCACCCGCATCATGTATGGCGAGATGGAGCCGGCCTCCGCCCTGACTCTGCGCGGCATCGGCGCGGAATTCGGCGTCTCCATGACCCCCGCCCGCGAGGCCGTCCGCCGTTTGGTGGCCGAAGGTGCGTTGAATCTATCCGCCTCTGGCCGTGTTTCCACACCCGAGCTGTCCAACGACCGTATCGAAGAACTGGCCTGCCTGCGCGCCATGCTGGAACCCGAACTTGGTTCACGCGCACTACCCCGCGTCCATCCCGCCCTGATCGAACGTTTACAAAACATTAACGCCGTGATTGCCGAAAAAATCGTCAAAGCAGACGCCACCGGATACGTCCGTGCCAACCTCGACTTCCACCGCACGTTATACCTACGTGCCCAAAGCCCTGCGATGTTGGCCTTGTTGGAAACCGTCTGGCTGCAATCTGGCCCGACCATGCGGGCGCTCTATTCCCGACTGCCGAGAACACAGGCAAGCGAAAAGCACCGCTCCATCCTTGCTGCCCTGCGCGCAAATGATGAACCTGCACTTCGAACCGCCATCGCCTCTGATGTGACGAGCGGCTTGAAAATGCTTCTAACCTAATTCCAAGGATTTCTTGATGATAAGCATCGCCGCCCTGATCGTAGCCGTTCCCGCCGCTATCGGAATACGGAAACGGAACGAGATCAAGCGCCTGATGGCCGTTAACGCATTATTTTCCGAAAAGAATATCGTCACCAATTTCAGCAATATGGATGCGATATTCTTCAGCACCAACCTTGGTGTGCCAGATGCTCCGGCCTCCGATTTACCGCATGAACCGAAAACCATGCCCGATGGTCTGGGCGGTTGGATCGAGGATCGCTCCGTCACCGCACTCGTCGTGCTAAAAGACGGCAAAATCGCGCATGAAGGCTATTTCAAAGGCACCACCCCCGAGGATTTACGGATTTCATGGTCTGTCGCCAAAAGCTTCCTATCGGCCCTGATGGGGATCGTGATTGCTGATGGTGATATAGCATCGATTGACGACCCCGTTACCAAATACGCCAAAGACCTTACAGGTTCCCCATACGAAGGTGCGACCATCCGCAACGTTCTGAACATGGCCAGTGGCGTAACCTTTAACGAGGATTACTTATCTTTCAGCTCCGACATCAACAAAATGGGTCGCGTGCTGGCACTGGGCGGTTCCATGGATAAATTCGCAGCCGCCGTGAAGGGCCGCGACCGCGATGCCGGGGTCGGGTGGCAATACGTTTCCATCGACACACATATCATCGGCATGATTATCCGCGGCGCAACGGGCCGTGAAATCCCCGAGTTAATGGCCGAAAAACTGCTGGCCCCGCTTGGGCTGGAAGTTGACCCGTATTACCTGACCGACGGCAAAGGTGTGGCCTTCGTTCTGGGCGGGTTGAACCTACGCACCCGCGATTACGCCCGCTTCGGACAGATGTTCGCACAAGGCGGGATGTATAACGGCCAACAAGTCGTTCCCGCCGATTGGGTCACAGATTCCACCGCCATCAGCGCCCCGACCGAGGCTGGCGAAACCCAATACGGTTTCCAGTGGTGGCTGGCCGCCGATGCCAAACCTGGCGAATACTTCGCGCGCGGCATTTACGGCCAGTACATATATATCGACACCGACAACAACGTAGTCGTCGCCTCCAACGCCGCCGACCGCGAATTTGAAGAAGAAGGCTCCTTCGAGCAAAACCTCGCCATGTTTCGCGCGATTTCTACGGGATTACGTTAAAATCGGAAAGCGCCCCGCTCTGTAACAAATTCTGTAATACATAGGTTACTGACAGCGCGTCATCTAATGCATCGTGGCCCTTTAATGGCGGATGTTCCAATTCAAAATACGCAGCCAGCTTATTACTGCTGGTTTTCTTGATGTCCTCATATGGCATTCCAGCCAACAGCAGCAGCTTGCAAGCGTTGTCAAATCTGTTTGCTGGAATGATCGGCGCGATATTCGCGATATAACAACTGATTGCCATCATGTTGAGTTCATCTTTACCCCAAGACCAAAAATTTGCCCCGTTCGAAAACTTTTCTAAATCGATAAGCGCCTGCTCCAAGGAAATACCATCCGCCCTTATTATCTCCTCTGTAACACCTGTGAGTTGCGTAAAAAATGGATCAATGTCGTAATCCTCACCGTGACGATCCGTTGGTCGCACATAAATCCGCTTCGCATCAAGAATTGGAAACCCATCGCAGAGCCCCAGCTTTACTGCGCCGATTTGTGCAATAACAGGATCGGGATCAAACGGGCCGCACCAATACCGCCGTTGCGCATCCTCTATAACAAGAAACTCACAGTCAAAAATAATGGCTGTATCCATTTTCAAAATACTCCCTGTGCTAAAATACTTCCGAATAAATTACTCGATACACCCTTCCAAAAACGCCTCAACCTCGTCAGCCCTAGGAATAGCCGCCGCCGCACCCTCTTTCGTGACCTGAATAGCCGAAGCAGCAGACGCAAAGGTTAACGCATCCTTTGCTGATCGACCCAGATTGAGCGCGGCCAGAAAATACCCCAGAAACGTATCGCCAGCACCCGTTGTATCCACCGGATCAACCTTGAAGGCATCCACGGAAATAACCTCTTCACCTGATTGTAAAGTCGCACCATCGGCCCCGCGCGTGATCAATACCTGCGCCACCGGAAGGCCAGTCGCCGCAACACCCAATGCCTTGGACAATTGTGCCGCCTCAATATCGTTAACAACAAGTAAATCCGTAACGGGCAGCATTGCAGCAGCCACCTCGGCGTCAAATGGTGCCGCAGCATACGCCACGCGCATGCCCTTCGCTTTGGCCGCCTTCGCCGCATAAACCCCGAGGTTGGTTTCGTTTTGCAACAGCAACCAATCGCCCGCGCCAGCGTCAGTTAATGCCTCGTTAACCATTTCTTCGATCAGCGCACGATTGGCGCCGGTAAACAAAACAATAACATTTTCTGCCGCATCATCGACGTTAATAATCGCGTGTCCCGTCGGCACATCGATAACCGACAGATACCGCGTATCAACACCTGCATCCGTCATTTGATCTGCCAGCCACCCACCGTCGGCCCCGATCGCACCGATATGAAACACCTGCCCGCCAGCCTTCGCCACCGCAATAGACTGGTTCGCGCCCTTACCGCCAAGCCCGCTGTTGAACGATGTGGAGGCCAGCGTCTCCCCCGGTTCCGGCAAGTGCGGCACGCGATAAACGTGGTCGATATTCACGGACCCGAGGTTGTAGATCGCCATGTCAGCCCACCTTACATGCAGCCATAATCGCCATGTTCAGGATGTCGTTAACGGTCGAGGTGGTTGAACAAATCTTAACCTGTTTATCAATGCCCGTCAGGATTGGGCCGATTACAGTCGCCCCGCCCATTTCCTGCATCAACTTCACCGAAATCGACGCTGAATGCCGCGCAGGCACCACCAAAATATTCGCCGGACCAGTCAAGCGACAGAACGGATATTGCTTCATCACGTCCGGGTTCAAGGCCACATCTACGGTCATCTCGCCATCGTATTCAAAATCAACCTTGCGCTTGTTCAGAACATCGATGGCCATTGTCATCTTCTCGGCCCGCTCGGATCGTGGATACCCGAAGGTAGAGAAACTGGCCAATGCCACGCGTGGCTCCAACCCCAAGTCCCGCGCCAAGGCTGCCGCGCGTTCGGAAATATCGGCGAGGTCCTCTGCCTCGGGCCATTCATGCACCAGCGTGTCGGCAATCAGCACCATGCGGCCACCAGCCAAAACGGCGGTAATGCCAACGGCGCCGCCTTCTGTCGAAGCGTCGAAAACATGGTTAATCTGGCTAAGAACCTGCGCCGATTTACGTGTTGCGCCTGTAACCATGCCATCAACATGGTCGTGCGCCAGCATCAAGGATGCAAACACGTGCCGGTCCCGCGAGGCCAGAACATGGCAATCCCGTTTATCAAAGCCCTTACGTTGCAGGCGGTTGTATAAGTACTCTTTATATTCCTTCAAATGCGTAGTCGTAGCCGCATTAACCACTTCGATCTCGTCGATCGCTTCGGGCATTCCGGCGGCCTCAAGGAAACCGGCAACCTCCTCGGGGCGTCCAACCACGACAGGCTGACCCAACCCTGCACGCCGATAGGCAACCGCCGCACGTACAACGCGGGCATCATCCCCTTCGGCAAAAAGAATCCGGGCATGTTCACGTTTGGCGCGCACGTTCAGCGATTGTAAAATCGAGGCCGTCGGATCCAGACGCGCCTTAAGGCTTAGCTCATAAGCCTCCATATCGATAATCGGTCGCCGCGCGACACCTGTATCCATCCCCGCCTTCGCAACAGCAGGCGGAATAATATAGATCAGACGCGGATCAAACGGCGTTGGAATGATGTAATCACGCCCAAAGGTTAATTTTTTGCCATAAGCCAATGCCACTTCGTCGGGCACATCCTCACGCGCCAAGGCCGCCAACGCCTCGGCACAGGCGATTTTCATTTCGTCGTTGATCGCACGGGCGTGGATATCCAGCGCACCACGGAACAGGTATGGAAACCCTAACACGTTGTTAACCTGATTGGGGTAATCCGAACGGCCCGTCGCCACAATTGCATCTTCACGAACGGCGTGCGCATCTTCGGGGGTGATTTCGGGGTCAGGGTTGGCCATGGCAAAAATTACCGGATCGGCTGCCATGCTTCGTACCATATCCGCCGTTACTGCGCCCTTGACGGAAACGCCGATGAACACGTCCGCATTATCCATCGCCTCGTCCAGAGTACGGGATTTCGTGTTCGCGGCATGCGCCGACTTCCACTGGTTCATCCCCTCGGTCCGGCCCTGATAAATTACGCCTTTGGTGTCGCAAACCAGACAATTATCGTGCTTGGCACCCATGGATTTCATCAGCTCCACACAGGCAATACCCGCAGCACCTGCACCGTTAACCACGATACGGCAATCTTCAATATTCTTACCTGAAAGATGCAACGCATTGATCAGCCCCGCCGCACAAATCACCGCCGTGCCGTGCTGGTCGTCGTGGAAGACCGGGATGTCCATCTCTTCCTTTAGACGCTGTTCGATAATGAAACATTCCGGTGCTTTGATATCTTCAAGGTTAATCCCGCCGAATGTCGGGCCCATCAGGCGGACGGCTGCGATAATCTCGTCAGCGTCTTGAGTGTCCAGCTCGATATCTATGGCGTTAACGTCTGCGAAACGTTTGAATAGAACCGCCTTGCCTTCCATCACCGGCTTGGACGCCAGCGCCCCAAGGTTCCCCATCCCCAAAATGGCCGAGCCGTTGGAAATTACCGCCACCAGATTGCCCTTGGTGGTATAGTCATACGCCGTTTCAGGATTATCCGCTATCGCCTGCACAGGGGCCGCAACACCTGGCGAATAGGCCAGCGAAAGATCGCGCTGCGTTGCCATCGGCGTGGAGGCGTTAACCTCGATTTTACCCGGTGTAGGCTCAAGGTGATAGGCCAGCGCCTCTTCGTCGGTAACTTTGGTATTCTCGGACATGTCTCTGCTTTCGAGCTTAAGATTAGTTAAGCAAACCTTACGCAGAGTTTGGCCCGACTACAACCTACCCGCCGCCAATAAGAATCCCTACTGCCAGTACCAAGCCACCCCCCAGAACAACCTGAAAAATCGCCTTTCTGAACGAGGTTTCCATGTACCGGTTTTGAATCCATGCAATCGCCCAAAGTTCGACGAACACAACGAAAAATGCGATAAATGTCGCAGTCCAAAAGTCCGCAATCAGATACGGCAGCGCGTGGCCCAAACCACCCAACGTCGTCATAATTCCCGACGCCAACCCACGTTTCCATGGCGCACCACGGCCCGAGATTACACCATCATCATGCGCGGCCTCGGTAAACCCCATCGAAATCCCCGCCCCGATTGACGCGGCCAGGCCCACCAACAATGTCGTCTTCGGGTCTTGCGTGGCAAATGCGGTGGCAAAAATCGGTGCCAATGTGGAAACCGAGCCATCCATCAACCCCGCCAACCCAGGCTGCACCCATGTCAATACAAACTGGCGGTGCGCGGTGGCTTTTTCAGCGTCTCCCGCCTCTGTTTCCAGATCGACAGACATCTTGGCCGCGGACTGTTCATGTTGCCCTTCGGCCTCGGCGAGATCCCCCAACAGTTTCCGTGTCGCCGGATCAGAAGATCGCCCCGCGGCGGTCAGGTAAAAATTTTGCGCATCGCGCTCCATTTTCTGGGCTTCTTCACGAATGCGCTCCAGTCCAAGGTTTTGCACCAACCAGACGGGGCTGCGGTTGTAATACCCTGCCACGTGTTCGCGGCGGATCAACGGAATCACATCGCCAAATCGAGTGGTGAACGCGTCAATCAGCATCTTACGGTGGCTGTTTTCCTCGTCTGCCATTTCATCAAAAACCGCTGCTGTTGCCGGATATTCTTCGCGCAATTCCTGCGCATAGGTCGCATAAATCCGCGCGTCATCCTCTTCTGACGAGATTGCGAGGGCAAGCACCTCGGCCTCGGAAAGGTCTTTGAAATTACGACGGTTCGTGAATGACTGTAGCATGGATCACCTCTTTGGAATGATTCTAAAGTAATGCGTTATTCACCTCTTCGCAAGTGGTTCCACAATCCGCATTAGCATGCTAGAAATCCCGAACCACCAACGCTTAGGGGCTGCATCGCACATGGCTGCAAAAGACAATTCGGTTACGCCCATGATGGCGCAGTATCTGGAGATCAAAGCGCAGTATCCAGACGCGCTGCTGTTTTATCGCATGGGCGATTTCTACGAGATGTTTTTCGATGACGCGGTGGCCGCTGCGGCGGCGCTGGACATCGCGTTAACCAAACGTGGCAAGCACGAGGGTAAAGACATTGCCATGTGCGGCGTCCCTCACCATGCCGCCGAAGGGTACTTGCTGACGCTGATCCGCAAGGGTTTTCGCGTTGCGGTAACCGAGCAAATGGAAAGCCCTGCCGAGGCAAAAAAGCGCGGCTATAAGGCTATCGTTAAACGCGATGTCACACGGCTGGTCACCCCTGGCACTTTGACGGAAGATTCCCTGCTGGATGCCCGAGCGCACAACTATCTTGCGGCTGTTGCGAATGTCCGCGAGGAAATGGCGATAAGCTGGGTGGATGTCTCGACCGGTGATTTCCACGTAGCGCCCGTTACGCGTGTAACGCTGGGCCCAACGCTGGCCCGCCTTGCCCCGCGCGAGGTGTTGACGGCTGAATTCATCGCTGAAACCTTACGTGAAACAGTCGAGGAATCCGGTGCGGCCCTAACCCCGCTTTCCGCTGCCAGTTTCGATTCCACCGCTGCCGAGGGTCGCCTGACCGGTCTATTCAAAATCAAATCTCTTGACGCCTTCGGGAGTTTCGAGCGCGCCGAGATCGCCGCTATGGGTGCAATCGTCGATTACCTCGACATCACGCAACGCGGAAAACTGCCACTGCTGCGCCCACCGTTCAAGGAAAGCCAAGGCGGAACAGTGCAGATAGATGCCGCGACCCGGCGCAACCTTGAACTAACCCGCAACCTATCAGATGAACGTCAAGGTTCACTGCTCGCCACCATCGACCGAACCGTAACAGGCGGCGGCGCACGGCTTTTAGGAGTACGCCTAACCAGCCCGTCAACCGATCTGGAAACCATCAACGCCCGTCACGACGCCGTCGCGCACTTCGTTGAAAACCGTGCGTTAGCCGAAGACACCCGCGAGACATTACGCCAAGCGCCAGACATGGAACGCGCGCTCTCGCGCCTGGCATTAGATCGCGGTGGCCCCCGCGATATCGCCGCACTACGCAGCGGCCTTGCACAAGCGGGGGCGTTATCGGCAGCACTCGCCGGGGCCTTGACGGACGTGCTGCAACGTGCCGCCAATGATATGACAGGCCACGACGAACTGGTCGATCTGCTGGACAATGCCCTGATTGCCGAACCCCCATTGCTGGCGCGTGACGGTGGATTCGTCGCCGCAGAATTCAACGAAGAACTGGACGAGGCCCGCAAATTGCGTGACGAGGGCCGCAGCGTAATCGCCGCCATGCAGGCGGAATATGCGGCGCTTACCGGCATCACTTCGATCAAGATCAAACACAACAACGTGCTGGGGTATTTCGTCGAAACGCCAGCCAGCCACGCCGAAAAGATGCTGGCCGAACCTCTATCCGAGACGTTTATTCACCGCCAGACCACCGCCAACCAAGTACGGTTTACCACAGTGCCACTGTCTGAAATGGAAACTAAAATCCTGAATGCTGGCGGGCGAGCGCTGGAAATCGAGAAAAACATATTCGCAGACCTGCGCACTGCAATTATGGGCCAAGCCGCCCAAATCGCCCAAGCCGCCAAGGCACTGGCAGAAACCGACCTCTCCGCCGCCCTCGCTGATATCGCCGTCGGCGAAAACTGGATGCGGCCGCAAATGGACGCCTCGCGTTCATTTGCTATCGAAGGCGGCCGCCATCCCGTTGTCGAACAAGCCCTGCGCCGCACTGGCGAGTCCTTCGTCGCGAACGATTGCGACCTTACCGCAGGTAACGAAAACAATCGCCCCGTTTGGCTGTTAACCGGCCCAAACATGGCCGGTAAATCGACATTTCTACGCCAGAACGCGCTGATCGCCTTATTGGCACAAATGGGCGCATACGTCCCCGCCACAAAGGCCCACATAGGCGTAATCGATCAACTGTTCTCGCGCGTTGGCGCAGCAGATGACCTCGCCCGTGGGCGATCTACCTTCATGGTAGAGATGGTCGAAACCGCCGCCATTCTTAACCAAGCGGGTGACCGTGCGCTGGTGATCCTTGACGAAATCGGGCGCGGAACGGCAACCTATGACGGCCTTTCAATCGCTTGGGCAACTCTGGAACATCTCCACGACGTTAACCATTGCCGAACCCTGTTCGCGACGCATTACCACGAGCTTTCCGCCTTAACCGCCAAGCTCTCCGGCCTCAAAAACGCCACCGTTGCCGTGCGCGAATGGGAGGGCGACGTAATCTTCCTCCACGAAGTGCGCGATGGCGCAGCGGACCGTTCCTACGGCGTGCAAGTCGCCAAACTTGCAGGCCTTCCGCCCGCCGTGGTCGAACGCGCCCGCGATGTGCTGGATGCGTTGGAGCAAGGCGACCGCGATGGCGGCAGCAAAGCCGAAACCCTTATCGACGATCTCCCCCTATTCAGCGCAACCCCCGCGCCAACGGCGCGGCCACCGAAACCCTCTGAAATCGAGGACCGTTTACGCGACATACACCCCGATGAACTAACCGCCCGTGACGCCCTAGCATTGGTTTATGCCTTGCGTGAAATGCTGGAGGAATAATGCCGACTGACTCACAAATCGAGGTCAGCGTAGTCGGCAACATAGCCGCCATCCCTGCCGTTGACTGGGACGCCTGCACCGATGGAAAAGACCCGTTTACAACGCATCGTTTCTTGCTGGCGTTGGAGGAAAGCGGATCGGTCGGGGATGGCACCGGATGGGCGCCTCGACATTTAGTCGCGCGGCTGAACGGCGAGATCATCGGAGTAATGCCCCTTTACGCCAAAGGTCATTCCCGAGGCGAATACGTTTTCGACTTTGCCTGGGCAAGCGCATATGAACGCGCAGGCGGGCGGTATTACCCAAAACTGCAATGCGCCGTGCCATTCACCCCCGCGACGGGCAAACGCTTACTGGTTAAACCCGAGCACGCAGATATCGCAAGCGGCGCACTTATCACCGCTGCCATCCAGATATCCGAGGAGAACCACGTCTCCTCTTTCCACATCACGTTTTGCACGCAAGAGGAATACAACCTCGGCCCGAAATACGGGCTAATGCAGCGAACCGGCCAGCAGTTCCACTGGGAAAATGCCAACTACACCGATTTCGACGCATTCCTCGCTGAACTCTCTAGCCGTAAGCGCAAGATGATCCGCAAAGAACGCCGCCAAGCGCAGGCCTTCGGGGGCGAGATCATCCAGTTAACCGGTGACCAAATCCAGCCCGAACACTGGGATGCCTTCTGGCAATTCTATCAAGACACCGGCGCACGCAAATGGGGCACTCCCTACCTGACCCGCGAATTCTTCGACATAGCCCAGCGGACCCTTCGGGACGACATTTTGCTAGTCTTGGCGAAACGTGAAGACCACTATATCGCGGGTGCGCTTAACTTCATCGGCAGTGAAACCCTGTTCGGCCGCTACTGGGGTTGCGCCGAAGATCACCCGTATTTGCATTTCGAAATCTGCTATTATCAGGCGATAGACTACGCCATCGCCCACCGCCTCGCGCGGGTCGAGGCCGGTGCGCAAGGCGAACACAAACTCGCACGAGGCTATATGCCCAGCCCGGTTTATTCCTTACACTGGATCAAAGACGAAGGGTTTGAACGCGCCGTTAACCAATTTTTAATCGATGAACGCGCGGCAGTGGACGAGGATATAGAATTCCTCGCAGCCATTGGCCCATTCAAAAAATCAGGGACCTAACCATGCTTTCACCACCATTAACAACCGCCGAACGCGCCGAGTTCGTCCCCGAACTGCAAGCCTCCGGATGGACGCTACAAACCGACCGCGACGCCCTGACCAAAACCTTTGCGTTCAAAAATTTTATCGAAGCCTTCGGCTGGATGTCCCAAATCGCCATCTGGTCCGAGAAAATGAACCACCACCCCGAGTGGTTTAACGTTTACCGCACCGTCGAAGTCCTGCTAACCAGCCATGACGTAGACGGATTATCAATGCGTGACGTGAAAATGGCACGAAAAATGGATCAATTGGCGGAGTAGCTATGGCTGAAATTATCGTAATTGGCGCGGGGCAGGCCGGATCTTCACTGGTTGTTAAGCTGCGCGCGCTTGGCTGCGCTGGTAACATCACATTGATCGGCAGCGAACCCGTGCCACCCTACCAGCGCCCGCCGCTGTCAAAAAAGTACATGCTGGGCGAGATGGACGTGGAACGTCTGTTTCTTCGGCCCGAGGCTTTCTACGCCGACCAAAACATCACCCTGCGTTTAGGCGTTGCGGTCACAGCAATTGACGGTGCGGCCAAGACAGTGACACTCAACACAGGCGAGGTACTGGACTACGATCAACTGGCCCTGACCACAGGTTCCGATCCTATTAAACTGCCGCCCTCCATCGGTGGGGATTTGGAAGGGGTCTATACGGTTCGCACACTTGCAGACGCCGACGCCATGGCCCCCGATTTCGTCAAAGGCAAACGCGCCCTGATCGTCGGGGGGGGCTACATCGGACTTGAGGCCGCCGCTGTCGCCGCAACGCATGGCGTTTCGGTGGTGCTAGTCGAAATGGCCAACCGCATCCTGCAAAGGGTGGCCGCGCCCGAAACATCCGACTATTTCCGTACCCTCCACACTACGCGCGGCGTTGATATTCGCGAAAGTGTCGGCCTTGCAACACTGAACGGCCGTGACGGGCGGGTTACCTCGGCCACGTTAACCGATGGCACAGAGCTGGATATTGATTTCGCGGTCGTTGGTGTAGGTATCAGGCCCTCGATAGCGCTGGCCGAATCTGCTGGAATATCTATCGACAACGGCATCAAGGTAGACGCTCACGGCCGCACCTCCGACCCCTCGATTTTCGCCGCCGGAGACTGCACCAGCTTCCCCCATAAAGGTGGCCGCATCCGCCTTGAAAGCGTGTCCAACGCGATTGAGCAAGCCGAAGCAACCGCTGCTGCGATGTTGGGCGATGCTGCCGAATACCATGCCAAACCTTGGTTCTGGTCCGATCAATACGACGTAAAACTGCAAATCGCGGGGCTGAACACAGGCTATGACCGCGTAATCAGCCGCATAACAGACACCACGACATCGTTCTGGTACTACCAAGGCGACCAGCTTCTAGCCGTAGACGCCATGAACGACCCCCGCGCCTATATGGTCGGCAAACGTCTGATAGAGGCGGGCAAATCGCCCGAGCCAGCGGCAGTCCAAGACCCCGCCACAGACCTGAAAACCCTGCTGTAATGCGTATCATCGGCGGAAAGTTCAAAAGCACGGCACTGGCAAACGTCGGCAAAGGCGACGAGGGCGCCCACCTGCGCCCCACTACAGACCGCGTCCGCGAGAGCCTGTTTAACGTGCTGACCCATGGCAACTACCCAAAAATCGAGGGCACAAACGTGCTGGACCTCTTCGCTGGCACTGGCGCATTGGGTCTGGAGGCCCTCAGCCGAGGCGCAGCCTCCGTTCAATTCGTCGATGACGGTGTTAAGGCCAACGCACTGATAAAACAAAACATCCAGACCCTCAATGCCCGCGCCCAAACGAAAATCTATCGCCGCAACGCCACCAAACTGGGCGAAAACCGCAGCGAACCGTTCAACCTGATCTTCCTCGACCCGCCTTATGGCAAAGGCCTAGGCGAAAAAGCTCTCGCCGCCTGTATCGAGGGCAACTGGATCGCAACCGGCGCCCTGATAATCTGGGAAGAAAACCGCGCAATCACGCCCCCCAAGGGCTTCATCACATTAGACACCCGCAAATACGGCGACACGACAATCACCATGCTGACTTACGCACCCTGACTTCTTCTTTGCCCAAATACTCGAATTCAGCCCTTAAACTTCGGCACCTTCGCCCATAATGGTGCGATCACCTTGGATACCAACGGAATAATCGTCGCCCCCAGCGCCACACCGAAAATGCCGTCCATCAGCGCCGTAGCCGACCACTCGACCACACCCGCCGCCCACGGCATCAAATGCCCAAGCACCACCGACCAGTCGTGAATGTGATGGCCCAACCAGCCAAATCCCAGCTCCTCCAGCCCATGGATTATGATCGATCCACCAACCCACAGCATCGCCGCCGTCCCGATAATCGTCAGCCAATGCATAAAGGTTGGCATAAACTTGACAATTCCGCGCCCCGTCGTCTGTGTCGCCTTTAACCGTCCGCGCCGTGCCAACAACAAGCCTAAATCATCCGCCTTAACGATCAACGCCACGCCGCCATAAACCAGCGCCGTGATCCCGACACCGACAGCAGCCAGCACGGCCCCCTCCATCCAGATATTACTTTCGGGAATAGCTGCCAGTGACACCGTCATAATTTCCGCAGACAGAATAAAATCCGTCTTGATCGCTCCGGCAATCTTTTCTTCTTCCAAATGAGCGGGGTCGGAATAGGTTGCCTCCTCGGCCAGTTCACCGTTGCTATGCACATACTTATGTAGAACCTTTTCAGCGCCTTCGTAACAAAGGTATGCCCCTCCCAGCATCAACAAAGGCGTTAGCGCCCAAGGTGCAAACGCAGAAAGTCCCAGCCCCGCAGGCAATAAAAACAGCAGCTTGTTACGAACCGACCCCTTGGCGATCCGCCAGACAATCGGCAACTCCCGCGAGGCCTCGAACCCGTGCGTATACTGCGGTGTCACCGCCGCATCATCAATCACCAACGCCGCCGCCTTGGTGCCTGCCTTGGTTGCCTGCGCCGCAATATCATCAAGCGAGCTGGCCGCAACCTTCGCAATCGCCGCTACATCGTCCAAAAGTGCTAAAAGTCCACTCAATGGAATTCTCCTGTTCAAATCTTTTCGCCTAGGGTATTTTCCTTGCGACCCACACACAAGAGTTTACCGACACCATGACAGTTAATTACCAAGATCTCAGCACCCGCATTGCCTCGCTATGCGAAGGTGAAACCGACGAAATCGCCCTAATGGCCACTGTCGCTGGTGAACTGTTTCACAGCGACGACCGTTTCGACTGGGTAGGATTTTACCGCGTCACCGCCCCCGAAATGCTGAAAATCGGCCCTTACCAAGGTGGCCACGGCTGCCTGACCATCCCGTTTTCACGCGGCGTATGCGGCGCAGCGGCGCGCACGTGCGAAATCCAGCTAATCACAGACGTAAACACTTTTGAAGGTCACATCGCCTGCGCCAGCTCCACCCAATCCGAGATTGTTCTGCCGGTTTTCAACCCCAACGGCGACCTGATCGCCGTGCTGGATATCGACAGCAACCAACCTGATGCGTTCACACAAACCGATGCTTTGCGACTTGAAGAAATTCTGGCGCAGATCTTCAGCTAGATTTCACGGACCTGCTTGGGGCGGTGACGAGGGCAAACGATATTACAACAGTGTCACAAATTATTCACTTGAATATCTATGATAGGCTGTGTCAAAGTTGCTCATGACAACTCCTATCAAATCTTGGGCCGATGTTGCCCCCCGACTAATCGACGTAGCCTCTGGCCGCGCCCCTGCCGATATGGTTATCCGCCAAGGCCAATGGGTTAACGTCCATACCCGCGAGGTTATCCCGAACACCGACATCGCCATCGCGGACGGTCGTTTCGCCTATTGCGGCCCCGATGCCAGTGCCATGATCGGGCCGGACACCGAAGTGATCGAGGCGGACGGGCGTTACATCATCCCCGGCCTATGCGACGGGCATATGCACATTGAGAGCGGCATGCTGACCACCACGCAATTCGCCCGTGCGGTGATGCCTCACGGCACGACCAGTATGTTCACCGACCCCCACGAAATTGCCAATGTCATGGGATTGGAAGGCGTACGCCTGATGCATGACGAGGCTTTGCAGCAACGCATTAACGTCTTTGTCCAGATGCCGTCCTGCGCGCCCTCGGCCCCCGGATTGGAAAACACCGGCCACGAACTGACCCCCGAAGATGTAACCGAGGCTATGCAATGGCCCAACATCATCGGCCTAGGCGAGATGATGAATTTCCCCGGTGTCATGAACAACGATCCCAAAATGCTGGCCGAGATCGCCGCCACTCAACGCGCCGGTAAAACCGTCGGCGGGCATTACGCCAGCCCCGACCTTGACGGTTTTCGCGCCTATGCGGCGGCTGGACCGGCGGACGATCACGAGGGCACATGCGAGGCCGATGCTATCATGCGGGTTCGCCAAGGCATGCGCTCCATGATGCGGCTTGGGTCCGCATGGTACGATGTTGAAACGCAAGTGACGGCAGTAACCGAAAAAGGCCTCGACCCACGTAATTTCATTCTTTGTACGGATGACAGCCATTCCGGCACGCTTGTGAACGATGGCCACATGAACCGCGTCGTGCGTCATGCAATTGATTGCGGGCTTGACCCTTTGATCGCCATTCAGATGGCGACGATCAACACCGCCACACATTTCGGCCTGGAACGCGAGCTAGGGTCCATTACACCGGGGCGTCGCGCCGATGTAATCCTATCATCAGACCTGAAAACCTTGCCAATCGAGACCGTTATCGCCCGTGGCCAGATCGTTGCGCAAGATGGCACGCTAATCGGCGAAGATGCGGCTTTCAACTGGCCCGAAAAGGCCAAAAACTCGGTGAATATGGGCAAAACCCTTGGCGCTATGGATTTTGACATCACCGCCCCCGAGGGGGCAAACCACGTTAAGGCTCGCGTGATTGGCGTGGTGGAAAATCAGGCGCCGACCAAGGCGTTAACGGCCACGTTGAACGTCGAAGACGGCCTCGCCGTTGGTGACAAAGCGCAGGATGTATGCCAGATCGCCCTCGTTGAGCGCCATCGCGCGACAGGCGATGTTGTGAACGCTTTTGTGTCGGGCTTCGGATATACGGGGGACTGTGCCGTGGCCTCGACAGTCGCGCACGACAGCCATCACATGATCGTTGTGGGAACGTCCAAGGCGGATATGGCCGCAGCCGCCAACCGCTTGCAAGAAGTCGGCGGCGGGGTGACCGTCTGGAAAGACGGACAGGAAATCGCCCTTGTCAAACTGCCCATCGGCGGCCTGATGTCCGACGCCCCCGCGCATGAAGTTGCCGCAGCAGCCGACCAAATGGTCGCCGCGATGGCACAATGCGGCTGCACGTTGAACAACGCCTATATGCAGCATTCCTTGCTAGCCCTCGTGGTCATCCCCGAGCTGCGCATATCCGACGTCGGCCTGATTGACGTGACCTTATTCGAAGAAACACCGCTATTTTTGAAAGACTAGTAATGAACGATAAGCATACCAAGCTCGCCCGTATCTCGCCGAATTGCGAGGGACCACAGGATTTCACAGACGCCAAAGCCGCTGTGAAAGCTGTCCAGAAACTGTACGATCAAGCGACCACTTTCCTGCAAGACAACATCGCAAGTGTAATGGGTGGTGGTCCGGTCGAGGGCCACTACCGCGCCTATTACCCGCAAATTTCCATCGTAACCCGCAGCTTCGCCAAGATCGACACACGGTTATCCTACGGTCACGTCGCCGAACCGGGGACGTATTGCACAACCCTTACAAACCCGCATTTGTTCGAAAGCTATCTGGAACAGCAGATCGACCTGCTGTTGAAAAACCACGGGGTTCCGATACGGGTGGAAATTTCCTCGACGCCTATTCCGCTGCATTTCGCGATGGGGGAAAATGCACATATCGAAGGCTCAATCGAGGATCGCATCCAACGCCCTTTGCGGGACGTGTTCGACGTGCCCGACCTTGAAACCACCAATGACTTGATCGCCAACGGAACCGAGGTACCTGCCCCCGACGGAACCCGCGCGCTGGCACCTTTTACAGCCCAACGGATCGATTATTCGCTAGCAAGATTGGCACATTACACCGCGACCAGCCCCGAACACTTCCAGAACCACGTGCTGTTCACCAACTACCAGTTCTATATGGACGAGTTTCTGGACTTTGCCAAAGCGGCCCTTCAGGACCCGAACTCCGAATACGAAACGTTAGTCGAGCCCGGTAATGTTATCACCACGCGCGACGGTACCACAGGTGAATCCCTTGGTAAGCTGCCGCAAATGCCGACCTATCACCTGACCAGCGCGGATGGCACTGGCATCACGATGGTTAATATCGGGGTTGGGCCGTCGAACGCCAAAACCATCACGGACCACGTCGCCGTTCTTCGCCCACATGCTTGGCTGATGCTGGGGCATTGTGCAGGGCTGCGGAATTCGCAAAACCTCGGGGATTATGTTTTGGCGCACGCGTACGTTCGCGAAGACCACGTTCTGGATGACGATCTGCCGGTCTGGGTACCTATACCGGCGCTGGCCGAAATCCAGATTGCGCTGGAAACCGCCGTGGCCTCGGTTACTGGCTATACGGGGTACGCATTGAAAACCATCATGCGGACAGGCACCGTCGCCACCATCGACAACCGCAACTGGGAACTACGTGACCAATCCGGCCCCGTGCAACGCCTTTCGCAATCCCGCGCCATTGCGCTGGACATGGAAAGCGCTACCATCGCGGCCAACGGTTTTCGCTTCCGCGTCCCCTATGGCACCCTGTTGTGCGTGTCCGATAAGCCCCTGCATGGTGAACTAAAGCTTCCCGGTATGGCGACCGCTTTTTACAAACGCCAAGTCGCACAACATTTGCAAATCGGCATAAAGGCAATGCAATCGTTAAAAGAAATGCCGTTGGAACGTCTGCATTCGCGCAAACTGCGCAGTTTCGACGAAACCGCGTTTTTATGACGCCACGTTATTGCCGTTTTGGCAAATGAAAATCGGGAGGTTTTCGAAAAACCCTTAAATAAATGGGAAAAAGTGCGATTCTTTGATTGAGTTTATCCTCTAAAACCGCTTTAGTCCTGTCCGTGGGCCACAGCGGTTCGGAAAAAGAAACAACCAATAACAGGGATAGAAAATTATGACGCAAAAACCTATGACAAAGACTCAGCTCGTTGCAGCACTAGCCGAAGCAACCGGAACTGACAAAGCGACAGCTAGCAACACATTGCAAGCGATTACAGACATTGTAACTGCCGAAGTCGTTGGCGGCGGTGCTGTTACACTTCCTGGCCTTGGTAAATTCGTTTGCCGCGACCGTCCTGACCGTATGGTTCGCAACCCTGCCACAGGTGAACAAATGCACAAAGACGCTGACCGCGTTGCAAAGGTGACAATCGCCAAAGCACTGAAAGACGCTGTTAACTCTTAATCGCGCCACTATACGATTTATTATGGGTCGTCATCTGGCGACCCTTTTTCATGGGGTTGGTATGGATTTTCGCGCAATACTTATGGGCTTGTCCTTCGCCATAATGTGGAGCAGCGCATTCACCTCTGCCCGTATCGCGGTTGCCTATGCCTCGCCGCTCGCGATGTTGTCTTTACGCTTCCTGATTTCTGGCCTGATCGCAGTTATCATCGCCCGTGCGCTGGGCCAAACCGCCCGTCTGACCCGCAAACAATGGGGCATTGTAGTGGTTTTCGGAGTCACACAAAACGCAATTTACCTAGGCGCAAACTTCATAGCTATGCAGTGGATCGAGGCCAGTCTCGCTGCCGTGATCGCCAGCACCCTACCCCTTACTGTTGCCGCCGCAAGCTGGGTATTTTTGGGCGAGCGCCTGTCCAAAACAACCATTTTCGGGCTTATCGCCGGGATGCTCGGCGTGCTTGTCATCATGAGCGCACGCCTGTCCGGTGGCGCAGACATCATCGGCGTGGCCCTGTGTGTCATCGGCGTAATTGCCCTGACCATTGCCACCCTTGTGGTGCGCGGGGTCAACAACTCCGGCAACGTTCTTATGATCGTAGGCCTGCAAATGCTCGTCGGCAGTGCGGTCCTCCTGCCATCCTCGCTGCTGCTGGAAACCTTCCACGTTGAATGGACATGGCAACTGATCGCCGCATTCACCTACACCACGCTCATTCCCGGGCTCGCCGCTACGTTAATCTGGTTCCTGCTGGTCGGACGCATCGGCGCCACCCGCGCCGCCAGCTTTCATTTCCTGAACCCGTTCCTTGGTGTCGCCATCGCTGCATTCATCCTGTCCGAATCCATGACCCTGCGCGACACCCTTGGCGTGCTGGTTATCATGGGTGGAATTATTGCCGTGCAGATGGGCCGCCGCAGTTGATCACAATGGTTTCCATCCCCAAAAATGCGGGATCTGAACCCGATTCAGATATGCAATAATCCTGTCCCCTCCCACTCAAGGATTTGGGCGTCTGCGGGCGGCAAGTCAGCTATTCTATATACACCTTGCGTTCTTGCATGTGCCAAAATGCTGTCGCTATCCGGTATTCTCTTCAAGAAAATTCGTGCCGCCCTTGGACCGGAACTGTTCTCCATCCCGATCGTCATATGAATGCCGGGCTTAATAGTTCCGTCATAATGGTTAGAGGTCGCAAATACGTGGAACGTCATATCAGCGAATCTTTCTTCAACATCTATTAACAACAAATACCCGTTTTGTTTCATGAACACCCCGTTAATTGTATTTTTAACTGTGCTGTTGACCAGTTCATTATACACAACAGAGGATCGCCGTTTGTAACGATAAACACTCCCGTCTTTGGTGACTGACACCAGCGTTTTCAAAGCTTTTTCCGGTTGCCGTAACAACGTTTTATACTGCCAGTACATTCCAGGCTCCAAATCCGTATCGGTGATTTGCTGCATGCGCGCATCGTTATACAGTGCCATCGCTGCACGGAAAGTATTTTCCGAAGTATTTTCGTTAGATTCTTGCTCCTGGATTGGTTTGTTCGAAAATAATGCCCCGGGATCAACATCAAAATAATTCGCGATCTTGCGAACGATTGATTGTCGCGGAACCGATTCCCCGTTCAGGTATCGCGCAAACTGTTGGCGATTAATCTCTAAATCACGCGCAACCGCAGAGGCAGAAGGCTTGGTTTTACACAACTCAGACAAGCGATTAGCGAACTGATTCCTGTCGATATGATTCACTGAAAACCCCAACTTACCATAATTTGCTCTTTTATTATTTGCATAAGTGTATGTACCACAACTTATACACCGTAATAGAACAAAAGATAACCAATATAGCGTAAAACAACGGCAACCCTTCTATATTTACGCTAATTATGAATGAAACAATTTTCCCTTTCTGCTGAATTCGAGAATTTCAGAAATACCTTTTAGCTGGTATTCATTAATTTGAATATAGCGGCTTGAGGCTCCTTACTGGGACTTAGGGCATGTTTCACAAAATTACCGCCAGCGAAACTGCTGTTCCAATTTCTGGATGCAGCAATGTCCGCAAATTTCGGCAACCGATATGTACTCCGTCGGTTGCCGAATAATTCTTCTAACGGAAAGTTCGTGTGACGGTGTTCCAAGCCCCCTAAGTATCAAGCATGGAATTTGCATCTGTATATGGCACCTGCCTGCTGAGACTTATCAACACGGCATCATCTACATCGCTTCTGGATGAAGGCAAGAAGGTAGCGGATATCGAGGCATTGATGGATTTGGGGGTTTAAGCGCAGAATACGCAGCCTCCACGCACCGCCATTTCTTCAAAAATCCAAATTCTCCACACTCAGCGCGTTATCCTGAATGAACTCGCGCCGTGGCTCCACCACGTCACCCATCAGTTTGGTGAAAATCTCGTCGGCTTCATCCACATGTTCCACCTTCACCTGCAACAATGTGCGGGCTTCGGGGTCCAGCGTTGTTTCCCACAACTGGCCGGGGTTCATCTCGCCTAAGCCCTTATAGCGTTGCAACGACAGGCCTTTTTCGCCTTCCTTGAACACCGCTTCCAGCAAGTCAGACGGCGCGTTGATTACGTTCTCCCGGTCCTTGCGAACCAGTGCTGCGGGCATGGCGTAAACCTCTTGCAAACCTGCGGTCAAACCCGCCAGCTTACGCGCCTCGGAACTGCGTAACGCATTGCCATCCAGCACTTGCACCTCTTCAACACCGCGCAGTACGCGTGACAGGCGCAAGCCGCCGTTTTGTGTCAGAATGCCGGACCAGCCCTTTTCGTATTCCGTCGCAACAAGGTCCAAACGCGCAGCAACACTGTCCGCGGTTCCTTGCGGGTCGCTGTCCAGAACACCCGGAACCAACGCACCGGAAATCGCCGCCTGTTCAATAATATCACGCGAATAATTCGTCGGGAACGCATTCAAAATCGTGCGGCACACCCGCGCTTCCTCAACAACCCGCTTCAAATCCGCCCCTGCAATCTGCGAGCCGTCACTAAGGCGCAAAATGGCATCGTTTAGGCCCTGATCGATCAAATAGTCTTCCAGCGCCAGCTGGTCCTTCAGGTAAACCTCGGACTTACCGCGCGCCACTTTGTAAAGCGGTGGTTGGGCGATATACAAGAACCCACCCTCGATCAGTTCGGGCATTTGCCTAAAGAAGAACGTCAGCAACAGCGTCCGGATATGCGCCCCGTCAACATCCGCATCGGTCATAATCACGACCTTATGATAGCGCAGCTTGTCTATGTTGAACTCTTCTCGGCCAATCCCCGTACCAAGCGCCGTGATCAACGTCCCGATCTCTTGTGAGCCAAGCATCCGGTCAAACCGCGCCCGCTCCACGTTCAAAATCTTACCTTTCAGCGGCAGCACCGCCTGATTATGACGCGAGCGCCCCTGCTTGGCAGACCCACCAGCGGAGTCCCCCTCCACCAGAAAGATTTCAGACTTGGACGGGTCTTTTTCCTGACAATCCGCCAGTTTCCCCGGCAGGCTGGCAATATCCATCGCCGATTTGCGCCGTGTAAGTTCACGCGCTTTGCGCGCTGCCTCGCGGGCGACAGCCGCTTCGACAATCTTGGAAACGATCATCTTGGCCTCAACTGGATGCTCCTCGAACCATTCTGCCAACTTTTCGTTCATCAGGCTTTCGACCGCAGGGCGCACCTCGGATGAAACCAGTTTATCCTTGGTCTGGGATGAAAACTTCGGGTCAGGCACTTTGACCGACAGTACGGCCGTCAGCCCTTCGCGGGCATCGTCACCGGAAAAGTTAACCTTTTCCTTCTTCGCAATCCCGCTGCTGGCGGCATAGCTGTTAATCGTCCGCGTCAACGCTCCACGAAAGCCCGCCAAGTGAGTGCCTCCGTCGCGTTGGGGGATGTTGTTGGTGAACGGGCGGACGTTCTCGTGATAACTGTCATTCCACCACATCGCGACCTCGACCGTAATGTCGTTGCTTTCGCCAATGATATAGATCGGCGTGTCGATTAGCGCAGTTTTGGAGCGATCGAGATATTTCACGAACTCCTGCACGCCACCGTCATAGATCATCTCGGATTCCAACGGTTCCGCAGGGCGCTCGTCGCGCAGGGTGATCCGCACGCCGGAATTGAGGAACGCCAACTCGCGCAAGCGATGCTCCAACGTTTCAAACTTGTAATTCCGATCCGAGAACGTATCGAGCGACGCCAAAAACCGCACCTCGGTCCCTGTGCGATCCGTATCGCCCAGCACTTCGAGGTGCTTGACCGTATCACCATGTTCAAACCGCGCGATGTGTTCCTTGCCATCCCGCCAAATCCGCAGTTCAAGATAATCCGAAAGCGCGTTCACCACGGAAACCCCAACGCCGTGCAAACCGCCCGAAACCTTATAGGAATTGCTGTCAAACTTACCACCAGCGTGCAGCTGGGTCATAATAACCTCGGCTGCTGAAACGCCTTCTTCCTCGTGGATACCCACCGGAATTCCGCGCCCGTTGTCGCTGACCGAAACGCTGTCATCGGCATGGATAACGACCGTCACGGTATCTGCATGACCCGCCAAAGCCTCGTCAATGCCGTTATCCACGACCTCATACACCATATGATGTAGGCCCGACCCATCGTCCGTATCACCGATATACATACCGGGACGTTTTCTAACGGCTTCCAAGCCTCTGAGAACTTTGATAGAATCGGCACCATACTCGTCAGGAGTTTGATCGTTGTCAGCCATGTTCGGTATCCCCTATTTAGTAGACGGGATATTACCCTAAATCGGGGGGAATGTCACGCTTTAGCCGGAATTTTATAATGGTTTTCCACAGTTCCGCACGGATGGGATTTTGACCCCACCAACGTCCAGGTTTGCGTCGTCGCCGCTCCTTCAAGGAATAGCGGAATGCCCGCGCCCAACAGGATCGGCAGCGTGAAAATCCGCGCCTCGTGTATCAGGTTACGGGCCAGACATTGCGCAATCACATGACCCCCGTCAACATAGGCGTTAGGCAGCATCTGCGCCGCAACTTCAATACTCTCCGAGGTTCGAACCTGTTCCGGCATCCCGCGCGGCAACAGGCGGTGCGTCATGATGATAGCGGGTAGGTGTTCTGGATAGGGCCAGCCGTGCTGCTCGTAAAACGCCTCCAACGTGTTGCGGCCCATAAGTATACCGTCAACACTGGCGATAAACTCGTCATAGCCAAAATCGCTGTCCTGAAACGCATCTAAATGGTCCAGAGACCCGTCGGACCCGGCGATATACCCGTCAATTGTTTGTGCAATATATATTTTCATGGCGCGATCATAGCACAGCAATCACAATGCCAACCAGCACCAAGGCCGAACCAGAAATCAAATTTGTCCGGCGAACCGATTCAGCCGAGGAAAGGAACCGTCGAATCCGGTGAATCGACAGGGCAAACAGGATGTTCCCAGTGAACGGCACCAACCCCGAGATAAAACAAATCACCGCAATATCCGGCCCCGAGACGCTGTTAATGTTAAAGAAATTCGGCAAAACGCCCATGTAAAATAGAATGGCCTTTGGGTTGCCGATAATCACCATCAACCCTGCCACAAACCCCGCCCACATACCGGATGCGCTCAGCCGCTCGTCAGCGATCAGCGGTTTGTCGGCGTTGCGTATGGTGCGCACCCCCATCCAGACAAGTATCACTGCACCACCATACCGCAGCAGGTTAAGGAAATCCGCGTATACCTCCACCAGCAGGCTGACACCGAATATCGCCAGCAGCGGCCAGATGATATCCCCCACGACCACGCCCAACGCCAAGGGCCAAGCCGCATGAAACCCACCGGACACCCCGCGTGCAACCAATGCGACCCAAACAGGGCCGGGGGTAAGGAACAGGATCGCAAGTGCGCCCATGTAAAGGGTGATTTCAGTAATCGAGAGTGTCATTTCAGGCTTCCGGCAGGGCTAAAGAGCCGTCATTTTCTAGCGGCCAAAACGGGTTGTGCGCAAGCTCCCAAACATGTCCGTCGGGGTCGGCATAATACCCGGAATATCCGCCCCAAAACACCTTTTCGGGGGCCTTTAGCTCGGTCGCGCCGCATTCCAGTGCCTTGGCAAACGCCGCATCAACTTCGGCTTCGCTCTCGAAATTTTGCGCCAACGTCACGGCCCCAAAGCCCAACTTCGCGCCTTCGCGCCCCTGATCTTTGACCAACTCATCCAACCCGAACAAGCCTAGCGCCATACCGTTAATCTGGAAAAGCGCAATGCTTTCCTGCGATCGCGAGGATTCCTCCCAGCCCAATGCTTTGTAAAACGCCCGCGATGCCGCCAAATCTTGAACGCCCAGAGTAATCAACGTAACCCGTTGTGGTGTCATGATATTCTCCCAATATTTGAAATACCGTTCGCCTCGGTAACCTCGATGTAATTTGCGCGACCCCCCAAGGCCTCGAACAACTCCGGCCCCGTGCCTGTCATCCAGGCCTGCGCGTCCAGCGCACATATCTCGTCATACAGTGCTGCACGACGGTCCGCATCCAAATGCGCGGCAACCTCGTCCAGCAACAATATCGGCGGCGCGCCAAAATCCTCGGCCAAAGCCCGCGCATTTGCAAGGATCAACGATACCAGCAATGCTTTTTGTTCACCGGTCGAGCACAGTTTCGCTTCGACCCCCTTCGCCGCATAAATCGCATGCAGATCCATACGGTGAGGGCCGGTCAACGTCCGCCCCGCCGCCATATCGCGTGGACGACCCGCTGCAAATGCCTCCAACAACGCCTCCGCCGTCTGTTCTGGCGGTAATTCATCCGCCGAAATCAACGATAATTCCGCCGCAGGAAATGCACTCGAAGCCCCGTCTTGCGCAGCTTGCAAACGCGCCAACACCTCCACTCGATTGGCCGAAATTGCCCCGCCCGCCTCAGCCATCTGGCCCTCTAGCGCGCCATACCATGACGCATCCCGCACGTTGTCCTTCAACAAACGGTTCCGCTCGCGCATCGCTTTTTCGTATTTCAACGTCACTTCGGCGTGGGCGGGAATAAAGCTCATCACCATGCGGTCTAGAAACCGCCGCCGCTCGCCAGCACCCTCCAGCCACAACCGGTCCATCACCGGAACCAGCCAAACCACACGCGCCAAGCGCCCCAACGCCAGTTGCGGGGCCGCTTTGCCGTCAATCGTTACCTGCCGCGCGCCGTCGCCTTCCACCCATGTCGCCAGTTCGTGTATTTCCGACAGGCTTTCCAACGTGGCGGTAATTTTCCAGCCCAGACGTTCCGGCGCCCGCGACATTTCCTCAACCGAGGCACGGCGCAGCCCGCGCCCGGGGCTTAGCATTGAGACCGCCTCAAGGATATTCGTCTTACCCGCGCCGTTCGGCCCGTAGATAGCAATAGGCCGCCCGTCTGTTTCCAGTCGTGCGGCCTTATGTGATCGAAAATGCGAGAGTTTCAGCTCGCGAATAGCAAGCGTCATACGCGCATCGGCATCACGACATAGACCGCGCTGTCGTCATTACCTTCGCGCATCAACGTCGGGTCGCCGGATGAATTGAACATAAACACCGCGTTTTCACGATCCACTTGTTGCGCAATTTCCAGCAGGTATTTCGCATTGAACCCAATCTCCAATGGCTCGTCCGCATAAGCTACGGCCAATTCTTCATCCGCCGCGCCAGCATCGGGGGAATTTACCGACAGAACCAAACGATCCTCGTCCAGCGCCAATTTCACCGCCCGCGAACGTTCAGACGAAACCGTCGAGACACGGTCTACAGCCTTGGCGAATTCCGCCGCATCAACTTCCAGACGCTTGGTATTGCCTTGCGGAATAACCCGCGTGTAATCAGGGAAAGACCCGTCGATAACTTTCGATGTCAACGTAACCTCTGGCGTTGCAAACCGGATTTTGGTTTCGGAAACGGATACGGCAATCACCGCATCATCGTCGCCCAGCAACTTGCCAACTTCGTTAACCGTTTTACGCGGCACAATTACGCCAGGAATGTCGCCAGCACCGTCCGGTAGGCTCGCATCAATCCGCGCAAGACGGTGACCGTCCGTCGCCACGCAACGCAGAACCTTGCCGCCTTCGCTGTCAGAGGCATGCATGTAAATACCGTTCAGGTAATACCGCGTTTCCTCGGTCGAGATCGCGAATTTCGCCTTGTCGAACAGCCGACGCAGAACCGAGGCCTTAACCCCGAAGTTACAATCGTATTCCGCCGTCGCCATCACCGGAAAATCCTCACGCGGCAAAGTCGCCAGACTGAAATGGGATCGCCCAGCGCGAATCTCCAAACGCCCGGCCTCGGCATTATCCAACAATTCCACCATGGAGCCATCGGGCAATTTGCGCACGATTTCATGCAACGTATGCGCCCCGACCGTCGTTGCGCCCGCTTGTTCAACCACACCCGTGGCTTTGTCGATAACTTCAATGTCCAAATCGGTGGCACGCAGGGAAACCTGATCTCCTTCGGCCTCGATCAGAACATTCGCCAGAATAGGGATAGTATTACGACGTTCCACCACAGATTGGGCGCGGCTCATGGCCTTCATAAGAGTGCTGCGTTCGATACTGACCTTCATGATACCCTCGTGGCGTAAATTTTCTTGGATACAGACCCTAGCGGATGGGGCTAGAAGTGCAAGGGGTTAAGCCTCTAACATACGTCTAAGCAGTTCCACGTCCTCGGCAATCTGGCTGTCGGTCATTTTCAATTCCTCAACCTTTTTCACCGCGTGAATAACCGTGGTGTGATCACGGCCACCAAAGCGCCGCCCGATGTCCGGCAAAGATTTTGACGTCAACATTTTAGACAGGAACATCGCCACCTGACGGGGTCTTGCAACGGAACGTGCGCGACGCGGGCTTAGCAGGTCCGACATACGCAGATGATAGTGGTCTGCCACCTGCCGCATGATTTCCTCAACCGTGACTTTGCGTTCCGAGGCGCGCAGAATATCCGCCAGACATTCCTGTGTCATATCAAGGTTAATCTCGCGGCCAACCAACGATGCAAACGCGAACAAACGTGTCAGCGCGCCTTCAAGCACACGTACGTTCGACGAAATCCGGTGGGCGAGAAATTCCAGCACGCCCGCGTCCATTTGAACGTCCGGCATGGTCTTTAGCTGTGTCTCGGCTTTGGATTGAAGAATGCCCAAACGCAGTTCGTAATCCGTCGGGTGCAGGTCCACGACCAATCCCCATTGCAAGCGCGACTTGATTCGCTCTTCCAGCCCTTCTATCTCGCCCGGCGCGCGATCTGCCGATATAACGATCTGCTTACCTTGATCCACCAACGCATTGAAAGTGTGGAAAAATTCATCTTGGGTCGAGTTCTTGCCCGCAATAAACTGCACATCATCAACCATCAGCACATCAACCGAGCGGAACTGTTCCTTGAAGCTGTGCATGTCCTTGAAACGTAGGGCCTGAACGAAACGATACATGAATTGCTCGGCGGACAAATACAGCACCCGCGCTTCAGGTCGTATCGCCTGCGTTTCCCACGCAATTGCATGCATCAAGTGCGTTTTACCAAGGCCAACGCCGCCATATAGGAACAGCGGATTGAAGGTAACCTGACCGCCTTCGGCAACACGACGCGCAGCGGCATGGGCAAGTTCATTGGGCTTGCCGACAACAAAACTGTCAAACGTAAAACGACTGTCGAGCGGGCTACCGGGCAGATCGACAACAGGGGCGGCCTTGGCCTCGGTCCGGGTCACATCAGGCGCTGCTTTCGCCGCGGAAACCGTACGGAAATCAAGACGATCCACTTTCAGGCCCTCAGCCTGAAGCATACCCAGAATCGACTCGCCATAATTGCGCGAAACCCAATTACCAATAAAACTGGTCGGCACCGAGAATTGCGCCACGCGGCCACCGGCTTCCAATAATTCCATTGGATCAATCCAGTTCGTAAACGCATCTTTGCCCAACGATGACAAAAGCTCCGAACGAATTCGACCCCAACATTCTTGTTCCATACTATCCCACTCACTTTTCGCGGCTCTAACGGCCACGGTTATTATTTTACGGCTGGCACCACGGAAGCCCGCGCACTTTCCAGCCGTTAATTGTTCCACGATGTTTATGTTCGTCATGATCGCCCTCGAATCCTTCGAGGACATTGACGCATTTAATATTCCGACCGCTGCCCGCAATTTTGGACAACAGACATTTCGCCGCATTTTCCGAGCGACGGCCCGAGCGACACAGAAAGTAGATCGCCGACGGGTCTTCATCGCCAAATTGCGACAAGAGTTCCTCGGCGAAGTAATCGTTACGTGTCATTTCGGGGAATTCCATCCACTCGACCTTCAAGACTTCTTTGCCAATCGATTTCAGAACCGGAAGGCCGATATAATCCCACTCCGCAATGGTGCGGACGTCGACTAATACGGTGGTGGGGTCTGACTTCAGGGCCTCCCAGGTTTCCTGCGGCGTCGCTTCCAAAACAGTATAATTCAAAGCGTCAGACACAAAGATATCCCCAAGGACGCGAAATGGCATCGCACCTGATAAAATTAATTACTTTTTAAGAATCGAGCAGATTCCATCGCACCAAGTCTTTCCAATTGCTCAGGTCGTCGAATTGGCAAAGGTAAACCGGTGCAGAAATAGGCAATATCCGCGCAAGAATTTGACAATGTTGACGACGCTTAGTTAGCGAGCTGTAGGAATCGCAAAGCGTAAGGTGAAGGTAACGAAGTCGAGGGATTCGCTCAATAGGGAGAAACGATGAATCTGCAAAAACTGTGGATAAAATTTTAGATGTGGTCAAAAAGCAAAACGCGCCCCGATTGGGACGCGCTTAAAATTCCGTAAAGGCCGGTCGCTTATGCAGACATTGCCTTAACGCGCGCTGCAAGGCGCGAAACTTTGCGGCTGGCTGTTTTCTTGTGCCAAACACCTTTGGTCACGCCACGCATAATTTCAGGTTGTGCTGTTTTCAGCGCTTCGGCTGCAACGGCCTGATCGCCACCAGAGATTGCTTCTTCTACTTTACGCAGGAAGCCACGGATGCGCGTGCGGCGCGATTTGTTAACTTCTGTGCGGCGCTCGATCTGGCGCGCACGTTTTTTAGCTTGGGGCGTATTTGCCATGTGTATAATTCCGGTTCGTTCGAGATTCGAATGATGAAGCGTCCATCTACCCGTGCAAAAGCCCCGAGTCAACGCCCCTGGTGGTTATTTATCGCGAAACTGTGGCTCGCGCTTTTCCATGAAGGCATTCATGCCTTCGGTTTGGTCGTCTGTTGCAAATAGCGAATTGAAAACGCGGCGCTCAAAAAGCAGACCTTCGCGCAACGTAGTTTCATAGGCACGATTCACCGCTTCCTTTACCACCATGGTTGAAACCATCGATTTTTCGGCGATTTTTGCTGCCGTCGCTTTGGCATCTGCCAGCAGCTCTTTGGCAGGAACAACGCGACTAACCAGACCAGAACGTTCTGCTTCGGCAGAATCCATCATACGGCCTGTCAGGTGCATTTCCATAGATTTCGATTTGCCTACAAAACGTGTCAGGCGCTGAGTGCCGCCGATCCCGGCAACCACACCGAGGTTGATTTCGGGTTGGCCGAATTTCGCAGTGTCGGAGCAAATGATAAAGTCACACATCATCGCCAATTCACAGCCACCGCCCAGCGCATAGCCTGAAACGGCTGCAATAATGGGTTTGCGTACACTTAGGATGGCTTCTGCTTCGGGTGTGAACAAGTCTTCGGTGAAGACATCCACGAAGGACTTGCTGGACATTTCTTTAATATCGGCCCCCGCCGCGAAGGCTTTTTCGCTTCCGGTGATGATAATGCAGCGCACGTTGTGATCTGCCTGCATACCTTTCAGGGCATCAGCCAGTTCGCCAAGCAATTGCGCGTTCAACGCATTCAGAGCCTTGGGGCGGTTAAGGGTTACAAGGCCAACGTGGTCCTCGATCTCGGTCAGAATGCATTCATACGCCATTGTGCGAGTCCTATCTTCAAGTGGTCCGAAGGTAATGTATCTAACACGGACAACACAGGTATCAAGCCTAGTTTTGGCACTTGGGGCAATAGAAAGTTGATCGGCCTGACTGTACAATCCGGGTGATTTTTTGGTCGCAACCCTCTGTTTTGCAAGGTTCGCCCTCGCGGCCATAGACGGAAAAACTGTGCTGGAAGTACCCCAGCTCGCCATCCGTTTGTTTATAATCTTTCAGACTGGAGCCCCCCGCAAGGATCGCTGCATGCAGTACATCACGAATCGTCGAGACCAGAATATCCATCGTATCCCCTGCCACATCGCCAGCTTTTTGTGTTGGTGAAATGCCTGCCCGCCATAAGGCTTCGCATACATATATGTTGCCCAGTCCAACCACAGTTTTTTGATCCAGCAGTGCAGATTTGATCAGCACCTTGCGGCCCTTAAGGCGTGCCCTCAGGTATTCTGCATCAAACGCATTGCCCAACGGCTCGGGCCCCATACCGACAAACAGGCGGTGATCGTCCAGCTTGTCGGTGGCACATAAATCCATCATCCCGAACCGGCGGGCGTCGTTAAACGTGACCCGTTTACCGCTGTCCATATCCAGCACAACATGATCGTGTTTAATTAACTCATCCCCGTCCGAGATCAGCATCCGCCCCGACATACCCAGATGAATGATCAGGCTTTCGCCGCCATCGAGATCAGCCAGTATATACTTCGCCCGTCGGCGCAAACGTTCAACTTGCTGTCCCTCCAGCCGCGCCGCCATGTTTTCGGGGAAAGGCCAGCGCAACCCCTCGCGACGAACATCAGCATGGGCGATCCGTTGACCAGTCATCACTGGTTCCAACCCACGACGGACAGTTTCAACTTCGGGCAGTTCGGGCATAGCTGTTCCTGTAATCGCAACGCGGGCTTGCCGCTGCTGGCAGTCTTGCTTAAGTTTTATACTATGACAACAGCCCTTATCACACACCCCGACTGCCTGAACCACATAACGCCCGAGGGGCATCCCGAACGCGTGGCGCGGCTTGAGGTCATTGCCCTTGCGCTTCGCGACTTTGATCTGTTGCGCCTTGATGCACCGATGGGGGTGGACGAACACATCCTTCGCGCACACCCACAAGCCCACATCGACCGGATCAAGGCCAAAGGCGTCGGCCAGCTTGATGCAGACACCTATATGTCCGAGGGGTCCGTGGCGGCAGCCTATCGTGGGGTCGGGGCGGTTGTGAAGGCCGTTGATATGGTAATGGGCGGCGAAGCTGCCAACGCCTTTTGCGCCATCCGTCCACCTGGGCACCATGCAGAACGCGAAACGCCGATGGGGTTTTGCCTGTTCGGAAATGTGGCGATTGCCGCCAAACATGCGTTGGAGGTTCACGGCCTTGCCCGTGTGGCGATCATGGATTTCGATGTGCATCATGGCAATGGCACGCAAGATCTGGTTTGGGATGATGAACGGATTCTGTTCGCCTCCACCCACCAAATGCCGCTATATCCGGGGTCGGGCGCGGCGAGTGAGACGGGCGCACACGGCAACGTTCTGAATTGTCCGCTTGACCCTGAAACAGACGGCGAAGCATTTCGTGCGGTGATGGAGGATCAGGTTCTGCCTGCAATCGATGCGTTTGCCCCCGAACTGATTCTGATTTCAGCGGGGTTTGACGCCCACAAAAACGATCCGCTCGCCAATTTGAACTGGGTCGAGGATGATTTCGCATGGGCCACGCACCAATTATGCGACTTGGCCGATAAACACTGCGACGGCAGGGTGGTATCCATGTTGGAAGGGGGATATGATCTTGATGGATTGGCAGCGTCATGCGCCGCCCATGTTAATGTCCTGATGGAGCGTGAAAAATGAGCGATAAACCTGTGAGCGACATGAGCTTCGAAGAAGCGATGAGCACTTTGGAAACAGTGGTCGGGCAGCTTGAAAGCGGCTCGGTTCCTTTGGAGGAGTCGATCGCCCTTTATGAACGCGGCGCTGAATTAAAGGCGCATTGCGAGGCGAAGCTGAAATCAGCCGAGGAAAAAGTCGCCAAGATCACCACCGATGGAAACGGTAACGCCACCGGAACGGAACCTGTCGAGCTTTCCTGATGCCTGTATCAACCTTCAACATTGCACTAGGCTTGGCGGCAACGCGGGTCGAGTCGTTTCTGGATGCAACCCTGCCACCCCCCGATAACGCGATTGCGGAAGGTATGCGCTATGCCGTTTTGAACGGCGGCAAACGCCTACGGGCGTTTCTGGTGATGGAAAGCGCGGCGCTACACGGGATTACGCCCGAGGTCGCTAATCCTATGGCCGCCGCGATTGAATGCCTGCATGCCTATTCGCTGGTCCACGATGATCTGCCCTGCATGGACGACGACGATCTACGGCGTGGATTGCCGACGGTGCACATCAAATGGGACGAGGCCACAGCGGTTCTGGTTGGCGATGCATTGCAAACGCAGGCGTTCCAGTATTTGACGGAGGCCTCGGCCGACGCTTCGGCGGTTGTGCGCCTTGTCGGGTCTTTGGCTACGGCTTCCGGCGCATTGGGAATGGTTGGCGGGCAAGCGATGGATATCGCCGCAGAAACGGCAGATGTGCCTTTGACTTTGCCTGAAATCACCGCGTTGCAAGCATTGAAAACGGGGGCGCTGATCCGCTGGTCTACGGAAGCAGGTGCCGTTCTGGCGGGGGCCGATACAACACCGCTACGCGCTTATGCAGAAGCTCTCGGGCTGGCCTTCCAGATACAGGATGACGTTCTGGACATCGAAGGCGACCCCGAAGCAGCCGGAAAACGCCTGCGCAAAGACGAAGCGGCCGGCAAAGCCACGTTTGTATCGCTGCTAGGACTTAAGGGTGCCAAAGACCGTGCCCGTGATTTGGTAGACGAGGCCTGCACCGCGCTAACCCCTTACGGGGATGCCGCAGAAAACTTGCGTCAGGCGGCGCGATACACCATAACGCGCGCAACTTAAGGGAATCAAAACCGTGACCGCTGAACGCCCCGATACACCCATCCTTGACCGTGTAAATACGCCCGCCGATATGAAAACCTTAACGGATTTCGAACTGCGGACGTTGGCGGATGAAGTGCGGGCGGAGACAATTTCTGTGGTGTCAGAAACTGGCGGCCATCTGGGTGCTGGCCTCGGTGTGGTCGAACTGACAGTGGCCCTGCACGCGGTGTTTGACGCCCCGAAGGACCGCCTGATCTGGGACGTTAGTCACCAAACGTACCCTCACAAAATCCTGACGGGTCGGCGGGACCGCATGCGGACCTTGCGCAAAGGCGAGGGTCTTTCGGGCTTTACCAAACGGGCCGAAAGCGAATTTGACCCGTTTGGCGCGGGGCATAGCTCTACGTCTATATCCACAGCACTGGGCTTTGCGGTTGCCCGCGACCTTGGCGGTGCGCCGGACCACGGGTTGGGCGACGCAATTGCGATAATCGGTGACGGGGCCATGTCCGGTGGCATGGCATTCGAGGCGATGAACAACGCGGGTCACCTTGGCAAACGCCTGATCGTAATCCTGAACGACAACGAAATGTCGATAGCGCCACCGGTAGGGGCATTATCAACATATCTGTCACGCCTTTATGCCGAGGACGGGTTTCAAGAACTAAAAGCGGCGGCCAAGGGTGCAGTGTCGTTGCTGCCCCCACCTTTGCAAGAGGGTGCGCGCCGTGCCAAAGAAATGGTAAAATCCATGACCGTCGGCGGCACGCTTTTCGAGGAACTGGGGTTCTCGTACGTCGGCCCTATCGACGGGCACGATATGGAACAGCTATTGGCCGTTCTTCGAACCGTTAAGGACCGCGCCCATGGCCCTACTCTGATCCATGTGATTACCAAAAAGGGCAAGGGCTATCATCCCGCCGAACACAGCGCCGATCGCGGTCATGCACGCGGGCAGTTCGATGTTATTACGGGCGAGCAGAAGAAATCTGCCTCCAACGCGCCAAGCTATACAAAAGTCTTCGCTGAAAGTCTGATCAAACAGGCTGAGGCTGACACCAAAGTTGTGGCCATCACCGCAGCAATGCCGGACGGCACGGGGCTGGACCTGTTCGCCGAACGTTTCCCCTCGCGCTGCTTCGATGTGGGCATCGCCGAACAACACGGCGTGACCTTCGCCGCAGGCCTTGCCGCCGCTGGCATGAAGCCCTTCGTGGCGATGTATTCGACCTTCCTGCAACGCGGTTACGACCAAGTCGTGCACGACGTGGCGATCCAACGCCTACCCGTGCGCTTCGCGATTGACCGCGCCGGATTGGTGGGGGCCGACGGCCCGACACATGCGGGCAGCTTCGACATCGCGTTTTTGGCAAACCTGCCGGATTTCGTCGTCATGGCCGCCGCTGACGAGGCCGAACTGGTCCACATGGTTGCCACCGCCGCATCGATAAACGATCGCCCCAGCGCATTCCGTTTCCCGCGTGGTGAAGGCGTCGGCGTGGAACTACCCGAGGTTGGTGTACCGCTAGAAATCGGCAAAGGCCGGATTGTGGCAAAGGGCGAGCGCGTCGCGATCCTATCGTTTGGCGCACGCCTGTCCGAAGTTCAAAAAGCAGCCGAGGCGTTGAAAGCCAAAGGCATCACCCCGACAATCGCCGACGCCCGTTTCGCCAAACCACTAGACCGCGACATGATCCTTAATCTAGCCGCCAACCACGAGGCTTTGATAACCATCGAAGAAGGCGCAATCGGCGGTTTCGGCAGTCACGTGGCACAGCTTTTGTCGGACGAAGGAATTTTCGATAACGGCCTGAAATACCGCTCGATGGTGTTCCCTGACACGTTTATCGACCACAATTCCCCTGCAAAAATGTACGAAGTGGCAGGCATGAACGCGCCCGAAATCGAAGCGAAAGTGCTTAAGGTTTTAGGTGTGGCGCGGATCGGGGTGAGGCGGGCGTAGGGTATGTCCTCTGCACGCGCCGTCGGACATTAACCAAAGGACAAGTACAGGCGCGGTCGGCTGACATAGCAAATGTCTTAGGCCGATTGTGTCCCTTGAGACGTAGGTAGATTTCGGCAGCCTCTGACATCATTGGCCCTAAATCCGATTGATCCGGTATTAAGTTCTTCTGTTTTGTTTGATCAGTAACAGCAAAA
>Ga0209121_10000564_pt1 | contig 38903 bp, 29 predicted proteins | sample Cruoilmetagenom3_FD_187292 | JGI IMG/M metagenome (GOLD analysis project Ga0209121, IMG submission 187292) | Oil polluted marine microbial communities from Coal Oil Point, Santa Barbara, California, USA - Sample 3 (SPAdes) (version 2) | ecosystem: Environmental > Aquatic > Marine > Oil seeps ... | reverse complement strand
GATACCTAAAACTATAGCAAAATATTTGTAGTCTTTAAAAAATGAAAGCATAAAATGAAATTTATTATGCAAAATTACAATTTATTTCAAGCTCAACTAGTAACTGTGGTTACATAAATTTCAACTAATTATTGTAACTTTAATCCTTAAAATGTTATCCCAATGAAATATTATTTTTTGTTAATGGCTTTATTATCTGTGTCCTTTTCTTTTTCGCAAATAGAGGAAAGCGATTTTAATGCTATTGTAGAAGCAGAAGCTAAAGCTGCTTCAAATAGAATTTACAACCATAGAGTAAATATAAATACCGGAAATTATGATGTTACATATCATAAATTAGAATTTACTGTAGATCCAGGCGTAGCAAGTATTTCGGGAGTAGTTACTACTCATTTTGTTGCAAAAGAAGCTATGACTGAGGTTACTTTTGATTTGGCAGATAATATGACTGTTTCACAAGTTATGCAAGACGGAAACTCACTGTCGTTTACTCAAAATTCAGACGATGAGCTGGTAATTACCTTGCAAGGAAATTTAAATATTGGCGAAACAGGAATTGTAGAAATTACCTACTTTGGAAACCCAATAAGTTCTGGTTTTGGTTCATTTGCGCAGACTACGCATAATGGAGATCCTATAATATGGACGCTATCAGAGCCTTATGGAGCTAAAGGTTGGTGGCCTTGTAAACAAGATTTAAATGATAAGATAGAAAGTATTGATGTGTATATTACCACACCACAATTTAATCCAGATAATGAAGAGTATATTGCTGTTAGTAATGGCGTAGAGCAAAGTCAAACGATAAACGGAACTACTAAAACTACCTATTACAAACATGAGTTTCCTATTCCTGCTTATTTAGTAGCTATTGCAGTAACTAATTATCAAGTGTACTCACATACGGTTCCTAATAACGGAAATCCTTTTGAAATTGTAAATTATGTATATCCTGAAAGTTATAACTATGTTCAAGAAAATACTGCAATTACAGTAGATATAATGGAATTGTTTTCTACTAAATTTGAAGAATATCCTTATGCATCAGAAAAATATGGACATGCTCAATTTGGTTGGGGAGGAGGTATGGAACATACTACTGTTTCCTTTATGGGAAGCTTTGGAAGAGAATTAATAGCTCATGAATTGGCGCATCAATGGTTTGGTGATAAGATTACTTGTGGTAGTTGGAAAGATATTTGGTTAAACGAAGGTTTTGCAACCTATTTATCCGGATTGGTAGTCGAAGATTTTGATGGTGATGATGCTTTTACAAGCTGGAAACAAGCTAAGGTAAACTCTATCACATCGCAAACAGGAGGCGCTGTATATTTATCAGATGCAGATACTACAAGTGTTAGCAGAATTTTTAGTAGCAGACTAAGCTATAATAAAGGATCTATGGTGTTGCATATGCTTAGAAAAAAATTAGGAGATGTTCCTTTTTATCAAGGTATGCAAGATTATTTAAGTGATACAGATTTAGCTTTTGATTATGCCAAAACACCAGAGTACCAAGCTAAAATGGAAGTTGCAGGTGGAACAGATTTAACCGAGTTTTTTAACGATTGGATTTATAATGAAGGATACCCAAGTTATACCATAAATGCCAATTGGATTAATACAAATCAACTACAAATACAGGTAAACCAAACACAAAGTGATGCTTCTGTAGCTTATTTTGAAGCTCCAGTTCCGTTGCGAATTGTTGGTACAAATAATGAAATTTTAGATGTTGTTTTAGATAATACCTTTTCTGGTGAAACCTTTGTTGAAACAGTAAATTTTGCCGTAAGTGAAATATTATTTGATCCAGAAGTAGATTTAATTTCAAAAAATAATACGGTTACCTTAAGTACTAATAATTTTCAAATAGAGCAAAGTTTAACAATGTATCCTAACCCAACATCTAGCCTAATTTATATAACAAAACCAGATGCATTAGAGGTAGACAGCATTCAAATATTTGATGTGTTAGGTAAATTAGTGTTAGAAACTAACTATCAAGAAACTATACGCACAGAAAGCTTGTCTTCTGGAGTGCATTTTGTAAAGTTTTCTACAAATCAAGGAGATTTTCATAAAAGGCTGTTAAAGGAGTAAGCAATACCTCTTTGCGCTTTTTTAAGTTAGTATAAAAGCGTACTTTTGCACGTTATAAACAAAACCCAATACATGACTGTATTTATTATTAAAGCGGCTCAGTTATTTTTGAGCCTTTCTATACTAGTTGTTTTGCATGAATTAGGACATTTCATTCCTGCAAAACTATTTAAAACCAAAGTAGAAAAATTCTACTTATTCTTCGATGTTAAATTTTCATTATTCAAGAAAAAAATTGGCGAAACCGTTTATGGTATAGGTTGGTTACCACTTGGAGGTTATGTAAAAATAGCTGGTATGATAGATGAGAGTATGGATAAAGAGCAAATGGCTAAACCACCACAACCATGGGAGTTTCGTTCTAAACCAACTTGGCAACGTTTAATAATTATGCTAGGTGGTGTTTTTATGAATTTTGTATTAGCATTTTTTCTTTTTTCTGTAATGCTTTTTGTTTGGGGAGGAAAATACCTTACTAAAGATAGCGTGAAATATGGTTATGCTGTAAGCAAGACCTTAGAAAACTATGGTTTTCAACAAGGAGACAAAATTATATCTATAGATGGTGAGCCAATAGAAAACTTAACTGAAGATGTTGGTAAATACTTAATGTTTAGAAATGTAGAAAACATTAAAGTAGAACATGAAAATGGAGTAGCAGAAAATATTGCAATTCCAGAAGATATAGGAAAACAACTTTTTGCAGCAGGAGATTATCCTGGTCTAGAACCTCGTTCTCCTTTTAAATTAGATTCTGTGCAAGCAGGTTTACCAGCAGCAAAAGCAGGTTTATTAGCTAGTGATAAAATAATAGCTATTAACGGAAAACCTATTAACTATTTATCTGATTTTACTTACGAACTAAAAAACACCACGCAAAAAGATATTGTTTTACAAGTAGCACGTGATAATCAAGAAAAAGAACTTGTTATAACACCTACCGAAGATAAAATGATAGGTATTGTTTATAGTAGAACAGATCCTGATTTTATACAATACAAGGATAAAACCTATACTTTTGGTGAAAGCGTTTCTGGAGGTATAAGTAAAGGATATTGGGAGATTAAAGATTATTTAGCACAGTTTCAATATATCTTTACTAAAAAGGGAGCTTCACAAATAGGAGGATTTGCTGCTATTGGCCAAATGTTTCCTTCTCAATGGAACTGGCAAGCATTTTGGTACCTAACAGCATTCTTATCTATAATGCTAGGAGTTTTAAATTTATTACCAATTCCTGCTTTAGATGGAGGTCATGTAATGTTTTTATTATACGAAATGATTTCAGGTAGAAAACCAGGCGATAAGTTTATGGAATATGCGCAATTAGTTGGTTTTGTTTTACTTATAGGTTTGGTTTTATTTGCAAATGGTAACGATGCCTTTAAAGCAATACAGGACTGGTTAAATTAATTTAAAATTTTTTTAAATTTTTTTAAAAAAGTGTTTGTAGTATTTAAATAATAACATATATTTGCACTCGCAAAAGCGAATAACACTCCTCCTTAGCTCAGTTGGTTAGAGCATCTGACTGTTAATCAGAGGGTCCTTAGTTCGAGCCTAAGAGGAGGAGCAAGTTAGAATAAGCCACTAGAAATAGTGGCTTTTTTTATGCACTAAACTCAAATGCTAAGACCAATCGGTTGTAGTAATTAAATGATTAATTATCAATGTATTGATTGTTTCGGTAAACCATTCGTCTACACTTATTTAGCATTCATCTATTCTCACAAGGGGTCTTATAGAAAATTTTAAAAATCACTGTAGTCTTCATGTAATTTTATCCTTGTTAATCCAAAACAAGTGTTATGTTATACAAAAAAATACCCTCAGGACGCTTTTTAAAGAAATTAAGTAGATGTTTCTTTAAAACAAATAAAACAACAAAACCCGCTTTTAAAAATGAAAATAAAATACATTTATTAGAAGTTAATGATGATGAAAATAATTTACAGTCTATTAAAATAAAAGCATTAGATAAAAACATTAAAAACTTAGAGTTTATAAATCATTTAGAAATGAATTTACAAGACAAGCAACTAGATAATTTGCCCATGGAGTTTTTTACAGATTTAAAACAGCTAAAACAGCATTCGCAGAGAAGCATTCTTATTACGTTGGATTCTAAATCTGACAAAAAATAGCATTATTTTCATATTCACAAAACCATTCGTCTATACTTAAACGTGATTCGTCTACACTAAAATTATTATAAACGAATTAAAAAATTAAAACTACTGAATAGTACTAATTTTGTCAAGATTCATAATATACCCTCTAAATGATTAAGAAACTAAAAATTCTTCTTATTGAAGATGACATGATAGAAATAATGAAATTGAATAGAACAATTTCAACATTAAAATTAGACCACACCATAATTGAAGCTAATAATGGTGAAGATGCGCTACAGTTATTAGAGCAAAAAGATAATTTACCAGATATTATTTTGTTAGATTTAAATATGCCTAAAATTAATGGCATTGAATTTTTAAAAATCTTAAAAAACGATGACATTTTAAGGTACATACCAACAATAATTTTAACGACATCTAACAATCAAAGAGATTTGTTAGAGTGTTATAAAACAGGTGTTGCAGGTTATGTTATAAAACCTTTAAAATATGAAGATTATGTTAGTAAAATTGAAAAATTATTAGCATATTGGAGCATTAATGAGTTAATAGTAGTTTAAAAATAATGAAAGGTATTGTTTTTACAGAATTTCTAGAGTTAGTAGAAGATAAGTTTGGCTTAAAAATGGTAGATACTATTATTTCAAATTCTAACTTAGAATCTGAAGGTGTTTACACAGCAGTAGGAACCTATAGTTTTTCAGAAATGTTACAATTATTGCAACATTTAAGTGAAAACACAGGTATTTCTATAGATAATTTGCTCTTGGTATATGCAGAACACTTTTTTAGTGTGATTGAAAGAAGTTATCCAGGGCTTTTAGCAACTTATAAAGATCCTATAGAAATGATTTCATCTATAGAAAATCATATTCACGTAGAAGTACGTAAAATCTATCCAGATGCAGAGTTGCCAACTTTTGAAGTTACTAATAAAACCGAAAACTCATTAGTAATGATATATAAATCAAGTAGAGCAATGCATCATTTTGGTTTAGGTTTAATGAATAAAACCTTCGAGCATTTTAATGCCACAGCAACCATTGATTTAGAAAAAATAAAAGAAGACGGAACAGAAGTTAGATTTGTTATTCATAAAAATTAATGAGTCAAGATCAAGTTGAAATACTAGAACGAGCTTTAAAAAGAGAAAAAGCAGCAAGAAAAGCAGCAGAAAGTATTCTAGAAGAAAAATCAAGAGAACTATATTTTACTTCCCAAAAGTTAGAAGAACATTTAAAAGAAAAATCATCCCAACTACAAGGTGTTTTTGAAAACATAGTAGATGCATACGTCGTTATGGATCTAAATGGTAATATCATAAAATTTAATGAGGAAGCCGTAAAGTTATTTGGCTATGATATTGCTAATGAAAAAGTAAATGTTGTAAACCTGCTTTATAAAGAAGACTATCAATATGCAATGGCTTCCTTTTTAGAACTACAAGAAAAAGGATTTTTTAAAGACTATGAAGCCAGAGTGTACACCAAATCTAAAGAGGTAAAATGGGTACACATTAATGCAAGTATTATTTTTGATAAAAATAAAAAACCAGTTGCAGCACAAGGTATTGTTAGAGATATAACTGAACAAAAAATATCTGAAGATAAATTAATAGAGTCAGAAAACAGACTTTCTGCACTTATTTTAAACCTAGATAGTGGTATTGTTTTAGAAGATGAAAACAGAAACATTGTACTTATAAATAATAAGTTTTGTGAGCTTTTTAATATTGATGCTAAACCTGCTGATTTAATAGGTACAAACTGCAATGTCGCATCAGAGCAAAATAAGGTATTGTTTAAAGATCCTGAGGCATTTTTACAAAGAATGCGTGCTATTGATGCAGCCAAAAAAGTAGTTATTGGTGATGATCTAGAAATGCTTGATGGCAAAATATTAGAACGTAACTACATGCCAATTACAATAGGTGAATTTAACAAAGGATACCTATGGACGTTTAAAGATGTAACCCTTAAAAGAACTTACAGTAAAAGCCTAGAAATACAAAAGCAAAAGTATTATAATATTATTGCTAATATGAATTTAGGCTTAATTGAAGTAGATACAAAAGGAAAAATTTTAATGGTAAATCAAAGTTTTTCTCAAATGTCTGGTTATAGCAAAAAAGAACTTTCAGGTAAGTTATCAAAAGAGGTGTTTCCTATTGATAAAAAAGGCACAGAAGTCATACAAGATGAAAATATCAAGCGTAATAGAGGAGAGTCTAACTCTTACGAAATTCAAATAAAAACCAAAAGCGGAGAAGAAAAACATTGGTTGGTAAGTGCAGCTCCTAATCTAGATATTGAAGGAGTGCAAACAGGATCAATAGGTGTTACTTTAGATATTACCGATTTTAAAAGCTTACAACTTCAAAAAGAAAAACTACTAAGTAAATTAGAAAAAAGTAATGACGAGCTGCAAGAATATGCACATATTGTTTCGCATGATTTAAAATCGCCTCTTCGTAGTATTAACGCTCTAGTTAATTGGTTACAAGAAGACAATAAAGGCAAGTTAGATGAGGTAAGCCTTCAAAATTTTGCACTTATTGAATCTACATTAGAAAAAATGGAGCAGTTAATTACAGATGTATTAAACTACTCTAGTGTAGGATCTGATATTGCAGAAAAAACAGATGTAGACTTAAACAGTTTGGTAAATGAGTTGGTTACTATGCTATATATTCCTGACCATATTAAAATTACAAGTTTAAATGTACTACCTAATATAAAAGGAGATAAAACCAAACTACAACAATTATTTCAAAACCTAATTAGTAATGCGGTTAAGTTTATAGATAAAGAAGAAGGAAGTATTACAATAGATGTTGAAGATTTAAAAAGCCATTACAAATTTTCTATACAGGATAATGGTATTGGTATAGATAAAAAATACCACGACAAAATATTTAAGATATTTCACTCTTTAAATAAAAGTAAAGATTCTACAGGAATAGGCTTATCTATAGTTAAAAAAATTGTCACTTTACATGAAGGTGAAATTTGGTTAGATAGTGAGCCAAACGTAGGAACCACCTTTTATTTCACTTTAAAAAAATAATAATGAAATCTGTTCAGTTAGTAAAATATAAAGGAAAAAATTGGCAGTACTTAAGCCCTAAGCAAGAGTTAGAACAACCTTTAGTATTGGTTTTTGGTAATAGGTATATGCTAGAAGATCCTGGTATTTATCAAGAAATAAAACAATTGTTTCCTGGCGGACATATTGTTTTTGCATCCTCTTGCGCAGAAATTTCAACCAGAGAAGTACACCAAGAGAGTATTACCATAACTGCTATTTCATTTCAAAAAAGCACATTTGTTATTAAAACAAGTAATGTTTTACATACAGATTTAGATAGTTTTAAAACAGGAAAAGACCTTATTGAACAACTTCCGCATGAAGGGTTAAAATATGCGTTTGTAGTATCTGATGGTAGTTTTATAAATGGAAGCCAGTTAACCAAAGGAATGAGCGCTTCTACAGAGGATAACTTAGTAATTACTGGAGGTTTGTGTGGTGATGATGCACGTTTTGAAAAAACACTAGCTGGCTATAATGAAAACCCAAAAGAAGGAGAATTAGTAGCTATTGGTTTTTATGGTGATTCACTAGAAATTTCCTTTTCTATTCATGGTGGTTGGACGCCTTTTGGTCCAGAACGCGTGGTTACAAAATCTAAGGACAATACACTATATGAGTTAGATGGGCAACCTGCTCTAGATTTGTATAAAAAGTATTTAGGTGATAAAGCTAAAGATTTACCAGGAGCAGCATTACTGTATCCATTAAATGTGAAGTCTTCTAATGAAAAACAATCTATAGTTAGGTCTATTTTAAATATAGACGAAGAACAAAACGCTGTAGTTTTAGCAGGAGATATAAAAGAAAACTCTAAGGTACAGCTCATGATGACTAATGTAGATAATATTGCAAATGCATCAGAATGTGCAGCTAAACAGGCCTTAGAACACCGAAAAAATAAACCAGAATTAGCAATACTAGTAAGCTGTATTGGTAGAAAATTAGTACTTGATCAACGTGTAGAAGAAGAAATTGATGAGGTTATTGAAGTTATTGGTAAAGACGCTGTAATTAGTGGTTTTTATTCTTATGGTGAAATTGCACCTTTTAATGACGAGATGGCTTGTCAATTACATAATCAAACCATGACTGTAACGCTAATTAGCGAATAATGAATACATTACTAAAGAGACAGATTCGTAAGTATTTAAGCGAAGATTTAAAAAACAATGCTGAAATAGCCGCGTTTATTAAAGCTGTTGATCTTTCCTATAATAATTTTGACGAACAATCTAGCATGATTCAAAGAGCCATGTCTATTAGTTCTGATGAATTATATACTGCTAATAGAAAATTACAAAACGAAGCAGAAGAGCAAAAAAAAGTAATTGAAAAGCTAAAAAGCGTTATTAATACCCTAAAATATTATAACCTAGAAGAAGACCATAAAGAAGGAAACCAAGAGTTAACAGGTTCTAGTTTGGTAGATTTTATAGATAATCAAACCAAAGAGATTATTGAAATGAATAAGCAAAAACAATCTCTTTTAAATGAACTAGCACACCAAAACCAAGAACTTAGTGACTATGCACACATGGTATCACATGATTTAAAATCGCCTTTGCGTAGTATAGACACCTTAACAGCTTGGTTGGCTCAAGATTATAAAGATGTTTTTGATGCTAATGGTATAAAAACATTAAACCTTATTAGAAACAATGTAGAAAAAATGGATACTTTAATTAGTGGTATTTTAGAGTATTCAACCATTGGTAAAAATGAAATAGCAGTTTATGATGTAGACCTAAATAAACTTATAGACAATCTAATACAGACGCTTCATATTCCGGAACATATTCATATTAAAAAAACAGATTTACCAATAATTAAAGGAGACAAACACAGGTTGCAACAACTGTTTCAAAACCTAATTGGTAACGCAGTAAAGTATAACGATAAAGAAGAAGGAATTATTGAAATAGGAGTACAAAACCTAAACTACTATTGGCAATTTTATATAAAAGACAATGGAAAAGGTATTGAAGAAGCTTACTTTGATAAAATTTTTCAAACCTTTGAAAAACTAGAAAATAATCCAGAGTCTTCAGGTATTGGTTTGTCTATTGTAAAAAAAATTGTAGAATTATATGGAGGTAAAATATGGTTAGAATCTCAAGTAGATTTAGGAACCACTTTTTATTTCACCCTTAAAAAATCCCCAAATGGAACAGCCTAACCAATCTTACATTAACAGCTTATCTGGAGGTGATGAAGCTTTTAAACAACAATTAATAGATGTCATTAAAAAAGAGTTTCCAGAAGAAAAACAAGTATACTTTGATAACCTAAAGGCTACAAAATATAAGTTAGTAGCAGATAATGTGCATAAACTTAAACATAAAATTAGTATTTTAGGCCTTGAAAAAGGTTATGAAGTTGCTGTAGCTTATGAAAATAACTTACTAGAAGGAAATACAACCCTGAAAGAAGAATTTGAAGAAATACTAAGTAACATAACAGCTTATCTTGAAAAAATATAAAAAGTATTTATGAATTGTATTGTTATTGATGATGAAGCAACAGCGAGAATGATTATTTCTCAACTATGCTCTAATGTACCAAGTCTTAATGTTATAGAAGCATTTCCAAATGCAATGCAAGCCATTAAATATTTAAATCAAAATGAAGTTGATTTAATTTTCTTAGACATACATATGCCAGATTTTACAGGTTTCGATTTTATTGAAACTCTAAAAAATCCTCCAAAAATAATTCTTACTACTTCAGATCCTAATTTTGCAATTCAAGCTTTTGAGTATGATTGTATTGTAGATTATTTGGTGAAACCAATCACACAAGAACGCTTTAACAAAGCTATTGCTAAAGCCGAAGCTAAACAGAGCAAACCTGTTACTACAAATTCTAATGAAAAAATTGAAAAGCTAGAAACTACTTCTGGTAATGATTTATATGTAAATATTGATAGACGCTTAATTAAAATAGATATACCAAGTATATATTTAGTAGAAGCTAAAGGAGACTATATTCAAGTAAAAACCGAAGGGAAAAACTATACAGTACATTCTACCTTGAAAAAAATAGCAGATAAACTTCCTGATAGTCTATTCTTAAAAGTGCACAGATCCTATATTATCAATATCATGAAAATTATAGATATTGAAGATAATAGTGTTTTAATTAAAAAAGATGTTATTCCTGTTAGTAGATCTAATAGACCAGAATTAATGAAAAGGCTAAATTTATTGTAATTTAAGTGTTTCATCGGTTTTTTTTAGCAGTTAGTCTTAAAAAAATGTTTAGCACTTCTTTAAAAGAATAATTAATGCAATTCCTTTTAATTTTACATTGTAATCAATTTTGAGGGAATATTGATTAATTAATAAAAAAGACAGAAAAACATAATTTCTGTCTTTTTTTATGCGTTAAATGTAAAAAAATGCGCAATGCTTATTCTGTTTATCTTTAGTAGTTTACCATTCGTCTATGCTTAAAAATGTGCTAATCGAAAAACATAAAATAGAACAGACTTTCCATCTAATTTTGTCATCAAACAAACCCAATCACGATGAAAAAATTAGTTTTAGCAGCAGTAATTTTATTAAATATTTTTTTAACATCTTGTTCTGTAGAAGAAACAAGTAATACAGACAAAACGTCTAGTACAGAAACAGTATATGTAGAATACACTATACTAGATTATGAAATTGCAGAACTAATAAATGCGCATAGAATTTCAATAGGTCTTAATGCTTTAAATATAATAAACCATGCTTCGCTTGAAGCAATTACGCATAATCAATATATGATTAATGAAGGTGTGTTAAGTCATGATAACTTTCATGCACGTTCAGAAAACTTACATGCAGCAGTTCGAGCAACAAAAGTGGCAGAAAATGTTGGTTATGGCTATTCTTCTGCAGCATCTATAGTTAATGCTTGGTTGGCTAGTGAAGGTCATAGACAAACCATAGAAAACCCTGCGTTTACAGATTTTGGTATATCTTCTAAAAAAGACGAAGAAGGTAGAGATTATGTAACTAATATTTTTGTAAAACGCTAAGCAAAAAATAACTTATCTACACATAATTACCATTCGTCTACACATAAATTACATCTATCTAAAAATACATTTTAAGGCTAATTTCTAAAGTAAATTTGTCTTGTAAATAAGAATTATACAAACCATGATAACAAAAGTACACACCTTAAAAAAACAAATATTAGCAATAGCATTATTGTTTTTAACAGTATCAATACACGCGCAAGATATTCCTTTTAATTGCGATTTTAGTGCCTATTTATTTCAACGTAATGATGTATACTCTATTGATTTAGCTTCTGGTAATTCTTACCTAGCAGCAACAGATATTACAGAAGGAAATATTAATGCAACCGCTTATAATCCTGCAGATGGTTTTATTTGGGGATATTTAAGTACACCTTCTAAAACTATTGTTAGAATTGGTAAAAATTTTCAAACTACCACTTTTACTCTTCCAGAATTAACTAATGGAAATAAATATGTTGGTGATATTAGCCCAGAAGGTATTTATTATTTTAAAGCTGGAGGAACAAGCTATTTTAAAGTAGATTTAAATCCAAACTCAGCAACCTATACACAATACTTATCTACAGAAAATTTAACGCAAAACATTAAAGTTCATGATTGGGCTTTTAATGCGGTAGATGGTTACTTATATGCCGTAGAAAAAACTACAAATATTTTATATAGAATAGACCCAACAACAAGTGTGGTAACTCCTTTAGGTGTTGTGCCAATTCTATCAGGACTAGGTTATACTTATGGAGCTGTTTATTTTGATGCAGATGGTCGTTTTTACGTGTCTGCTAATGAAACAGGAACTATTTATGTAATACAAAGTGTTCAAGATTTAGACGGAATAAATGTTATAGAATCTAATTTATTTGCATTCGGACCTTCAAGTTCAAGTAATGATGGTGCACGTTGCCCAACTGCTCCTGTAGCTCAAGAAATTTGTGATAACGGAATTGATGATGATGGCGATGGTTTAATAGATTGCGAAGATCCTTCTTGTTCTGGTTTTGGTAGCTGCGAGGTGGTTGCTCCTCCAACAACAGCAAACGATGGTGGTTTAGAAAGTAACGGAAGATTATCTGAAGCAATTAGCAAACGTAATTTTAATCGTGCTAAAAAGAGCTATACGTTTGACCAAATGTCGGCAAAGCGTGTTACGCCAAGTACTGTAAGTTATACAAGTAGAAGTGGTAATGATTTTCAATTACAAGATTTTGTTCCATTAACAACTATTAATGAAGATTACGCAGTAGAATCTACACCAACAGACTTATTACAAATTACCAATGCAACAGAAGTATATTCTGTAGATTATATGCAAAATGATGCTTCTATAGCTTCCGTTTTAGCTTTAAAAACAGAAAACGGTGTGTATGAACATACAAAATACATTTGCGATAGATTATTAGGAGCAGAATTAATTTCGGTATCTACCATAGATATTAATGAGCAAGCATTTATTAAATCGATAATAAAAAATGCAGATGGTTCTTATGAGTATGTATTAAGTTTATCGGCTAAAGTAACAAATGATGCTGCTAATTTTGAAGTAGAATCTCACTGGAATTTAGATGTATACCAAGAAAATGTAACCTTTTATAATTTTCAAATATGGTCAGATTCTATAGATGATTTATATAGCCTTTCACAAGAAGTTTTAAACCTGTTAGAAGCTGTAAAACCAATTTCAGATTACCAGTTATCTACACCTCCTACAGTTTTTGTTAGAAAAGGAAAATATACTAATGGCGCTTTAAATCTTCAAATAATAAACACAAACGCAACAGAAAATGTAACCTTAGATTCTGGGTACAGAGAAACAGAAACAAGCGATTTTAATTACACTACATCTACTATTGATTTAAACCAAGAGTATATTACAGAAGTGCAAGTACCAACAGGAAGATTGTTTGATATAGGATTTAGAATTGGAGATGGAATACATACACCAGACGATTTATTTATGTCTGATGGTCCTTGGGGAATTGATGATTCGCAAACAGGTACAGTAGTTAATAACTATACAATTTCACCAAATACTAATGCTTTTGATGCTGAAGATTTTCCAGTAGAAAGAAACCTAGAGTTAAATGCAACAACAAGTACTTATTTTGCAGCATACAGAGCATTAACACCTCGTTTTAAAGCGGTAGATTTAACAGATTTTGATAGCTTTAAACTAAGAGCAAAAGGTACAGGAAACTTAGAGATCGCTTTTGTAAAACAAAGCATCACGAACTGGGAGGAACAATACAAAACCACCATTGCTTTAACAGATCAATTTCAAGATTTTGCAATTCCTTTTTCAGCGTTTACTTCTTCGTTAAACCAAGATTTAGAACTAGATGATATAGTTACTATAGTCTTTACAATGGTTAGTGAAGATGGTTCTAGAACAACAAAAGAGATGCAGTTACAAAACCTACGTTTCTCTACAGGAAATACCTTGTCTGTAACTACTATAGATACACCAGATACAAGTGCACTTGCTGCTTATCCAAACCCAATGGTTACCAATGCAAACATACAGTTTACAGCAAACCAAACAGAAACTGTAAAACTAACCATTTATAACCAATTAGGTAAGGTAGTTTATAATACAACAGTTAAAGCACAACCTGGTAAAAACCAAATTGCAATTAGCAGACAAAATTTAAGTACAGGATTATATATCTGTAAATTGTCTAGTACACAAACCCATTATAACCCTTTAAAATTACTAGTGAAATAACCCTAATTATTTATTTTTGATTGATAGCTAGAAACTAAAAACTAATAATAGCTTATAGTTGGTTTCTACAAAAGGCAAGAACACGAGGGGTCTTGCCTTTTTTTTGTTTGTCTCCAAGCAAAAGAACTATCCTTTTTTGAATTATGCTTACGTATTTTAGAAGCATGCAGAACTATGGCATCACTACATTAAATGAATCATTATTACTAATAGAATTCATTACTTTCTAAACTTAAATTAAACCTTTTTTAATTTGCAAAGTCTAATAAATTAAAATAAGATTTTGATAAACCCTAAAGTTTTAAAACAAAATGCAAAGCAGTTCTTTTGCCTACTGTTTGTATTGTGTATTACTCTAAGCTGTAACAAGGCTAAAAAGGAAATAACAACACCTAGTAAAACAGTTTCTACCAATACTTCTTCTATTAATGATAGTATTCCTGTTTATAATTTTAACGAGTTAGAACCTTTATTGTACACAGATAGTAACAAAACCTATATTGTTAACTTTTGGGCTATGTGGTGTGCTCCTTGTGTAAAAGAGCTTCCTTATATTCAAGAATATGCCAATAAACATCCTGAAGTAGAGGTGTTGTTGGTTAGTATGGATTTTCCTAAAGATATTAAAACCAAACTAAAACCGTTTTTAAAAGAAAAAAATATTACTTCTAAAGTGGTAATTTTAGACGATCCAGATGCCAATACATGGATAAATAAAATTGATACTAATTGGTCTGGAGCAATACCTTTTACTATTATTTTTAATAATAAAAAACGTGCTTTTTATGAACGCTCGTTTGCACATTTAGAAGATTTAGAAACCGAAATAAATAACACCTTAAATAATTAATTAAATATGAAGAGAATATCTGTAATACTTACTATGATTGCGCTATCTGCAATTGTACTAGTTTCTTGTAAAGATAAAGCAAGTGATAAAAAGGAAACTGCTAAAGAGCAAAAACGTCACCAACATGGTCCAGATGGAGCACATCATGAAGGAGCACATCATGAAGGAGACCGAAAAGGTCCACCAAGAGGAGGGAGTCCTGAACAAACAAAAACTTTAGAAGAAATAGGAGGTTATAAAATTGGCGAAGTTGCAACCGATTTTAGTCTTAAAAATGTAGATGGTTCTATGGTTTCTTTAGCAGGTATTGAAAATGCTAAGGGTTATATTGTAACTTTTACATGTAACGAGTGTCCTTTTGCAAAATTATATGAAGACCGTTTAATTGCATTACATAATACCTATGCACCTCAAGGATATTCGGTAATTGCAATTAACCCAAACAGTCCAGAAAATGAAAAAGAAGGTTATGCAGCAATGCAAGCAAGAGCAGAAGAAAAAGGATTTCCGTTTCCGTATCTTGTAGACGAAGGACAAAAAATATATCCACAATATGGAGCGGTTAGAACTCCTCACGTATTTTTACTAGACAAAGATCGTAAAGTGCAATATATTGGAGCAATAGATGATAATTCTAAATCACCTGAAGATGTAAAAGTAAAGTATGTAGAAGAAGCAATAAAAGCTTTGCAAGCTGGTAAAACGCCAACAATTACTTTAACAAAAGCAATAGGATGTCCTGTAAAACCTAGTAGAGGATAAAACAATAGTAACATCTTTTATAAAAAAAACACAAGCTTAAAGCTTGTGTTTTTTTATGTTTTATTTTAGGTATAATTAAATTTAGTTTCTAAAAACAGGCTTTTTAAATAACAACCATTTAAAACGCAATCCAACCTCATTAAAAGTAAATCCTGCAGCTGTTGCAGATGCAATGTTACTTCGTGTACCAAACAGGTTTGCCATACAACGATCAGAGAATTTGTAGCCTAATTTTCCTTGAAAACGATAGGTGCTTTGGCTTTCATCATCATCAATATATTGTAATCCTGTAGCAGCAGTAAGTTCATAAAACCATTCTTTAGGTTTTGCTGTGTTTTCGTCTTTAATAATATTGGCAAATACCTCTACAGCATTAAATTTTTCAGGCGAAAAATAAACCGTTGGTACTTGATTTTTAAAGGTAATATATTGGTAGTTTAAACCAGCTTTTAATGATGGTTTTGCTAAAATTTTATAGTATAATGATGTAAACAATAGGTTTCTAGCATTGTCATCACTTTGGCTAGTGTAAAAATATTGCGTAAACCAACCTAAGTTAAAATTGGTGTTTAAACTGTAGTTTGCGTAAAAGTTATTTTGAACAATTTCACGATCTAATAACTCTGCATTAAAGCTTTGTAGTTCGCGTTTGTAACCAACAGTTAAATCTTGTAATTTAAAAGGCTTTATGTTTAAAGAAATATCTGTTAAAAATTGTGTGTAGTCATTGGTAGTAGCTTTTGCAGCAGATAATCCTGCAGTACCTTTAAAGATTAAATTTGGTAATAATTGATATGATATACCTAAACTAAAATCGTTAGATGTAGCATCATTATTAGTAACAGCATTGGTAGTGTTTCTGTAATTATAACTTGCTAATATTTTAAATTTTGTAGAAAACGGAAACTCTATATTATTGTTAAAGGCAAAAGCTTCGTTATCTCCATTATCAAAAGAATAAGATATTTTTCCTTCGTAAAAAGGAGTAAAAGTGGTGTTGAGGTTTTTAATAAAGTTGGTAGCATCTTTTTGATTTTCATAAAACTTCAAGGTGTTTTCTGCAGAAGTATATGCAGCATCGTATTTACCTAGTGCTTTTAACGCATTTGCGTTTCCTAAGTTACCATCAAAAGAAGTACTATCATTTACCAATATTTGATTGTAATCTTTTACACTCTTTTTAAAATCGCTTTTATAAATATTAAGGGTTGCGCGTAAGGCTAATAACCAGTTTTCGTTTGGTTTGTTTTCTATTAAATTAGCAATAAGCGTATCTGCTGTTTTGTATTTCTTATTCCAAATTAAGGCTTGAATTTGTCGCTCTGTGGTTGGCTGTATTAACTTAGGGTTGGTATCGTTTCCTAAGCTTTCAAAAGCTTGATTGCTTAGTTGTAATGCTTCTTTTTCTTTTCCGTTTAAATGCGATACTAATGCTAAACCGTTTAATGCTGTGATTTTATTTTCAGGATTTTCAGCTAAAATGTTATAGGTTGCCTTGGCATCTTCTAACCGATTTGCAATTAAATATAAGTTGGCTAAGTTTAATAAGGTGTCTTTATCATTATCAAATAATGTAAGGTTTTGTTTTAGTAAAGACTCTGCTTCATCGTATTTTTGCGATTGTTGTTTTTGGTATGCATACCCTAAATACATATATTTTTTAGAAGTTAATGCATTTGGGTTTCCTGGTAATACTTCTAAAGCTTTATCTACATACTTTAAAGCTTCTTCATATTCTTTTAAGTTTGAAAGTGTGTTGGCATAACTTAAAAGCGCAGGAAAGCTTTTAGGATCTTGGTCTATTAAACCTTTAAAATAGGTTTTTGCTTTGGTGAAATTGCTATTCCATAATAAAGACTCTCCGTAATTTAGTTTCACCTCAAAATCTGTTGGGTAATCTGCTAATAGATTTGTAAAAAGCGTATTGGCTTCTTCTGGTTTTCCGTTTAACCCAATAGCACGACCATAGCATAGTCTTGCTGTTTTATTGTCTGGATGTTCTTGTAATATATTTTGAAAAAATGTTTCCGCTTTAGCGTACTTACCAGTTTCTAAATAGGTAAACCCTTCTTGCATGTCTTGCGCGAAGCTTTTACAAGCGGTTAGTAATAAGATAAGTATGGCAAAAAATTTTAGTTTCATGTTCTTGTTTTAAATCATTTGCAAGTTAGTCATTCCTTTTCATTCATTCATCTACAGCAATGGTCCACTCGTCGAAATTTAAAGCGATTTCAAAGGTTTACAATGCATCTTTGCATCATAATTAAGACCCAAACAATATAAAAATAACAATTATTATGGCACTTACAATTACACAAAAAGAGAATACAATAACATTAGAAGGAGCATTAAACGCAAACACATTAAATAGTTTTAAAAATCACTTTAATGTTGTTTTAAATACGAGTAAAAATTTGACATTAGATATTGATAAGGTTACCGAAATTGATGCGTCTGGAATGCATGAATTAAAAAAAATGTACAAAACTGCCATACATAATAACAATATATTTTTTGTAGTTGGTTATGGTTGTAAAGATGTTTACGAAGATTTTAAGTATCCAAACGTAGCCTAATTAATACTAACCAAAACCTCAGAATAAGATGCAAGCTTTATCTATATTAAAATCAAAAAAAATAACTCCAGAACAAATATTTATGCTAAGTGTATTGGCAGTAAATGGAGGAAACTACTTGTATAATCTTATTTTGGGTCGTGTATTAGGTCCAGCACAGTTTGCAGATGCAGCAGTGTTAATTACTTTTTTGTTAGTGCTATCTTTTGTAGCAATGACCTTTCAATTAGTAACAGCAAAATTTTCTGTGGTTTTTGAAAATGAAACCTTTAAAAACTTCATCTCTAAAATTTATAAAAACGCAACGATTGTTGGATTAACATTAGGAGCATTAATAGTGGTTTTTGCAAACCAATTACAAGCTCTTTTTAATACTTCTACTTCAAGCATGTTTACCATTTTTGGAATAGGAGTGCCTTTGTACTTTTTAATGAGTGTTAACAGAGGTGTGTTTCAAGGAAAAAAGGAATTCAAGTATTTATCGATTACTTATCAAGCCGAAATGTTAAGCAGATTAGTAATTACCTTAGCTTTAATCTTTTTATTTAATATACAATCATCTATTGTGATTGCGATAGGGATTTTAATTTCTTTCGGATTTGGATTAGTGCCATTTGAATTTAAAAATGTAAGCATTAAAAAATCTATTGCTATTGAAACAAGCCAATCTAAACAAGTACGAAGCTTTTTTATAATTACTGCTTTTTATGAGTTTACACAGATTATAATTAACAACAGTGACATCTTATTAGTAAAGCATTATTTTGATGCTTATGAAGCAGGTTTATATGCATCTTTAGCCTTAATAGGTCGTATTGTATATTTTGTTGCCTGGATGTTTGTAATGTTGTTACTACCAACAGTAGTACAGCTTAAAAAAGAAGGAAAAGAAACAGCGCCAATTTTATTTAAATATGTAGCTTACATTGCAGCCATTGCAACAGTTATAGTTATTGGTTGTGCATTGTTTCCAGAAACTGCAATTACCATATTATTTGGAGATAGTTACTTAGCCATGGCTCCATTATTATGGAAGTACGCCTTAGCAACAGGTTTGTTTGCCATATCTAACATTTTTGCTTACTACTACTTATCGTTAGATCAATTTGTTCCTGTAGTAATTTCTGGAATCTTCGGAATGCTTCAAATGGGATTAGTCATCTTTTTTCACGACAGTTTAGAGCAAGTGGTACACATGCAGATTGTGGCAATGGTTTCATTGTTAGTAGTACAGATCTTCTTCTTTGTTTTTAATACAAAACGTAAGAAATAAAAATTAAAAAATATTTTATATTATTAGTCTATATAGATGAAGAAGCTGTGGTTTTATACTGCAGCTTTTTCTGCGTTTAGCGTATGTAGTTTTTTTAGAACTTCTGGCATACAAGGTATACGTGTCATTCCGTTTTTATAGTTACTATGTCATTCAGAACGCAGTGAAGAATCTCAAAAAAAGTACTAGTTTTAATTATTAAGATTCTTCAGTCGTACCTCCTTCTGAATGACAGCATTGCTTTTGTTTATGTTTCGTTGTGTTTCCCGAGTTACGCTGTCATTCAGAGCAAAGCGAAGAATCTCGAAAAAGTACTAGTTTGATTTATCTAGATTCTTCAGTCGTTCCTCCTTCTAATTGACAGGATCGCTTTTATTTGTATTTCGTTATGTCTTTATAGTTACTATGTCATTCAGAGCACAGCGAAGAATCTCGAAAAAGTAATAGTTTGGTTCTCTAGATTCTTCAGTCGTTCCTCCTTCTGAATGACAATATCGTTTTATTTGATTTTCGTTGTGTTTTTATAGTTACTATGTCATTCAGAGCAAAGCGAAGAATCTCGAAAAAGTAATAGTTTGATTATCCAGATTATTCAGTTGTACATTATTGGTAATGATAAGGTTGTCATATTTTTTTTATATTGAAACATGAAGACAAAAGGCACACACAATTATTATGTTTACATACTAACCAACAAAAGTAAAACTGTGCTTTATACAGGAGTAACAAATAATTTATCAGAAAGATTATATTTTCACAATAATCCACTTCCTTTTTCAAAAGCTTTTACTGCAAAGTACAGATGTTTTTATTTAATTTACTATGAACATTTTTTTGAAATTGAAGACGCTATTAGAAGAGAGAAACAAATTAAAGGAAAGAGTAGAAGCAAAAAGGAATTACTTATTAATACCTTTAATCCGGATTGGAATTTTTTGAATGATAATATTTAATTATTAAGATTCTTCAGTCGTACCTCCTTCTGAATGACAGCATGGTTTTGTTTATGTTTCGTTGTGTCTTTATAGTTACTCTGTCATTCAGAGCAAAGCGAAGAATCTCAAAAAAAGTACTAGTTTTAATTATTAAGATTCTTCAGTCGTACCTCCTTCTGAATGACAGTATCGTTTTTATTTGTGTTTCGTTGTGTCTTTATAGTTACTATGTCATTCAGAACGCAGTGAAGAATCTCGAAAAAGTACTAGTTTTAATTCTCTAGATTCTTCAGTCGTTCCTCCTTCTGAATGACAACATCGCTTTTATTTGTGTTTCGTTGTGTCTTTATAGTTACTATGTCATTCAGAACGCAGTGAAGAATCTCAAAAAAGTACTAGTTTGATTTATCTAGATTCTTCAGTCGTTCCTCCTTCTGAATTACAGCGTCGTTTTATTTGTGTTTCGTTATGTTTTTAGAGTTGCTATGTCATTCAGAGCAAAGCGAAGAATCTCAAAAAACGATAGTTCGATTTATCTAGATTCTTCAGTCGTACCTCCTTCAGAATGACAGCATCGTTTTGTTTATGTTTTGTTGTGTTTTTAGAGTTATTATGTCATTCAGAGCACAGCGAAGAATCTCAAAATGGATAGCTCGATTTATCTAGATTCTTCAGTCGTTCCTCCTTCAGAATGACAAGGTTTTCTAATCATTGCTCGTTAATAAAAACACATTATAAATAGTAAAACGACATCTTCTTACCATTCGTCTACAGTAACATGCAACCTATCTAAAGTTGTCTGATTTACTGGCATTTAAAACGCAAATTTGTAGTGTAATTAAGAAACACCTATAAAAGTATATATTATGAAACTAGCAATTGTAACAGCATATCCACCAAGTAAAGTAACTTTAAATGAGTATGCTTACCATTTAGTAAAACATTTTAGACAAAAAGAAAATGTTACTGAAATTGTTTTGTTAACAGATAAAACCGAAGGTAAAAAAGATATTGCTTTTACAGAAGATGGTTGTAAAATAACAGTAAAAGAATGTTGGGCATTTAATAGCTACACCAACATTATAAATGTTACTAAGGCTATCAATAACACGCAACCAGATGCTGTTTTGTTTAACCTACAATTTATGAAGTTTGGTGATAAAAAAGTAGCTGCAGCTTTAGGTTTAATGTTACCATTGGTTTGCAAGCTAAAAAACATTCCAAACATTGTGTTATTACATAATATTTTAGAAGAAGTAGATTTAGGTTCTGCAGGATTTACAAGTAATAAAATCATGCAAAAAGTATATGGATTTATTGGTACTAGCTTAACAAAGTTGATTTTACAAGCAGATACTGTTGCTGTTACTATGCAGAAATATGTAGATATTTTAGAGAAAAAATACAATGTTAAGAATGTAACATTAATTCCGCATGGAACTTTTGAAATTTCTGAAGAAAAACCAGAATACACCTTACCAGAAGGACCTTTACAAGTAATGACCTTTGGAAAATTTGGAACCTACAAAAAAGTAGAAGGTATGATTGAAGCGGTTGAGAAAGTAAGAGCGTCTACAGGATTAGATCTTGAAGTGGTAATTGCAGGGACAGACAATCCAAATGTGCCAGGTTACTTAGCAAAAGTACAAGAAGATTATAAGCATGTGCCACAAGTACGTTTTACTGGTTATGTAGAAGAGCATGAAGTGCCAACCTTATTTAAAGAAAGTGCAGTAGTAGTATTTCCATACACATCAACAACAGGAAGCTCAGGTGTATTACACCAAGCAGGAAGTTATGGTAAAGCAGTAGTGATGCCAGATTTAGGAGATCTTGCTTTATTAGTAAAAGATGAAGGCTATAAAGGAGAATTTTTTGAGCCAACGTCTGTAGATAGTTTAGCAAATGCCATTGAAGCAATTGTAACTAACGAAACATATAGAGTAGCTTTAGGAAAAGCAAACTACGAAGCTGCAACAGCTTACCCAATGGAAAAAATTGCAGATATGTACTTGTCTAATTTTGATGCTATTATCAATAAAAAAACAGCCCAAAGTAAAAATGCATTAAAACCTACAAATGCATAGAACGAAATAAAAACGAAGCCTTTTTTGTCCCAAATACAATGAATAAACCGTTAGTTTTTATAAAGAAGTAAAACAGAAGAATCTTAAGCGTTAACCTATTTGATTTGAGATTCTTCACTTTGCTCAAAATGACAAATAGAATGAAAACACTGTCAATAAAAAGACTAAAGGGATTATTAATATCCTGTCATTAACAAGAAAGTATGACTAAAGAATCTTAACATAACCTACTTAAATTAATATTCTTCGCTTTTAATGGCATAATTACTAATTAGTAATGTATTTAAATGAAGCCTTTTTTGTCCCATTTTTATCTATAAACCCAAAGTGTTTTTGGGTATTTCTACGCCAAGGTCTGCTACCTACAACCGCTTTTGGTACATCTACAAAATCATATAAAGTCCAAGACATAAATTGCAACTTATTAGCAGTAATAATCTCTTGGATTTTTTTGTGGTAATTGGCTTGATCTTCTACAGAACTGCCAAAAGGTTTCCAGAAACCACTGTAAGAGGATATTCCAAATTCTTGCAATACTATTGGTTTATTAGGTATTTTGGTTTTTAATGTGTTGATGGCTAGCTCTAGGTTTTCTAAAGCTTCATAATAGTGAAATGATACCATATCTACTTTATCCTTTAAAATAGGAGCACTTTCTGTATTAGACCAACCAATGGTAACAGGATGTTCTGTGTCTATAGATTTCACTAAATCTATCATTTTATCTAACCAAGCAATAACTCTATCTTTTCCTCTAGATTCAAAATCAAGGTTTGGCTCGTTTTTAATATCCCAAGCAAGCAATGCGTTGTGGTCTTTTACTGCTTTGATAATAGTTTCTGCGTGACGTTGGTTTAATGTCCAATTCATAACCGAATAATCGCCATAAAAATCAAATAAGGTTACTACTACTTTTAGCTTGTTTTCTTCGGCAGCATCTAAAGTTTGTTTTAATTTTTCTAGCTTTTTAGAATCTACATCTGCTTTCCCAAAATCGTCATATTGCACAAAAATTCTCACCGAATTTAAGCCAGCATCTTTTATTATTTTAAAGTCGTTTGCAATAGTGTCTTTAGAAAAAGCATCACCAAACATATTCCATGGTGTTGCTTTAGGGTAATAATTAATTCCTTTAATAGTTAAACTATCGGTTTTAATCTTTGCTGTTTGTGCTTTAAAAGGAGTGCTACTTTCTTTTACCAAATGCCTAATACGCCAAAACCCATCTTCTAATAAAAATACTATTTTGTATGTAGATGTTTCTGTAGTTTCTAGTATTTGTTTTTCAGCTTTAAAAACACGTTTATATTCTACAACATGTCTATCTGTAAGTACAGCTAGTTGTCCATCTTCACTAAAAAACTCTAAGGTTGGTTTGTGGTTTAATGTTGTGGCTTCTATAGTAATATCTTCTGCTTTATTAAGTTCTATAAAAGCATATAAATTTTCTCTAGCACTATCTGTATAATAATCTTTTATTCCAGCAGTTTTATTGGTTTTGTAAGCTATTTGTTTTACATACCAAGCGTCTAAATAATTGTTTTGTAAGGCATTTAAAGTTTGCTTGTCCATTGGTCTGCCTTCATTTTGTAAAGGTTCCCATTCTAATTTAGGCAGATACTGTTCTACTTTTTGAATTTCGGTATGCAGCATAGTGCTTCGGTCTGCTCCTGTATTTAGATAACTAAATAATGCGCTAACACCAGAAATTATTAAGGCTACAAGCATAATATATGAAAGTATTAATATGGTACGCATGATGTTTTTATTAAGACCTACCATAGTTTTTTTGATTTAAATTCTTTTAATAATCCTGCAGTTTCAATGCTAAAATTATAGTTGCCATTACTGTATATAGCAGGTTTTAATAGAAACGTAACATAGCCATTAAAAGTCGTTTTTGTGAGTGTTTCAATATGTGTATTATCTCTATAGATATTTAACTTTACATGCAATCCATCAGGAATCATTTGCTGCATAAAACTTTGTAAAGGACCAACCGTTATTTGTCTGTTATTTTGTGAGAAATCAACATCAAAATGGGTAATAACTTGTTTGTAATCAAGAGAAATACTATTGCTTTCAGACATTCCATCAACAAAAGCTTGTATACGCCAAAAATCGGCATAATCAGGATGTATCATTTTTGATGTAGCAACACCATCAATAGTGGTTCCTGTAGTTTTTAAAATATTTCCCTTTTTGTTTTTTATAAAAAACGTAACAAAAGTCCCATCGCTAACTACGTTGTTTTGTTTGTCTTTTATAATAGATGTGGTAAAGGTTGTAATTTGATTACCATCTGCATAATCATGTGGTCTTGTAGCAGAAATGCTAAAATCTGTTGGAATTGCAGGCATGACATTGATGGTAAATTCTTTTGAATTTACGCCTATGCTTTCTGAAGACACCAACATGCGTCCGCTTTCTTTTTTAGAGTGAATATTTTTAAAAGCAATTAAATTATTGGTGTAAATAGCCTCTTGTTCTTCGGAAGTTAAAAACTGAAACTTTGCATTTACCAAGGTGTTTTTGGGTACAGGATTATCTAAAGAATCGGTAGGAATAACCACTAACATGGTATAATCTTCTTCACCAGCTTCAATACTTGGTGGACCAATATAGGTTTCCATAGTAGCCACTTCTGCCTTTGCAAGCATGTTTACTGTTCCTGATAAAGACGTGTTTTTTGAAAGTAATTTCCAACGAACAATTCCAATTTTTTTTGTGATGTTTTCTGGTATAGCGTATGCTAAGGTTTTATTTTTTAAAGTTGCAGAAATAACTGTAGAACCATAACTGTTAGAACAATATAATAAAGGGTTTTCTGTTTCTGAAGTGCTAAATTTTAAAACAAGATTGCTACCAACTTCAAAAGTAGTGTCTGTGGTTACTAGTTGGATAGTATCTTCGGTTTGTTGGTTTTGTGCAACAGTAAATGTGGCTAGTAAAAACCATCCTAAAAGAAATAAATATGTACGTTTTAATTGCATTAATTAGGGCTTCCTATATACGTGTTAATTTCTATTTTAATATAACTAAAATCCGGATGATCAATAGGCTGTAATAGATCATTGGTGTGGTTTATAATTCTGTTTGGTACTATTTTATCTGAAATATTTTGGTTTGGCAAGCCATTTACAAAAATATTCTCCATGCTCGTATTAATAATTTTTACGTTGCCATTTTTTAAAATTTCATATGCAAAATCTTGTTTACGTTGTTGTCTTACACCTGCTTTTACAAATAAATGATCTACCCAAACCATATTTTTATCAGCATCGTAATACGTGATAAGTAGCTGTGGTATAGTTATTTCTTGAATACCACTGTTAAAAAGATTTCCGTTTAAGGTTTCTTCTTTAATATGGATATCACTTAAAACTACATTTTTATATAAGTCTGTACCAGCAACATTTCCGGCTACTTGTAAGTTAAATTTGGTAGGTTGCTCTTCAAATTCCACAGGCGTAAATTCGTCTGGATTAAAGGTGTCAGGAATAGAATCTTGGGTTTTAGACCAAGCAATGCCTTCAAAATTAATACGGAAACTACTAGACTCTTTTGGCATTAATTTATGCTTTACATGATATTTAGCATTGTAAGTAGCGAGTTCTTTATTGTCATCGTTGTATAAAGTGCCTTTTAAAATAACATCTGCAGGCACATTGTCAATATTTTGTACTTCACCAATTATAGCATAGCTGCCATCATACTGAACAAGTTTTGCCGAAACAACTTCTAAAACAGGTTGTTTTAAAATATCTTCATGATGGGTTTGTTCTGTAGTAATACGTCGTCTACCTTGATTAAAATATTTGGTAACATTATCAGAATACAGTTGGTCTGGAGGTAAATCGTTATTTAAATCGTCTGGTTGTAAATACCATTTTCCTTTTCGTTTAGATAAGGTTTTGTAATCTACTTTTTCAATTTTCTCTAAAGGCGTAATCCATTGAGTAGTCACTTTTGCTGCTACTGTACTGTCGTTATATGTAGTAATTTCTGTTTCTATAGCATCCATTTTGGCATAGCTACTTAGCAAGCCATCTGTTACAGAAATTTCTAACATGTATTGCGCAATAGGAATGCTGTTATTAGGATCAATTAAACTATGCGCTTTTTCAAATTCTTTAAAATCTAAAGCATCATAATAGGCAATAATAGCATTTTCAGGACTACGCTGCGAATCGTTTTTTAAATAGAATAGATAGATGCCATAAAACACAATAATTGCCAAGATTAGCGACCACATATGTGTAATACGTAATACGTTTCTATTAAATTTAGAATAGGTTGTAGGGAACTTTAAAAAATCAGGTATAGGCTTTATACGTGTCTTTAACATGTTTACCCAAAGCATTTGTATGTTTAAAATAAACGCGATTAATACGGTTAAAAAAGGCATAATTCCCCAATGTATTTTTAACCATTTGGCAACATCTTCTTTGGGTAAAATAGAGGATACTGGTGGAATGTTTAGTCGTTCCCAAACCATGATGCCATTTTCTAATTGGCGCAAACGTTGCCATCCACAGAAATAGAGTATTGGGTCGTAAAACTTATCATTAGAAAAAATATACTTCAAGTTATATTTTTCTGGAGTCGTTAAAAATTGCTGTAAAGAACCAATTCCTGCAACGCCTTTAAATTTAGAATTTTCTAAGCGTTCTATGGGTCTTGTAGTTAACTCTGGTAAACGTCTTGCAGAATGGTAGTTGCCATCTACAGTCATGGCATTTGTTTGTGCGCTTAGCCAAGCCATTTGGTCACCAAAACCTAAAGTTAAAAAGCGCCATTTATCATGATCATCTTGATTTAAGAAATTCACAATAGGCAACATTTTTATCTTTTGTGGTTGCGAAGGTCTAAAGTAGTTAAGACTCATGGTAAAAACAACCATAAATACCATTAGTCCTGCTAAAATTCCGCCAATAATACGATGGTAAACAGCTCCAAATTTAGATTGTATTAATTCTTTTAAATCGCCTTCTATAAAACGATAGGCAAATTCTCCCATTAATGGAATGGATAAAATAGAAGCCCAAAGCGTAAATCGGTCTAATGTTAAAATATTAAAGGCTGTTTCACCTAACATTTTTAAAGGAACAGGAGTTGTTCCTCCAGTACCTAAAATGGTACAAATAGTAACCGATAAACCAAAAAATAAGTAGCGTTTACTATAATATCTGTAAAATATATAAGGTAAGAGAACCAGTAGAATTCCCCAAGGAATTAAAAAGAACACCAAACCAGAAGAGGTAATTTCAAGAAAGTTATCACGAGAACCATGCGGAATAGGTACTTGCGTAATTGGGTTGGCTTTAGAATTTAACCAATACGGAAAAATACAACCTATAATTAAAACTAACGATAGCATACCGAAACTTACAATACGCTTAAAAAGCTTGAAAAAAGTATTCAAAAATATCTTGAAGGTTACTTCTTTCATTGTGTTTACTTGCTCTCTAGAAACATCCATAATTACCATTCCTATTAAAGGAAAGATAAAAAACACCATCCCGAAAATAGGTGTTACGTGATGTGAAGTAACCGTTACAGCTATTAAAGATAACGAAGTTGCTAAATACCATTTCTTACCTGTTTTTAGCCATAAATAAATTTCAGGTAAGGCATGCATTAACACCGAAACGCCAACAATACTAGGTAATTGCCCGAAAATATGAAGGGTTTCTACAAAAGACGAACTAAAAACAGCCAAAACACAAGCATAACCAGCAACGGTTTTATTGGCTGTCATCATTAAAGAAAAACGATAGGTACCAGTAACAAATAATACAATGGCAATTAAAGCTACACTAAACATTCCAAACTTTAAACCACCAATCATCGAGAGTAGTCCTATAGATTGATGTACTAAAGGCGGATAGCTCTGCACAGTAAATCCAGTATACCACTCATAGTTCCATGGTTCAAACCAACTATTGGCATAATGATCTGCAAAAAACAGGTGTATTAAGGCGTCATAAGTAGTCTCCAATGTAAAAAATATGGAGCTACCATGAAAAGCCAAACCTAAGAGAATGGCAGCGATTAAGTATTTATTTGAGGTTTCCTTCATTTAAAGCCTAAGCTACAATAATATGGTAAAGATAAATAAATTAAATAGTGCTTTGTTTTTTAATTATCTACAGCAACCTACCATTCGTCGACACTTAGTTGTAGGTTAAGCTAAATAACAATTTTAGAGCGCGCATCTCCTGTACATTTGTAGTATCAAAAATAAATAAACACCCTTATTATGAAAGTTTTAGCAATAGATGATCAACAATTAGTATTACTGCCTTTACAAAAGCGATTAGTAGAATTAGGATACGAAGTAAAAATAGAAACCGAAGGAAATAAAGGAATGGAAACCTTTAATTCGTTTCAACCAGATCTAGTAATTGTAGATATTAATATGCCTGGAATATCTGGATTAGAAATTGTAAAGCATATTAGAATTACTAAAAATGCACAAACTCCAATCATGGTTTTATCTGGAGATACAAAAGACGAAACCATAACAGAAGGTTTTGAGTTAGGTATTAATGATTATATGAAAAAACCATTAAGCTTAAACGAGATTAGTGCACGTGTAAAACGATTAATAGGTGCTCCTGTAATGCAAAATGAAGTAGCTAAAAGCAATGTCATGATTCAAGAGCGTTGTGTAGGTGTTGTTATTCCTTGTTATAACGAAGAAGAACGTTTATTAAGTGAAGAGTTTATTACTTATATCGATAAAAATTCTGGTTACCATTTATGTTTTGTAAACGATGGTAGTAAGGATAAAACACTAGAAGTTTTAAAAGACTTACAAAAAGGAAGAGAAGATTTTATTACAGTATATGACTGTGAAAAAAATGGAGGTAAAGCCGAAGCTGTACGTTTAGGTATGTTACATATGGCTAAAAAAGAAGATTTAGATTATATCGGTTTTTTAGATGCCGATTTATCTACAGACTTAGCAGACTTTGATGATTTAGTGAAAACTATTGAAACTTCAGATTTTAAAATTGTAAGTGGTTCACGTATCTCTAGAATGGGAGCAAATATCACCAAAGAATCTGCTAGAAAAATTATTAGCTTGACTATTAATTTTATCATCAGAAAGATTTTAAAAATGGATTTTAAAGACACACAATGTGGTGCAAAAATCTTTCGTAAAGACGTTATAGATATTGCTTTTGGTAAAAAGTTTGTAACGCAGTGGATTTTTGATGTAGAGATCTTTAAAAGAATGTCGCTACACTTCGGATTAAAAGAAGCTAAAGCTATGCTTTGTGAGCAACCATTAAAAAGATGGATTCATGCAGATGGTTCTAAACTATCAATGAAAGATTCTGTAAAAATTGTAGGACAATTAGCGCAGATTGCTTGGGTGTATAGAGCTAAAAAACAAACCGTAAAACTAGAAAAAGAAACAGCATTACATACTGTTTAATTAATACAATAAATAGAGTTCCCTAAATTTATGAAAACAGGTATTATCATCATCTTCCATAATAATGCAAAAGAAATTGATACTTCTTTTTTTATTGAACAAATAAATCAGAGTTTAAATCTGGAGTTATGCTTGGTAAATAACGATAGTAAAGATGAAACCAATCATCTGTTAAATACTATAAAAGCGTCTTGTAGCAATGTGTCTGTAGTTAATATTAGAAAATTTACATCAGATAATGCAGCAGTAAAAGCAGGAGCTAGATATATGTATAATGCATTTGAGTTAAACCATTTAGGATATGTTTCTATAAACATGTTAAACATAAAATACCATGGTTTAAATGGTTTAATGCAGATGATCTGTAAAAATCAAGAGCTTATTTTAAATTATAATTATAAAAATTTAAAACGAAAACAAACATTAAAGCAGCGTTTGTTTTCTGTAACAGATTACTTAAAGCAACTAAAAGTTAATAACCCTTTTATTAATCTTCAATACCAAACTAACCTATAAAAACAGCTATTATGAAAGTATATCCAATAAAATTCAATCCAATATTAAAAGAAAAAATCTGGGGAGGAAACAAACTAGGAAACCTTTTAGGAAAAGACACAAACAAAGAGAATGTAGGTGAAAGTTGGGAAATTTCTGATGTAAACGGAAACATTTCAGAAGTGAGTAATGGTGTGTATAAAGGAGCAAATTTAAAAAGCCTAATTGAAAAACATGAAGCAGCTCTTTTAGGAGCAGAGAACTTTGCAAATTTTGGATATAATTTTCCGTTGCTAATAAAGTTTTTAGATGCCAAAACAGATTTATCTGTACAAGTACATCCAGACAATGCAATGGCAAAAAAGCATCACAATAGTTTTGGTAAAACCGAAATGTGGTACATTATGGATAGCGATGAAAATGCAGATATTGTTTTAGGTTTAAAAGATAAAACTACAAATCCAGAAGTTTTACATCATATTAATGCTAATAATGTAGACGCTGTTTTTAATAGAGAAGAAGTGCAGAAAGGCGATAGCTTTTTTATTCCAGCAGGAAAAATTCACGCTATTGGAGCAGGAGTATTAGCTGCAGAAATACAACAAACAAGTGATATTACCTATCGTGTTTACGATTGGGATAGAACCGATGCTTCTGGGCAAAAAAGAGAATTACATACCCAATTAGCAGAACAAGCAACCAAGCAGTTTGATTCTAACGGAAAAGCAGCATATAATTTACAACCAAATGCAAGTGCTAGCTTAGTAAGTTGCGAATATTTTACAACAAATATTTTAGATATAACCAATCACCAACTAAAGGATTACAGTAACTTAGATTCTTTTGTAATTTTTATGTGTGTGGAAGGGGAAGCAAGCATAACAGCTGGTTTACATACCGAAACCATAAAAATGGGTGAAACTATTTTAATACCTGCAAACACAAAAGAGGTTGCATTTAGTGCTACTAATGCAAAATTATTAGAAGTTTATGTAGATAAAGGATTGGTGCAAAACATGCAGCAGGCATCTTAATACCTTATGCACGCTTATCAATCACCAAAATAGGTTTTCTACTCATTTTAGGAAACTGTAATTTTAAGATTTCCTTTTTATCATGAAAGGCAATTTTTGGAGCAACACGTAGCTTGGCTCTAAAGTGATTTTTTATACTTTGTAATAATTTTTCTGAAGGATCTGTAGCAGCAATTTTAATTAAAATTTCGTCAGTACCAATATCATTATGCGAAATTTCAATAATATAGCTTTCTACGTCATTAAAATCGTTTAAAATATTATCCATTGCAGGAGGATACAAAGTAGTTCCTTTATATTTTATCATTTGTTTTTTTCGTCCAACAACAGGACCTAAACGCATGGTGTTTCTACCACAAGCACAAGCAGTGTTATTAGCTTTTACCATGTCTCCGGTTTTAAAACGTAGCAAAGGCATACCTTCTATACCAAGGGTTGTAATGGTTAATTCACCAACTTCTCCTGGTGTTACTATATTGTCGTTATCATCTAAAATTTCAACAATAATAAGTTCTGGATGCTGATGTCCACCTTGTTGGTATTCACATTCTGTAAAAGCCGTATTCATTTCGGTTGATGCATAGGTAGAATACAACTCAATATTCCACTTGGCTTTTATTTTTTTCGATAAGGTATTTAAACTAAAATCTTGTTCGCGTAAGGGTTCGCCAATACAAATAGCTCCTTTAACACCAGAGGCATTTACATCTATATTGTTTCTTTCTGCATATTCTATTAATTTTAATAAAAATGAAGGAACAGCAATAAGGTACGTTGGTTTAAATTTTAAAATAGAATCCCACTGTAATTCTGGTATTCCTGCACCTACACGAATAATTCCTGCACCAAGTTTACGTACACCAAGAAAATAAGCAATTCCTGCCATAAAACGTCTGTCTATGGTAGTCATAAGTTGTACAATATCTTCTTTACCAACTCCTGCACAAGCAAATGAAATGGCTTCATTGTATGCTAAACGTTCTAAGTCATTATCGGTTAAAGCAAAAGTTACAGGGTCGCCTAAAGTACCAGAAGTAGTAACGTAATCTATAATTTTACTTTTAGGTACACATAAAAAATCATCATTATACTGCTGTAATTGATCTTTTGTTGTTACTGGAATTTTAGATAAATCTTCAATAGATTGTATGGCATCTATAGCAATGTTGTTTTCTTTAAAAACACGTTTATAGTAGGCAGAGTTTTCATTTAAATACGCTAATAATTGGGCTAACTTTTCTTCTTGAAAAGTTTTTATTTCTTGTTTAGATGCTTGTTCTATTTTAGGAATCATAAATCTAATTTCCTTTTAATTTTCTTAATATACTTATCTAATTCCTCTTGATCTGGAACGGTTGTAATTTCTTTGGTTTTTGCAGTTTCAAATGCATTTAAAGCTGCTGTGTAAAACCCTTTTTGGTAATAATATTTACCGACAAGATAATATACTTCCCAGTAATTAGGGTTTAATTGTATGGTTTCTTGAAGTTCTTTTGAAGGAATATATGTATTTGCACTAATAGCATGTTGTAATTCTTTACTAGCAATTCGGTAAGCTTCATAATTTTTATACGCTTGGGTATACTGAAAAGGATCTGCTTCAATAGTTAATTCTGGTTTAGAAAGCTGTACATGTGAAGTTGCAGTTTCACTAAATACCTCGTCTAAATCATAAGCAACAAAAGCACCTAATTGATACGGATTAGAAGAAACCCAAACTTGACGTTCTTCTGGTTTAAATACAATACCATGATGTGCTAGTAGTTGATTTAATGCTTTTTCATTACCATAACCAATAGCTTTGTCATGCAAGCCTTCTTTGTTTCTTAAAATATCTACAGCGTCTTGTACGTTTAGTTTTTCTGTTGTGGCTAAAAGTTCTTCTAAACGCTCATATCGATATTGCGAATGGCTTTCTGCTATTGCTTTTAAATTGTTTTTATCTTCTGCGTAAGCGTCACTTTGAAAATGATTGGTACAAATAAGTTGTTTGGTGTTTTCTACTTTATAAACCCCAAAGTTTTTAGGTGATACTTCAATAGTGACGGCTTTTTTATCTTTTGCACTACCAACAAAAATAGATTCAGAGACAAAAACTTCGCGTTTTTTTGCAATAGCAATGGCTTCCTCAATATTGGTTGCGTATTGTAAAATTTCACGATTTAAAATAGAAATTGGTGTTTTAGCAATCCATGGTATTTTAGATTTCCCTGCGTTTATGGTTACTGTAAGTCCGTGTTCATTCATGCCAGAAACCACACCAATCATTCCTGGCCAAGTTACAGACATAAATTTATAACCATCGGTTGGGTTTACAAAAGCAACTATTTTATTTTTGGCAAAATCGTCACCAGCGTAAAAGTCTAGATTTCTTCCAATGAGTAATTGTCCGTCTTCAGTTTTATTTCCCCAAGCAGCAAAAGAAGAACAGCCAACCAGCATTAAATCTTGCATGGCATGACCAATATCATGTGCTCCATGCAGATACATAACTCTTAGGTATTCTTTAGCAATATGGTTGTATTTGTTAGATGCGTATTTAGAAAGTCCGTAAATTTCTGCTTTGTAGGCTTCTGGAACGTGTAAATACATTTTACGATTATAGAAAGCTAGAATTTTTCGGAGTAAGTATTGTTTAAATTTTGAAGGTACTAACTCATCTACTTTACTTAAAAAAGCATCCTCTTGTGTGGCAAATAAATCTTGGGTTAGCAAGCCTGTATTTAAACCAATTTGATAGGCATTTCCTTCTACAAAAAGCTCATAAGAACCATACTTGTTTTTTGCAAGACTGTTGTTTCCTGAGGTAAAAGTAGAATCGTTAATAATGGTTTTTTTGGCAATAGTAGCATCATAAGCACTAACATCTGGTATATCATGAATAGACTTTGAGATACCACAAGAAGTTACTGCTAGCAGTAAAATAGAAAGTTTAAAATAATAATGTAGTGAAATGGTTTTAAGCTTCATTTACTTTAATTTCTCTAATGTTTTGTTTACTTTTTCTACAGCTTTTTTGTTTTTATAATCTATCCAGTTTTGTCCTTTCCATTTTCGCATTAGGTTTTCAAAATGACGCATAAAAAACACGTTGTATAACATGTTTAAGGCGGTTTTTGGTTTTTTAGTAAATGCTCTTAAGGTCATAGAAAAACCACCATCTAAATACTCTACAAAGTGCCAATAACCACTTGGCATGTATAAGGCATCGCCATGTTTCATTTCTACTTGTATAGCTTCTACGTGTTGCAAAGCAGGATACTTTTTAAAATCTGGATTAGCCATATCAATTTCTTCTAGATTGTGTACAGCGTATGGTATTTTGTATAGAAACTTGGTTTGCTCAGGCGAAAATAAAGTCACGCGTTTGCTGCCATGAAAATGAAAGTGTACCAAGTCTGCCAAATCCATATCATAATGCGTTAATACTTGTGAGCCTTTACTACCAAAAAATAATACAGGTAAGCGTTGAAAGAATTTTAAACCTATATCTGGATATTTAAAATCTTTAGCTAGAATGGGCATTTTTTTCATGACATCATAAAAGAAAATACGCAAATCTGTGGGTTTTGTTTTTAGTATTTCTATATAATCATAGAGCTTCATTTCTGTAGCAGGCTCGGCAGATTTTTGTTTTCCTTTAGTAGCTTCGTTATTGTATAGAGGCACGACTTGATCTCCTGCAAGCGATTGTATATAATCTAAATTCCATTTTTTATAGGCATCCCAATCTTTAGTTAGATTTTCTATAAGTACAGGACGTTGCGGTTTGTAATAGTTTTTTACAAAATTAGCTTTTGTAATGTCTTTTACACGATCAATAGGTTGTAGTTTAAATTGTGCCATAGCTTTATTTTTACTGTACCTCGTGTTTGTTAGATTCTAAAATTTTATCTAGTAAATAATCTTTATCTAGAATTTCTGAACAGGTAATAATAGCACTTATTGTTACACCTAAAATTCCATGCATATTAAGGCTTTGTCCTGTAAAATATAGGTTTTTTATTTTCGTTTTTGGAGAAACATGAGAGTGTAATGGTTTGTTTACATCTTTTACATAGGCATACATAGAGCCTCGATTACTACCAATATAATCTCTATAAGATAGAGGTGTTGAGGTGTAATAGGTTTCTATGCATTCTCTAATATTTGGGAATTTTTTTTCTAATTCATCAATTAGCGTTTCTGCTTTTTCGGTTTTAAACTGCTCATAGGTTTGTCCTCTTTCGTTTTTATGAGCAACCGTATTATAGGTGTCTTCCCAAGGTTTTACTTCGTCATAATGCATATAGGTCATCACTGCAATGCTATCACCAAACTCATTAGCATTTTTCTTAATTCCCATAGACATCATATAGCCTTCTGGCCAACTTTCTTGAGTGTAGTTATGGGAGTCCCAAACCTTAGAAGCGTCTTTAAAATGGTAAAAGTTTTTGTTTTGGTATTTAAAAGTATTTGGCTTTAAAACAATATATAGGGAGAAAGCAGCAATGGTGCTTTCAATTTTTTCAATTCTGTTGGTGTAAGATTTTCTAAACTTATCTTCGCCTACCATTTTTACAGTAAGCTTAGGTTCTATATTAGAAATAAATAAATCGCCTTTAATTTCAATGCCTTTGGTTGTAGTTACCGAAGTAATTTTACCATCTGCATATACAAACTTATTTACTTCGTGGTGTTTATATACTTCACCACCTTCTTCTTTTAGGCGTTTTAAAAGTACTTTAGTAATTTGGCTTCCTCCATTTACACAACGATACGAGCTTTCTATATACGAGTTTGTAGATAAGGCATGCACGTAAAAAGGGGTTTTGTTTTGGTCTCCAGCATATAAATAGTTAGAGCCAGCAAGTACTGCTTGAAGCTTTTTGTTTTTGGTAAAGGAATTGATGTATTCTTTTGCTGGTAGTTGAAAAATTTCAGCATCATCATAATAAGGCTTTCCTTTTTCTAACGAGTATAAAGGGAATTTTTTGCACGTAGCTTTCATCTGCTCGCAATACTTTTTAATTCCTTCTTCTTCCTCTGGAAAATCTTCAATAAGGGTTTTTATAAAATTAGTATAGCCTTGTGCGTGTTTATATTCTTTTGGGTCATCATCAAAAGAAATGATATCAAAGCCATCTTCATCCATTTTATGAAGCTGTATACCATCTAAAATGCCAATATATTTAAAGTATTGGTGTAGGTTTTGCCCTTTGCTTAAGCCGCCAATGTAATGAACTCCTGTGTCAAATATGGTTTTGTTGCGTACAAAGGTTTGTAGGTTTCCGCCATATTGGTTGTTTTTTTCTAATACACAAACACTCTTTCCTTCTTTAGCAAGAATGATTGCAGAAACCAATCCAGCAAGACCACTTCCAACAATTACAACATCATAATGTTCTTTGTACTTCAATGTTTTATTTTTTTAAGATACTAAGTGTATCGTTCTCTATTTCTAATTTAAAACCTAAAGATTTTAAAATATCTGTATATAAATTTCGGCAATCTTTTAATAAAATAAAAAGATTTGCAGTGTTTGCTATGTTTTTTATTTCTTTTTCAGAGAGACCTTCTAAATTAATAATGGCAACATTGGCTTTGTTTTCTAGTGTTTCTTCAATAGTATTAGAAATAACTATTTTATAATGTGTATTTGCAATGTAGCTATTTTTTACAATAATGCTTTCTTCTTGATCTGTAATGTAAGTGTATATTTTTCGGTCTGGTCTGTCTAAAGCCAATAAAAAATCTAGTTGTCCTGCATCTTTAGAAAGATGAACAACACTCGCTTTTTCATCCACCACATCTAAAATTGTTTTATAGGTTTTAGCGTTGGTTTTTAAGTCGGTTTTTATCTTTTGGTAAAGTGCATCCCCTTTATATCTATAGTCTTCAAGTACAATACGATGGAAGTAGGTTGCATCTTCTATTTCATTGCGAAGCTTATTAAATTCTTTTTTAAAATGTGTGCTAATCGCCTTTGTTTTTTCTCTAGAGTTTGTACCAAAATTGGTGTTATTGGTTGTAATTCTATCTAAAACTTTTAAGGTAATACTTCCGTTTTTAATAATAAAACTTCCTTTTGGTAACACTTCAGAATTACCATGAATAAGCACAGGAATAATATCTAAATGAAACTGTTCTGCTAAGTAAAAAGCACCTTTGTGAAAGCGTTTTATTTTGTTGGTGTTAGAACGAGTTCCTTCAGGAAAAGCCATTAACGAATAACCTTGATCTACTTTTGCTTGTAAATGAGATAAGCCATTATCTATACCATTAGAAACAGGATAAAAACCTGCAAGTTTCACAGCTTTACCAAAAATAGGCGAGTTGTACACCCAGTCATTCACTAAGAAAATGATTTTTGGATGCAACATACCAATGGCTAAAATATCTAAAAACGAAGTGTGATTAGAGATAATAACCGCTTGTTTTTTAAAGTCTTCTTTACTAGCGTTTATAATGCTTTTTTTAACAAAAGGATTGGTGTATAAAACCGATTTCATAAAGGAAGAAAGTACTTTGTGAAACCAAGACATTTTTAATTTTTTAGAAATCGGAATAATAGGAATTAAAACCACACTAATTAGCGATAATAAAAATCCGCCAATACCATAATAACCAAAAGATACTACAGAATGTAAAAACAAACGTAAGGTAATAGGTCTTTTGGTTTTGCTACCAATAAATAATTTAAACAGTAAGGGTTGTATGCTAAACGAAATAAATAAAGCAGATAAAATACCAATGATAGACACCAAAGAAATAGAGTGTAAAGCAGGATGTTTTGCAAAAATTAAGACACCAACGCCTAAAATTGTGGTAATTACCGAAAGTATAATAGAGGTTTTATGGGTTGGTAATGCCTTTTCTCCTGTTTTATATTCATGTAGTAAACCATTGGTAATAAAGATGCAATAGTCTATACCTAAGCCAAAAATAAAGGTAGAAATAATGATGTTAAAGATGTTAAACTCGATACCAAAAAGTCCCATAGTGCCAATAGTAAGCAACCAAGTAAGTGCAATTGGTACTGCAGTAACTAAGGTTAAAGAGGTGCTTTTGTAAAATAAGAATAACAGTAATAACACTACAATAGAAGAATATAAAACCAAGCGATTAAAATCATTTTTCAGGTTTCCTAAAAAGGTTTCATTCATGTGTTTTCTATCTACAACAACCGTTTTTTCTTGGTTTTCAAAGGTGTTTATTAAATTTTCGGTGTTTTCTTCTTGTACTTTAACTAAAGTAGTTACTGTAGAAAAATGGTCTTTAGTAGTAATATAATCTTCTGAAGAAATGGTTTTTAAAGCTTTAAAATCTGCAACAGTTAAAGGCTTAAAATTTGTTTTTAAAAGCGCATAAAAGTTTTTAAAAGTAGT
>Ga0209121_10000563_pt1 | contig 39022 bp, 44 predicted proteins | sample Cruoilmetagenom3_FD_187292 | JGI IMG/M metagenome (GOLD analysis project Ga0209121, IMG submission 187292) | Oil polluted marine microbial communities from Coal Oil Point, Santa Barbara, California, USA - Sample 3 (SPAdes) (version 2) | ecosystem: Environmental > Aquatic > Marine > Oil seeps ... | reverse complement strand
AAGCCGTTGCTCACTGCTCTTGCGGACATCGCAATGGCGGGAGCGCTCTGGTTTCTCATCCTGGGCGCGCAGAACTTCGTACATCCCGACAGCCCGGTGATGCAGTCCGGGTGGGAGATCAAGGGCCCGTTCTTTGGCATCGTGGGTGGGATCATGGTCATGGCGCTGCTGGCATCGTGGCTCGTCGCCATACATGAACCTGCCGAGGAGAGCGCCTAGAGCGCTCGACCCAGGACCACGCCCAGTGCCGCTGCTGCCAGACCCAACGCGAGAGATCCGAACGCGTTCGCCATGGCGTGTGTGATCGCCCCACCCTGGAGGAGTTCGATGGTCTCGAAAGAGAATGTCGAGAACGTGGTGTAGCCACCCAAGAGGCCGACACCCAGAAACAGGCGCGTTCCTTCGCTCATGGTCGTGCGTTCCACGCCGACCGTCATGAGTAGTCCCAGCAGGAATGCACCGCTCACATTCGCTGCGAGGGTGTGCCAGGGGAAGTCACCGGGCGTGCGCGTGCTGATCGACTGACCCAGAAGGTAGCGCAACGATGCGCCGATGGCGCCTCCCGAAGCGACGGCGAGTAGATTCATGCTCACCAGACCTTCGCCATGGTCGGTGACTCAGCGCGAGGGAGGAGCGTGAGCGCATCGGCACTGCACGCGGAACGACAGGTGCCGCAGCCGTAGCAGGCCTTCAGGTCCACCGACAAGCGCTTCTCTTTGCGATTGAAGCTCAATGCGCCAAAGGGGCATCGGCGTTCGCAGGCACCACAGTTGGTACAGGCCGTTTCGTCGAGATCGATGACATACTCGCCACGCCACATCGTCTTGAGGTCGTGGGTCACGGTCGTGGCCATCGCCATGCAACCGCTCTCGATGTTGCAGTTGCAGATCGCCGCGATCAAGGGCGAACCGAACGTCCATACGGAGTGCATGAGGCCCTCTTTCTCACACTGGCGCAAGACCGTGAGCGTCTCTTCCTTGGTGAGGTTCTGGAACGCCCCGGTGTCAGGGCCTCCCTCGTAGCCTGCGAATGCTTCTTTGAGCGTACCGTCGACAGGGCCGACCGTGACGGCGAGACAGTATCCGTTGTCCGGAGTTCCGGCGGCTGTACGACACACGCAGGGGAGTCGAACCACCGAGGTCGCGAACTCGAGTATCTGCTCGCACTCTTCAATCGGGACGGGTTGCCCAAAGTGGTGCTTCTTCTGTTTCGCGGTCAGGTGCTTCTTGGCGAGTGAGGACAGAGGAGCTGGGATCTGATCGAGCAGTTGCAGCCCTCGTAGCCGACCCGGCTGCTTCTCCGAGAATCCCTGCACGAAGTCGATCATGTACTCGCGTCGCTCAAGATCGTCTTCAAGACTGGCGACGTAGTTCTCCGCTTGCAGATACCACGCTTTGCCGTCGCCGTGCTGAACGCAGAACTGACACATCAGGGACTCCCGTTGTCGATCGCTTTTTCTCGTGTTCACTCTAGCATTGTCCCGTCGGCGCCTGGGGCGTATCATGCGTGCCAACTGAATACGCGCCGTCCGGTGCCCAACGCAAGGTACCGGGAGAATAGGGAAGCCGGTGAGATTCCGGCACGGACCCGCCACTGTGAAGTGAGGATGCACGTTCCTCACAAGTCAGGAGACCTGCCGGACGGTTAGCGACGCGGCCTTCGTGGTACGAGGCTTGATCGCGGTTCTGCCCGTATCGGCAGGGCCCCAGGATTCTCGCCAAGCGACTCGAAGACCCCCGCAGCTTCTCTGCATGGGGTCTTTTTGTGTGCTTGACGGGGCCGCGCTACGTGAAAGGAGACGGCCCCGAGACTCATGCACGTCCAAGTTGTCTGAAGAATACGCGCACAATGGAGGTATACATGCAGTTCAGAAAAATGCTCGTCAGCCTGTTCGTCATCGTGCTGGCGGTGCTGGTACTCACCGGTTGCTCGTCTGCCAGTGACGCAGAGACTGAGTCGGATCTGGTCGAGTCGAGTTCCGCCGACGACAGTTCCACCGATGTCGCCGAAGCTCTGTTCCCCGTCACCGTGACCGACGATGCGGGCCGTGAGGTCACTGTCGAGTCCGAGCCGATGCGCATCGTGTCGCTCGCTCCCGCGAATACGGAGATCGTGGCGGCTTTGGGTCTCATCGATCGCCTCGTCGGCGTGACCACCTACGACGACTATCCGCCAGAGGTTGCCGATATCGAGAAGATCGGTGACTTCATCACGCCCAACCTCGAGGCAATCGCAGCCGCTGAGCCCGACCTGGTGCTCGCCACCACGGGCGTCCAGGCCGATGTCGTGACACAGCTTGAGGATCTGGGTGCGGTCGTCATCGCCATCGATCCTCAGACGCTCGCCGACGTGGCAGGCGCCGTGGCGGTCGTGGGTCAGGCCACGGGAGCCGTGTCAGAGGCCGTCGAGGTCATCGCCGATATGAACGCCGCAATCGAGGAGGTTCGTACCGCGGTATCCGCCGAGGAGCCCGTGTCGTGCTTCCTTGAGATCGCACAGGATCCGCTGTTCACCGTGGGTGACGGCACGCTGCTCGCCGACCTTCTGACCATCGCCGGTGGCGACAATGTCGTTGCTGAGCCCGGTTACGTCGGCTATTCGCTGGAGCAGTTGATCACCGATGATCCGGTCGTCTACATGGCCACGCTCGGTTCCATGAGCGATCCTGCCGATCTCGCCGTGCGACCGGGTTTCGACGGTCTCAGCGCAGTTGCAGCTGATCGTGTCTACGTGCTGGACGACAACCTGGTGAGCCGTCCCGGACCTCGCATCGTAGAGGGCCTTCGCCTGATCGCCGAGGCACTGCACCCCAACGCGTTCTAGGAGTCTGAATTCATGGTCGACCAGTCCCGCGCACGCTCAGTCACCGTCATCACCGCGCTCTTCGCAGTGCTGCTGGTGGCTATCGTGGCGGGCGTGGGACTGGGGGCCGTTTCAGTCGGGCCGACGGAGGTGTTCGCGGCTATCGGCCGCGCTCTGAGCGGCGAGTCCGGTCCGGTCTCCGACGCCGTCATCATCGACCTGCGCCTTCCCCGGGTGCTACTCGCAGCGCTCGTCGGCGCATGTCTTGCGAGCGCGGGAGTTCTGTATCAGGCGATCTTCCGGAATCCACTCGCCGATCCCTACATCCTTGGGGTCTCGTCGGGTGCCGGCCTGGGAGCGATCATAGCGATTGTCTCCACCACCACCGCTACCGGGCTGCGCTACGGGCTGGTCCCGGCCGGCGCATTCGCTGGCGCGCTTGCGACCATACTCGTGGTGGTGCGTCTGGCATCACGACGCGGTCGCCTCGAGACGACGTCTCTGCTGCTTGCAGGTGTCGCGATCTCGTACATTCTGGCCGCGCTCACGTCGTTCATCATGGTCCTCTTTCGCCAGTCCATGGCATCCGTCGTGTTCTGGATGATGGGTGGGCTCACGAGCGCGTCTTGGCGCTATGTCGGCATGATCGCCCCCATGTTCGTCATTGGCGTGGTCGTACCGCTGCTCTACACCCGCCAGCTCAACATCATGTTGCTTGGCGACGAGAGAGCCAGCCAGCTGGGCATTGAGGTCGAGCGCTTCAAGCGCATAACTTTGGCCTTCGCGTCACTCCTTGTGGCCGCCGCGGTTTCCGTCTCGGGGCTCATCGGCTTCATCGGCCTCATGACGCCCCACATCGTGCGACTCATCCTTGGCCCGGATCATCGACTGCTCCTGCCTGCGTCCACGCTTGCCGGCGCATCGATCATGGTCTTCGCCGATCTGCTGGCGCGCACCGCTCTGGCCCCTATCGAGGTGCCCGTGGGAATCGTGACGGCTCTCCTGGGCGGCCCGTTCTTCATCTGGCTTCTGGTGCGCCGAGAGGGGGTGAGGTGATGCTCTCGTTCGAGAACGTGACCGCCGGATATGGCGACACTGCGATCGTGCGTGATGTCTCGCTCGTCGTTCCGCCGGGCGAGATCGTGGGGCTCGTGGGACCCAACGGTGCAGGGAAGTCGACGTTGCTGCGCGCGATCACCGGTTCGGCCGACGTGCACAGAGGCTCCCTCACGCTGAACGGTACCTCGCTCGCGAACATGAACGCGAGGGATCGTGCGCGATCGGTCGGCGTGGTCCCGCAGTCGGTCGAGGCCACCTTCTCCTTCTCCGCGCGCGAGTTCGTGCTCATGGGCAGGCATGTGCGCATGACACGGTTCGGCACCGCGTCGGCCCATGATCATGATGTTGTCCAGGAGATGCTCGAGCTCACCGATACCGCGTATCTCGCCGACGACCCCGTTGACACTCTCTCGGGAGGAGACCTTCAGCGTCTCGCTCTTGCGCAGGCCCTCGCTCAGGAGCCCGACGTTCTGCTTCTTGACGAGGCGACGAGCCACCTCGACCTCAACCACCGACTCCAAGTGCTGAACCTCGTCCGCCGACTCGCCGACGAAGGCAAGGCCGTGCTGGCCGTGTTCCATGACTTGGATCTGGCCGCGCGATACACGGATCGGCTCGCTGTGGTGCATGAGGGCGGCATCTTCTCGGCGGGGGGACCGTCCGATGTGCTGACCCCGGCGATGCTGCGCTCGGTATTCGGCGTGCGGGCTGTTGTAGGTGCTGATCCGGTGACGGGCAGCTTGAGCGTCACCCCGGTCCTGCGGGAGCAGGACGTACCTCCCGAGAGCCAGGGGTCCGTTTTCATCGCGGCTGGTGGAGGAGCCGGGTCGCACCTCATGGGACTACTCGCGCTGGAGGGCTTCTCGGTGTCCGCCGGCGTGCTCAACCACGGGGACATGGATCGTGAGGTCGCAGCCTCGCTCATGGTCACTCGCGTCGATCTGACCGCATACGACACCCCGCCAGAGGAGATTCGCACGCAGGTGCTGGACATGGCGCGGAAGGCTGATGCACGCGTTGTGTTCGCCGTGCCGTACGGTCCGGCCAACCTCGCCAACCTTGAGGCCGCGGCTGCGGCCGAGGGTCCGCTCGTACTCGTGGGGACGTGGAGCGAGGAGTTGGACTTCACGCATGGCGAGGCGACGAAACTCTGGCGGAGTTTGCAGGCCGATTCGATCCAGGTGACCGATGCGCGCCGTGCGTTGGCAGCGGTGCGCGGGCTGGTGCATTCGGAACCCTAGATGAGCTTCTACTCAAGCAGAGTCAGGAAACTTCGGGTGGGCGCGCCCGGCACCGATCGTCAGGGCAGTCAAGACACGGGGATCACGGGCGGTGGGGCGTAGTAGTCAGGCCCATGAAGCGGCGGAGGAGCGATCGACTTGTTCGCGAAGGACTTGTCTGGCCGCGCTGCGTCGGCGTACGTGGTTCCCTGAACGAGAAGCACGAGGGCGAAGACTACCGCGACCATCATGAGGGTCAGTCCCAGATATCCGATCACATTCGCAGCCCTTGGCATGTACGACTCCTTTATTGGGTCGCTACGTGATCGATGAGGCGCAAATGGCATGCCACGTACGGGGACTTACGCGTACTTACGGGGACCTTCAGTCAGAACAACCCAGGGGTCCGACGATGCGAACCCGACAGGGGTGTCCGATTCTCTCGAGTGTGGTGTCGACCGATGTACGCACGTGCCGAGGCGCGTTGTTGGTTTCTGAGAGGTGTAGCGCGTAGATCGCGGTGAGGGAGTCGTGGCAGGCATCGGCGATAGCGGTGGCCGCGTCGACATTGGACAGGTGGCCGCGGGTGGACAGTATCCTCTGCTTCAGGAACCACGGATACGGCCCATTCGTGAGCATGTCCACGTCGTGATTGCACTCGACCGCCAGTACGGCGCTGTCCCGCATCGCTTCGCGTGCTTCAGCCGTGATCTCGCCGGTATCGGTCACGACCGTGACGGCACCTTGTGGCAGTTCGACTCGCACGCCTATGGGCTCGACCGTGTCGTGCGAGGCACGGAAGGCGATGACGTTCGCGCCAGCGATAGTCGTGGGATCTGCCGGTGCGAGAACGCGCGAGTCCTGGCATTCACGGTCGAGAAAGGCCGCCCGTCTTGTGCCTGCGCTGGAGTACACGGGGACTGAGAGCCGTTTCGCGAGTACGCGCACGCCGCGAACGTGATCCCCGTGCTCGTGCGTGACGATGATTGCACGGAGCCGTTCAGGATCGATCCCAAGCGTGCCGAGACGTCGAAGCGTTTCGCGTGCCGAGAACCCGACGTCCACGAGGACAACGCCCTCAGGCGCTTCGATCACGATGCAGTTGCCGCTGGAACCCGAGCCCAGGAAGTGGATGAGGGATTCGGGTGCGGTGTTGATATCAAGAGACATGGCGCGATTGTACTACCCTGCACTGACGCGGGGTGCAAAACGTGGGAAGATACTCAGGAACGGCGCCGTTGAGCGCCTTGAGTGAGAGAGGTGGTACGCCGTGGCTGCAACGAGTCGATGGTCGCTACGCAACATATATCTGTATCTGGTGTGCCTCATCACCCTGATCATGGTGATCGTGGCCGCTGTGGGGCTTATTCGCAACGGTGTGGAGCTCGTATATCCGGATCCCGGCTACTACGATCGACCCATTTCGATCGATGGTGAGATGAAACAGTCGGCAGAGGACATCGAGGCGCAGCAGGAACTCTGGGAGAAGCAGGATCGCCGAAACACGATCCTGGGTCTCGTCGGCAACGGAGCCATGCTGCTCATTGCCGGCCCGCTGTATCTGTACCACTGGCGCAAGATCGAGGTCGAGTTGACCGAAGAAGTCGCTGTTTCTGAGAAAAGCTAGCTTCTCTCAGCGCTGCATGGCGAGCATCTCGCGTGTTCGCTTCCAGGCGAGCGGGATGCCTCCGACCTGCAGCCAGTACTTCACATAGGTTATGCGCTTCATTACGATCGCCGGCAGTCCGGTGAGGCTCACGCCGTACATCCAGCCCACGCCCCAACTGGGTCCCACGCTCACGAACTCGCCTCGCATGTGGGGGATGAAGGACTCCGTCGGACGTCCATCCAGTTCGCGCATGAGGTTATTGGCCACATGCGGGCCCTGTTGGATGGCCATCTGGGCGAGCATGGGAAGAATGTTGTTCTTTTTCGGGTTCCTGAACGAGGCTACGTCGCCGATGATGTAGGCGTCCTCGTGACCCAGTGCCTTGAGGTCGATCTCGGTCACCAGCCGATGGCTCGCATCCATCTCAAAGCCCCACTCCGCCGCGTGCGGATCCGCTTTGGCTCCTCCGCACCATACGAGCACGGTCGAGTTGATCCGTGCTCCCGACGCCAGTACGATCGCGTCGTCCTCGACATGATCCACCATCGATCCCGTGTGGACGGTGACCCCCATGGCCTCGAGCTTTCTCACCGCTTTGTCGCGCTGCGGTTCGTGCAGGTCATAGAGAATGCCCGGGCGCCCTTCCACCAGGTTGACCTGCAGGTCGTTCGGATCGAGACCCGCATCCAGCATACGTTTGGGTAGCAGTTGACCCATCGTTCCCACGATCTCCACTCCTGTGGCTCCACCGCCGACGACGGTGAAACTGAGCGTGCGTCGGCGTTCCTCTGCCGACGAGAGCCGTGCGGCATGCTTGAACGCAGCCTCACCCTGACGCTGCAACTCTTGGGCATCTTCGACCGACCACATGGTGATGGCTCGCTCCCGCAGGCCGGGAACGGGCGGCACCACGGGCACTGCGCCGGATGCCACGACGAGGCGCCAGTAGGGAACCACCTGTCCGTCACCCACTGTCACGGTGTGTTCGTCAGGATGGATCGCGGTCACTCGGTTGTAGCAGGTCCGGACGGGCAAGTTACGGAACACGGCAGGGTGCCAGAGCTCGCAGAACTGAGGTCGAGGAGGTCCCACCGCGACGAGGTCGAGTTCCGAGAGCGCCTGTTGGCAGGGGTCCGGCTCCACGAGCAGAATCTCGACATCGTCGCGTCCTTTGAGACGCCGACCCAGAGTCACGGCGCAGGTGGTCCCTGCATATCCTCCGCCGACGATGACGATTCGCCGCTCCGCATCAGTCTCCGGACAGGCGACAGCGGTATGTGTTCCTTCGGCCATGTTCGTTCATGTCCCCTCAGATCGTAGAGTTCCCTCGGATATGTGTACCCTTGGCAGTGGCTGTCTCGCCGATTCCGAGACCGCGGGTTGTGGAACATATACTCAGATGTCAGACAATCGCACGATTCACTTGCTATGGAGGTGCACGATGCGGGTCAAACTCTATGGGCTGTCGACGTGTCCGTACTGTCGCATGACAAAGAAGTATCTGGCGAGCAATGATGTCGAGTTCGATCTGCTCGAGGTCGATCTGCTGGAGGGTCAGGAGCGTGAAGACGCCATCGCGACCGTGAAGGAGATCTCCGGAGGCAAGTCATTCCCGGTCGTTGTGATCGGTGATGAAGTGATCGTGGGCTTCAACAAGGTGCGCATCAAGGAGTTGCTGAGCCTGTGACGGAGCGTCCCCGGCGACAGATGTTCGAGCCGGGCACCACTATCGACGACCTCAAAGAGTACATGGCTCCATTCGTGGCTCGTCTGGGTTACAAATTCAACACAGAGACCGAGTTCGTTGACGAGGTCCTGGAAAGCGAACTGGAGATACTTGCGGACACGGGCGACATCTACTGCCCCTGTCGTGTTCGCAGCGGAGATCCCAAAGAAGACGCCAAGATCGTATGCCCCTGCATACCGTTCTTCCGAGATGAGTTCGCCGGTTTACGAAAGTGCTGGTGCGGCCTTTTCATTCTCGCTGGTGTCGAGGACGGCGGAGAGTTGCTGGGCGTGATGGACGAGCCCGATGGTGACGTCGATGTGCCGGTGTTCCTCGCAAGCGACGTTCCTGAGGGTCAGATTCGCCACGTGAAGGTGGGCAAGACGAGCATTGCGGTCGCGCACGCGCCCGACGGATTCTATGCATTATCCAACGTCTGCCGGCATGCGTTCGGCCCGTTGGGCGAAGGCTTCATGGACGGATGTCACGTGATGTGTCCATGGCATGGGTGGCGTTACGACGTGCGCGACGGAACGACAGACCACCCGAATGCAGACGTGCGGACGTATCCGACGACCGAACGTGACGGCGTCGTGTTCGTGAAAATGAGGATCAGCGCCAAACGGTAGGAATCTGCCTGCGTCAGTCAGTGACGTCTTCGCCGAGGGGAGAGTATCCCTTGCTGCTCGCGAGGTCATCGAGCGGAAGGGTGACGACATCTTCCACTTGTGGGACGACCGTGACATCGAGTTCACGCTCGACCGACGTCTTGATGTAGCCGTGGCAGACCTCGCACACATGGATTCGGTGGCCAGGGTCGCGCTCGTCGAAAAGGTAGTGAAGATTTTCGTGCGATCGATTTCCGCACCGTGTGCAGCGGACACGCTGGTAGTCCCATTCGGCGTGGCACAAGGGGCATGCTAGAACGCGTTGGCTACCCTGCAGTTCACCTGCGTCGACAATGCGTGAATTCGATGCGGGTGTTCCGCAGATGGGACAGTCGGCTGAGTCCCAGACCCGCCAATCTATCTCTTCCAGGGACTTCATGATGGCTGCAGACGGTCCCTCCAGGAACGGTGTGAGCGCGGTGGTGAGAACGAAGTCCACGGTCACCGGAGTGAGGGCTTCGTCGGCGTCGGCCCCGAGCTTTTCTGCCACTGCGGATGTGAACCCGTCCACATCGCTCAGCGCACCGCCGAGAAGATCCTCGTCGATTGCTGCCGAGAAGTCGGCGTCGATCAAGGCGGCAGATGCGTCGTCACCCAGGCCAGCCTTCTCGGAGATGATCTTGGAGATGGCGTGTACCGCGCCGAGGAATTCAGGCAGAGGGATCGAGGGTTCGGCGAGCATGAAGAGCGGCTGATGTGTGGCGAGCGAGTCCCCTGCGGCATCTCGATCGATCATCGTCTCAACCGACGGGGTTGAACGGGAGATATCGTCCTGGGCCTGCCAGATCGCATCGAAGAATGTGAGGACGGAGGCCTGCTGCGAATCGATCTTGCGATACTGTTTCACGGCCGTTTCCACGCGTTGCATATCCATACACGAACCCTTCTTTGTACAGCGGAATTCCTGGGGGGTTTCGCACTCCTTCAAAGGTACCTCAAATGGGTCCGAATTTCTAGTGTTTGGATGCAACAAAAATGGCTACTTAGCAGGGGATTTGTCACAGAGTAGGGGTACAATAGGAATAGGGAGGAATAGCGGGCGACCGGAGACTGACCGGGGGTCACGATCCGGGCGACGCACAGACTGAGGAGGATGCCATGGGAAGACCCTTGGCCTCGCGTTTATTTTTCGTTCTCTCACTCGTTCTCGCCATGCTTCTCGTGGGGTGCTCGGGGGATTCGAGCGGCAGCTCGGACGACACCGATTTGCCACCACAGGATGGGCTCGAGGTCGGTGAGCAAGCGCCAGATTTTCGACTCAAGAATCAGGACCAGGAGACGGTTGTTCTGAGTGAGCAACTTGCACAGGGCTCGGTCGTACTCGTCTTCTATCCGATGGCCTTCACCCCTGTTTGAACGGGCGAACTCTCCGGCTACCGGGACAATTACGACCGGTTGCAGGAGATGGATACCGAGGTCTTCGGTATAAGCCTGGATTCATATGCGTCGGCTGGGGAATTCCGCAAGCAGTTGGAACTCCCATTCGATCTACTGGCGGATTGGGGCCGTGATGTCACCCCTGAGTTTGGTGCCTATAACGAGCGACAGATGGTCGCAAATAGATGGAGCTTCTTGATCGACTCTGAAGGTGTTGTGAGATTCGTACAGCATTCAGCCTTGAACGAACCTCGTGATATGGATGAGATGATGGCCGCCATCGAGGAGTTGTACGCAGAGAAGTAGTCTGCGCGCGGGTAATGTAGGTCACAGATGGTTGTGCGTGGTTGCTCACGGGCCCCATGGCGCAAGGAGGAGGAGGCGTTGTGTTCAGGAAGATATCACTTCTGGTGGTTGCTGTGGCACTGGCGGTAACAGTCGTTCCTGCAATGGCTGGCTGTGCTGCTGAGGAAGAGCCGACAGAGAAAGCTGATCTGCGGCTTATAGAATTCTTTGATCCTGATTGTCCTTTCTGCAAGGAAATGAAGCCAACGGTCGATGACCTCCAGGATGAGTATGAGTCCAAGATCGAGGCCTTCGATATCGTGGACGTCACGACTGACGAGGGCGGCAGGATGGTCGAGGAGTTCGGCATATTCTTGACTCCCACGTTCGTGATTCTTGATGGCGACGGTGTTGAGTTGGATCGTGTGACCGGTGCGACCACGAAAGAGAACATGATCACCTTCATCGAGCGTGGGATTGCGGATGTCACCGGAGAGAAATCTGACACCCCGCGTGAAACGATCGAGGGAGAGGGCTCTAGTCTAGATGAGTAGACATGACCGTTGAGTAGCTTTTAGTTCAAAGGCAAGACACGACAAAGGCCGGGTCGAATGACCCGGCCTTCGCCGTGTGTACAGAAACCAATTGCCTTTGTGCCGACCTACTCTTCGGTCACGTTCTTGCCGCTCTTGATCTCCTCGTCTGCCCAGAAGCCCCAGTGGTATTTGGCATCGGCCACCGAGACCTTTCCGTTTCCGAACATGAGCCGCCAGCTGCCACGATAGGGCTGGAAGATTCCGCCACCCAAGAAGATGTGCGCGATGAGCAGGACGCCCAACACGATCATTGAGCCGTCATGCAGGAAGTACATGGACCGCATGAGGCCCTGTGAGAAATCCACATCCAAGGCTGGGGAAACGTTGATCCACATGAACGCACCGCTGATGGCGATGAGGATCGAGAAGATGATGATCGCACCGTCTGCCAACTTCTGGCCAGACTTGACCCGTCCCTGCTTGGGCATGTGGGTCGTTTTAGGTGAGAACATGTACTTCAGGAACTTCTTCATGAATTCTTTGTCTTCGGAAGTCCACGGCGTGACATATTCCTTGAGCTTGTGAGCTGTTGCGCTCGGCTTGACAAGGATGCCGATCAGCGGAATGCCGATGAAGATCGCTGCTGCGATGCGGTGCACGAGGCGTCCGACCTGCAGGGTGTCGACGGAAAGAGCGCCGGCGAATGCAGGCACGTACAGGAAGAGTCCCGTGATGAAGAGAGAGATGCACGAAATCGTGTGGAACCAGTGAACAGTTCGCGCATGCTTGCCATGTCTTTGAATGTACTGCATCTACTTCTGCACCTCCTCAGACTCATCCGTTTCTTCTCGCTTGTACCCGATACCGGTGAGATACGAGATGCCCAGACCGCCAATTACTGCGGCGAATGCCGCGCCACCGAGAGGCTTGAGCAACTGCCAGAGCTCAATCATATCCGGCACCTTCGGGTCACGAATGAGACCATGGGCCTCAAGGCCGCGGTGCGCAAGGAAGAGAACGTGCATGCCGTCGAGCTCGTCGACACCGTAGACCTCTGCGTCGTTGAAGCCCTTGGCCTTCGCCTCATCCAGTGCGGTCTTGGCAGTCGCTACCATCTCCGTGCGCTCGCCAAAGGTGAGAGCACCGGTCGGGCAGGTGGTGACGCATGCGGGCTGGCGGCCGTTGGCAAGACGGTCCTGGCATAGCCAGCACTTGCGCGTCTTGTTGTCAGCTTCTTTCCACTTGGGGATATCGAACGGGCAGGCATTGGTGCAGTACTGACACCCGATGCATTTTTCCGAATCGATGACCACAGCGCCGTTGTCACGCTTGGAGATAGCGCCGACCGGGCAGGCCTGCAGACAGGCGGCGTCCGTGCAGTGGAAACATGCGCGACGCATGAAGTTCCACTCGACACCGATGTCCTGGTCCACCTCGTCGAAGGTCATGATGACCCACGTGTCGGGGTTGGTCTCCAGCGGACTCTGGTAGCTCTTGGTGTATTCGAACTTGTCGGCCGTGAGAGGCGAGGGCAGCTGATTCCACTGCTTGCATGCTACCTGACACCCCTTGCACGCGGTGCATTTGGAGGAATCGTAGAAGATAGCCATCTCTGCCATTGTCTACACCTCCTCCTTCCGGATGTCGACCAGGAAGGCCTTGTACTCCGGAATCATCGTGTTGGCGTCGCCAACATTCGGAGTGAGGTCGTTTGCGCTACCACCGATGGAGCAGCCGCTGGAGTAACTCCAGTGCCACGGGGTACCGACCTGGTGCACGGTCTCGCCGTTGATCGTGAATGGCTTGAAGCGGTTCGTGACCATCGCAAGGGCCGTGATGGCGCCACGATTGTTCTCGATGACCACACTGTCACCGGACTCGATGCCCTTGTCGTCGGCAAGCTCTTGTGAGAGTTCGATGAACATCTTGGGCATCGTCTCGACCAGCCACGGCAGGTTCCGGGTCATTCCACCCGTCTGCCAGTGTTCGGTCAGGCGGTACGTGGACATCACGATCGGGAACTTGTCCTTCGTGCCAAGGCTTGCAGACTCCCATACCACGACAGCGGGGTCGTTCTGCGTGCTCGACAGGGCATTGGTAGCGGGACTCTCGTATGGCTCGTAGTGCTCCGGGAACGGACCGTCGGCCATGCCCTGTGCGAACAGTCGAGCATTGCCTTCGGGAAGCATGATGAAGGCGGTCGAGTTCGGGGGCTTGGTCTCGGTACCGTCTGCGGCCTTGTTGCCAAAGTCCGGAACATCGTTGGACAACCACTCGGAACCGGTCCACTTGAACAGTGGTTTGTCCGGATTCCAGGGATTGCCAGCGGGGTCACAGGATGCACGGTTGTAGATGATTCTCCTGTTGACGGGCCAGCAGAACGACCATCCCAGGTGTGAGCCCATGCCACCGTCGAGTCCCTTGCGGGTCGGATCGGTATTGTCACGAGCGCCTGTCGGCTGATCTGCGGGATCCATAGAATCCTCGTTGGTCCAATAGCCTGAGAACAGCCAGTTACCGCATGCGGTTGAACCGTCTGCTGCCAGCTTGGTGAAGTTGGCTACAACCTTGCCGTCAGCAACGGTGTAGCCGTTGATGGCGCGCGCGAGCTTCGTGATGTCGAGATGATCGTTCTCATCCATGTAGTCCCACGTCAGCTCAGTGATCGCCTCGGGCAGTGCTCCACCTTCGGCCTTGTAGAGATCCTTGAGAGCATGCACGATCTCCGTACAGATCTCGCCATCGTCCATGGCGTCTCCAGGAGGATCGACTGCCTTCCAGCGCCACTGGATCCAGCGACCGGAGTTGGAGATCGAACCCTGCTTCTCGTAGTGGCAAGCGGCAGGGAGCAGGAAGACCTCGGTGTCGATCGTGGAAGGATCGATGGTCGGAGCCTTCCAGAATGAGGCCGTTTCTGTTTCCCAGAGATCGACCGCCACCATCCAGTCCAGTTTCTCCATGGCGTTGCGCTCCATGGAGCAGTTCGGACCGCCAACTGCGGGGTTCTGTCCCCAGAGGAACAAGCCCTTGACGGTACCTTCGTTCATCGCCTCGAACATTGCGATGTGGCTGTGGTTCTTGCCGTTGAGCTTGGGCATCATGTCGAACGCGTAGTTATTTGCCGCGGTCGCATAGTCGCCGTACATCTCCTTGAGCAGCGAGATGAAGAACTTGGGCTTGTTGGTCCAGTAGCCACCAGAAGGTGTTTCCTTCTCGAGGTAGTCGCGGAGGACCTTGTGCTTGGTGGCGTTCGGAGTTGCCATGTACGCAGGGATGATATGGAACAGCATCGCCATGTCCGTGGAACCCTGAACGTTGGACTCACCGCGAAGTGCGTTGACGCCACCGCCCGGCATACCCATGTTGCCGAGAAGAAGCTGCAGGACAGCCATGGCACGCACGTTCTGCGAGCCGTAGGTGTGCTGGGTCATGCCCATTGCGTACATGATGGTGCCTGCCTTGCCGGGCTGACCTGTGGAGGCGTAGGTTTCCCAGATCTCCATCATGCGATCGATCGGCATGCCGGACACAGCGGAGGCGATTTCGGGCGTGTAGCGCTCGTAGTGCTTCTTCATGAGCTGGAACACACAGTTGGGATCGGAAAGCGTCTCGTCCTTCTTGGGAGTCTTGCCGATGGGCGTCGTGAATGCCGGCGTCCCCGGCTTGTTGACCCAAGCGAATGCACCTTCGGTGTCCCACGGTGTTTCGCCTTCGGTGTCGTACTGCCACGTTGCCTTGTCGTACTTGCGACCAGCTTCGTCGTAGCCCGAGAAGAGCCCATCATCAAAGCCATAATCGGGATTAACAAGCCACGAAGCGTTCGTGTAGTTCTTGACGTACTCCTCGTGGTAGAGCTTGTTCTCAAAGATGTAGTTGTAGAGGCCGCCGAGGAAGGCGATGTCCGTGCCTGAGCGGAGCGGACCGTACAGGTCGGAGACAGCAGCGCTTCGAGTGAAGCGTGGGTCGACGACGATGTACTTTGCACCATTCTTGCGAGCCTCAGTTACCCACTTCATCGAGATGGGATGGTTCTCGGCGTTGTTTCCGCCAATTGCCAGGACGACGTCCGAGTTCTTGAGGTCGACCCAGTGGTTCGTCATGGCACCGCGCCCAAATGTGTTGCCAAGACCGGCAACAGTTGAGCTGTGTCAAATACGAGCCTGGTGCTCTATGTAGGTCACTCCGACGGCGCGTGCCAGCTTCTGCACGAGGTAGCATTCCTCGTTGTCGAGGCCTGCGCCACCCAGGAAACCGATCGCCTCGGTCCTGTTGACCGTGACCCCATTGGAATCTTTGGTTTCGAAAGACTCGTCTCGAGTCTTTTTCACACGCTTGGCGATCTCAGTGATCGCCCAGTCCCAGTCCTTGTCCTCGAACTCGCTCGCACCAGCAGCACGGTACCTTACCTTGGTCTGCCGATACGGGTTGAGGATGAGATCTCCGGACTCGGGATCGTACACGTTGCGAAGTTGGAACTGGGCCGAACCCTTGGAGCACAATGAGCCCCTGTTCACGGGGTGATCCGGATCACCCTCCATGTTGATGAGTTCGCCGTCCTTGACAGAACATATGCTGCCACAGCCTACGGCGCAGTAGCAGCATATGCTAGGTGTCTCCTTGACGTCTGCCAGACGCCATTCCAGTGGCTCTGCTGCTAGTGCAGTGCTCTGGCCGACGAAGTCGGACAGTGCGCCAGCAGCAAAGGCGGCTCCAGATAACTTCAGGAAGCCACGCCTAGTGATATTCATACTCCCCCAATCTTAGATCCGATGATTCTGATGTGTGTCAGAACGATGGTCCACATCGGGATTGAGCGAGTGCCACCTCCTTTTGCTATGAAACCCGGTGCAGATGTTCGGATGCGCGCCTTTGCAGGTGGTGGACATTGTGGACGGGAATGCCCACTCCCGCGCACGCGTGCGTCGCGCGTATGTAATAGTTCCTTTTACGCTGGTGCATTCAATGTGTCAAGCATGTGACTGGTATGTTTATAGCCTGTTAATACGATTGATAAGACCAGATGTCTTTGATGATAACCGTATGTGCATTTTTTCACATGGGTGCTGGGTGCTATCGGATGCCGGTAGTGGTATCGTGTAATTGCGCTGTTCGCGATCGGATGCGCGATTACTCCTAGTCCGAGCAACCTGTAGCCACAAACTGCCAGGCCAGGGTTCTCGGACCGATAGGGTCGCATGGGAAACCGTGCGATCTCCCACTTCTGGAAAGGGGATCACAATGGGCAGGGTTCGTTTTGCGTTGGTTTCGAAAGTCTCGGTTCTTCTCTTGGTTGCACTTATGGCGGTTGTGCTCGTCGGCTGTGAGAGCGAAACTGCGGAGTCAGCTTCTGAGCCTGGGGCTACAGAGGTCACTCAGAGTGAGATTATTCTCGCTTCCACGACTTCGACACAGGATTCCGGATTGTTCGATGTGCTTATTCCTGCTTTTGGGGAGGCATATCCCGAGTACGTCGCAAAGGTCGTCGCCGTAGGAACTGGCGAGGCTCTGACGATGGGTGAGAACAAGGATGCAGACGTGCTGCTCGTGCACGCAAAGTCTTCCGAAGAAGAGTTCGTTGCTGGCGGATTTGGCATCGAGCGTAAAGATGTCATGTACAACGACTTTGTAATCGTCGGCCCGGAGGGTGACCCCTCGGGAACCGGTGACGCCACGACCGCTTCGGAAGCTCTCATGGCCATCACAGAGAACGGCGGGGTGTTCTACTCTCGCGGTGACAACTCTGGGACCAACAAGAAGGAGCTCTCTTTGTGGGCCGCTGCTGGCGTGGAGTCACCTGAGGGTGACTGGTATCTCGCGACCGGGCAGGGCATGGGCGACACGCTCAAGATCGCGTCTGAGAAGCAGAGCTACACCATGACCGACCGGGCGACGTTCCTGAATCTCAAGGATGCACTCGATATCGATGTCACGTACGAGGGCTCCGACGATCTGTTCAACCAGTACGGCGTGATTGTCATTACTGACGCTACGAACATGGATGGCGCGCAGGCGTTCTCTGATTGGATCACGAGTGCCGAGGGACAGGCCGTCATCGTCGACTACGGCATCGACACATTCGGCGAGCCACTGTTCGTTCCTAACGCCAACTAGTTCAGGAGACCTGTCGTGGGCTGGAGCATCTACATAGATGCCCTGACCGAGGGAATCGAACTCCTCGCTTCGGGTGCAGTGGATGTCTGGGTGATCATCGAAGCTTCGATGGCTGTCTCAGGCACTGCTGCGCTCATTGCGCTGGGAGCGGGAGTTCCTTTAGGGGTACTACTCGGGATTCGCCGTTTCGCAGGGCGGAGATTCGGGCTGCTCATCGCCAACACGGGCATGGGTCTTCCTCCTGTCGCGGTGGGTTTGATCGTCGCGATGGGTCTCTCCAGACGCGGACCTTTCGGCGGACTCAGCATGTTGTACACGCGTGATGCCATGGTGGTCGCGCAGGTTCTGATCGCTCTGCCATTGGTCGTTGCGTTCACCGCTGCTTCGGTTGCGGCGGTACCGCGCCAGCTACGCTTGCAGGCGCGATCGCTGGGTGCCAGTCGGTTCCATGAGGTTCTGCTTGTGGTGCGAGAAGCCAGAATGGGCGTGGCCGCAGCTGTCGCGGCCGGATTCGGTGCGATCATCTCTGAGGTCGGCGCCGTGCAGATGGTCGGTGGGAACATCGCCGGAGACACCAGGGTGATGACCACCGCGATCGTCCAATACACGCGCATGGGCCGCTACGGGCAGGCGCTGTCGCTCGCCCTCATGTTGCTCGGCATGATAGCCATAGTGAATGCCGTGTTGGTCATTGGCCAGACATCGGCAGAGCGATATGAGGGACACCGATGAGTCGATCACCGGTGGAACTCGAACTCGTCGGTGTTGAGCGTGAGTACAAGGCTGGTTTCCGACTGTCCATCCCGTATCTGCGAGTGCTCGCTGGGTCCACACTGGCGCTGCTCGGGCCAAGTGGAGCGGGGAAGTCCACGTTGCTGGAGATCGCGGGGCTTCTGGAGGCCCCCGACAAGGGGGAAGTGCGCGTCGACGGTGTGAGTCGGAGCCCCCGTGACAAGGAGTCACGCAGGCTCACCGCGGCAGTGTTCCAGAGACCCTATCTGATCAAGGCGACTGTGGGTGAGAACGTTGCCTACGGCTTGAAACTCCGCAGGGTGGAGCGACGAGAGATCGCGCATCGAGTGTCTGAGACTCTCAAGGTCGTCGGGCTCTCTGGATTCGAGGATCGATCCGCAGGCGCCCTCTCAGGTGGCGAGGCCCAGCGAGTCGCGCTGGCACGTGCGCTGGTTCTAAAGCCTCAACTCCTCATGCTCGATGAGCCCTTGTCTTCTTTGGATCTTATGCTCAAGAGGCGGATGCAACTGGAGTTCTCGGAGATTTTGAGGTCGCGGGGCATCACGACCGTCTATGTGACTCACGACCACGACGAGGCACTTGTGCTGGCGGATCGGATCGCGATCATGCGCGACGGGTGCGTGGTGACCGAAGGTCCGTCCGATGAGGTCATCGGCGTTCCTCAGGATGAATGGACCGCTTCGTTCCTGGGGGTGGAGTCGCCGCTTTCCGGGGTCGTTGAATCATCGTCGGCTGGATTGATGCAGATTAGAGTCGGACAGACAGTGCTTCAGGCGTCCGGAGAATACGAGGCGGGTGAACGCGTTCGTCTCGCCGTGCGGCCGGAGGATGTGACGGTATGGAAGCAGCTGCCAGAGGGCACCGCGTCGGTGCGAAACCGGCTGGATGTCACGGTGACGTCCCTGCGGCGCAGCGGAGTGAGCTGGACGGTGGTGGGGTCTGTTGACGGAGTGAGTCTGGCTGCTCTGATCTCTGGCGCTGCAGTGAAGGAGCTGGGTGTGTCAGAGGGCGATGTGGTCGGGTTCGCGTTCAAGGCGACGGCGGTGCGTGTTGTGAAAGAGAGGGCCGATGTGTGAGTGGGGCGACGAGCAAACTACCGATAACCGCAGCCGTGCTCGCTGGCGGCAGGTCACAGCGGATGGGGGTCGACAAGACCCTGCTCGAGATCGACGGCGTGCCAATGGTATCGCGCGTCGCGTCGGCGATGCATGAGATCTGCAGTCACGTGCTGGTCGTCACGACTCGCCCTGAGGCGGCCGCTGAGGCCGGGCTACCCCAGGGAACTCGGATCGTGACCGATGAGGTGGATCATCTGGGGCCGCTGGGCGGCATCGCCACCGGGCTAGCTCAGGCAGAGGACGAGTGGCTTCTAGTGGTCGCTGCGGACATGCCGTGGGTGACGTCGGCAGTGGTAGGAGAGCTCTGGAGCCGTATCGGCGACGCGGACGTGGTGGTGCCCAACGACGGCAAGGGTCTCGAGCCCCTGCTGGCGCTGTACCGTGTCGAGACCGTGCTACCTGTCGCGCGAAAGCTTCTGGAAGCTGGTGAACGCCGTCCTGTTGCGCCGTTCGAGTATCTCAAGGTCGTTGAGGTTCCTTCTGACGAGCTCAGATCAGTGGATCCGGAACTCAAGAGTCTGATCAACATCAATACGCCGCACGATCTTGATGCGTCGCTGGCGGAGCGTGCGGCAGCGACCGCTGAGACGGCGGTTCGCACGCACGTGGTCGAGGTGGGATCGCGCAAGGCGCGAGGAATGCCGTGCGAGAGGCCGATCACCGTCTACCTCAACGGGGTCGAGGTCGTGAACACGCAGGCGTCCCCCGCGGAACTCGAGGACATGGCCGTCGGCTTCCTCAAGGTTGAGGGACTCCTGACCGATCGGCAGAAGCTGGGGAGCATCGAAGTGGATGCTCGCCGAGGAATGGTCTTTGTCACCTCGGACGAGGAGACCCCGCAGAGCATGCGGAGCCGCAAGCGCTACGTCACGAGTGGATGCGGGCGTGGGATCACTTTCACGTCGGCGGGGCATCTGACCGGGGTTCTGCCCGTTGAGTCGGCCCATACGATCACTGCCGACACCTTGTACGACATGATGGGACAGATGGCCCGAGGCGCGAATCGCTATCGCGAGACGGGCGGCATGCATGCATGCGGTATCGGCATAGACGGGACTATCGCGTACATGCGAGAGGATGTCGGTCGGCACAACGCCTTGGACAAGGCTCTGGGTGCGGCATGGCGTGACGAGGCTGACCTCGATCACGCGGTACTCATGACAAGTGGACGCATCTCATCGGAGATGGCGGTCAAAGCGACGCGTGCCGGGGTACCGATAGTTGTGTCACGAACGGCGGTCACGGATCTCGCCGCGGAAGTGGCAACTGAGATGGGAGTCACCCTGGTCGGCTATGCACGGGGCGGCAAACTGGTCATCTACACCAATGCATGGCGGGTCAGAGAGGGAGGTCCTGCGTGAGTTCAGGAATGACAGTCGAGCAGGCGCGAGAGCTACTGCTTCAGAACGTGAAGGTGATGGACGTCGAGCAGGTCGACCTGCTCGATGCGTTGGGTCGTGTGCTCGCACAGGACATGGAGTCCGATATCGACGTGGCACCGTTCGACAACTCGGCGATGGACGGCTTTGCGGTACGCGCTGCGGATCTGAGTGGTGCAAGCGAGGCGCACCCCGTACGCGTCAAGGTGATCGAGCACATCGCGGCCGGAGATGCGCCTGAAATCACGGTTGGCCCCGGTGAGGCATCGCGCATCATGACCGGTGCCCCCATGCCTGCGGGTGCGGACGCGGTCGTCATGGTCGAGTACTCCTCGGTGATCGAGGGAGACGGTGCCACGGGTTCGCTCGTGGCCCTCAGCCGTGAGGTCACTGCGGGCGAGAACGTGCGTCTGCAGGGCGAAGAGGTCCGCGCCGGCGACGTGGTCGTCGCCGGCGGCGATGTGTTGGGGCCTGCGGGTATCGGGCTCCTGGCTTCCACGGGACACGGCCGCGTGCCGGTGTTCCGTCGCCCGAGGGTCGCCGTTCTCTCTACGGGCAGCGAGCTCGTGGAGGTTGACCAGGTCCCGGGCCCCGGCAAGATCCGGAACTCGAACTCGTACTCGGTTTCGGCACAGGTGATCGCTGCGGGTGGCGTGCCGGTGCGCATGGAGGTCGTTCGTGACGACATGCAGGCTACGCGCGAAGCATTCACACGGGCTGCCGAGAACTCGGATTTCATCGTCACCACCGGTGGAGTATCGGTGGGGGATTTTGACTATGTCAAACCGGTTCTGAAGGAGCTCGGCGAGCTGATGTACTGCAAGGTGACCATGCGCCCCGGTAATCCCCAGACGATGGGCGTGATAAACGGCGTCCCGTTCTTTGGTCTGCCCGGCAATCCGACGAGTACCTATGTGGGCTTTGAGATGTTCGTGCGTCCCGCCATTCGTCACATGACGGGTCACACAAAGCTCGATCGCCCAGTCGTGTCGGCGCGGCTCACCCATGACGTGCGCAAGAAGCCCGATCGCCGCTACTTCATGCGTGGGATCGTGTCGCGAGGCCAGGATGGACTTGAGGTGCTACTCGCCGGCAGCCAGTCGTCGGCGCTTCTGACGGCTGCGCATCGGGGCAACTGTTTCGTGGTTCTACCCGAGGGTGAACGCGAGTTCGCCGCGGGACAGATCGTCAACTGTATGAGACTCGACATGGACGAAGGGATAGAGCTATGAGCGAAGACAAGAGGGTCGACCCGACACTTGCGGAGCGCGTGACTCCTGAGTTGACCGCTGCGGTGAAGGCTGCGGCCGAGGACGGGAAGATCACCTGTGCCCGACTGCGTGCCCTGGCGGAGGACGCGAGTGTGTCGTACAAAGTGGCGGGCGCCGCCGCAGACCTGAGCGAGATCAGAGTTCACGATTGCGGCCTCGGCTGTTTCTGATCCCAGCTTGAGCAAGGAGACGCTAGGAATATGGAGACAGCTGTCCCGGTAGTCGCAATCGTGGGAGAGTCAGACTCAGGCAAGACGACGGTCGTGGTGAAAGTCGTGGCGGAACTCGTTGCCCGCGGGTATCGGGTCGCCACGATCAAACACCATCCGCACGACTTCGACATCGATGTGCCCGGCAAGGATTCGTACAGGCATGCGCAAGCGGGTGCGGTCGTTTCGATGGTCTCGTCGCCCAACAAGTTCGCATTGATGCGCAAGGTCGAGCATGAACTGACTCTCGACGAGATAGCGCAACAGGCGGGTGATGTGGACATCCTCATCGCTGAGGGTTTCAAGCGTGTGGCGCCCCTGCGGATCGAGGTTTCTCGCAAGGACCGCAGCACCGAGCTCATCAATGGTCCCGGGGACGTGATCGCTCTCGTCACCGACCACGCGACGCTTCCGGGTGTCCCGTCGTTCGGTCTTGAAGACGCGGCTGGAGTTGCGGATTTCATCGCACGCACATTCATAGATGGATCGAACGGAGGGACAACGGATGGCGCATGATTCCCATGGACGCACCATTGACTACCTGCGAATCAGTGTGACTGACAGGTGCAATCTCCGCTGCGTTTACTGCATGCCGCCTGAGGGCGTCGAGTGGAAGTCGTGGGAGGACATCCTCACCTTTGAGGAGATTGAGCGTTTTGCGTCGATCGCCGTGAAGCACGGCATTGGCAAGATCCGTCTCACGGGTGGTGAACCCCTCGTGCGGAAGGGTCTGGTCGACCATGTCCGACGACTCAAGGCGATCACCGGTCTCGAATCCATCGCACTCACGACCAACGCGATCCTCCTGCCCAAGTATGCAGAGCAGCTGCGCGACGCGGGCCTGTCCAGGGTCAACATCTCCCTCGACTCACTGGATGCGGATGTCTACGAGAAGATGACGCGGGGCGGGCGACTCCAAGACGCCCTGGATGGACTCGACGCTGCGCTCGCGGTCGGGTTCAAGCCAGTGAAACTGAATGTCGTAGTGGTGCGCTCGCTCGAGCAGGATCTTGCCGCGTTCGCCAAGCTGGCGAACGAGCGGCCGATCCACGTGAGATTCATCGAGTACATGCCCGTCGGGGAGGCAGTCGCCGTCGGAGCACGAGGGCATCAAGGGGCTTGGACCGAGGCTGACCATATGCCTGCCGACGAGATCATCGAGGGACTCGATCGCGCGTTGGCAGCCCAGGGGCTGGGACCGCTGGAGGCGGTGCATAAGGGCGATGGGCCTGAGGGATGGGGCCCGGCGCGCTACTTCACTCTCCCGGGAGCCGTTGGAACAGTTGGCGTCATATCGCCGTTGTCGCGGCATTTCTGTGGTGAGTGCAATCGACTGCGCCTGACCGCCGACGGACGCGTGAGGCCCTGTCTGTTCTCGGACACGGAGTTCGACGCGAGAAACGTCCTGCGCGAGGGAACGGACCAGGAAGTCAGCGAGGTGATCCTGGCGGCATTGGCGGGTAAACCTGAGGCGCCCGAACAGCGCCGTGGCACGACACGTCGTATGTCGCAGATTGGAGGATGAGTATGTCCGAAACTCCAGCAAGGAATGATGGATTCACACACTTGGACTCACAGGGTCATGCCTACATGGTCGACGTGGGAGACAAGGCCGAGACCAAGCGTGTCGCCGTGGCGGGAGCATTCATCAGGATGCGGCCCGAGACACTTGAGCTGATCGAGTCGGGATCAGCATCCAAGGGAGACGTCATGGCGGTGGCTAGGATCGCGGGTATAACCGCTTCGAAACGCACTGCGGACCTCATTCCGTTGTGTCACCCGATTCCTCTGACGAGCGTGGCGGTCGAGTTGGAGCCGGGCAGCGGTGAGCGCGTGGGTATCGAGATCAGAGCGACCGCCGAAACGACGGGTCGCACAGGCGTGGAGATGGAGGCTCTCACAGCAGCCTCGGTGGCGGCTCTCACCATCTACGATATGTGCAAAGCAGTGGATCGGGGCATGGTCGTTGAGGACGTGCGACTGATCAGCAAGGAAGGCGGCAGGTCCGGCCTCTGGGTCCGTCAGGAGGACACCAAGTGACTGATTCCATCCGGGTGGGGCAGCGAGGCGCGGTCGTTTCCGTGAACACGGCGGAGAGCAAGGGCGTGCGCAAGACTCCCGTCCCCTGTATCAGTCTGATCCACGACCGCGGCGTCGATGGCGATGCGCATGCAGGAGACTGGCACAGACAGGTGAGTCTTCTCGCGCAAGAGTCGGTGGACAAGATGGTCGCCAAGGGACTGGACGTCACCGCCGGTGACTTTGGCGAGAACGTGACCACGCGCGGTCTCGATCTACCCGCACTTCCCGTCGGCACGCGACTCTCCGTCGGCAAGGATGTCCTGCTCGAGATCAGTCAGATCGGCAAGGTGTGCCACACCCGCTGCGCGATCTACTACCAAGCGGGGGACTGCGTGATGCCCAAGGAGGGTGTCTTCGCTGTGGTTCTGGGACCCGGCGAGATACAGGCCGAAGACGAGATCGTCATCACGGAAATAGGCGATGGCACCTGTGACAGAGTTCCGCAACCTGAGAGGACTGAGAGCGAATGAGTTCACTCAACATTGCGATTCTCACCTGTAGCGATACGCGATCGCTCGATCAGGACACGGCGGGCGCTGCACTGGCGGCCCTATGTGCCGAGAACGGTTGGGCGGTCATCGACCACCGAGTGGTTGCGGATGACCACGATGAGATCGCTCGTTCGCTTGAGTCTTTGGCAGATGATTCTGGTGCTGACGTGGTCCTCACGTGCGGCGGTACCGGCTTCAGCACTCGTGACGTGACGCCTGAGGCCACGCAGGCTGTCTGCGACAGAATGGCACCCGGAATCGCAGAGGCGATGCGGATCGGCAGCCTTGCGGTCACGCGTCGAGCGATGCTCTCACGCGCGGCTTCCGGCCTCAGGGGCACGACACTGATCGTGAACCTGCCGGGAAGCCGGAAGGCTGCGACAGAGTGCTTCGGCTTCATCTCAGACCAGTTGGAGCATGCCCACGAGATGGTTGTGGGTGGCGGTCACTAGTCGCACGAACATTGAACTGAGATAGAGAAAGGGCGCCGCATGCGGCGCCCTTTCTGCTATGTGACGCGTAGGAGGTCTACCTTGCGGGAGGCGGGGGTGTGGGTGACGGCTCAGGCGCACTGTCCGCCTTGAACAATTCGGCGATGCCGCCGATGCTGCCCATCACGCCGGCTACCTCCATGGGGAGGAAGACCTTGTTCGCCGGTCCCTCGGCAATCGCCTCCAGCGACTGCAGATACTTGACGGCGATCAGGTCGTTCGTCGGCCTGCCTGCATGGATCGCACCGTACACCGACTCGATGGCGAGCGCTTCACCCTCGGCGACCGTGAGCTTCTGGTACTTGTCCGCTTCGGCCACGCGCTTGATCGCTTCTGCGCGACCCTCAGCCTCAAGAACCGCTGCCTGCTTGGACCCCTCTGCTCGCGTGATCTTTGCCTGCTTGTCACCCTCTGCCTCGAGGATGTCAGCCCTCTTGGTGCGCTCCGCCTTCATTTGACGGTGCATGGCCTCGGTCACGTCGACCGGCGGCTCGATGCGCTGCAACTCTACGCGGACGACACGCACTCCCCACTTATCGGTGGCGTCGTCGAGAATCTGCCGGAGTGCGGCGTTGATCTTCTCGCGCGACGTCAGTGACTCGTCGAGCTGCATCTCGCCGATAACGTTACGCAGGTTGGTCTGTGCGAGCTTCGTGGCCGCCATGTAGAAGTTGGCCACGTTGTACATCAGCTTCACCGGATCGGTCGCCTCGTAATACACGACGGCGTCGACCGTGACCACGACATTGTCCTTGGTGATGACCTCTTGCGGGGGGACGTCCACAACGTTCTCACGCATGTCCACCTTGGAGAGTTTGTCAACGAACGGGATGATCAGGTGAAGACCTGACTCGTACGTGCGCTGGTACTTGCCCAGACGCTCGATGATCCCCTTCTCGTACGGGCGAACAATCCGGATCGCCGCGACCGCGTACACGAACAGCACGCCGATCAGGATGATACCGAAGAGTACTGCTCCGATTCCTTCTGCCATCTCATTCCTCCTGTCTCGTCGGCGTTGCGACTCTCCCAAGGGAGTCACGCCACCGGCGCCTGCCTACTCCTGCGGGTCCACCATCAGGTGAGTACCCTCGACTGCGGTGACGGTCACCACGGTGCCAATGGGTACCAGTGCTTCCTTGCAGCTGTCGGCACGCCACTCTTCCCTGTCAACGCGAACCTTGCCCTTCGCGCTGTGCGGCGTGAGCTCCTCGATGACCACACCAGACATGCCGATCAGGCGGTCGACGCCCATCTTCACGGGAGGCTCGTGGGTGACCTTGTCCGAGAAGCGTCTGAGGAGTACCAGGCTCACGGTGGAGACCACGACGAATGTGACCCACTGCCAGCCCACGCTCACTCCCAGGAACTCGAGGAGTGCCGCTGCGGCTGCACCGATTCCGAATGGCAGCATGAAGAATCCTGCGGTGAAGATCTCAGCCACGAGAAGAATCGCCGAGAGTGCCACCCAGACCCAGAACCAGATGTTGATATCGTCCATGCCTGCCTCCTTGCCCATGAAAAAGACACTAGATTTCTATATATATCCATATCTCATGTCGCCCAACCGAGTTTCTATCGGAATTCGGCCACGCGTCTCTTTGACTGTGCCCCATCGGGTTGATTGAGGGTATCTGGTTTGCGACGTGTCCGGTCGGCTATATACTACGTATTGTCGGTGTATTTTAGGTTATATCTGGGATGGAGCGCCCATGAAGATCGACCCCACAGTGGTCGAAACGATCGGCGGCACTCCTTTGGTGCGACTGTCTCGCATGTCCGTCGATGGTGATGCGACTGTCTACCTGAAGTTGGAGTCGCGCAATCCGGGCGGCGCCGTGAAAGACCGCATCGCGCGCTCCATGATCGATGATGCGGAGGCGCGGGGTCTGATAGAGCCGGGTCGAACGGTGATCGTCGAGCCGACCTCGGGCAACACGGGGATCGCGCTTGCCATGATCGGTGCTGCTCGCGGATACCGGGTGATTCTGACCATGCCGGAGAGCATGTCCGTGGAGCGTAGACGACTTCTTGCAGCGTACGGAGCGGAACTTATTCTGACCCCAGGGAATACGGGCATGCAGGGTTCGGTCGATCGTGCGCACGAGCTGTTGGACTCCATTCCGGACGCGTTCATTCCCGGGCAGTTCACAAATCCCGCCAATCCGTTGGCGCACTACCGGACGACAGGCCCGGAGATAGTGGGCGCGCTCGGCGGAGTACCCTCGGCCTTTGTGGCGGGGGTTGGCACCGGGGGAACCGTGTCTGGCGTCGGCCGGTATCTCAAGGAGCAGGATCCCGCCGTTCGAATCGTGGCGGTGGAGCCTGCGGAGTCCGCGATCATCTCGCAGCGGGTCAACGGCGAGAAGCTCACCCCCGGGCCGCACCTCATCCAAGGCATCGGTGCGAATTTCATCCCCGACACACTCGATATCTCGGTGTTGGACGATGTGCAGACAGTCGTTGGCGAGGAGGCTATCGTCATGGCTCGTCGGCTTGCAGCGGAGGAGGGCATTCTGGCAGGCATATCGAGTGGAGCGAATGTGGTCGCAGCTCTTTGTTTGGCAGCAGAGGACGAGATGCGCGGTGGGACTATCGTGACCGTCGCTCCTTCGACCGGCGAACGATACCTCTCGACAGCGTTGTGGAAGGATCTCGCCTGATGCGTGTGACTCAGAGGCTCGATCAAGCGCTCCGCGCCCTGGTTGAGCTAGCGCGCCTGGAGAACGATCAGCGCATGGCTGTGTCGGGATTGTCGGAAAGGCTCGGTCTCTCCAAGCGTGTCCTTGAGCAACAGGTCACGGAACTGGCAAGGCACGGGCTGGTGGAGTGCCGACGCGGGCCACATGGGGGCTGTCGGCTCGCTCGACCTGCGGGGGAGATCACCGTTGCGCACGTGATGCACCTGCTCGAAGGAGGGGTGCTCGACGGACACGTTGGCGCGGGGAATGCCGTCTCGTTGATGTGGGCGGATATCGCCGAGACGATCCAAGGCGTGACAGCGGCGATCACCGTGGCTGATCTGGCTCGCAACCAAGCTGAAGTCGAGATAGATACGAGCCCCACATATTTCATCTAGATGAATTCTCCGCGACGGGAGGGTTTCCGGCGTGCCTGAGTCGTCGCACTCCTCGCGTTTCGAACGCAGATGCCAGGGCGATTTGGCTTGTTGGGTATGGCCCGCATCTGATAGACTCCGACAGTCTCACGGGATGGACCCATGAGATCTGCGGTGCATTCCAAGTTTCACACGCAAAGGAAAACTTGGAGGCAAGGTAACCAATAGGGAGGTATGACTGTGGGAAAGAGCAAGAAACTCTTTGCCCTCATCGCCGTTCTGGTTGTTCTGGCGATGGTCGTTACCGGTTGCGGTAGCGAAGACGCTGACTCTGGCGATTCTGGCAGCAGCAGTGATCTGGTCGAGGTCAAGATCGGCGTAAGCTCACCGTTCACCGGTGACGTGGCAGCTCTCGGTCTTGGCATCAAGAACGGTGCACTTCTGGCGATCTCCGATTCGGCTGATGAGCTTGCTGATCTCGGTATCGACCTCAGTGCGTTTGCGGTTGACGATGCGGCTGACCCCAAGACGGGCGTCAACGCTGCCAACCAGATGATCTCTGACAGCGATCTTGTCGGTGTCGTCGCTCACCTGAACTCGGGTGTATCGATTCCGACGTCTGCTGTATACAACGAGGCTGGCGTCGTCCAGGTCTCGCCGGCGTCCACGAACCCGCAGCTCACCGAGCAGGGCTTCGACAACGTCTTCCGCGTTTGCACCATCGACACCGTCCAGGGTTCGTATGCAGGCACCTTCGCCTACAACGAGCTTGGCGCCATGACGGCTGTCGTGCTTGATGACTCCACCCCTTACGGTGAGGGTCTGGCCGCTGAGTTCGCCAAGCAGTTCGAGGCCGAGGGTGGCGAGATTCTCCTTGCCGAGAAGATCCAGCTCAAGGACCAGGACTTCAAGGCTCTCGTGACCAAGATGGAGGCCCTTAACCCTGACATGATCTACTTCGGTGGTATGTACACCGAGGCCGGTCTGGTTTCTCGTCAGGCCAAGGAGGCCGGCATGTCCGCACCCGTTATGGGCGGCGACGGTCTCTACACCCAGCAGTTCATCGAGATCGGTGGCGATGAGGGCGACTTCTCCACGTCGGTTGGCCTGCCCCTGAGCGAGCAGCCCAAGGGTCAGGACTTCATTGCTTCCTTCGAGGATGCCTACCCCGGCGAGACCATCGAGGCATATGACACGTATGCATACGATGCCGCCATGGTCATCATCGAGGCCATCAAGACCGTTGTCGCCGACATGGGCGCCGACGAGGTCACGTCTGCCGAGGGTAAGCGTGCCATCATCGAGGCCGTTGCCGCCACCGATTATCCCGGTGTCACGGGCAACGTGTCCTTCGACGAGAAGGGTGACACGCTGAACAAGGCCATCACTCCTTATGTCGTCGAAGGTGGCGCCTGGGTGCCTGCTGAGTAATTGATCAGCAGGGCAGCCGGCAGCTAGCCCATTCGCACAAAATCGATCCGGACGGGGGAGCAGAAGCACCACAATCCCCCGTCCGGATTGCGTGTGGGCCTACGATCGGTCATCGCAACCTCTGCCCGCTGGGATCATGTGGGTTCTTGTATGCCCCTTGCGGACGGTATCGGTAACGGACGGAGTTCTTCGTGTCTATGGAGATTATCGGCCAGCAAATGGTCAATGGAATCACGTTGGGGGGACTTTACGCCCTCATCGCGCTCGGCTACACGCTCGTCTATGGCATTTTGCTGCTGATCAACTTTGCACACAGCGAGATGTTCATGACTGGCGCCTATGTCGGCTACTTCACGCTCAACGGTTTGAGCAAGATAGAATTCTTCACTGCGAGCAGCGGTGGTCTGTTGCTGCTCTATGTGATCGCATTCCTCGCAGGCATGATCGCAACAGGTCTGCTCGGCATGCTGACGGAGCGTTTCGCCTATCGGCCTTTACGCAATGCGCCGCGGCTCGCTCCTCTGATCTCAGCTATCGGTGTTTCGCTGTTCTTGCAGAACGCCGCTCTGCTGTGGATCTCATCGCGTTCGATCCCCTTCCCGGTTCTCTTTGAGATCAGGCAGTTCGATATCGGCGGGGTCAACGTATCAAGTATGCAGATTCTGATCGTCGGTTCGACGATCCTTCTTCTACTGGTGCTCGACACCTTCGTTTCCAAGACCCGGGTCGGCAAGGCCATGCGAGCTGTCTCGCAGGATCGTGATGCCGCCGGTCTCATGGGTGTCAACATCAACTACATCATCGCGTTGACGTTCTTCATCGGGCCCGCACTGGGTGGTGCCGCCGGTATGTTCTCCGGTATGTACTACGGCAACATCAAGTACAACATGGGCTTCATCCCCGGCATCAAGTCGTTCACCGCGGCCGTCATCGGCGGAATCGGTAACCTTCGCGGCGCGATGTTGGGTGGGTTCACGTTGGGGATGATCGAGGCGCTCGCAGCTGGCTTCATCAGCACGGGCTACAAGGACGTCATCGCCTTCGCAATTCTGATCCTTGTCCTGGTATTCAAGCCCGGTGGTCTTCTGGGCGAGTCCGTTGTGGAGAAGGTGTAGCTCATGGGCGGAAGCAAAATGGAGCTCCGCACGGAGCTGGACACAGGCAAGTGGACGACCAAGAGGATCGTAAGCTATGTGCTGCTCGCGCTGGTCGTGATCGGTCTGCCGATCTACTTCCAGTCGGTCGGCAACATGTTCATGGTCCGCATTGCGGGCGTCATCGGTATCTACGTACTACTCTCGCTGGGCCTCAACATCGTTGTCGGCTATGCGGGACTGCTCGACTTAGGCTACGTCGCATTCTATGGAATGGGTGCGTACGCAGGTGTTCTGTTCGGATTCGTGGTGCAGGATTGGCTGCGTGGCCTGAGCTTCCTGGGTGACAAGCCTGAAGGGTTCACGTTCTGGCTCATGTTGCCCGTCGCGGCTCTTGCAGGTGCGATCACCGGTTTGGCGCTCGGCACGCCGGTTCTTCGGCTTCGTGGTGACTATCTCGCGATCGTCACCCTCGGCTTCGGCGAGATCGTGCGAATATTCCTGACCAACTACTCCAAGCTCACCGGTGGTGCCGCTGGCCTACCGCGTGTTGGCGAGAAGATCCCGCCAGCAGCTGGTCAGCAGTGGGCGATCGACACCTTCTCTATGGGTGACTTCGTCTTCACCAAGAACCTGTTCTGGTACTACCTCGTCGTGCTGTTGTGTCTCTTTGCGGTGTTCGTGATCAGGCGTCTCGACGACTCCCGTCTCGGCCGCTCCTGGGTCGCGATGCGCGAGGACGAGGTTGCAGCGGCCTCAGTGGGCATCAGCATCACCAAGACCAAGCTGTGGGCGTTCTCACTCGGCGCCATGTGGGGTGGTATCGCAGGTGTCACATACGCGTACTGGATCGGATTCATCAGTCCTGAATCATTCAACTTCATGGAGTCAGTGCTGATCTGCTGCATGATCGTTCTTGGCGGTATGGGTTCGATTCGCGGTGCCGTTCTGGGTGCCGTCATCATCGCTGGCCTGCCGGAGATCATCCGCTGGCTCGCAACACTCGATATCTTCTCAGGCTTCATCACGCCGGAGCAGGCATCTCTGCTCGGTGACTATCGCTTCCTCATATTCGGTGGACTGATGGTGGTCATGATGGCGCTGAGACCGCAGGGCATCCTGCCCTCGAAACGCAGAGCTCGTGAGCTGCACCCGGTCGATGAGATCGAGAAGGATCACGAGGATCAGCAGCTCTGGGAAGCAGAGCACAAGACAAATACGCCGGACCACGAACTTTAGGCCGAGAGGAGGAACTGTCATGGCAATGCTTGAGATCAACAACATCACAATGCAGTTCGGTGGCCTGAAGGCTCTCTCTAATGTCGAGTTCTCTCTCGACACTGGTGAGATCGTGGCCCTCATCGGGCCGAACGGTGCCGGTAAGACGACGATGTTCAACCTGCTGACCGGAATCTACCAGCCGACGGAGGGCTCACTGCTCTTCAATGGCAAGTCGCTCACAGGCAAGAAGGCGCACCGCATTTGCGCGATGGGTATTGCGCGTACCTTCCAGAACATTCGCCTGTTCTCCAACATGACCGCTCTGGAGAACGTGATGGTGGGTCGCCACGTGCGAACTCACGTCACTCCGCTACAAGCGGTGCTCCGTACGCCGGGCTTCAAGCGTGAGGAGCAGCACACGGAGGACGAGGCTCGCAAGTGGTTGCGTTTCGTCGGCTTGGAGTCTGAGGCCAACGAGCTCGCAACCAACATGCCCTATGGTAAGCAGCGCAAGCTGGAGATCGCGCGTGCACTTGCAACCGAGCCCAAGCTGATTCTGCTCGACGAGCCAGCTGCAGGCATGAACCCACAGGAGACCGGTGGTCTGACCGATCTCATCGGAAAGATCCGCGAGGTCGGCATCACTGTCCTGCTCATCGAGCACGACATGAAGGTCGTCATGGGTATCGCGGACCGCGTCATCGTGCTGGACTTCGGCGAGAAGATCGCCGAGGGACTGCCTCAGGAGATCCAGAAGAACCCCAAGGTCATCGAGGCGTATCTCGGCTCTGGTGCCGAAGCGCTCTTGGCTCAGAGCTAGGAGGGCCATAACGTGCTCAAGGTAAACAACATACATACCTTCTACGGCCAGATCGAAGCCCTCAAAGGCATCTCAGTCGAGGTCAACGAGGGCGAGATCGTCACACTGATCGGTGCCAACGGTGCCGGCAAGTCGACGACGCTCAAGACCATCTCCGGTCAGCTGCATCCAGCCGAGGGTGAGGTCGTCTTCCAGGGCGAGACTGTGAGCGGCATGCTGTCTCACGAGGTGACGGCGAAGCGCATCATTCAGGTGCCGGAGGGTCGCCACATCTTCCCGCAGATGTCAGTGCAGGAGAACCTCGATATGGGGGCGTTCCTGCGCAACGATAAGGCGGAGATCGCGTCGGACATGGAGAGAGTGTTCGATCTCTTCTCGCGTCTGCGTGAGCGCAAGAACCAGAAGGGCGGCACGCTGTCCGGCGGCGAGCAGCAGATGCTTGCGATGGGCCGCGCCATGATGGCAAGGCCCGCGCTGCTCATGCTGGATGAGCCATCCATGGGCTTGGCACCGGTCATCGTCGACACGATCTTCGAGACCATCGTGCGCCTCAACAAGGAGGGCATGACGATCCTGCTGGTGGAGCAGAACGCTCACATGGCGCTCTCAATTGCGAACCGTGGCTACGTCCTGGAGACGGGCAAGGTCGTGCTCGAGGGTCCGGGCAAGGAGCTGCTCACCAACGAGTTGGTGCGCAAGACGTACCTGGGTGAGGTTTAGAGCTATCCGATCACCGGCCCTCCAGGGTCGATGATCGTCGCTGTCAGCCCTTGAGGGCCTTGGCGGCTTTGGAAGTGGCTTCACGCGCGGCCAGTTCGATGTTCCGAGTCGGGAACGCGGGCTGGCCGCTTCGTACTCTCCAGAGTCCGGCGCTCATGACTGCTTCGATGGAATCGCCACTACCATGATGCACGAGGTCCCGTATGGGATCGCTCGTTCCAGGCATGTTCCAGATCGCGAGGTCCGCCTGCTTGCCTTCCTCCAGGCTTCCGAACGAGTTGTCGAGGCCGAGGACCTCTGCTCCTTCGATGGTGACGATCCGCAGTGCGCGCTCCGATGAGATGGTGGGCGCGCGGTCAATGAGTGCGCGCAGTTCCTTGAGCAAGTCCAGATCGGTGTTGCTCGCCGAGGAGTCCGTTCCGAGCCCGATTCGCGCTCCCGCATTCATGAGCCTTGTGATGGGAGCAAGGCCAGTGTGGAGATAGTCGTTGGATCGGGGGCAGAACACGACACCTTGCGCGTTGTTGGCGAGCAGGCGGATGTCCGACGGTGGTACGTGCACACAGTGGATGGCCACCGTTCCTTCAAGTGCGTCGAGTGAGTGCAGGTAGCGAACCGGAGTGAGGCCGGGTGCGCTGAAGCCCGAGGCGAGTCGCAGCGCGAGATGCGACAGGGCCCCGGTTCCGTCCATGATCAGCTCAACCTCGGCCGGGGATTCCGCGATATGGACGGCAAAGCCGGAGTTGTGCTCTCGCGTGAGTCGTCGCGCTGCACGTAGGAGCTCAGGGCCGGACGTGTACGGAGCATGAGGAGAGAGACCGCATCGGGCACGTCCGGCGCAGGACTTGGGAGGGCTGTCCGGGAAATCGTCCTGCTGCAGTTGTTTCTCGAGATCGTTTCCGCCTATGCCGAGAACCTCCCAGAAGAACATCCCGGCCACACCTTTGTCGGACGCTGCGGCAGGAGCTTCCGGGCCGTAGGCGATATCGCCCACCACGGTGGTTCCGGCCATGAGACACTCGATCGCACCAAGGGACGCAGAGACCGCAAGATCGTCGCGGTTCAGTGCGCGCACTGCTATCGGTATACGGCCTATCCACTCGTGGAACTCCTGGGGCGGGATGAGGCCCTCGAGTACGGTGAGAGAGAGATGCGTGTGCGCATTCACGAGTCCGGGGGTGATGATGCAGCCTGGGAAATCCGTGCATGTCACGTGCGGATGGCGTTCGATGAGCTCGTCGCGTGGGCCGATGTCGGCAATCGTGGATGCATCGACCCGAATCGCGCCGTCTCTGATGGGTGGACCTGATACGGGAACGACCCAATCCGCCGAGATCAGCACGTGCCCGCCCCTTCTTCTCCGTTGACAGGAGAGTGAGGACGCTCGTGCTCGGGGCGTTCATCAGGGATGCCCAGGAGGCTTGGCTTGCGATACTCGGCGCACTCACAGGGAGTGTTGAGATCAGTGGAGCTGACGGTATCGATTACGCAGCGTGCGATTGTCGTGGACTCATCGAAGAAGATTGTCTTGAGCTCGTCATGCTCCCACTCGCGAACCACTCCCTCGCCATAGTTGACGACGATGTAGATGCCCGCATAGCACGCACCGATGTCGCGAGCCAAGAAGACCTCGGGCGCGAAGGACTGCCCGATGACGTCACCGCCCAGTCGCTTCATATAGTCCACCTCGGCGATCGACTCGAATCGAGGACCGTCGGTGACGGTGTAGGTACCCCGCCCATAGACGCGCTCAAAGACCTCACTCGCTGCGTTGTACAACTGGCCGGAGAGGTTCGCGCAGACAGGCCGACGCATGATCAACAGGTGGTCACCGCGGACGTAGATGTCCTGTTTCATGGACAGGTCGATGAAATCATTGGGGATGACAATGTCGCGAGGGTCCAAGAGGTGATTCAGTGAGCCTACGCCGCCATCCGCTAGCACTTTGGTGACACCGGCCTCATGAAACACCCAGAACGTCTGTAGCGAGGCGTCAGCGCGCTTCACGCCACGTCGCCAGCCGTGCATCTTGACGCTGAGTACGTCGCGAGGACCGTACGCGCTGTCGACGCGGAAGTGAGTGAACACGGGCGAGCGACCGAACGGCGTGTCGAACACGAGGTCGTCGGCCAACACGGTGACGCGCTCGTCATCGAGTCCGGCAGGGAAGGGGAAGGACAGCGTGCCGGAGCCGCCACAGATGCCGAACTGGGCGCGGGGTATGGACTGTGCGGACACGGGCATCTCCTGACGTCGTCTATGGATGAGACTATCCGAAGCGTCTGACTTCACGGTAGAGGGTGTCGCGTTGCACAGGGGTGAAGCCGGCCTCGCGGATAAGCCATACGAGCTCGTCCCGGCCAACCTTGAAACGTACACCGGCTGCAGCCACCACGTTCTCCTCGATCATAGTCGAGCCCATGTCATTGGCACCGAAAGCAAGTGCCACCTGCCCGATCTTGTCGCCCTGCGTCACCCATGACGCTTGGATGCTGGGTACGTTGTCCAGATAGAGACGCGAGATGGCCAACATACGCAGATACTCCCAGCTTGTGGCGGTCTGCCCGCCCTGCTCGGTGTTGCCCGGCTGGAACGACCAGGGAATGAACGCACGGAAGCCCACACGACCCGCCGCGACTGACTCATCCTGCAGGTCGCGGATCCTGCGCAGATGCTCCACGCGTTCTTGAACGGTCTCTGCACCGCCGAACATCATGGTGGCCGTCGTGGACATATCGATCTCGTGAGCCTGTCGCATGACGCCGATCCACTCGGTGGCCGTCGCCTTCTTGGGCGACGAGTATGCTCGCACTCGATCCGAGAGGATCTCCGCCCCTCCACCCGGCAGGGAGTCGAGGCCGGCGTTCCGCAGCCGTATGAGGGTGTCGCGCACAGAGAGATCGGACACGCGGGCGATGTGTACGATCTCAGGGGGGCCGAAGCCGTGGACGTGGATCTCCGGATGCGCGCACTTGATGCTGCGGAGCATGTCCTCATACCAGTCGATGCCCAGCTTGGGGTGCATGCCGCCCTGGAGCAGGATGGCCGTCCCCTCCAGATCGAGCGTCTCGGCGACCTTCTCATCCAGCTGCTCGCGCGAGAGCACGTATGCGTCCGGCTCATCGAGGTCGCGATAGAAAGCACAGAATCGGCATTTCGACACGCATACATTGGTGTAGTTCACGTTCCGGTCGACGATGAAGGTGACCTCGTCGCCAGGGTGCAGTCGCTGGCGCATCGTAGTGGCCGCCGCACCCAGATCGAGCAGCTCTGCCGACGAGAGCAGTAGCAGCGCCTCGTCGTCAGTCAGGCGGTGCTCACCGGAGCCAGCTGCGATCGCGAGTTCCCGCGTGGTATCCGTGTCCATCATGAGGAGACCTCCACGATCTCAATGGCGGGAACGCTCTCCAGCTGACCGATCGCATGCGCTTCGGCCAGATAGCGGGCGAGTCCTTCACGATAGCGGGACTCGAAGCGGAACTGCAGCGCATTGAAGTACGAGCGAAAGTGGCCGACGGGAAAGGACTCCCATCGCGCCGCATATTCCGAGATGTCATCGAGGTTCTCGCGACAGTACGCGAGCGAACCGGTGAGGGCGCGGGCGACGTGCGACAGGGCATCAGCTTCGTTCGTGGCGTAGTCGCGCCTCACCGCCCAGACGGCGTATACCATGGGCAGCCCGGTCCATTGCGTCCAGACTTCGCCTAGGTCGCAGGCATGAAGGCCCTCGTCGTGTTCCCAATACGCCCGCAACGCCTCGTCGCCTATGAGGAGGGCTGCGTCGGCGTCGCGCAGCATGGCAGGGAGATCCGGGGGCATCTCCACATATTCGGGCGTGACTCCCCAGTGATTCTGGAGTAACACGCGCGTGAGCACCTGGGAGGTGCGGGAGGTGTTCGTGAGCGCGACCCGGGCGCCGTCGAGTTCATCGACGGGTACTTTGGATAGCAGCAGGATCGACTGCACCTCTCCGTCGCTTGAGATCGCGATGTCGGGTAGCAGCACCAGATCCTTCGCATTGCGGGCGTATTCAATGGCTGGGATCGGCGCGATGTCGAGTCTGCCGTCGAGTAGCATGCGCGTGAGGTCCTTGGGCGCGGCTTGCACCAAGTCCACGTCGAGTAGTACGTCGTTCTTGACCAGCCCGTAGTAGAGCGGCAGGCAGTTCAGGAACTGGATATGGCCGAGGCGAGGGCGCACGTTACTCGCCGACATCGGCGTCGTATACCTTCACGTAGTCGTAGAGAGTGTCCCGCTCCACGGGCGTGTGACCGGTCTCGCGGATCATGTTCACGAGGTCGTCCTTGGACAGCGCCTCCGGTGTTGTGGCGCCCGCCATGTGGGTGATCTTCTCCTCGACGACCGTGCCGTCGATGTCATCGACTCCGAAGGCGGTCGAGAGTTGCGCCATTTTGAGCCCGATCATGATCCAGAACGCCTTGATGTGCGGGATGTTGTCGAGCATGAGGCGTGCGACGGCAAGCGTCTTCAGGTCATCGAAGCCCGTGGTTCCGGGTAGGTCCTCGAGCTCGGTGTTGGCCGGGTGGAACGCGAGCGGGATGAAGGCCAGGAAGCCCCCACTCTTGTCCTGCTGTTCGCGCAGCGTGATGAGGTGATCCACGCGTTCCTCAACGGTCTCGATATGGCCGTACAGCATGGTGCAGTTCGTCTTTATGCCCAGAGAGTGTGCCTCGCCGTGGATGCGCAGCCACACATCGCTCGTGGTCTTCTTGTCCCACGCGGCGGCACGCGTGCGGTCCGAGAAGATCTCTGCGCCACCGCCGGGCAGCGCGTCGAGCCCGGCCTCTTGAAGATCGCGCAGGACCTCGAGCGTGCTCTTGTCGGCGATGATGGCCATATGCTCGATCTCGACGGCGGTGAATGCCTGCACGATGACATGTTTGGGGATCGCGTTTCGTACGCGGCGCACCATGTCCACGTAGAACTCGTAGCTCCACTCGGGGTGCAGTCCGCTCACGATGTGGACCTCGTACGCACCGTCGTTGGCACCCTCGATCGCGGCCTCGACAATGGCGTCGAGCGTCATTGCGTATGCGCCCTCTTCGCCCTCGCTGCGGGCGAATGCGCAGAACTTGCAGCGGTTGCGACATACATTGGTGGGGTTGATATGGCGATTGACCATGAAGTGGACCCGGTCGCCGTTCTGCTGCCGACGGACGAAGTCCGCCAACTGACCGACGCCGACGAGATCGCGGCTCTTGTAGAGGGCGATGCCATCCTCGCGGGACAGCCGTTCACCAGCGAGGACCTTCTCGCCGATCGACTCTAGGGCCGGGTCATTCAGATAGAAGTGGGACACAGGTCCTCCTTGAAGAGGTGATGAGTGTTCTCGTTCTGAAAGGTTCATGCCCCTATTTGCGGGCGACCCACGCCAACGTATGTTGCACCTGCTGTTCGAATCGCTTCTGGATTCAGGCAGTTGCGGCCGTCGTAGATCAGCGCGCTGGGTGCCATCGTGGAAACCAGCGCC
>Ga0209121_10000562_pt1 | contig 39088 bp, 44 predicted proteins | sample Cruoilmetagenom3_FD_187292 | JGI IMG/M metagenome (GOLD analysis project Ga0209121, IMG submission 187292) | Oil polluted marine microbial communities from Coal Oil Point, Santa Barbara, California, USA - Sample 3 (SPAdes) (version 2) | ecosystem: Environmental > Aquatic > Marine > Oil seeps ... | reverse complement strand
AGCATAAGGCAGATATTGATGCTTTTAGGATTTTTCTTTTCGTCCGAATCCCGAATCAACCTGCCCATTAACTGCAAGAGCTTTATTTTTGGTAACTATGAACTGGATTGTAGGAAACAAAACAGATTTTTGATACAATACCGAGCCGAAAGATGTAGGAGTTTTTTCCATATTGCTAAATTAAAAATCTCAAATAATCCGGTATCTCTTTTAAAGGAGCTTTACGATGAAAAAACCAACCAAACTATCGCGGCGTGATTTCGTACACACGGCATTGGGCGCCGGCGTAACCTTAAGCGCCCCAATCTTTATGGGAGCGACTGCCAAAGGACAGGGTAAAACGTTCAAAATAGGACTCATCGGCTGCGGCGGCCGGGGTCGCGGGGCTGTGGCCGGGGCTCTCGAAGCCGGCAAGATTCTCGGCTTCAACGTTCGGGTTGTTGCGACCGCCGACTACTTCAAGGACCGGGCCGTTCGAGCGGGAAAACAGTTGGACGTCCCGCCCGAGCGATGCTTCGGCGGTGCGAGCTGCTATCGGGACCTGCTTGAGACCGATGTAGAGATCGTGCTTATGGCTACAGCGCCGCTGTTTCGGCCGCTGCACCTCGAGGCAGCGGTTAATGCCGGCAAGCACGTCTTTATCGAGAAGCCCGTGGCCGTAGATCCGCCGGGCTGCCGGCGCGTAATCGCCGCCGGGCGGGAGGCGGAGAAGAAGGGCCTGGTAATCACCGCCGGCACGGAGATGCGTCATGACTGGGATCACATTAAGACCCACCAGGCCGTGGCTGTCGAAAAGGCGCTCGGCAAACTTTACGCCGGAAGAGTCTCGTTCTGTATCGGGCACATGTTCTGGTCCAGACCGATCAATCCGAAGTCGGCCGAAGACCTCGTGCGGTCCTGGCAGAACTGGATTGCGCTCTCGGGCGATCATCTCGTCGAACAGCACGTCCATAACATCGACCTGGCCAACTGGTTCTGCGGCGGCCATCCCGTCAGCGCGGTTGGCTTCGGCGGCCGCCCCCGACGCCCTGCCGGTGACATGTACGACTTTTTCAGCGTGGATTACGACTACGGCGAAGGCGTGCATATCCACTCGATGTGCCGCCAGGTCAACGGCTGCTGGAACTGGGTCGGGCATGATTTCGTCTACGAAAAAGGCCATACGAACGGCAACGACCACCCAAAACCGCAGAAGTCGCCGATCCCGGCCGACCTGCCCCAGAGCCCGAGCAGTCATATCCAGGAGCAAATCGATACGCTGTATTATGTCAACAAGGGCCGGCCCGTTAACCAGGCGCGGGCCGTCGCGGAGTCTACGGCTACGGCAATCATGGGTCGAATCTCGGCCTATACCGGCCGGCAGGTTACATGGAATCAAATCATGGCCGCAGCCGACGAGAGCCCCGATCTGTTCAATTTGACGCTGAAGCCCACCGCCGAGGACTTCGAGAAGGGCACGGTCGAAATCCCAAAGGAAAACGTCGTACCGGTCCCGGGACAGAAGTAATTCAGGTGGTACGCAAAAGATCCTTACGAAACTTATTTTATTTTGAGAGAGTAACAATTGAGCCAGGAACATGTAATAAAAATTGCCTCGGAATTGGCGCTGAGACCGCAACAAGTTGCGGCGACGGCCGAACTGCTCGAAGGCGGAGCCACGATACCGTTTATCGCCCGGTATCGCAAGGAAGTTACGGGCAGTCTGGACGAGGTGGCTATTACAGCCATCCGAGACAGGCTGAATCAGTTAAAAGAGCTGGACGACAGGCGACAGTCTATAATCAAGTCGCTCGAAGAACGTAAGCTGCTTACGGATGAGCTTGAAGAAAAAATCATGCAGGCCGAGACCATGGCCGTGCTGGAAGATATCTATTTGCCGTATCGACCGAAGCGTCGGACGCGAGCAACAATCGCCCGGGAGAAAGGACTGGAACCTCTGGCCGATTTGATTTTTGCACAGAACCCCGCCGTCGATCCCGCGGCCGAGGCGGAGACTTTCGTCGACAAGAACAAGGGAGTCGAGTCTGCCGAGGAAGCCCTGGCCGGAGCGAGGGATATTATTGCCGAGCAGGTCAACGAAGACCAAACCGCACGTGCCGGGATTCGTGCCTTGTTTTCGGAAAAAGGCTGTTTCCAATCCAGGGTCGCAAAGGACAAAGAAGAAGAGGGTCGCAAATACGAGGACTACTTCGATTGGCAGGAACCGGTCGCCAAGGCTCCATCCCATAGAATTCTGGCAATGAGGAGAGGCGACAGGGAGGGCTTTCTCAGATTGCAGGTGACGGCGCCCGAAGAACAGGCACTGCAAATACTTGAAAGGTTGTTCGTCAAGGGACAATCGGCTTGTTCGACACAAGTCAAAGAAGCTGTCCACGACTGCTACAAAAGGCTTCTGTCACCGTCGATGGAGACGGAGATTCTCGCCGTGACAAAACTCAGGGCCGACGAGGAAGCCATAAGAGTCTTTGCGGAGAATCTGCGGCAATTATTGCTCGCTCCCCCCTTAGGCCAGAAGAACATCCTGGCAATCGATCCCGGATTTCGCACGGGATGCAAGGTTGTATGCCTCGACAGGCAGGGCCGGCTAAAACATTCCGACGTGATTTTTCCGCATCAGAGCGCGAAACTGGCAGCATCGGATGCGGCGAAAACCGCTTCGGTGTGCAAGCAATATGACATCGAGGTAATCGCAATAGGCAACGGCACGGCAAGCCGCGAGACCGAAGCTTTTATCAGGAACATTAAGTTCGCCAGGGACATTCCCGTGATTATGGTCAACGAAAGCGGCGCCTCGATCTATTCGGCATCTCAGGTGGCCCGGGAAGAATTTCCGGATCAGGATGTGACGGTTCGCGGCGCGGTCTCCATCGGGCGAAGGCTCGCGGACCCTCTCGCAGAGCTGGTAAAGATCGATCCAAAGTCGATCGGAGTCGGCCAGTACCAGCACGATGTGGACCAGTCACTGCTGAGGCATGGTCTTGACGACGTTGTTATCAGTTGCGTCAACAGCGTCGGCGTCGAAGTAAACACGGCCAGCAAGCAATTATTGACGTACGTTTCGGGGCTGGGACCGCAATTGGCTCGGAATATTATCGACTACAGGAACGAAAACGGGCCTTTCAAATCCCGGCGGCAGCTTAAGAAAGTTCCCCGCCTCGGCGCCAAGGCTTTCGAGCAGGCGGCGGGTTTTCTGAGGATACGGGACGCCGTCAACCCGCTTGATGCGAGTGCCGTACACCCTGAGAGCTATCATGTCGTCGATGCTATGGCTGCGGACGCCGGCTGCTCAGTTGCGGAGATGATGAAGGATAAATCGCTTCGGATGAAAGTCCATCTGCAAAACTATGTCAGCAAAACAGTGGGGCTGCCCACACTTAATGACATTATGCAGGAATTAAGCAAGCCGGGCAGAGATCCCCGTAAGCAGTTTGAGATATTCAGCTTCGCGGACGGCGTAAATAAAATCGAGGATATCGAAGTCGGTATGAGGCTGCCCGGAATTGTCACTAATGTGACTAACTTCGGTGCGTTCGTTGATATTGGAGTGCACCAGGACGGCCTCGTGCACATCAGTCAACTGGCAGACCGTTACGTGAGGGATCCGGGCGACATCGTGAAGGTGCAGCAGAAAGTCACAGTTACAGTTCTCGATGTAGATCTTGCCAAGAAGCGAATCAGCCTCTCAATGAAGGAAGGCTCGAGAGCCAAACGTGGTACCAATCAAAAGTTGATAACGTAATTCGATAGAAGCACGGTACCCGGGCATATCCGGGGCAAGCCGGACAAATTCCGGCCTTTGGCCCAGTAAAAAAGCCAGTCTCAAAAGACTGGCTTTCCCGGATTTAACGAAATAGCGGGGGGAGGATTCGAACCTCCGACCTCCGGGTTATGGGCCCGACGAGCTACCAGACTGCTCTACCCCGCGGTCATTATTTATATATACTACAAAAATTACTTCTTATCAAGAAAAACTGAATAAATTTATAAATTCTCACGAATCGCTCCGGCGATTTCTTCGATCTTACCTTCCTTATATTTATAAGAAGGCCACCGGCTGAACAATCTATCGCCGGTATTTCGAGGGATTATATGAAAATGTAAATGCTCGATAAGCTGGCCGGCCGCCCTGCCATTATTGCACAAAACATTATAGCCGTCAGAATCCACCGCAGCCGTTACGGCACCGGCAATCTTACCGAGACATGAAAATATCCGGCCTAAAACCTCGGCAGGACAATCGTGTAATTTTTCAAAGTGCTGCTTTGGAATCACCAAAGTATGACCATCGCTTATCGGGCCGATATCCAAAAATGAGAGGACAATTTCATCTTCGTAAATCTTCGTAACCGGAATTTGCCCGGCTACCATTTTACAGAAGAGGCAATCATCCGCACTTGTCATAGGGTCATCCTGCAAAAGAAAGACTACTGCTCCCGGCCGGCACTTTTTTCATCATTTTCGATATCCGCCGCTTGCTCCGCCTGCCCGGTATCTTCGATCTCGACCGGCTTTTCGTCCTCGGCAATCTCCTTGACCTTTACAGCTTCTTTTACCTTCTTTCGTGAGCGTTTCTTTTTCTGCTTTTTTACAGTCTCTTCTGCGCCGATGAGCTGCAGCAGGACAAGCTGGCCGTTATCACCCAGCCTTCTCAAGGATAGCCGGATGATTCTCGTATAACCGCCCGGCCTGTCGAGGTATCTTGGACCAAGCTCGCTGAACAATTTTCCGACGACGGTACCTTTTCGAACGGCATTGCCGTCCTCATAATCTATGATGTCGCGATTTCCAAGCAGAGCAATGGCCTGACGTCTGGCTGCAAGCGTTCCTTTTTTGGCCAGCGTGATTAACTTCTCGGCAAAGGGTTTTACCTCTTTGGCTTTTTCTATAGTGGTCGAAATCGTTTCATGCTGGATGAGCGAAGCAACCATATTTCGCCTCATAGCCAGCCGATGCTCCATTGTTCGACCCAACCGACGTCCTGCTACTCTGTGACGCATATACCTAAACTCCTCTTATATCTATACATCTGTCATTCCCAATGACAGGCCAATGTCGGCAAGTTTTCTCTTGATTTCCCGAAGAGAGGTTTTGCCGAAGCTTCTAATCTTCAGCAAATCGGCTTCTGTCATTTTCACCAACTGTCCAACCGTTTCGGTTTTTGCCGACTCAAGACAGTTGTTTGCTCGTACCGATAGTTCTAATTCCTGCATCGGCATGCTCAGTTTTTGGGCTAATTCTTCATCCACAGCTTGTTCTTCCGTCTCTTCTTCTGCAATCTTAGAGGCGGCAACGGTATCTTCTCCAAGCTCGAAATACTGCACGAACGGATTGACGTGCTTGCGCAGGATTTTTGCGGCCTCCACGAGCGCCATTTCAGGCGCAATCGTTCCATTCGTCCAAATCTCCAAAATCAGCTTGTCATAATTGGTTCGCTGGCCTACACGGGTATTTTCCGTTGCGTAGCGCACTCTTGTCACCGGTGAATATACGGTATCGAGCATTATCCTGCCAACTTCCTGGTCGAACCTGTCTGCAGCAGCTATTCGCTCGGATGCCGGTACGTAGCCACGTCCGTTCTCGACTACCATTTCCATTTCAAAATTAACTTTTTCCGTCAAAGTAACCAGGACCAAATCTTTGTTAATCACTTCAATGCTTGGGTCGGTAACTATATCATTTGCCGTTATAACACCAGCTTTGTTTGCCGAAACACTCATTGTTCTCGGCCCATCTTCATGAAGCCGAATAACAAGACTCTTGATATTCAAGACGATATCAGTAACATCCTCCATTACTCCTTTTACCGAGCTGAATTCATGGTCGACGCCCTCTATTTTGATCGATGTTACGGCACTGCCTTCCAATGAGGAAAGTAATATGCGTCTGAGGCTATTACCAATAGTTGTGCCGAAACCACGTTCAAAAGGCTCAATGTAGAATCGGCCATACTTATCACTCGATATCATCGTGTCTCGTTCAACACGAGTCGGCAACTCCAAACCACGCCATGTAACTCTCATATAGGTCTCCTATATAAGTCTTTGAGTCAACAGGGTCTGCTCTAAACTCAATACTTAAAAAACCACACTTTCGCTGAATTTTAATAAAAAGATTAAAATTACTTTGTATTTATCTTGAGCAGAACTCCACAACCAACTGCTCCTCAACGGGAATCTGAATATCATCTCGAGTGGGCAATGCAACAACGGTAGCTTCGGATTTTTCTCTGGCCAACTGTAACCAACTCTGTGTTGTAAAATTCGGATTGGTTCCCAACTGCTCTTTTATTTTTTTAAGGCTTTTTCCTGAACTTTTGACTGTTATCTTGTCACCGATTTTCGCAGTATAATCGCTTATATTGACCTTGCGTCCGTTAACATAGATATGGCCATGAGCAATCAGTTGCCTCGCGGCTTTGCGCGACGGTGCAAAATTCAACTTGTATACGACATTATCCAAACGTCTTTCCAGCAGTTGCAGCAGCGTCTCGCCGGTATTGCCCTTTATCCGCTCGGCCTGGTGGAAATACCTCATAAATTGCCGTTCCAGAAGCCCGTAGTATCTCTTGACTTTTTGCTTTTCGCGCAGGCGGACCCCGTATTCACTTATCCTGCCTCTGCGCCATCCGTGCATTCCAGGAGCCAGGTTACGCTGTTTTTTCTCGACCGGACATTTAGCCGTCTCACATCTTATGCCCTTAAGCATAAGCTTCATTCCTTCACGGCGACAGTTTTTACACGATGAACCCAAATAACGTCCCATTTTTTTTATTCATTCCCAAAAAAGTTGTTTGGCACAGGCTTTACACTCTTCTTCGCTTCGGTGGTCTACAACCATTGTGCGGCAGCGGGGTAACATCTTCTATTGAAGCGATACGCAATCCCGCCTGCTGCAATGCCGAAATGGCAGATTCACGACCCGAACCAGGCCCCTTGACCCTGATTTCAACCTCACGTACGCCATTACGCATAGCAGTATTTGCACAGCGTTGCGCCGCCCTTTGAGCAGCAAAAGGTGTACTTTTACGAGAGCCTTTGAAACCAACGCAGCCTGCTGAACCGGCACAAACGGTATTACCATCCATATCTGTAATCGTAATCAATGTATTGTTAAATGTCGCTCTTATATGCACAATAGCCCGGACGACATTTTTTCGAACTTTTCGCTTTACCCTTTTTGCCATTATTATTCCTGTATTGCGTATTTATCCAAAATAACTGAATTTTAACGTTTTTCCTTCACACCTTTCTTGCCGGCAACGGTTTTTCTCGGCCCCTTGCGAGTGCGCGCGTTACTTTGCGTGCACTGGCCGTGAACAGGCAAACCCCGTCTGTGGCGAATGCCCTTGTAACAATTTATATCCCGCAGGCGAGCTATATTTTGACTAACCTGCCTGCGAAGCTGACCTTCCACGATATAACTGCGGTCGATAATCTGGGTTATTTGGCTAAGCTCATCTTCGCTGAGCTTGCCGGCCTTTGTAGCTTTATCGATTCCAGCCTCTTTTAATATCTGCCCCGATGTGTATTTACCAATACCAACAACATAGGTTAGCGAAATCCATATTGATTTGTCATTGGGAATATCAACACCAACTATACGCGGCATATAAACTCCTCTTTAATATTGATTACAGATCCCATATTTATCGAATCATCAATCATCATTTATCAATCATCGTTTGTCAATTAACCCTGGCGTTGCTTATGTCGCGGATTTGAACAAATCACCCGCACGACGCCTTTGCGACGAACAATCTTACAATTCTCACATATACGTTTTACAGAAGTTCTAACTTTCATTTTTATTCCTGCATTTACGATCATAGTTCACGGCCGACCACGGCTGCGATTCGCCTAAAATCAGCCGAAACTAATGCCGGAGTACTATTCGGCCTCTATTTAAGTCATACGGCGACATCTCAACCATAACCGTGTCACCCGGCAAAATCCTGATAAAATTCATGCGCATCTTGCCCGAAACATGCGCCAGTACCTTGTGGCCGTTCTCCAGTTCAACTCTAAACATTGCATTCGGCAAAGCATCAGTCACTTTGGCTTGCAATCTTATTGTTTCCTTCTTTGCCATAGGCCAACCCGTGACTTTTTATTCGTTAGAGCCCTTTGTCATTATCCGTTTACGGTTAATACTTCACAACCATTTTCTACTATCACAATTGTATGTTCAAAATGAGCCGAGGATTTCCCGTCTCTTGTTACTACTGTCCATCCGTTCTTGAGGGTTCGCACGGCGCTGGAGCCGGTATTAACCATCGGCTCAACCGCCAAAACCATTCCCTCGGCCAAAACGATATCATTTACCAGCAAGTCATTGCTGACAAAGTTAGGCACTCTCGGCTCTTCATGCATTTTCCTGCCGATACCGTGCCCAACAAAGTCTTTCACTACTGAAAATCCGGCGGATTCGGCGCACCGCTGCATTTCAGCAGCTACCTGGCTCCACCTAACCGCCGGTGCAGATTTCTCTATTGCTATATCAAGAACACGTTTCGTTACATCCATTAGCCTGCGTTTGCCCTCGGAAATTCCACCAATGGCAACCGTAACCGCCGAATCTGCACAATAGCCGTTAAGCCTGACGCCAAAATCAATACTGAGGATATCGCCGTTTTTGAGCTTTGTATCCTCTGACGGAATCCCGTGAACGACTTGTTCGTTGATCGAGGCACAAATTGCGCCTGGAAACGGGATTCTTGCCGCCGGACTGCGGACACCTTTAAATAACGCCTCCGCTCCGGCGTCAGCGACCATTTGCAGAGCTATGCTATCAAGCCAGGCGGTAGTCATTCCAGGCTCTGCAATCTCCTTTAGTTTTAAAAGAACACCTGCTACAACGGCACCTGCCTTGCGCATTAACTCAATTTCCCTACGACTGCGAAGCGTTATAGCCATCGAATTTCATATCTCATCATTCGCACCACGTAATTCGATACAGAGTCAGCACCTCACATTTTAACAAGGGCATCCAGTTTCTCAAATATAGAAGCCCCTACATCGTCGGGATCCCTGTCAGCATCGAAGTCATAGACAGTGCCGTTTTTCTTATAATAATCCACCAACAGCTCAGTTTGCCGGTGGTATGCGTCAAGACGATTACTCAATACTTCCTGAGTATCGTCAGACCTTTGAACAAGCTCAGTACCATCGTTATCACATATACCTTCAGTTTTCGGCTTCAAGTTTTCAATGTGGTAAACCGCACCGCACTGAGGACAACTTCTTCTTCCGGTAATACGTCTTGATACTACGTTATCATCTATCTCAAGATTCAAGACGGCATCTATTTGCTGCCCGCCTGCAACCAAAGCTTTATCAAGCTCGACCGCCTGATTGACCGTTCTGGGAAAACCATCCAGTATAAAACCGTCAGCAGGGGCCTTTTCTATCGCTTTGGCCATCATCTCAATTATAATTTCATCCGGCACAAGGGCACCCGAATCCATGTAACTTTGAGCCTTTTTCCCTAACTCGGTACTTTCGGCCCTTTCCTGCCGTAATATATCTCCACTGGATAAATGGAGCAGGCTATACCGGGCTACAATGTTTTTACACTGAGTTCCCTTACCTGCACCGGGAGCACCCAATAAAACTACTTTCATGCATACGCTCCTTTGATTCTGCCGGATCCGCTGAAACCATCATAGCTGCGCATCAAGAGATTGGCCTCTATTTTCTGAACCAGATCGAGCGAGACACTGACGACAATCAACAAACCGGTACCGCCCAGAAAATTAGCTACGCTCGGTTCAATCCCGAGCAGCACTATAATAAGCGACGGTACAATAGCAATTATCGCCAGGAATGAGGCTCCAAAATACGTAATCCTGGTCATTACCGTTTCCAGGTAGTCCGCGGTTCTTCGTCCCGGTCGAAGTCCCGGGATGAAGCTTCCGGAATCCCGAAGATTTTTTGCCATTTCCTTTGGCTGAAATTGTACCGTGACCCAAAAATAAGCGAATAAAAATATCAACAGCATATACAGGACATTATAGGTATAAGCACGGAAGCTCAAAGCATCGTAAATAGTCTGAAGAATTATTGAATCACCTAAACTTGGAATTCTCCCTAATTGCCCAAGTATTAACGGCGGGAAAATCATAAAGCTCGATGCGAAAATTATCGGCATCACACCGCCGTGATTGACACGAAGCGGCAAATAATGCCTCTGACCGCCGTACATCTTGCGCCCTCGCATCTGTTTTGCCTGCTGGATCGGTATTCGGCGCTGGCCTTGGGTGATTAGTATGGCACCGGCAACAACAAATACGAACGCCGCTATCAGGAACATGATTTTTGCCGGACCTACGCTGCCGGGCCCTGCACCGACTCTCAAATCCACATCCTGCCAGAGCTTCCAGATTGCCCATGGCATTCTGGAGACAATACCGGCCATGATGATCAGGCTGATACCGTTGCCTATTCCATACTCATCAATCTGCTCACCGAGCCACATCAGAAAAATGGTCCCGGCCGTCATACCGACAACACCCATCAACAGGGCCTTGCGGTACATGCCGGCATAGGTTAATCCTCCCCCTTCCCCTCCCAATAATTTCATAAACATTACCGATTGAACAAGGCATATAAGCACAGTCAGGTAGCGCGTATATTCCTGTATCTTTTTATGGCCCGTTTGGCCTTCCTGCCGCAGCTTCTTCAAAGCGGGTATGACCTCACCCAGCAGCATAAGGATAATTGATGCTGTAATATAGGGCATAATCCCCAGGCCGAACAAACTGCTCTTATTCAGGTTTCCGCCGGTGAACATCTGCATATATTCGGCAGCTCTGCCTAACGGACTCTCCGAGCCCCTCGAACCTGCAATCCTTTCGATCGCGGCAGGATCAAAACCGGGAACAGGTATATGGAAACCGATCCTGTATATGATCAGCAGCGCCAACGTAAAAAGAATCTTGTTGCGCAGGTCCTGAACTCTGAATATATTGACCACTGTTCCAAGCATTATTTCATATCCCGTATATTATATTTTGCGTTCCATCTCGCATGATACGGCATGCGTACAAGAATCAAATCGAATTTGCTATCCCGCCTGAAGCGGTGATTTTCTGTTCGGCATTTTTACTGAATTTGTGAGCTGTTACCTGAAGCTTTTTCGTCAGGTCTCCTTTGCCGAGAATCTTGACTTTGCTTTTATTGTTGTCAATCAATCCGGCGAGGGATAACTGCTCTACACCAATTGTGGCACCATCCTCAAATCTTTCAAGCTGGCATACGTTGACAATTTCGCAGCGTGTTGCGAATTTGTAATTACTAAAGCCGCGTTTAGGCAGTCGGCGAAATAAAGGCATCTGACCGCCCTCATAGAGCGTGACCGAAGTCGAACCGGCCCTGCTGCCGGCACCTTTATGGCCTCGGCCACAAGTCTTGCCATGACCGCTGCCAGAGCCCCTGCCAACACGGCGACGATGTGTATGCTTGCCTGCAATCGAAGTTATTTCATGATTCAACATTCAAACCAACCAACTTTCAATCGGTATTAATTAAACCTTTACTGCTACACCACGAAGAGATTCGACCATTTCTTTGCTGCGTAATCTCAGCAAGCCTTCAAGTGTAGCCTTGACAACATTTTTAGCAGAAGTGCTTCCGTAAACTTTTGTAAGGACATCCTGCACACCGGCATATTCGAGCACTGCTCGAGCGCTGGAGCCGGCTATAACTCCTGTACCGGGGCTGGCAGGAACCAACGCGATCTTCGTAGCTCTGTATTGCCCGTTGATTCGATGCGGAATCGTTCGGTCCACCAAAGCTATCTTGTGCAAAGATTTTTTGGCATCTTTTACAGCTTTCTCAACCGCTCTCGGGACCTCGTTAGCCTTGCCATAGCCGACTCCCACCGTGCCTGCACGGTCACCAACAACAACTAACGCTGCAAAGCTGAACCGCCGACCACCTTTGACCACTTTGGAACAGCGAAATATTTTTACAACCGTATCTTCCAGCGGCCTTTCTTCCTGTTCCGATAGTTTAAGAGGTTCTACTGCCAATTTATTCTCCAAGCTTTATCGTTTCTCTTTTATTAAAAGACCAGACCGGCTTTTTTTGCCGATTCGGCAAGAGCCTTAACCCTGCCGTGAAATTTATATCTATTTCTATCGAAGCAAACGCACTTAATGCCGACGCTGAGGGCCTGTTTTGCGATCGCTTCGCCTACGATTTCAGCGGCTTTTATATTACCGGTATTGGGTAACTGATCCCGCTGGATTTTTGTCTTTGTACTCGCCGAAGCAAGTGTCGCGCCCGCGGTATCGTCGATAATCTGGGTATAAATATGTCTGTTCGACCGAAACACCGATAACCGTGGCCTCTCCGGCGTTCCAAAGACTTTCTTCCTAACGTGATATTTACGCCTAAGCGCTGCTTTTTGTATTTTACCAGCTTTCAATTCTAATTTCCTATTTCTATTCTTACGCTGTTCCCGAAGCAAATGCCTTGCCGACCTTACGTCGCACGTGCTCGTCCGCATAACGGATGCCCTTGCCTTTATAGGGTTCGGGCGGTCTTATTTTTCGTATATCCGCTGCGAACTGTCCGAGAAGACACTTGTCTATTGACGAAAGCGTGAATCTTGCGGGGACTTCATTGCCCCTGGTTGCGCCGACATCGATTTTAACTTTGACACCTTTCGGTATTGTCCGCTCTACAGGATGGCAAAAACCAACCTGAAAAAGCAATTTTTGGCCCTGCTCTTTCAAATTATAACCGGTGCCGTATATTTCCATTTTCCTTTCGAAACCTTTACTGACACCGGTAATCATATTGGCAATCAAGGCGCGCATTGTGCCGTGCAACTGCCTGTTCATGTGTTCCTGGGGTTTTTCGTTTTCAACGAATATTTTACCCTCAGAATTCTCGATTCTTACTTTTATCCGCGGATGACAGTCCATCTGGAGCTGGCCGAGCGGGCCTGAGGTCTTGATACAAAGACCTTTTAGCTCGACGTTAACGCCACTGGGGATAACAATAGGTTTTTTTCCAATACGACTCATCAGTTAACCGTACATAGTATTTCGCCGCCGACTTTATTCTCGCGGCAGCTATTATCACTCATTACACCTTTACTTGTCGAAACGATCGCGATACCCAAACCGGCTAAAACTCTCGGTATTTTATCTACCGGTGAATATATTCTACGGCCGGGCTTACTTGCTCTTGTTATCTCGTTAATAATAGGACGACCTTCCTGGTCGTACTTTAACATAATCCTCAGCATTCCCTGGTTGCCATCATCGATTCGGTCAAAATCCTCGATATAACCTTCCATTTTTAAAACAGCGGCTATGCCTTCACAGATTTTTGACGCCTTAATGTTAACCTGTTCTTTGTTCACTCGCACAGCGTTGCGAATCCTCGTCAGCATATCGGCTATAGGATCACTTAAACTCATAGTTTCACATCTCTTATATCGTATGTCGTTTTTAGAATTACAGTTGACATGTCATATCGCGCAGTTTACCAACTGGCCTTTTTAACTCCCGGTATTTTTCCTTCGTTAGCCAATGTTCTAAAACAAATGCGGCAAATCTTAAACTTGCGATAAACGGCTCTGGACCTGCCGCAAAGCTGACAGCGTGTATATTGCCTCACACGAAATTTTTGTTTCTTTTCTGCCTTGTTTTCCAGTGCTTTAGTTGACATTCACAAGCTCCAATTTATCATCTTGTCCGGCGTCTTACGATTCGCGCCTTCTAAACGGCATACCAAAAAGCTCAAGCAGTTTTTTTGCTTCTTCGTTGGTTTGTGCCGTAGTTACAAAGGTTATATTCATACCCTGCTGAAACTCCATTTTTGCCACGTTGATTTCCGGAAAAACGCCCTGTTCGCTAAGTCCCATCGAGTAATTGCCTCTGCCGTCAAAACTGTTGTCGTTAAGGCCTCGAAAGTCTCTTACACGAGGTATCGCAAGACTAATGAGTCTATCCATAAATTCGTACATTCTCACGCCGCGAACAGTAACTTTTAAGCCGGTTTCCACACCTTCCCTGACCTTGAAGTTCGAAACGCTTTTCTTGGCTTTACAGACAAGAGGCATCTGGCCGGTAATCATTGTCAGGTCCTTTTTAGCTGATTCCAGAAATTTCTTGTCTTGAGTCGCCCTGCCTACACCCATTGAGATTACGACCTTTTCCATTCGCGGAACAGCCATAGAATTTTTGTAGCCAAACTCTTTGGTCAGTTCCTGAATTACCTTCGACTTATATAAATCTTTCAAACGTGCCATCTTTTTATCTTGCAACCGTATTAAATAAATAATTAATAGCTGCCAATCATCAGCTTATTTTGTCTTTCGAACAATACCAATTTCGGAACCGTCAGAGGCAAGGCGTTTTTTGCTGCCATCCTCTTCCACCTCAAAACGGACTCTGCCGCCTTTTGAGCTTTTCGGATTTACCGGTAAAACATTACTGATATGGATCGGTTGTTCAATATTGATCCGGCCACCCTGCGGATTCTTACGTGAAGGCCGAACGTGCTTTTTAGCTATATTGTGACCCTGAACAATGACACTGTTCTTTTCACGTATCACACGCAAAACCTTGCCGGTAGTACCTTTGTGGTCTCCAGTTATAATCTCTACCATATCACCTTTTTTTACATGTAAAGCCATAAAACGTATCTCTTATTTCTTATCTCGCCCGGCAATTCACGAGAGGCTTCGTACATTCAGACTACTTCGCTTGCCAGCGAGATAATTTTCATATAGTTTTTTTCGCGGAGCTCACGAGCAACCGCACCAAATATTCTGGTCCCTATCGGATTACCATCGCCGTCAATCATCACTGCGGCATTGCTATCGAACCTCACATAGCTGCCGTCAGAACGTTTAACCGGGCTCTTTGTGCGAATAATAACGCATTTATGCACCTTCTTGTCGTCCAACTGGCAGCTCGGCAGCGACTTCTTTATAGCGACACATACAATATCTCCCACACCGGCAACCGGTCTGGTTTTCTTGCCGCGAGCTCCACCTCTGCCAAGAACCTTTATGCACAATGCCGACTTGACACCAGAGTTGTCGGCTATATCCAACATTGTTTCCTGCTGAATCATCGTCTCGTATCTCTATTTATTTACGCATGGCCTGCTTTTTTTACAACCTTCACAAGACGCCAGCTCTTGGTTTTGCTGCGAGGCCTGCATTCAACAATTTCAATGACGTCACCAACGCCGCTCTGATTATGTTCATCATGAACGCCGATTTTTGTTCTGCGTTTTATATATTTACCATACTTTGGATGTTTGACCTTGTAATCAAGGGCGATTTTAACGCTTTTGTTGCCGCTTTTGCTCAACACCACGCCGGTCAAAGTCTTTAATTTCTGATCCTGCATTTTTTTTATTTTCCGGTCACCTACAGACAAACTATGACTTGTTTTGTCGCATTATTGTTTTAATCCTGGCAATATCGCGTTTCACATTCGTTACGGATTTAGAATTCTCGAGTTTTTCCGTTACCGCCTGTGAGCGCAAATCAAACAAATGCCGTTCGAACTCTTCTAATTTACCCTCAAGCTCATCCGGGCTCATCTCTCGGTAATATTGCGCTTTCATCTCAAGATTCCCTTTTATAACGAATGCCTACGCTTAACAAACCTGCACTTGATCGGCATTTTATGAGCAACTCTGACAAGCGCCTGCTTAGCGACATCCTCGCTTACTCCACCGATCTCAAAGCAAACCTGCCCGGGCCTTACTCTTGCGACCCAAAACTCAGGCTCACCCTTGCCTTTGCCCATTCGTGTTTCCAACGGCTTGGAACTTACCGGCTTATGTGGAAACACCCGGATATAGACTTTGCCTTCACGATGCAAAAAGTGAGTTGCTGCGACTCGGCCCGCTTCGATATTCCGTGCGGTTATCCAACTCGTTTCCAAAGCCTGCAAGCCGTATTCGCCAAACGCCACATAGTTGCACCTCGAGGCATTGCCTTTCATTCTGCCGCGCTGGCTCTTACGGTACTTAACTCTTTTCGGCATCATTGCCATTTTTTAGACCTTTGTAAAAACTATACTTCTAAAGAGCACTTTCTTTCGCGAAATTGCTCGTTCTTAACTTGCATTTGTATTATTTGATTCGCCTTTATCAGGCTCTGCCGGCGGTGCAGCCACTTTAGGTGCTTCGGAAACTTTGCTTTCCTGTTTTGGTGCACTTTTAGCACTGTCTCTGCCTCTCATTCCCGGGCCGACGCGTCTCGGCGGACGACGCTGACGGCGATATCTGCTTTGCACGATTTCTTCGCCGAACTTACCTTTATAAATCCAGGCTTTAACACCAATGGCTCCGTATGTCGTTCTTGCCGTCGCCACGGCGTAATCTACATTCGCATCCAGCGTATGCAGCGGTATACTGCCAAGCTTCTGCGTTTCCTTCCTGGCCATTTCCGATCCTGCCAGCCGGCCCGAGCAGATAATCTTAACTCCTTTAGCACCGGCGTTCATTGCCGACTCGCAATACTGCTTCATCGTGCGCCTGAACGAGGCCCGCTTACCTAATTGCTCAGCAATTGCTTCAGCCACCAAAGCAGCATTGAGGTCAGGCTCTTTTATCTCGATAACATTGACGTTTATCTGGCGACCGGTTAACTCCTCAAGCTCTTCCCGCAACTTATCGACTTCGCCACCCCTCGGGCCGATGACCACACCGGGCCGGGCACTGTGCAGTGTTACTTTTATTTCGTTACGCGTCCGAATGATTTCGGTCTTTGCTACCGCACCTTTGGGCATACGACGGTTAAATCTATCATCGACATACCGACGAATCTTCTGGTCCTCGACAAGAAATTCACCGTAATTGGCCTTGGGAGCAAACCACGTGCTCTGCCAACCAAGTGTTACTCCTGTTCTAAAACCTATTGGCGATACTTTTTGGCCCATAATTTCGTATCTCGTATTGAGTTTCTACTTTTTTAACTATTTTCCTAAACTTGTGTTACTGTAACCTGTATGTGACAGGCTTTCTTGCGAATGGGATGCGCCCTGCCCCTGTCTTTTGGAATCCATCCTTTTGTGCCTATGCGGACCCCTGCATCGTCAACACGAGCAGAACTCACATAAAGATTATCAACATCAGCCTGCTGCTCATCTGCATCTGCAACGGCACTCCTTAAAACCTTATCTATCATCGTCGCAGCGCGTTTGTTCGTGAACTTTAGAATATCCATAGCATCCTGAACTCTTCGGCCGACAATCATCTCCGTCACCAATCGAGCCTTTCTTGCCGACATCGGGGCATATCGATAAGAAGAACGCCAGTCGACTAAATCATTTACCTCAACGGATAAAGCAGTAGCCAAACGACGAATATCATCCGCTTTCGGTTCGGGTTTGAAAAGGCCCTTTTGCCAGTTCTTCACAGCCACTGTCGCTTCTTGCCTGCCGAAGCCCCCCCTGGCAAGATGGCCGGTTAACTCATCTACAGTTATCTGTCGTTCCCGGCAAAGCTCTTTTAATTTTTCAGCACTTAACATATTTCTCGTTACAACCTTATATCATTCTGAACGGAGCAGCAAAGTGAAGAATCGCTTCCGGATCGTCCAGATCCTTCGCCAATGCTCAGAATTACAAATATTGCCTTATTTCACTATTTTATCTTTTTGCTCGAATGACCTTTAAACATCCTTGTTGGAGAGAATTCACCCAACTTGTGTCCGACCATATCCTCGGTAATAAAAACCTTATGAAACATTTTGCCATTGTGGACCAGAAAAGTGAAACCGACAAACTCGGGAACTATCGTACATCTTCTTGCCCATGTTTTTATCGGTTCACGGGAGCCGGAATCTGTTTGCTTGTTGACTTTGATAAACAGCTTGTCATCAACGTATGGTCCTTTTTTTAGAGATCTTCCCATATCTTATATCTCGTATATGCTTCGCTCAAATATCGGCGAAATTACATAGATAATTGTTTCTGCCTCTTGCTCTTTCGTCTTCGAATAATTCTATTGTTACTCGTATTTCGTGGATTTCTTGTTTTTCCACCTTTTGCAAGCACGCCTGTAGGCGAACAGGGATGGCGTCCGCCGTTTGCTCTACCCTCACCGCCGCCCATAGGATGAGCAACGGGATTCATTGCTTTGCCCCTTACGTGAGGTCTTCGCCCCATATGGCGTTTTCGCCCTGCTTTACCGATTCGTACGTTCTGGTGATCGGGATTACTCACGCGACCGATTGTTGCCCGGCACTCCTTACGAATCATCCGCATTTCACCGCTTGGCAAAACGATAGTAATCCAATTACCTTCTTTCGCCACAATTCTTGCCGCGTTTCCGGCACCTCTGACAAGTTTTCCGCCCTGGCCGGCTCTCATTTCAATATTATGAATCTCAAGACCGGCTGGAATTGCCGAAAGCGGCATCGTATTGCCAATCTTGGGCTCACAGGACTCGCCGCTTTCTACGTGGTCGCCGACTTTGATACCTAACGGTGCTAATATATATCTTTTTTCGCCGTCTTTGTAATGCAGAAGGGATATAAAACAATTCCTGTTAGGGTCGTACTCAACCGTTGCCACTTTCGCAGGGACACCATCTTTATTGCGCTTGAAATCAATGATACGATAAATTTTTCTTGCGCCGCCGCCTCTGAACCGAGTTGTGGTAACACCATGATGGTTTCTTCCGCCGTTCTTTTTTATCCGCTTGCAAAGCGACTTCTCGGGCCGCGAGGTCGTCAGCTCGGCATAATCATTAACCGAACTGTTTCTTCGTCCGGCACTTGTTGGTTTATAAACTCGAATTCCCATAACTCGTATCTCGTTTTAGAACAAATCTATATGAAACTCAGGATCCAGAAACACAATGGCTTTTTTCCAGCTCGCCGTCATGCCATAATTTCTGCCCCGGCGACGATGCTTGCCTTTACGATTAGCCGTTCTTACCTTTTGTACTTTAACGTTGTAAATTCTCTCCACAGCGTTTTTTATCTGGGCCTTGTTAGCCCGTTTATTCACTTCAAAGCTGTAGGCGCCTTTAATATTGGCAAAGTGCATCCCCTGCTCTGTAATCAAAGGCTTAATTATTATATTATAATCATCCACACTAATTATCCGTATCTAATATTACAAGCTCGTGTTATTCTGAACGAAGCAAAGCAAATTTAAGAATCCATTCTGCTTCACTGCTATTCAGACTGAAAAACACATTACGTTTTTCTCCTGAGTTACTAATTTTCGCTTGTCTTTTCTGCCATCAAGACAGACATAAGAGCATCTTTGGTAAACAGCATTTTACGGTGACGGCATATCTCGGCCGCGTTTAATTCTTCTACAGGTGCAACCGCCACCTTTGGAATATTCTTAACAGATTTGTAAATATTAACGTCTTCGGAGCTAATAGTCACAAGACAACTGCGATCGATCTTCAAATTGTTCAGAATACTCACAAAATCTTTGGTTTTAGGCTTCTCGAAACTTAGCCCATCAACCACAACAACGTTGTTACTCAAAAGCTTCGCCAATATTGCCGAATCCCTGGCCAGCCTTCTTTGTTTCTTAGGCATACGTTTACGAAAATCTCTAAGGCTCTTGGCAAAAGCAACACCGCCGCCGACACGTTTGCCCGTCCTAATGTTGCCAACGCGTGCATTTCCCGTGCCTTTTTGCCTAAACAGCTTTTTGCTTGAACCGGCGACCATACTTCTGCTTTTAGTTGCGGCTGTTCCCACACGCTTGTTGGCGTGACTCATAACAATAGCCTGCTTAAGCAAAGCATATCTGACCGATCCGCCCAAAGTTGCCTCATCGACCTTCAAGCTATCAACCTCTTGCCCATTTTTGTTATAAACAGCCAAATCAATCATTTTATTGTATCTCGTAACCGGCTAAGCCTAATCACACGTTATTCTACTTTTGAGCACTACGGATAATGCAGTAGCCGCCGGCCGGGCCGGGTACGGAACCTTTCACGATTAATAAATTTTTCTCTTCGTCTATTGCTACCAGGTCATGGTTTTTTGTTGTAACCCGGCAGTTGCCCATATGACCGGCCATTTTCTTGCCTCTTTTAGGACCGGCGCCGTGGCCGGCATTGCTGGCGAAACTCGATATTGAACCAGGTGCTCTATGTTTCCGTTCCGTGCCGTGCGAGGCGGGGAAACCACCGAAACCATGCCGCTTCATAACGCCCGCGAAACCTTTGCCTTTACTGGTACCCACAACGTCGACAGATTTATCTTCCGAAAAAACAGCAACTGTGACAGAATCTCCAGCATTGTATTCTTGTTCGACATCGTCCGGGAGCCGCATCTCTTTGACGAATTTCTTTGGCTCGGCATTGGCTTTCTCGGCGTGTCCGATTTGCGGCTTTTTCCTGCGCGAAGCTTTTACATCATCGAAACCGAGTTGAATGGCTTTGTAGCCGTCTGTCTCGGCATTCTTTACCTGCATAACAACACAGGGACCAGCCTGTATGACCGAAACCGGCACTAATTTACCCAGCTCGTTATATACTTGGGTCATCCCAACTTTTTTTCCTAATAGAATCGCCATAATTTACATCTCGTGATTCGATTCGCACTTCGCGAATTAGGCTTTAATCCTTACAAAAACTCCCGCCGGCACTACTAGACGGTTAAGAACCTCGACTGTTCGCGCGTTGGCTTCGTGAATATCAATCAGGCGTTTATGAGTCCTCAACTCAAACTGCTCTCGCGATTTTTTATCAATGTGAGGACTTCTTAGAACAGTATATCTTTCAATGCGCGTCGGCAATGGTACCGGACCACTGACACGGGCATTGGTCTTTCGGGCGTGCTCTACTATTTCCTTGGCAGATGCATCAAGAGCCCTGTGGTCGTAAGATTCCATCTTAATTCGTATTCTTTCAGTTTCAGTAGCCATAACTTAATCCTCTCGGCTGCCCGTAGCTTGCTCGACGCTCCCGGCTTTCTAAGATACTGCTTTACACCCATACAAGCGTCTGTGGGGCTATATCTACCCCATATAAAGCAGTAACTTTACCTCAAGTCCACCTCCTTAGAAACTTGCCCCTTTCGTATCATATTGCTCTTCGTCATAAAATTTCTAATAAGGTTAAACCTTTCAAGTCTATAAGGCTTTGAAGTATATCGATTTATACGACAAAAACAAGGTAAAAAACTTTTTTAGTCTATAGTTCTCCTATTGTCTGCTAAACTTTCCTTTTTGATTCTGGCAGGAGAGGTCTTAAATGAATATTGATGGCTTATTACTGCTTCGTGCTTCCGCTTTCAACTAAGTATTTCAAGATACCAGTAATAAATTATCAAATTCGCCTTCCTTAAGAGTCTGGATTCAGATTACTTTACAACTCACCTCAATCCACTTTACGGGTTTAATACCGCCCTAACAAAGTTAATAAACCATCCCTGACTACTATATTATAGACATGCCACAGCCCAACTAAGGTTACGCAAAGCCGTCCTTGGCGATGCTCGCTACGGCTGAAAACCAGAGAATCTATCACATAAATTATCCAGTGTCAATAAAAAGTAGGAAAAATTTTAATTTAAATTGAAAAAACATTAAATATCTTAAAAAACAATTTGCTTCGCAATCTGCTCCGGGACTTTCTCATAGTTCAACGGCTCCATAGTAAAGGTTCCCCTACCGGCTGTTAAACTTCTAATTTCACTGGAATAGCCAAACAATTCTACGAGGGGTGCTTTAGCATCGATAACCTGCATATTTCCGTGTATCCAACAATCCTTAATCAAGCCTCTTTTTGCAAGCAAATTCCCCTGGACGGCCCCAAAACTGGCTTGTGGGACCACTACTTGAAGCCGCATTACCGGCTCAAGCAGAATCGGTGTTGCCTGTTTGACCGCCTTTTCAACTGCGATAGCCGCGGCCTGTTCAAAAGCCAAACCCGATGAATCAACAGAATGAAATGAGCCATCAATTAATGTAACTTTAATCCCAACCATAGGATAACCTGCCAGCACACCGCTGCCCAAACCATCTTCACTGCCCCTTTTCGCATCAGGGATATACTCTCTCGGTACCTTATCAGCAGCAACTGCGCTCTGGAACTCAATATCCCGGCTCCAATGGCCATCCTCAGTCAATAACGGCTCAACCTGTAAAACAACGTGGCCGTATTGGCCATGACCTCCCGTCTGACGTATGAATTTACCCTCTGACTGTGCCGATTTTGTGATAGTTTCCCTATAGGCAACGCGCGGTTTGCCCACTCTGATATTTACTCCTCTGTCTCTTATCAGCTTGTGCTGCAGTACTTCCAGGTGCAGCTCGCCCATTCCACTGATAATTGTCTGGCCTGTTTCCTCATCCGTTTTACATTCAAAAGTCGGGTCCTCACGCTTCAGGGAGGCCAGAGCATCCGCTAATTTGGCCTTTTCCGCCGCAGTTCTGGGCTCTATCGACATATTCATAACCGTCTGTGGAAATGAAATGCTCGGCAGACAAACGGGTTTTTTGGGATCACAAATCGTATCGCCTGTCAGTGATTGTTTTAATCCTACAACTGCAACGATGTCGCCCGCGCCGGCCGAGTCCAATATTTTTCGCTCGTTGGCGTGCATTTCAAATATTCTGGTAATATTCTCACGCTTATTGCGATTTGCATTTAAGACTCTGGTGCCGGACTTCAACCTGCCTTGATAGATCCTGAGAAAGCTCAAATCGCCATGCATGTCGCTGGTGATCTTAAATGTAAGTGCCACCAGGCTACCGTTATAGTCGCATTTGATGGATATTTTTTTGCTCGTATCTTTGGGTTTATGCCCTGTAAGGACTTGCTTTTCCAATGGAGAAGGCAGAAACGCCACGACTCCATCAAGCAGCCTTTGAACACCGACATATTTTAAGGCAGAGCCAACAAAAACAGGATGAAGCTTGTTCCTCAAGGTCCCTTTTCTAATTGCTCTGGTAATCGTTTCAATATCACTTGGCTTATCGTGGACAAAGTTATCCATCAATTCGCTGTCATGCTCGGCCGCGAGCTCAATCATTCGGTTTCTTTGCTGCTGGGCAGTTTGTTTCAATTCAGCGGGAATTTCGGTTTCCGTAAATGTCGCGCCCATTTTTTCGGTCTGATAAAAAACCGCCTGCATCTTTATAAGGTCTATAATCCCGGCAAAGGAATCCTCGGCACCGATGGGGATCTGCAATAGAATCGGATTGGCAAGGAGCTTATCGCGAATACTATCAACGGTCATTTCAAAATCGGCGCCAATTTTATCCATCTTATTGACAAAACAAAGACAAGGCAGATTATATTGTTGCCCCTGTCTCCAGACAGTCTCGCTCTGTGCCTGCACACCCTCGCTACCGTCAAACACCGCTACTGCGCCATCAAGAACCCGTAACGACCTTTCGACCTCGGCGGTAAAATCAATATGTCCCGGCGTATCGATAAGGTTAATCTCAAAGCCTTTCCAGGGACATTTTGTCGCCGCCGATGTAATCGTGATCCCCCTTTTTTGTTCCTCCTCCATAAAATCCATAACTGCGGTGCCGTTGTGTACCTCCCCCATTTTGTACGTTTTACCCGCATAGTAAAGTATACGCTCGGTTACCGTTGTTTTGCCGGCGTCGATATGAGCCATGATTCCGATATTGCGTAGTTTTTTCAGAGTGCTCGACATTATTCTTTTCTCATGTCTTATTGATGGGCAATCCCACCAGTTGCTTTGTCAGGCTTAAGAGACTTGCCCAACTCGGCAATATACACGCTGCAATACTATAAGAAAACTGCCACGGCCATTTTCATAAACGCACCGTGGCAGTTACAAGCAAAAGTTCTTACCAGGCAAAGTGGGCAAACGCCTTATTCGCCTCAGCCATTCTGTGGATGTTTCCCCGCGTGGTCATCGCACCACCGGTTTCATTATAGGCATCTAACAATTCGGAAGCTAAACGCTGGCTCATCGGTTTACCCTTCTTAGACCTGGCCGAGGCCAAAATCCACCTGAAGGCGAGTGATTGCTGGCGCTTTGAATTCACCTGCATCGGCACTTGATAACTGGCTCCCCCAACACGTTTGCTGCGAACCTCAATAAGCGGTTTAACGTTATTGATTGCCTTTTCGAACACCTCAAGAGCTTCGGCGTCCTTAACCTTCTCGCTTATAATATCCATGGCATCATAAAAGACCATCTGTGCAGTGCTTTTTTTGCCGTCCCACATCAGACAGTTGATAAATTTCGAAACCAATTTGCTGCTAAACTTCGGATCCGGCTTTAATTGTTGACTTGAAGCGGTAAACTTTTTAGACATTATTTTCCTCTGTTTGGCTATGTGTAACCGACTATGATTAAATAATTTAACCGGTTAGCCCATGACCAATTTATTTTGCTTTCTTTGCTCCGTATTTACTTCTGCCCTGCTTACGATCGGCCACACCGGCACAGTCGAGGACACCCCGGACAATATGGTACCGGACACCCGGCAGGTCTCTGACCCTGCCTCCGCGAATGATCACGGTGCTGTGCTCCTGAAGGTTGTGATCAATACCCGGGATGTAAGCTGTAACCTCCTTGCCATTTGTCAGCCTCACACGGGCGATTTTTCGTAAGGCCGAATTCGGCTTCTTAGGCGTCTGAGTCCTTACGATCAGACACACTCCCCGCTTTTGCGGCGAACCGCTGATATCAGATACTCGCTTATGGCCCTTCGATTTCGCCCGAGGCCGTCTAACTAACTGATTTATTGTTGGCATAACTTTCTTATTTCCTGATTTTTAATTATAAAGTATTCTCTTTGGTCACCGACAAAACAGCCCATTATTGTAATATATGCTGCGCAAAATCCAAGAGATTTTATGCTTCTAATACAATATTTTTGCTGATAATCCAATAAATAAGCTTTTTGTACCTCAGAATCAAAAATTTCACAAAGCAAACACCTGTCAATTGAAGATTTTAAAACCGCCAACAAATAATTCCAACACAGAGTCAACGAGCGCAAGCAAGCTTCAGGATGCTTAGAGAAAATACCGAGCAAACAACAGGATCAAACGGGCTAAAGGAACAACCGTTGGATGCTCACAAACTTAAAGCTGCCGATCGATTTTGAATCAATTGATTCCCAGGGCTTCCCTGACTGCAGCATCTGCCTTTGCCTCAGCCTCTTTGGCTTCCTTGATTTCCTCAGCATCTTCAAATTCCTTCGGCAGCGGAGCTTCCACAAGGTGCTTGACCTTAATGTCCAAATGCGGTTTGAAAGCCGTTCCGGCAGGTATCAGGTGACCGAGTATTACGTTTTCCTTCAGGCCGTGAAGCTCATCTATTTTGCCCGCTAAAGATGCCTCAGTCAGGACTTTTGTCGTCTCCTGGAAGCTGGCTGCTGCGATGAAGCTCTCCGACCACAGCGAAGCCTTCGTGATTCCCAAAAGCAATGTATTGGCGGTAGCGGGTTTCGCTTTTTGGCCTATAGCTCCTTCGCCGCCAATATTCTCGGCCTTTTCGTTAATACTGGTTAATTCTTTCTTTTCTATAATCTGACCTACCTGTAAATCGGTCGCATCTCCAACGTCGGTAACTTTGAGGCTATGTGTCAATATTTCATTCTCTTTTCTGAATACGAATTTATCAACAACCTCGCCCGGTAAAAATGAGCTGTCACCAACAGATTCGATTTCAACTTTTCTCATCATCTGAGAACATATTATTTCAATGTGTTTGTCGTTGATATTGACGTTCTGCGACCGGTAAACATTCTGAATTTCTGTCGTCAGATATCTTTGCAACGCCTCCTCTCCTTTAATTCTCAGGATGTCGTGAGGTACGAGCGGGCCATCTGTAAGGGCATCACCGGCTTCTGCCAAATCTCCCGTATGGACGTTCAGATGCCGATCCCGCGGTACGTGGTGCTCTTTTTCCATGCCGGATTCACTTCTGATTGTAATGGTCATTTTGCCCTTGCGTTTATCGCTTCGCAGCTCGACCCGCCCGCTGATCTCAGCCATTGCGGCAGGATCTTTCGGTTTGCGTGCTTCAAACACTTCGGTCACTCTGGGCAAGCCCCCTGTGATATCCTGCGTTCCTCCGGTAGCTCTGGGCTGGTGAGCGAGCAACTGGCCGGCCTGGACCTGCTGGCCCTCAACAACCTCAATTCTGGCTCCCGCAGGCAAATAGTGAACATCGAGTATTTTACCATCGGGATCTTCGATGATAATTTGCGGGTGCTTATCGCCTTTATGCTCGATGACAACCGGTTTGCCTGCCTGCCCTTTTCGCTCTTCTTCAATGCCAATGGTCTCGCCTACGATGACATCAACGAATCGTATAAGGCCGGCCACTTCCGCCAAAATCGGCGTACGGTGCGGGTCCCATTTGAACAAAGAGGTCCCGACCTTGACTTTCCGGCCGTCATTAACCAGAACAGTAGCACCATAGGGCACTTTGAATCTGTCAAGCTCTCGGTCTTTCGCATCAATAATAGCTATTTCACCATTGCGCTTAAGCGCCACTGTTATTATTTTGCCCTCTTCCAGCCCTATTTCAACCGCATTTATGTCGCGATACTGAATCTTTCCAGAGTGTGTAGCTTTTTGTTCCCTTTCAAGAATAGCTCTTTCAGCAACTCCTCCGGTATGGAATGTCCTTAATGTCAATTGTGTTCCCGGTTCGCCAATGGATTGTGCCGCGATAATACCCACAGACGCGCCATCTTCGACTAATCGTCCGGTACTCATATCCCAACCGTAACACTTAGCACAGACTCCAAAAGGACTGTCACAGGTCAGTGAGCTTCTGACTCTAATGGCATCAAGACCTAAAGCCTCGATCTTTGCTGCCGCTTCCGGGGTTATTACCTCATTTTCATGCACAATCATTTCATCTGTTATCGGATTGCGAATATTGTCTCTGGCTGTTCTGCCGATAATAAGTTGAGAAAGAGGTATATCAATCTGTTCCCCTTTACTGATTGTACCTTTGGTAATTCCCTGCAAGGTCTGACAGTCACGTTCAATAACGATTAAGTTCTGTGCTACATCGATAAGTTTACGTGTAAGATAGCCGGAATTAGCTGTCTTTAAGGCAGTATCAGCCAATCCTTTACGAGCTCCGTGCGTCGAGCTGAAGTACTCAAGCACACTTAAACCCTCGCGGAAGTTCGATTTAATGGGTGTCTCAATAATCTCTCCGCTGGGCTTGGCCATTAGCGCTCTCATTCCGGCAAGCTGCTGAATCTGGTCAACACTTCCTCTTGCTCCGGAATCACTCATAAGGTATATCGGGTTTAAGTACGGTGTTCCATCCGCCATAACAGATTCTTTAAAGCCCTGCATCATCTCGTTGGTCACCTCAACTCGGGCATTCGTCCAAGCGTCAATGACCTGATTATATCTTTCGCCCTCCGTCAAAACACCTTCGTTGTAATTCTTGCGTATTTTGCTGACCCTCTCCTCGGTCTCACCGATAATCTCGGCCTTTCTTGGAGGAATCTTCAGATCCGTAATTCCAAAACTCAAGCCTGCAAGCGTGGCATACTTGAAGCCTAAACTCTTGATTCTATCAAGCAGGTCTATCGTTTCGGCTGAGCCTGTGAATTCGAAACAGTTACTGATTACCCGGCTGAGCATTTTCTGAGACATTGTCACATTGTAAAATGGCATTCGATCAGGAAGCATATCGTTGAATATGCACCGGCCAACTGTCGTTTCAACAATGTTTGTAGTTTGAACTTTACCTGAATCGTTAATAATCCTAACATTACCAAGCCGAACTTTAATCTTTGTGTGCAAATCGATTTTGCCCGTCTCAAGGGCCATTATTGCTTCAAAAACATCTCGGAACACTTTCGGTTTTTCAACCTCACGGGTATCACGAGTTTCCAAATAGGTTAAATAGTAATTGCCCATTACCATATCTTGAGACGGTCCGACCATCGGCGAGCCGTTGGCCGGCGAGAAAATATTTGCGGTTGTCATCATTAAGATATAAGTTTCCGCCTGCGCCTCGACACTTAACGGCAAATGCACTGCCATCTGGTCGCCGTCAAAGTCGGCATTGAAACCTCTACAAGCTAACGGGTGAAGCATAATAGCATTGCCTTCAACCAGCACGGGTTCAAAGGCCTGGACACCCATTCGATGGAGGGTGGGGGCACGGTTGAGCAAGACAGGGTGCTGATGGATTACTTCTTCCAGAATGTCCCAGACCTGCTCATCACGTCGTTCAATCATTCTCTTGGCACTTTTAATCGTATCGGCCAATCCGTGTTGCTTCAGTTTGCGAATAATGAACGGCTGATACAACTCCAGAGCTATTTTTTTCGGAAGACCGCATTGATAGAGCTTCAGATCAGGGCCCACTACAATTACCGACCGGGCAGAGTAATCTACGCGCTTGCCAAGCAGGTTCTCTCGAAATCGGCCCTGCTTGCCCTTAATCATATCCGTCAACGACTTAAGTGGCCGGTTATTGCTTCCCAGAACAGACCTGCGGCAGCGACCGTTGTCCATCAGTGAATCCACCGCCTGTTGAAGCATTCGTTTCTCATTGCGTATAATTACTTCGGGGGCATTGAGGTCCATGAGTTTCTTTAAGCGGTTGTTTCGATTGATAATTCTCCGGTAGAGATCATTCAGATCACTGGTAGCAAAATTGTCCCTTTCAAGCAAAACCAGAGGTCTTAGATCCGGTGGAATAACAGGTATGACCTCCATTACCATCCACTGAGCTTTATTGCTGCTGTTTTTGACTTGGTTAATAATCTTGAGCCGTTTTGTCAGATCTTTAATCTTCTGCTTGCTGTTTGTCTTTATAATCGCCTGCATAAGTTGGTGACTGACATTCTCGAGGTCGAGGTTTTCAAGCAGTGCCCTGATGGCTTCGGCTCCCATCGCCGCCTTAAATGCCTTTCCATATTTGTTCGTAGCATCCTTGAAATCTTCTTCGGTGAATAGCTGCCCTGTTTTCAACGGCGTTTGTCCGGGATCAATAACGACATATTCCTGAAAATATATAATTTTTTCGAGGTCGGCGCTTTTCATAGCCAAAAGATTACCCAGCCGATTAGGTATGGCTTTGAAAAACCATATGTGCACAACCGGTGCGGCGAGATTAATATGCCCCATTCGCTTTCTTCGTACCCGACTATGAGTAACTTTAACACCACATCGGTCGCATATTATCCCTTTGAACTTTGTTCCTTTGTATTTTCCGCACGCGCATTCCCAGTCTCGTTCGGGTCCGAATATTCGCTCACAGAACAGGCCGTCTTTTTCCGGCCGATAAGTTCGGTAATTAATAGTCTCAGGCTTTCGCACTTCGCCGAAAGACCAGCTACGAATATCATTAGGACCAGCCAACGAGATCTTGACTGAACCGTAATCATTAATGCGATCGTAAATACTTCCTAACATTTAAGGCCCCTTACAATCGATATGTGGTAATACCGTAATCAAGGATCATTTTACAGAGCGGCGCTTCCAAGCCGTTTCTTCTCAAGCTGAATGTTTAATCCCAATCCTCTTAACTCATTGCAAAGTACGTCGAAGGATAAGGGTGTACCAGCTTCAAGAGTGTTTTGTCCTTTGACCATTGATTCATAAATTTTCGTTCGTCCCTCTACATCATCACTTTTTACTGTGAGCATCTCCTGCAGTGTATAAGCAGCCCCGTACCCTTCAAGTGCCCATACTTCCATTTCCCCGAATCTTTGCCCGCCGGTTCTGGCCTTACCGCCTAACGGCTGCTGCGTAATCAGGCTATACGGCCCGGTTGCTCGTGCGTGAATCTTGTCATCGACAAGGTGATGCAGCTTCATCATATAGATGTATCCGATGGTTGCGCTTTGATCGAACGGCTCGCCTGTCCTGCCATCATACAGTTGAATCTTCAGGGAGTTCGGGATATTCACAAATAACTCGCCTGGCGGCGGCACCTGTTTTTCGTTTTCGAGGTCGATCTTACGTTTGCTCATAAGCTCGTTCGCTTCGGACGTTAAATTTTGGATGTCCTCTTCATCAGCACCATCGAAGACCGGCGTAATAGCATTAAAGCCCAACACCTTCGCCACCCAGCCGAGATGCGTTTCAAGAATCTGGCCAACATTCATTCGGCTCGGGACACCAAGAGGATTCAATAGTATTTCAAGAGGTGTGCCGTCTTCGAGAAACGGCATATCCTCCTCAGGCATAATCTTGGCGATAACGCCTTTGTTGCCGTGGCGTCCGGCCATTTTGTCGCCGATCGACAATGATCTTTTGATAGCGACGTAGATTTTTACCATTTGCAAAACTCCGCTTGGCAACTCATCGCCGTGCTTGAGAGTTTCAATCCTGTGGGCCTTCTCTTCCTGAAGTTCGGAAATCTTGGCCCAGTATCTATCCACGATTTTTTGCACATTGTCCCGGAGTGAGGCAGGCTTGACCCACTTGATATTAAAGTTTTCTACCTGTTCATAAATAACCTCGTCATCAGTGCTGGCGCCGACTTTCTGTCGTGTGGATGGATCGACGATATTGACTTCGAACCTCTTGTGGACGGCTTCGATCATTTGCCTGAATATCGCACATTCTTTGGCCTTCATTTGCTTTTCAAATTCTTTTATCTGGACTGCCAGTGCTTTCTTCTGTTCTTCCGTCCCGGCGCCCCGCCTGTTGAATCGCTCCGTTTTTATTACTACTCCTTCATATCCGGTGGGCAGTTCGAGCGAGTCATTTTTGACATCTTCGCCGGCTCTACCGAATATGGCGTGCAGCAGTTTTTCCTCAGGCGTCAGCTCCGTTTTGCTCTTCGGAACCACCTTGCCTACCAGAATATCGCCGGAAGAGACCCTTGTTCCTTCACAAACCACTCCGTGTTCATCAAGATTCCGCAGTGCTTTTTCACTGACATTGGGAATATCGCAGGTAAATTCTTCCTTGCCGAGGCGTGTCTCCCTGACTTCGGCTGTAAATTCGTCGATATGGATGCTCGTAAAGCTGTCGTCCTTGCAGAGCTTTTCACTGACGATAATCGCGTCCTCAAAGTTAAAGCCGTCAAAAGATACAAATCCCACAAGAACATTTTTACCGAGTGCCAGTACGCCATCGGAGGTGCCCCCGCCGTCCGCTATGATCTGGCCGGTCTTAACCTTCTCATTAAGCTGGATTATCGGCTGCTGATTAAGACACGTTCTTTCATTCAAACCAACATATTTGGCGAGATTGTATTCATCCGTATGGTTAATGATTATATGGGTTGCGTCGACAGCGGTAACAGCGCCGCTGCTTTTGGCACGGACGACCATGCTCGAGTTCTGGCCAACAACTGATTCCATACCCGTGCCAACCAAAGGAGGTTCGGTCCTTAGCAGCGGAACCGCCTGTCGCTGCATGTTCGAACCCATTAAGGCCCTGTTTGCATCATCGTGCTCCAGAAACGGGATAAGTGAAGCTGAAATACCAACAATTTGTTTGGGTGAAATATCGACGTAGTCGACTTCGTCACTGGAGGCATTGGCTAATTCACCGCTTTTTCTTGCAAGGACGAAGCCTTTGGCGATCTTGTTGGTCCGGCGGTCGACAGCGCTCGGTGGTGCAAATACTGCTTTCATTTCCTCATCAGCACGCAGGTACTCCACTTCATCGGTGACCTTGCCGTTTTTGACTTTGCTATAAGGTGTAAGAAGAAATCCATATTCGTCCATCGTGGCGAATATTGCCAGCGAGGCAATCAAGCCGATATTCGTACCTTCCGGGGTTTCAATCGGGCAGATTCTGCCGTAATGGCTGATATGAACGTCACGAACTTCAAAGCCGGCTCGCCTTCTGTTCAGGCCGCCCGGCCCAAGAGCAGATAGACGCCTCTCGTGAGTCAACTGGCTCAAGGCATTGGTTTGATCAACAACCTGGCTCAACTCGCCACGACCGAAGAAATAGTTGATACTGCTCGATACGCTCTTGGAATTCACCAAATCCGCGATACGCAGGGTCTGTTCAGCATCCCTTTTCATACTCATCCGTTCCTGGACGGTCCTGCGCAGCTTAAGCAATCCTTTTCTTATTTCATCGGCGGCGAGCTCATCGATAGTACGCAGCCTTCTGTTACCCAGATGGTCGATATCATCAACATGGCCTTCATTGTTGCGCAGGCCCGTTATGTACTTCATCGTGTTGAGGAAGTCTTCGGGCCGAAGTGTCATCTCGTTTTCGTTGATGTTCTGGTTGAACTTTCGATTTATCCTGAATCTGCCAACTTTGCCAAGACGATAGCGGTTCGAATCAAAAAATTTCTCCGCAAAAAATGTCTTTGCCTTCTCTTTATTGGGCGGATTGCCAGGCCTCAATCTCATATAAAACTTCAACAGTGATTGTTCATGACTTTGGCAATCATCTTCGGCAAGGGTGTTTAAGATGAGAGTATCTCGAGCATCCTCGATAACTTCTACAGTAACTGTTGACTTCGATTTTTTGGCCTTCGTCTGCTTCTTGGCACCTTTCGCTTTGGGCGTTGCAAACGCGGCTTGTATTAAAGAGACTTTATCGCTGATTTGCGCGCCGGCTTTGACAATGATTTCACCGGATTCCTTGTCCACGATCGGTTCGACGGTCCACATTGTCGGCAGCAGTTTGCTAATCGGCACCGATTTTGTCGGATAAAATAAGCGCAGGATTTGTTCCGTAGTACTATAGGCAGGATCCATTGCCCGCAGGAAAATGGTTGCCGGTATCTTGCTGGACTGGTCGATCCTGACAACCAAAGTGTCTTTGTTTGAAACACCTATCTCTATCCAACTGCCTCTTTCCGGTATGACTCTACCGCCGTGCAGCACCCTGTCGCCTTCTTTGCTCTCGATAAGAAAATCAACGCCCGGACTTCGGTGCAACTGGCTTACTATGACGCGCACCGCCCCATTGACGACAAACTCCCCGCCGCCTATCATGACCGGCATTTCACCGAGGTACATTGCCTGCTCTGCTAAATCTTCGCCCTCTTTGGACCGCAGTCTGCACCAGATTTTCAGCGGGTAGCCGTAGGTCAACCGTAACTGTCGGCACTGAATAGGCGTATAATGCGGCTTTTCCAGTTCGTAGTAGAGGTATTCCAAGAGCATCTTCTTGTCATAGCTTTCGATAGGAAACGTCTCCTGGAAAAGAACTTCGAGTCCGATGCACTTTCTTTTCGTCGGTGCTACGTCTTTTTGCAAAAAGCGCTCGTAACTGTTTCTCTGTATCGCCACTAAGTCCGAAATCTCAACGGCATCGCGTATTTTGCCAAAATTACGAGTAACCTGGCCTGCAATAATCTTACGCATTACTAATCTCCAGCATTAAATGCCTCTACTGCCCCGAAGGAGTAACCCTATCCGGCTTTCCCATTTTTCAGCATCCCACAAGGACAGATGCATCGCTCTGCTCCTACTTACGCTAATTCGACTACTGCTCCCACTGCTTCGAGCTTCTCTCGGGCGGCTTCGGCATCTTCCTTACTCAGACCCTCTTTGACCGGCTTGGGAACGTTATCTACCAGGGTTTTTGCTTCCTTCAATCCCAATCCCGTCAAAGCCCTTACTTCCTTGATAACCTGAATCTTCTTATCGCCGAATTCTTTGAGGATTACGTCAAAACTGGTTTTCTCCTCTTTTTCCTCGGCCTGGCCCTGCGCAGCAGGTCCCGCCATCATAACGGCGGCGCCGGCAGCCGGCTCGATACCATATTCTTCCTTGAGATAGTCACCCAACTCTTTGGCCTGCATCAATGTCAAACCGACTATTTTATCGCCCAGCTTCTTAATGTCGCTGTTCCATTTTTTTGTCGGCTCATCTTTTTGCACTTTCTTTGCCTCCTTGGGCTCTTTTTCCTCCTTTGTTTCCTTGGCTGCTTTTGTATCTTTCGCTTCTTTGGCTTCTGTATTTTCCTTCGCTTGCTCTTCTGCCATTTCTATGAACTCCTATATCTCTAATGCCCGGTGGTAGCCGAAACTACGCCGTTCCGTTTAACCCCCTTCTAAATAAAAACAGGGACAGCCACACAGGCAGTTTCGTATTTCGTCTTAAGCCGCTTGTTTCTCGCTTGATTCTGCGATCTTCTCTATGCAACCTGCAATTACTCCCGCAGGTGCACCAATAATTGCAACCAATCTGCACGCAACTGACTGTGACAAGTTAACAACCTCGCCCAGCAATTCCGCTCGCGTTGGCATCTCTGAAAGTCCCTCTGCCGCCTTGGCATCTAAAGTCGAACCGTCGAGAAAGGCCCCCTTAACCTGTATCGTCGGAACCCTTTTGACCCATCCGACCATCTCTTTCGCAACGTCAACGATACTGTCACCGCCATAGACAATAGCACAGGGACCACTAAAAAGCGCCTCCGCCTGCTCCATCTGCTGATTGCGCAGCGCTCTTTTGAACATAGAGTTCTGAACCACTGATAATCCAATGCCTTTTTCTTTGAGCTCACCGCGCATTAAATTATTGTCAACTCCCCCGACGCCTTTAGTGCTGACAATCAAAAAATCCTTGATGTTTTCATCGACAATTTTCTTTTCCAACTCTGACAGCAGTAAATCTTTTACGTATTTGCTCATTTTTCGTATCCCGCATTTTGTGCAGTGTTATCTATAATCCAATAATCAGTAGTTAACTGTTATACCGGGGCTCATTGTCGCAGATATACACATTTTTTTGATGTATGTACCTTTTGCCGCGGCCGGCTTAATCTTCTTTATATGTGAGACAAACGCCTCGAAATTTTCTTCCAGTTTTTGAGTTTCGAAGCTTTGTTTTCCAATTACCACATGTACATTACCCCCGGGATCATTTCTAAACTCGACCTTGCCCGCAGCAAATTCGGCTACCGCGGTTACAACTTCCATTGTTACAGTGCCGTTTTTGGGCGAAGGCATCTTTCCCTGTGGTCCGAGCACACGGCCGAGTTTGCCCACTTTGCCCATGACCTTTGGCGAGGCGATAGCTACGTCGAAGTCTAACCAGCCATCCGAGACTTTTTTAATAAGCTCATCGCAACCAGCTTCAATAGCACCGGCGTTTCGGGCCGCCTCGACATCCGTATCTTCACAGAATGCGATGACCTTTTTCTGCTTACCTATCCCGTTGGGCAAGGATATCGAGCCCCGAATCAACTGGTCGGCCTGCTTCGGATCGATGCCTAATTGCACCACGCATTCTATGCTCTGGTCAAATTTCGCAGACTTAAATGATTTAACTTTTTCGACAGCCTCGCTTAAGCCAAGAGCCTCTTTGCTTAGTTGCTGTGATTCTTTTTTATATCTTTTGCTTCTAACTCGCATAGCTCATATCTCGTATAATGTACAAGTTCCGTACTAATCAATTATCTCCACGCCCATACTTTGGGCAGTACCTCTGATAATCTTTTCTGCCTGTTCTATATCGTATGCGTTCAAATCCTTGAACTTTGTCTCTGCAATTTTGTGCAGTTGCTCGGCACTGATTTTTCCGACCTTTTCTTTGTTCGGGACGCCGCTGCCCTTTGCGATTTCAGCCGCCTGTTTCAGCAATACGGCAGCCGGAGGGCTTTTGACTTCAAAAGCAAAACTTTTGTCCGCAAAAACAGTTATTACAACCGGGACGAGGGTTCCGTTCAGGTTTTTCGTTCGCTCGTTGAACTGCGAAACAAACTGACCTATATTTACGCCGTGTTGACCCAACGCAGGGCCTACCGGGGGAGCCGGCGTCGCCTGCCCGCCTTTGGCCTGCAATTTGATTTTTACTAATACTTCTTTCGCCATAATCTGGTGTCTCTTGCTCTATTTTCCGGGGACTGGGTTGTGAATTACGCTTTTTCTATCTGCCAATACTCTATGTCAAGCGGCGTGCTTCGACCGAAAATCGAAACAATTACCTTAACAATCCCTCGCTCGGGATCAATCGAATCGACAACGCCTTCAAAGTTTTCAAACGCCCCTTCTCTAATTTTAATCATATCACCCTTCTTAAACTCGACTCTGATGCTTGGTGCCGCCTCGGGCTTTTCGGCCTCATCAAGCATCTTTGCCACCTCCGTATCTCGCATCGCGGTTGGAAATCCTTCCGTACCAATAAAATCTCCAACGCCGGTTGTGCCCTTGATCATGAACCATGCTTTTTCCGGCACCCTGCCATCCTCCGTCGACTCCATCTCCATAAAAACATAGCCGCGATACTTGGGTTTTGTCTGGATCATCTGTTTACTGCCACGGATACGTTTAATCCTGTCAATAGGAACCTCTATCCTTCCAATTATATCAGTCAAAGCATCCTTTTTTACCTTCATGGTAAGCGCTTCTTTGACTTGCACTTCCTTATTTGACGCAACTCGCAAAACGTACCACTGCATATTAACACCTTATATTACATCTCTTTCGAGATATGAAATCAGCTCAGAAGCCATGCAAATAATGTTCTAAAGCCAATATCCGTCGTTCCAAGAAGTATTGCCATAATAATCACAACTACAATAACGATAAATGTCGATACGGCTATTTCCTGCCTGCTTGACCAGCTAACCTTTTTCATTTCGCCTTCAGCGGCGATGAAAAAATCAGCAATTGACGGTTTATTAACCAGCCAGAAAACCAAAAAGGCCAGGATAACAAACAAGCCGGCAGGTACCATAGTCTCGACCCACAAACCCAGGTCGCCGGCCTGCAATTTCTTGTAAAGCTGCAAGCAACCCAATCCCGCAATTATCGCTATGCCAAAAGCACTGCTGAGCCTCGTATATTTGCCCTGACCACGCTTATAAATATCAAAAACCATATTGACCTCATATCCACCAATAGAAGCGAATTTACCAGTTTCTCATCTCGCCTCATTCTTCAAAACAGGCCAGGAGGGAATCGAACCCCCAACCTTCGGTTTTGGAGACCGACGCTCTGCCAATTGAGCTACTGGCCTATTCAATTGACCTTTTGTTTTTTTTGTGGATTATCTGCAATTGCTTAAACGCCAAAATCTGTACTCTTCAGTATTTGATTACTTGCGTCGTATCTTGTGAACAGTATGCTTACGTTCATTTTTGCAGAATTTTTTGAGTTTTATTTTCGGCGTACCTTCTGCCACACTAACACTTGTGCGATAGTTTCTATTACTGCACTGACTACATTCAAGCCAGACATACTCCCTTTTGCTTTTCTTTTTAGCCATAAGATTCGTCCCAACCAAGCAGGGCTAATTACTTACGAATTATCTGATTACCATTCAGATACTCGCCTGGATACGTTTGGCTGGTTTTAGCACCTTTTTTTGACGCCTACAGATTCCAGTTAGTTATTCAGATAGATTTTAGGTAATGATCTTCGTTACCACACCAGCCCCGACTGTCCGGCCGCCCTCACGAATCGCAAAGCGAAGACCTTCTTCCATAGCGATTGGGTTAATAATCTCCACGTCCATTGCGATGTTATCACCCGGCATACACATCTCTGCACTCTTGCCATCCCTGCTCATTAACGCATGAACCGAACCGGTTATATCGGTTGTTCTGAAGTAAAATTGCGGTTTGTATCCTGCGAAGAACGGTGTATGGCGACCACCTTCCTCCTTGGTTAGAACATAAACTTCAGAATGAAACCTGGTATGTGGCGTAATACTGCCGGGTGCCGCGACAACCTGTCCCCGTTCCAAATCCTTCTTTTCAACACCCCTCAAAAGCACACCGATGTTATCGCCGGCCTGGCCTTCATTGAGCGTCTTATTAAACATCTCCACACCGGTAACAACGGTCTTGCGTGTTTCTTTTGCAAGCCCAACGATTTCAATCTCCTCGCCGGTATGGACAATACCTCGCTCAACCCTGCCTGTTCCGACCGTGCCCCGGCCTTTGATGCTGAAAACATCCTCGACCGGCATGAGAAACGGCTTGTCAACATCACGCTCAGGAAGCGGGAAATACTCATCGACCGCCGCCATCAGCTCATCAACGCACTTGCAGGCTTCATCATCTTTGCCTTCGGATTCCATTGCCGCCAGGGCCGATCCCCTGATAATAGGGATATCGTCGCCCGGGAATTCATACTTGTTCAACAGATCCCTTGTCTCGAGTTCGACCAAATCAATCAGCTCCGGATCATCGACCTGGTCCACCTTGTTAAGAAAAACCACAATATACGGCACATTAACTTGGCGAGCCAGAAGGATATGCTCGCGAGTTTGCGGCATAGGGCCGTCGCCGGCCGCCACTACCAGGATAGCTCCGTCCATCTGTGCCGCTCCGGTAATCATATTCTTGATGTAGTCGGCGTGGCCCGGACAATCTACGTGAGCGTAATGGCGATTATCCGTCTCATACTCGACGTGCGCAGTATTTATTGTAACGCCGCGCTCTTTCTCTTCCGGAGCGTTGTCGATATCTTCAAACTTCTTGACATTACCGCCACCGGCTTTATGTGCCAACCGCATTGTTATTGCAGCCGTCAACGTTGTTTTCCCGTGGTCAATATGACCAATAGTACCAATATTAATATGTGGTTTTGTCCGCTCAAATACCGCCTTAGCCATCTTAATATAAACCTCCAATGTGCTGGGTTAGTACTTAATTACTCCCTATTTTACTGTTAAAACTGCTTTGCAACCTCTATAAGTAACTCACAGCCAAGACCACTTTTTCCCTTGCATCCAAAACGCCGGCTAATGTCATTTTGGCACAGGACAAGCTATCCCGGCTTGACCGCTTGCATTTAGCTGCTGATGGGGCTTGAACCCATGACCTCGTCCTTACCAAGGACGCGCTCTACCACTGAGCTACAGCAGCAATACCCAATTCACCGATTAAAACTGCTGTAGTGAACCGAGTTAAACTATATTTATAACCGGCCAAAAACCGATAAATACAAATAACCTACTTTATTCCTACTCAATTTGTCTATAAAAAGTGCGCAGGAACATATTATTGTCAACAGTTTTTAATATAAACCACGTAAACTATCTGATTGACCGCAAAAGTGCAAACATAAAAAACAAAAAAAACAAAAATATTTGTAATTTTTGCTTTTTTGGTCAAAATTTCACTGGCATAGCTTATATATTAACATACCTCCATACCAGACTACGGAAAACTGTCCCGATCACTTAATAGTTCCTTACCCGGCCTTATTTAGCAAAATGCGCATCAGCAAAATTCATAAACTGCTGCCAGTCATAGCTGGTCAGGTTATG
>Ga0209121_10000561_pt1 | contig 39134 bp, 51 predicted proteins | sample Cruoilmetagenom3_FD_187292 | JGI IMG/M metagenome (GOLD analysis project Ga0209121, IMG submission 187292) | Oil polluted marine microbial communities from Coal Oil Point, Santa Barbara, California, USA - Sample 3 (SPAdes) (version 2) | ecosystem: Environmental > Aquatic > Marine > Oil seeps ... | reverse complement strand
CCGGTGCAGTCCTCGCCAGCTGTATCCCACACATCGGCGACAGCCACCGCCCCGGCCATGCAGCCGGTCGAAGATGATTGGGATGATTTCTGATGCTGGCTGACAGGTAAAACAGAGGAAACCTGTCGAGCCTTGTTCATTCACATAACCGCACGCAAAAAACTGGCCCCTGCGGGCCAGGTTTTCTTTTTACACTTCAGGCTGCAGAGAGCCCGGCGTCCAAAGCAGACAGGATCACGTCGATTTCCACGTCGGTGATGATCAATGGCGGGGACATCAGGATGTTGTTCCCGCCCAAACGCACCATTGATCCTGCGTCATAGGTGGCCTGATGGATGCGTTTCATCGTTGCCAGGTCCATCGGCGCCTTGGTGGTCCGATCTGAAACCAGTTCGATCCCCATCATCAGGCCGTGACCACCACGTACGTCCCCGATGATGTCGTATTTCTCTGCCAGGGCCAGGACGCCCTGATACAATTGCGCACCGCGCACGGCTGCGTTGCCAGTCAACTCCAATCGTTGCATTTCACCAATATTGGCAATTGCCGCCGCGGCCCCAACAGGATGTGCGGAGTAGGTATAGCCATGATAAATCGCGCCTTCACCGGTCTGATCCTGTTCAAAAACGTCGGTCACTTTTTCGCCGATCATCACCGCACCAACCGGGAAATATCCCGAAGTGATCCCCTTGGCGGTCGACATCATGTCGGGTTGCACCCCCCAGTGGCGCGATCCTGACCAGTCGCCCGTGCGACCAAACCCAGTAATGACCTCGTCAGCGATCAGCAAAATACCATATCGGTCGCAGATTTCGCGCATCTTTGACATGAAGCTTTCGTGCGGGATGATGACGCCGCCAGCCCCCAAAATTGGTTCCATGATAAAGGCGGCAATGGTGCTGGCGCCCTGGAATTCAATCTCGTCCACCATCGCACTGGCGATCAGATCGGCCAAACGGGCCGGATCGGTCTCATCAAACGGGTTGCGATAGGCATATGGCGCGGGAAGATGAAAACACCCGGGCAGCAAGGGCTCATAGGCGGTGCGGAACCGGTTGTTGCCATTCACCGAGGCCCCACCGAAATGCGTTCCGTGATAGCCCTTTTTCAGCGACAGAAATTTGGTGCGCGTCGGTTCGCCCCGCAGTCGATGATACTGGCGCGCCAGTCGCAAAGTGGTTTCGACACTGTCCGAGCCCCCTGAGGTAATGAAACTGCGCACCATGCCGTCTTCGGCAAAGAACTCTTTCAGCACATAGCTGAGTTCGATTGCCGTCGGATTCGATGTGCCCGCAAAGGCCGAATAATACGGCAGTTGAAACAGCTGATCCGCAATGGCCTGTTTCACCACATCGTTGGAATACCCCAGGTTTACGTTCCACAATCCGCCGACCGCATCGACCGTGCTGTGCCCATCGATGTCGAAAATGTGCACGCCTTCTGCGCGCGAAATGATCTTGGGGGCATCTTTCTGGGCATCACCAGGGTGTCCCATTGGGTGCCACATGTGGCGGGCGTTGTTTTCCTTCAGGAAGTTCTGGTCTTTCATGGTTCTGGTCCTGTCACTTGATTCTGCAATTTGATCAAATGTGCGCATCACGACAGGGATCGGTCCACCCCGTGCGCGACATGCACGGGGTGAAAACGAACTTGTTTCAGGTCAGCCGGGGATCAGAGCGGCGGGCAGGTGGCGAATGCCACACTTAGTGCACGGATCAGGTTGCCATAAAGGTCGGGGCCGATTTCCAATGTGGCCCCAAGCGGGTCCAGTTGGCTGACCGATACCCCGGTGCCTTCGGTGACGATCAGGGCCAGGCCCGGGTCCAGCTGCGGTTCCGTAAAGACACATGTGACGCCGCCTTGGCGCAATTCTGCCCGCAGGTCGGCCAGATGGGCCGCCGATGGGGCAGCGGCATCGCCCAATGCAATATGGTCAACAACCTGAAGCGCGAAGCGATCCGCGAAATGGGCATAGGCCTGATGGGCTGTGACCACGGGGCTGGGCGTGCTTAAGGTGGTTGAAACCTGAGCGATCAAGGTGGCCAAATCCGCATCCGCTTTGGCTGCATTTTCCTGATAGATCTGTGCGTTTTGCGGGTCGATCACCGACAGGTCTGCCGCAATTGCCGAGACCCAGATCCGTGCGTTTTCCGGGTCCAACCAGGCGTGTGGGTCCCTTGCATCGCCGCCGTGATCGTGTTCGTCGTGTTCGTCGTGTTCGTCGTGTTCGTCGTGTTCGTCGTGTTCGTCGTGTTCGTCGTGTTCGTCGTGTTCGTCATGATCCTCGTGCTCGTCATGGTCCTCGTGACCATCCATGAACAGGCGTTGATGGGTGCCCTTGACGTCAAGAAGTTCCAGCGTGGCACCCGGTGATACACCGTTCAGCGTGCGCTCTAACCAAGGTGTCAGCGACGGGCCGACCCAGATCACCAGATCGGCGCTGTCAATTGCGCGCACCTGGCTGGGGCGCAGTTGCATGTGGTGCGGGCTGCTGGCCTGATCGGTCAACAGGGTGGGCGAAGCGACCCCCTGCATGACCTGTGCAACCAGGGAATGAACGGGGGCGATGTCCGTGACCACCTGAGGGGCGTCTGCCCAAACCGGGGTGGAAAACAGCATCAGAGCAAAGGGGAGTGTACGCATGATTTGGTCCTTGTCAGAGTCAGTGTGATGTTATATTATCACAAAAATGGAGAGACAAGACATAAATGCCTTTCACAGTCACGACCACATAACCTGCGCTGGTGATGGCTTGAAGCGGGCCGAGGTGCTGTGCGCCGATCGGGGCTTGCGTCTGACGCCTGTGCGTCGCCGCACGCTGGAAATTCTGCTGGAAGGTCATCGCGCTTTGGGTGCCTATGAGGTGCTGGAGCGTCTGGCTGCCGAAGGCTTCGGTCATCAGCCGCCCGTCGCCTATCGCGCGCTGGAGTTTCTGGTCGACAGCGGGCTGGCCCACCGGGTGCGCCGCCTGAATGCCTTTACGGCCTGTTGCCAGCCGGGGGATGCCCATGCGCCGGTCTTTCTGATCTGCCGCCAGTGCGACGCGGTCGCCGAGGCGTCGGAGCGAACTATTCGCGACGCTGTAGATGAAACCGCCGCGGGCATGGGGTTTGAAATCGAACGGTTGAATGTCGAAGCCTTGGGGCTTTGTCCTGCCTGTAGCGGTGACGCATGAGCTTGATAACAGCCACTAATCTGGGATTATCCTTTGGCGGCGCTGCCGTCCTTCAGGGTGTCGATTTCAGGATTGATCCGGGCGAAATCGTCACCATCGTCGGCCCCAATGGGTCGGGGAAATCCACCCTGTTGCGCCTGCTTTTAGGGGTCATCCCCCCCAGCACGGGCAAGATCGTGCATCGTGCCGGGCTGCGTGTGGGCTATGTGCCGCAAAAGCTGGCGATTGATGCCAGCTTGCCGATGACGGTGGGCCGGTTTTTGCAATTGCCCATGCGCCACGGGGCTGACGCGGTGGCCAAAGTGGTGCAGGACGTTGGTATCGTTGGGCTTGAAGACCGCCAGCTGTCGGCCCTGTCTGGCGGGCAGTTCCAACGTGCCCTTTTGGCGCGCGCTCTGTTGACGCATCCTGAAATTCTGGTGTTGGATGAGCCGACACAGGGTCTGGATCAACAGGGCGAGGCCGCGTTTTATCGCCTGATCGAACAGGTCAGAACCAAGACCGGGTGCGCGGTTCTGATGGTCAGCCACGACTTGCATGTGGTGATGGCGGCCTCGGATCGGGTGATTTGTCTGAACGGTCACGTCTGTTGCGAAGGCACACCCCATGTGGTGCGTGACGCGCCGGAATATCGCGCGATGTTTGGCCATGGCACCGGCGGCGCCCTGGCCCTGTACCAGCATGAACACGAACACGGAGACCACTGCGACCATGCTTGATGATTTCCTTGTGCGCGCCGCCCTGGCTGGGGTTGGCCTGTCGTTTGCCACCGGGCCGTTGGGGTGTTTCGTGGTCTGGCGGCGCATGGCCTATTTCGGAGATGCAACGGCGCATGCCGCCATTCTGGGCGTTGCGCTGGCCTTGATTTTTTCGGCACCCATCACCCTTGGCACCCTGTTGGTTGCGCTGATCATGGCGCTGATGGTCAGCTGGTTGGCCGCTCGCGGCCATGCGATGGACGCGACGTTGGGTGTTCTGTCCCACTCTGCCCTTGCGCTTGGCTTGGTGGCGATCAGCTTTGTGCCCGGCATGCGGGTCGACCTTTCCGCCTTTCTGTTTGGCGACATCCTGGCCGTGACACGCGGCGACCTGGCCGTGATCTGGGGCGGCGCACTGGTCGTTGCCGCATTGATCGCTTGGCGCTGGTCGCGGCTGTTGACCACCACCTTGTCGCGCGACCTGGCCGCTGCCTCTGGCATAAACGCCGACCGCGAGGGGCTGGTTTTGACCTTGTCGCTGGCCGTTGTGGTTGCCGTTGCGCTGAAAGTCGTTGGCGCGTTGTTGATTGCCGCGATGCTGATCATCCCCGCCGCAACTGCCCGCAGCCAGTCGCGCACGCCCGAAGCCATGGCGGGTCTGGCCGTTGTGCTCGGTGCGGCGGCAGCCTTGGGCGGCTTGCTGGCCTCGCTGTCCTTTGACACGCCGACCGGGCCGTCAATTGTCGTGGTCGCGGCCGGGATGTTCCTGCTCTCGACCCTGTTTGCGCGCCGCTAACCCCTTGACGCGCCCCACCCATCGACGGTTCATGTCCCCATGACTGTGTTGGAAAAAGCCTTTGATGTTGCGCGCGCCCGCAAGGCGCGCGTGGTGTTTCCTGAACTGGGGGAAGATCCCCGCATTGATCAGGCCGCTGAGCGGCTGGCCCGCGACGGGTTGGCCGAACCGGCGCCCCTATCGCCCCCGTCGGGACGCCTGCTCGAGGCCGTGATGGACGTACGTCCCGTCAAGGAAACCCTGGCCATGCGGCTGTTGCAGAAACCGTTGATGCGGGCCGCCGCGATGCTGTCGGCAGGGCAGGCCGACGTGATGGTGGCCGGGGCCGTCGCCCCGACACGGCGCGTGATCGAAGCCGCCGCCATGGCCACCGGCATGGACGAAGGCGTGGCGACACCGTCCAGCTTTTTCTTGATGACTTTCCCGAATGGGCGAGAGGTGATTTTTGCCGACTGCGCTGTGAACGTGTCACCTGATGCGGCTCAACTGGCCGATATTGCACGGGCCTCGCAGCGCACGGCAACGGCGCTGTTGGGCCATGCGGATGTGGCTTTTCTGTCGTTTTCAACCGGAACATCTGGCGCGGGGCCCAGCGTGGACAAGGTGCGCGAAGCGGCGCGGATGACTGGATTTCCCGGGCCTTTACAGGGCGATGCGGCGCTGAACCCGCGTGTGGCGGCGCAAAAGGGCGGGGCCGGAGGCACGGCCAACACGCTGATTTTCCCGGATCTGGATGCTGGCAATATTGCCTATAAATTGGCGCAGGAATTGGGCGGGGCACAGGCTGTTGGCCCGATCCTGCAAGGCTTCCGTCACCCGGTCTGTGACCTGTCGCGCGGCGCCACGGTAGAAGATATCGTGGCCGCGACGGTGATTTCCATCACCATGGGCGCGCTCTAGGCCAACAGGCGCGCGGCGTCACGCGCGATCATCCATTCCTCGCGGGCGGGCACGATCCAGGCTGAAACTGCTGACCCATTGGCATGCAACTGCGCACCCTGACGTGGGCCGATCCGCAGCCCGGTCCAGGCCAACCCCTCCATGATGCGCGCGCGCACGGCATTGGTATTAATCTCCCGGATCGGGTGCCCATGATCAACCCATCCAGCGGGCTGTAACCCATTGTGATGGAGTTGGAATTTCTGTCCTCAATGGCGCAGAGCTTTGCCAGGATCGCGTCCATTGCGGCCCCGTGATCCGGCATGTCCAGATCCAGTCGTGCGCCACCGATCTGCAACTGCGCCGCGCCGCCGATCTCGCTCGCGCTGCCCGACAGGACCTCATCCAAGGCCTCATCGAACACCTCAAATTTGATCGAGCTGGAGCCCGCATTGACGACCAGCAGCTCGCCCGCATCAGGCGCCTTTCTGCGGGCGCATGTCGGCAGCATCTATCCCGGCTACGACAACCGGGTTCTTCATCGCGTCGCGGCGGAAGGGTTCGCCCAGCTCCTGGTTGATCATGGCTTCGATCAGGGTGGTGATGCCGTTCTTCTGGTCGACCATCGCCTGGGTCAAAGCCGCGGTCAGGTCATCCATCGTGCGCGCCGTGACACCCTTCAAGCCACAGGCATTGGCGATGCCGGCATAGCTGACCTGTTCATCGAGCTCGGTCCCGACAAAGTTGTCGTCAAACCACAGGGTCGAGTTGCGCTTTTCCGCGCCCCACTGATAGTTGCGAAACACAACTTGCGTGATCGCGGGCCACTCATCGCGCCCGATGGCAGTCAGTTCCGTCACCGCAATGCCGAACGCCCCGTCACCTGAAAACCCGACAACCGGTACATCCGGGCAGCCAATTTTCGCGCCGATCACCGATGGCAAGCCATAACCACAGGGGCCGAACAGCCCCGGCGCCAGGTACTTGCGGCCCGCTTCGAACGATGGATAAGCGTTGCCGATGGCGCAGTTGTTGCCGATGTCCGAGCTGATGATTGCATCCTTGGGCAGGGCCGAAGAAATCGCCCGCCACGCCATGCGGGGGCTCATCCATTCGGGCTTGTCCGCGCGGGCGCGTTCGTTCCAGGTCGTGCCGGGATCGTCGTCCTCGTGATCCATGCTGGACAACTGCTGCGCCCAGGCGCTTTTGGTCTGGGCAATACGGGCCTTGCGGTCCGCGCGCCCGTCGTCGCCTGCGCTGTCTGACAGTTGGGCCAGAATGCCCTCGGCAACCTTTTTCGCGTCACCGACAATGCCAACCGTCACGGGTTTGGTCAGGCCGATCCGGTCCGGGTTGATATCGACCTGGATGATTTTCGCGTCCTTCGGCCAGTAATCCATGCCATATCCCGGCAGGGTCGAAAACGGGTTCAGGCGTGTGCCCAGGCACAGCACCACGTCGGCCGTGTTGATCAACTCCATCCCGGCCTTAGAGCCGTTATAGCCCAGCGGACCAGCAAACAACGGGTGCGATCCAGGGAACGCATCGTTGTGCTGATAGCCACAGCAGACCGGCGCATCCAAACGTTCCGCCAGCGCCATCGAGGCCGGAATAGCACCGCCGATGACCACGCCTGCGCCGTTCAGAATGACGGGGTTTTTGGCCTCGGACAGCAACTTGGCGGCATCCGCAACCGCATCCGCACCACCACTGGGGCGTTCAAATTCAACCATTCGGGGCAGGTCGATATCGACGATCTGGGTGAACATGTCGCGCGGAATGTTCAGCTGCGCGGGGGCGGAATTTCGATGCGCCTGCATGATCACGCGGTTCAGAACCTCGGCAACGCGCGAGGGGTCGCGAACCTCTTCTTGGTAACAGACGCAGTCGGCGAACATGCGCATCTGCTCCATCTCCTGGAACCCGCCCTGACCGATCGTCTTGTTGGCGGCCTGGGGCGTGACCAGCAACAGCGGCGTGTGGTTCCAGTATGCGGTTTTCACAGCGGTGACAAAGTTGGTGATGCCGGGACCGTTCTGGGCGATCATCATCGACATCTTGCCAGTCGCGCGGGTGTACCCATCGGCCATCATGCCACCGGACCCTTCGTGCGCGCAGTCCCAAAACGTGATGCCCGCCTTGGGGAAGATGTCGGAAATCGGCATCATGGCCGACCCGATGATCCCAAACGCGTGTTCGATCCCATGCAGTTGCAGCGTTTTGACGAAGGCTTCTTCCGTGGTCATTTTCATCGGCGCGTATCCTTGAATGGCAGAAAACAGGGGGGCCCGTCACGGGGCATTTGTCTGAGCTAAGTCTTATGGAGCGGGCAGGGGGTTCAATAGGGCCAGTTTCACAGGTGACTTAGGTCCAGAACTTGGTTTGCTTTCACGTGGCCGGGGAATGTCGACACCTTGCACCTGTTTAAAGATTGCCGTTGCCTGGGGTTAACAAGTTTAAACAAGCGGTGTGACAGGGTTTAACAATGTTAACGAAACCGATGCGGGTCAATCGGGGTCGGAGTGCCCAGGCGATGGCGAATTCGTCGAATACCTTCGTCGATTTGCCCCGACGGGATCGAGCTGTAGGCCAGGCGATAGAAATTCCTGGCCGGGTCCTGGCCTGCGAAAAAGGCGGCACCCGGTTCGATCAAGACGCTGTCGGCTTTCAACACGTCGGCCAGATGCGCGGTGTCCACGTGCTCTGGTGCCTGCATCCAGAAGGATGATCCTCCGAACGCGCCCGACCCCGCGACGCTTAGCCCGTGGGTGGTAATGGCGTGATCCATGACCTTGCGCCGTTCGTGATAGGCCGCGCCCATGCGCCGGATCAGGGCATCGTAGTGCCCCAGGCTCAGGAAATAGGCGACGGTGCGCTGGATCAATCCCGGCGGATGGCGCAGGATGGTTGATCTCAAGGCGCGGGCTTCGCGAATAAATGGTTCGGAACCAACGAGATAGCCAAGCCTGAGGCCCGGAAATAGGGATTTTGAAAAGCTGCCGACATAGATCACCCGCCCTTCGCGATCCAGGCTTTTCAGCGCCGGAGAGGGGGGCGCCAGAAAGGACATTTCAAACTCATAGTCGTCCTCGACAATCAACGCGTCCAACTCGCGGGCACGTTCCAAAAGGGCCTGACGACGGCCCAGCGGCATGGTCGAGGTCGTCGGACATTGGTGCGACGGGGTGGTGAAGATCACGTCGGTCTGATCGGGCAACAGTTCGGGCGGCAACCCGTCCGCATCCACCGGGATCGGTGCCAGGTGACAGCGGCTTTGCATCAGGATATCGCGCAGGGTGTGGTAACATGGATCTTCAATTGCAGCGGTGCGTCGTTGCGTCAAAAGGATCTGCGCCGATAGCCATAAAGCGTTTTGTGCTCCGAGGGTTACAAGGATTTCCTCAGGTGCGGCCTGGATGCCGCGACGGGGCAGAATGTGGCGGGCGATGAACTCGACCAGTTGCGGGTCGTCCTGGTCGTAATAGTCCCGCGTCATGGCGCTGTGGTCCTTTTGCCCCAGCGCTTTGATGGCGCACAAACGCCAGGAATTGTGGTCAAACAGCGTTGCGTCGGATTGGCCATAGGTGAACGGAAACTGATAGCTCCGCCAATCCTGCGGCTTTTCCGGCGTGACCCCATCGCTGAACCGTGCACCAATGGCCCGGTTCCAATCCACCTTGTCCTCGCCCCGTTGGGTGTGTGGGGGGAAACTGGGCGGTTCTGGCGCATTTTCAGAGACATAGAAGCCGCTGCGTCCCTTTGACGCCAGATAGTCATTGGCCTGCAATTCGGTATAGGCCAGCGTCACCGTAATGCGGCTGACCCCCAGATGGGTTGCCAGTTTCCGGGTCGATGGCAGCTTTTCGGCCCGTGGCAGACGACCGGACAGGATCGCCTCGGCGATCATTTGCTGGATCTGTGCCTGAAGGGTGCCCTGGGCATCCGGGTCCAGAAAAAAGGTTTCGACGGGGGCGGCCATGGGGCGACCCTATACTGGACTTATCAGCAGGGCAATCTGGCCTGATTGGGCCAGGCCGCCACGTGTCAGGACATCCGTTAACAGCGGCGCAACAGATTGCGGATGCACCCAACAGGGCAAGACCAGAATGCCGCGCACCTGCTTAACGGTTCGAGTCGATCCAGCGCGACATCATTCCCGCATCGCGAAAACATTCATCGGGAATTGCCCGCCGTTTGGTGCGTGCGATCCGTTCCGCATAAGCAACCTGGCGCGACGTGGCACCAGGGCCGCGGGGGGGTGCCCCGGCGGGGCGGGCAGCCTTGTGTTTGTCAATCCATTCCGACAGCAGTCGTCGATCCGCGGCATGATCTGATGGGATCGCGAGCCGCAGGCGACTGGCAATCGCGCGGGCATAGTCCACTTGTTTGGGCGTCGGGGGCAGTTGGTATTGGGCGGTCAGCATGTTCTCACTCCTCTCAGGTCGTGAGAACAAATATAGAACATTAACTGTATTTGTCGAGTCTGGGATGTTCACGACCCTGTGTCAGGAGATCAGCGACCGGGCCAAACGCGCTGCGTTCGCCCGGATATGAGACCGCCGCAGGGGGCGTTCAGTCGCGTGGGCGTTCCAACTGCCAGGTCAGGTTGGCCTTCACCGCCGGCCATTCATGCGGCAGGATCGAATAGACCGCCGTGTCGCGCATCGTGCCATTCGCCATGACCAGGTGGTTGCGCAGGATGCCGTCCAGTTTCGCGCCCAGACGTTCGATGGCGCGGCGCGATTGCACGTTCACGAAATGGGTGCGGAATTCGACGGCGATACAATCCAGCGCCTCAAACGCGTGGGCCAGCATCAGGCGTTTCACCTCGGAGTTCATCGGCCCGCGTTGGACCGATTTGCGATACCAGGTCGACCCGATTTCAACCCGCCGCTGCGCCGCGTCGATGTTCATATAGGTGGTCATGCCCACGGCTTTGCCCGTCGGGTCAAGGATCGCAAAGGCCAGCATGTCAGGCTGGGCGTTGCGCCGGTCGATCTCGGCGGCAATGCCTTCGGGCGGTGGGATCATCGTGTACCACAGCCGGTGCAGATCACCATCGGCGGTGGCCTGTTCAAGGTCGGCGCAATGGGCCTGGGTCAATGGGGCAAGGGTGACGTGTTGACCGGTCAGGGTCACGGGGGCGGGCCACATGGCATGTCCTTTCGCTGTGTTACCCCCGAGAAACGACAAAAGGCGGACCATTGGAAGGTCCGCCTTTTGCAATTTTGATCAGACCAATTTGGGTCAGCCAAAGACCTTGGTCAGTGCCTTGTCGACGCTGTCACAAATCGCGTCGATGTCATCGGCGGTCGAAATCAGCGCCGGGCTGAAACACAGGGTGTTGTTGAAACCGGGAACCGACCGGTTGGTCGCGCCGATGATCACGCCTTGCGCGCCGCAATCTCCGACAACCTGGGCGACCTCGGCTTCGGTCACGGGGGCCTTGGTCTGACGGTCTTGTACCAGCTCGACCCCCAGGAACAGACCCTTGCCGCGCACGTCGCCAATGACTTTGTGCTTTTCCATCAGCCCGTGCAGGTTGGTCTTCATCCGCGCGCCCATGGCGGTGGTATTTTCCAACAGGCCTTCGTCTTCGATGATGCGAATGTTTTCCAGCGCCGCTGCGGGACCAGCCGTGCAGCCGCCAAAGGTGGAAATATCGCGGAAATAGTTCATCGGATCGGTGGCGTTGTCTTTGAACAGGTCGAACACCCGTTCCGAAGTGACACAGCAGGCGATGGCGGCATAGCCGGAGGCCACGCCTTTGGCCATGGTCACGAAATCGGGTTCGATGCCATAGTGCTGATAGCCGAACCATTCGGTGCCAGTGCGCCCGACGCCGCAGACGACTTCGTCAATGTGCAGCAGGATGTCGTACTTGCGGCAGATTTCCTGGACGCGGGGCCAATAGCCATTGGGCGCCTCGATTACGCCGCCACCGGCAGTGACAGGTTCCAGGCACAGCGCGCCGATCGTGTCGGGGCCTTCGCGCAGGATGACCTGTTCGATCTGGTTCGCGGCATATTCGCCATAGCTTTCCGCCGAGGCGTCCCAGCCTTGTTGCGCGCGATATTCCATACAGTGGGGCACGCGGACGAAATCGGGCACAAACGGGCCGTATTGCATGTTGCGTTCGTCCTGACCACCGGCCGACATCGCCGCGATGGAGGAGCCGTGATAGTCGCGTTCCCGATACAGGATCTTGGATTTCTTGCCGCCATACAGCTTGTGCGAAATCTGGCGCACCATCTTAAAGGCTTTTTCGTTCGCCTCGGTGCCTGAATTGGTCTGATAGACCCGTGTCATGCCGGGCATCTTGGAAATCAGTTTTTCGGCAAACAATGCGCCGGGGATCGAGCCCGCCGAGCCTGCGAAATAGTTCAGCTTGACCAGTTGGTCGCGCACGGCATTCGCGATGCTTTCACGGCCATAGCCGACGTTGACGGTCCAGACGCCGCCGGACACGGCATCGAGGTATTCTTTGCCGTTCTGGTCCCACACGCGCATGCCCTTGCCTTCGACAATGATACGCGGGTCGCCCGTTTCAAACGGTTTGTGCTGGGTCAGGTGGTGCCAGACGTGAGCCTTGTCGGCCTGGATCACATGCGAAAGGTCGTTCTGAGTGCCGTCCATGGAAATCTCCGATCATTCAGGGGGTGGCGGGCTGCAATCGCAGGGCGCAATTTTCTGATCATATTTAGAAAGGGAATCGGTGGGATTGGGATAGGGCCAGTTGAAGTTCTTGATTAGGTCCAGTTTTTTTGACGCCATTTGCCACCTTCCAGGGAGAGGTTTGCTTAAGCATCTGAAAAAAAAGGAAACACTGCTTCTTTTTGCATCATATGGGGCTGGGTTCAGGCTTTTTCCCGCCGGGTTATGCCAGAAAATCGTTGATCTGTTTCGTCTTTGACATACGCTTTCAGACAGCGACCGGGGAATTCCGGCGATGCGGCAAGACCGCGAACCACAACACGGGAGAAACGAATGAAACTGAAATCCACGCTTTTGGGGGCCGTCGCGATGGCCTTTGTCGGTCAGGCTGCTGCTGCCGAAGACATCACCGTTGCCTATTTTCTGGAATGGCCGATGCCGTTCCAATACGCCAAGGTTAAGGGCATGTATGACGAAGCCCTGGGGGGCACCGTCACCTGGCGCAGCTTTGGCTCGGGCACAGAAATGTCGGCGGCCATGGCCTCGGGGGATGTGCATATTTCGGTCAGCCAGGGCATTCCGCCCTTCGTTGTCGCGGCCTCGGGCGGGCAGGACCTTCAGGTGCTGGATGTCGCGGTCAGCTATTCGGAAAATGACAACTGTGTCGTGGCCGAGGCGCTGGAAATCGACAAGAACAGTGCGGCCGAACTGGCCGGCAAAAAGGTCGCCGTGCCGCTGGGCACGGCCGCGCATTACGGGTTCCTGAGCCAGATGAACCACTTTGGTGTCGACCTGGCCAGCTTGGACATCGTCAACATGAACCCGCCCGAAGGTGCTGCGGCGTTGGCACAAGGCTCGGTTGATATGTTTTGCGGCTGGGGTGGATCCCTGCGTCGCGCGATGGAACATGGCAACGTGTTGCTGACGGGCGCCGAGAAAGAAGAGCTGGGCATTCTGGTGTTTGATGCGACCACGGCGTCGGCCTCCTATGTTGCGGAACATTCTGACACGGTTGCCAAGTTCCTGGCCGTCACGGCCAAGGCGAACGCCATGTGGGCGGATGCCGCCAATCGTGATGAAATGCTGGGTGTGATCGCGCAGGATGCGGGTATGGATGTCGAAGCCACCGCCGCGTCGATTGACACGTTCATCTTTCCGACGGTCGCCGAGCAGTTGTCGGGCAATTGGCTGGGCGGCGCGGCGCAGACCTTCATGAAGGGCGTTGCCGACGTCTTCGTGGGCGCTGGCAGCATTGATGCCTCGCTGGACAGCTATGACGCTGCGGTGAACATCGGCCCACTGGAAGCCGCCGGCAGCATGTAAGCCGATGATATGACATGCCGGGTGGCGGGCCTCTCTCGCCGCCTGGCCTTGTGATTTCCTCCTCCAGATACGAAAGGGGACCCCGATGAGCGGGATTTCCATCCAAGGCATTTCGATGCGCTTTGACCTGCCCAACGGCAGTCATGTGCAGGCGCTTGAGAATGTGTCGCTTGACCTGAAAGAGGGCGAGCTGATGAGCGTGCTGGGCCCGTCGGGCTGTGGCAAAACGACGTTGTTGAATATCGTTGCGGGCTTTTTGGCCCCGACGGGCGGTCAGATCGAAATGAACGGTCATTTGGTGACAGGCCCCGACGCCGAACGCGGCATGGTGTTTCAGCAGGGCGCGCTGTTTGAATGGATGAGCGTGCGCGAAAATGTCAGTTTCGGCCCGCGCATGAAGGGCCAGAAGGAACGTGACTGGGGCGAACATGTCGACCATTTGCTGGACGTCACCGGCCTGGGCGATTTCAAGGACAAGAGCGTTTACGAACTGTCGGGGGGCATGCAGCAGCGCGTGGCCTTGGCCCGGTGTCTGGCCAATGATCCCGACGTGATCTTGATGGACGAACCGCTGGGCGCGCTGGACGCGTTGACGCGTGAAAAGATGCAGGGCCTGGTTCTGAAGCTGTGGAAAGAGACCGGCAAGACGATCATCCTGATCACCCACTCGGTCGAAGAGGCCTTGCTGTTGGGCGAACGCCTGTTGGTCATGGCTCCGCGCCCGGGCCGGATACACAAGGAATACAACCTGCCGTTTGCCGACATGGGCGTGGATCAAGACCTGCGCCTGGTCAAGAAAACCGCTGAATTCGGCGAAAAGCGTGAAGAAATCCTGTCGATGATCTGGGACATGGAAGAAGAAATCATGGGCCGGTCGGAGGACGCAGCATGAGCGGGCTTCTGATCCTTCTGATCTATGTCGCCATCTTCGTCGGCGCCTTTCTGATCGTGCGTTATGTCGCCGGACGCATGACCGCGCGCAGTGACTATACATCGTTGAAAACAGTGACCTTTGGCGATGAAAGCGCGGTGCGCCCGAACCGGGTCGCCTCGGTTGTGTCGATTGTCACGATCTTTCTGATCTGGGGCGCGTTTACCGGGTCCAGCTATGTGCCGATCCACGCGCCGGGGCCGTTCGAGGGCGAGACCTCGTTCACCTATACCGCGTCGGATGGCAACCAGTCAGACGACGGCACAGTGTATGTGTCGGTTCACCGGCCTGACGCCAAGGTCGATCTGCCTGAGATCGCACCGGGCGACGGGTTTGCCAAGGACGACCATGCCGAAATCGGTGCTTGGCGATCCGGCCTTATCCGGGTCGACAAGAACGATGATCTGGGCCGCGATGCGGGCATGGCCATCACCGCCGTCGATGGTCAGCCGATTGAACCGGGTGGCAAGGTCAGCGTGGCCGACGGGGTCGTGACCATGACACCGAAAGGCACGCTGTCTTTCGCCCCTACGCGCGGCTGGCAGATGGAGCCGATCTGGCTGCCCTCCCCTGAGGCCGTGGTGACGCGCACCATTGAAATTGGCAGCACGGGATATCAGAATTTTACCCTGTGGGAACACCTTGGTTTCTCTCTGATCCGGGTCTTCGCGGGGTTCTTCTTTGGCGCGCTGATCGGCATTCCGCTGGGATATGCTATGGGGCTGAGCGACTGGTTTCGTGGCTGGTTCGACCCGATTGTCGAATTCATGCGCCCGGTGCCGCCGCTTGCGCTGATTCCGCTGATCATCATCTGGTTCGGCATTGGGGAAACCGGCAAGATCATCCTGCTGTTCCTGGCCGCGCTGTGGATCATGACCATCGCCGCCAGAGCGGGTGTGTCTGGGGTGAATATCACCAAGGTGCATGCGGCGTATTCGCTGGGGGCGTCCAAGCGTCAGCTTTTGATGCATGTGATCGTGCCGAACTCTCTGCCGGAAATCTTCACCGGCGCACGGGTCGCCATGGGGGTCTGTTGGGGCACGGTTGTGGCTGCCGAACTGGTTGCCGCCGAAAAAGGCGCGGGCATGATGATCATGGTCGCTGCGCGGTTTCAGCTGACCGATATTGTCATCATGGGGATCATCCTGATCGGCATTATCGGCTATGGTATCGACATCCTGATGCGCAAGGCTGAAAAGGTTCTGGTGCCTTGGAAGGGCAAGCACTGAACCCCGAAACTCCTTGCCCGGGCGTGCGCGCCCGGGTTAACTGCCGCCATGGCAGGCCAGACTGATACAATCCTCACCACCATCCTTGAAGGCATCGACAAGGGCGAATTGAACCCCGGTGATGCGATCGACGAAAACGCGTTGATGAAACGCTATTCGATCTCGCGCACCCCGCTGCGCGAGGCGTTGTTGCGTCTGGAGGCCATGGGGCTGGTTGAACGCCAACCGCGCAAGGGCGCGACGCTGTTCAAGCCGACCCTGGAAGAATTCCTGGCCATTCTGGAAGTCCATGCCAAGCTGGAGGGCCAGGCCGCCGCGCTGGCCGCGCGTCGCATGACGCCCGCCGATGCGATCCGCCTGGAGGAGGTCGTGCAAGCCTGCGAAGACCATGTTGCCGACAAGGGCGATAGCGATCCGGATGGCTATTATCAGCTGAACCTGAAGTTTCACACACTGGTCGCCGAGGCCTCGGGAAATCCGTTCCTGTTGGACATGATCAAGATGAACGCGCGCAAGCTGTTGGCCTATTATCGCGCGCGGTATCGTTATGCGGGTGCCATTGCGGAATCGGCGCGCGAACACCGCGAATTGGCCCGCCTGATCACCTCGCGGCAGGGGGCAGCGGCGGAAAACTATATGTCACGGCATGTGCAGTTTGACCGCGTGACAGTCATGGATCTGCTGGCGGCGATGTAAGCGTCAGGACCGTCGCAGGAACGCCATGACCCATGCGGCGAAGGTGTCGTTTTCAGCTGTGTCGACCAGGGACGCGCGCGCCGTGTCGATCACATCCACCGGTTTCTGATCCGTCAGTTCGTCGATCAAAGTGGTGATGAAATCGTGCGTCATTTCCGGGTGATACTGCGTTGTGAACACATGGTCGCCCATCACGAACCCGCCCACCGGACGGTCGGTGTTCGACATGATGACGGTGGCCCCTTTGGGCAGAACGACCACCTGTTCCACATGCGCCGCGTACTGTTTTACAGGCCCCGCCACCATCCACGGGGCAGGGGCGGTGACCGTGGTTTCGGTGGTGCCAAACACCCAACCGCCGGGGGTGTTGGCGACCGTTCCCCCCAAGGCCAGGGCAATTGCCTGATGCCCGAAACAAGCGCCAAACAGCGGCGTGCCCCGATCCACGATGCGCCGGATCAAGGCGAATAGCTGGTCCAGCCACGGGTCCAGATCATGCACAGACGCAGGGCTTCCGGTGATGATCCAGCCATCATATTGCGATTCCTTTTGCGGAAATTCCCCGTCCTTGACCGAATAGACCGTGAAGGAACACGCGGGGCACAGGGGCGCCAGAAGCGCCTGCCATTTGTCACCATCCTTCGGGTGTTGCCCAGAGAATTCGCTTTCGTCGGTATTCGACATGAGGATGGCGAGACGCATGATTTCTCCGCTTTACTTATTTAACGCGTTATATAATATATTTTTGAACGCGCAAACAATACGCAAAAAACTCTCAGGGAGGCGCGCATGACCATTTGGCAACCGTCCGAAGACGGCCACGCCAAGCTGTACGACCACGACGCTTTCGCAAACGGTGCCCCGCACAACACGTTCAAACGGTTGCGCGACGAAGATCCGTTGTCCTGGGCCGATTGGCCCGATGGCAAAGGGTTTTGGAATGTCGTGCGTCACGAGGATATCACGGCGCTGAATGTGGATTACAAGTTGATGTCGTCCGCCCGTGGCATTCGCATGGAGGACCAGACCTATGAGGAAAACCTGGCCCGGCGCACCTTTCAAGAGATGGACCCGCCCGACCACATGCGCACCCGTATGCAGGTTGGCAAAGTGGTCTCGCGCCCCGTTGTGGCCGGGTTCGAAGACCAGATACGTGCGCTGTGCGGCCCGATCCTGGATCAGGCGTTGGAGATGGGAGAGTTTGAGGCGACCAAGGTGATCGCTCGCCAACTGCCCATACTGATGCTGGGCCAGATTCTGGACACGCCCAAGGAAGACCTGCCCTGGCTGGTCGAAAAGGGCGATGCGTTGATTGCCAACACGGACCCCGATTTCACCCAGCACGTGCTGGACAAGATGGAGACCGACGCATATCGCCTGATGCCATTCAACAGCCCCGCAGGCGCGGACCTGTTTGATTGCGCGAAAGATTTGATGGCGTGAAAGAACAAGTCGGGCGACACCGAAGGCGTGCTGCACATGACCTTGCAGACCGGTAAAAACGGCAATGTGATGCCAGAGAACGAGCTCTGGAACCTCTTTCGCCTGCCGGTTGCAGCTGGCAACGACACCACGCGTTATTCCATCGCGGCCGGCATTCAGGCCATGGCACATCAGCCTGAATTGCTGGGCCAGATGCAGGCGGGTGGCGACATCTGAACCACCATGGCGGATGAGGTCATTCGCTGGGCCACACCCGCGCTGTATTTCCGCCGCACCGCGACGCGTGATCACGACATGCACGGCAAGACCATCCGCGAAGGCGACAAGGTGCTGTTCTGGTGGGCCTCGGCCAACCGCGATGACCGGGTGTTTGACGACCCGTTCCGCGTGAACCTGACCCGCAGCCCGAACCGGCACATGTCCTTTGGCCAGTGCGGCCCGCATGTCTGTCTGGGGATGCATCTGGCCCGGCTTGAGGTGCGGATCTTGTTTGAAGAATTGGCAAAACGCGCCAAGCTGGTCGAACCGAAAGGCGACCAAAAGTTCCAGCACTCAAACTTTGTCGGCGGGATCAAGGAACTGCCGGTGCGCATGCAGGACCTGTGAATGGCATGGGGAGAGAGACATGAAAGACCGGCTGCGCGCCATGTGGTGCGATCATCTGAGCATTATGCGCGGGAAATACCTGCCCAACGGCAAAAACCGGCGATGGCGACACACGGTTTTGCCGGTCGACCTATGGCGTGCACTACGACAAGGACCTGCTGAACGCGCCCGGCGCGATGATGAAAACAGGACCTGCCGGATATGGAGTTGCGCTGGAAGGCAGACGACATTCGCGACGGCTGGAAGAACGGTCGAGCAAGATCGTTCTTGGCGATCTGTATGACCACGAGGGCCAGCCCCCGGCGCTGGATGGGCGTGGTCTATGGAACGGGGCCGTTCTCCGATCCGTTGCGCCTGTGTGACGACATCTGGGAACGCGCCGATCAGCTGGGCTTTAACGTCGATATGTTCACGGCGGAATATGACAGCCCGCAGTTCGAAATGACCCTGACGTTCGATGAGGCCGTGAAAGCGGTCGATGACATCGTGCTGTTTTGCCAGATGGCGCGCGAGGTGGCGTTGGAGCATGGTGTCGTGCTGACCTTCCTGCCCAAACCGATCGCCGAGGCGGGCGGCTCCGGCATGCGCATCAACTTCTCGTTTGGGGACAAGGACGGCAATAACGCGCTGGACAATGGTCCCATCGCCGGGCTGATGCATCACCACCGGGGCTTGGCCGGGTTGCTGGCGCCGACGGCCAATTCATACCAGCGGATGCAGCCGCGACCCCCTATACGGCAACGGCTGCGGTGTTGCAGGCGGCGCTGCTGGGGGGGCAGAAGCAGTATGCGTTGGGGTCGATGGAAACTGGCGATGGCTTTGATCGAACAGACGCAAAACAGGGCGCCGCACAGGATCTGAAACGGGCGATGAACGATCTTGAGGCCGACACGGTTCTGGGCGACGCAGTCGGGCGCGATCTGGTCGACAACCACATCTTCATGAAGCGCAAAGAGGTCATAAAGACCCGCGACCTGGAAGGGGACGGGCTGCTCGACTTTTGCGTCTATCTCCCGTGATATCAAGGCTATGGCCTGAATGAAAACGCCCCGTCGGAAAACGGCGGGGCGTTTTGACTGGTGGGTCGGATGGCCTGAAGGCCTGCCGTCATCGCCGTCAGGATCGTCTGCACATCATCTGCGGTCATAATGTCGGAAAAGTGGAATGGGTGAAGCCGCCCAGAAGGTGGGTCAGATGGCAGGTGCGGGCCAGAAGTTCGGCCAAGATAAGGTCACGCAGCGCATCCGTCATACGGGCAACCGGCGTGGCAATGGCTACAGCGCCAACACAGGCAGTTGTTGCATCAAACACGGGGATGGCGAAGGAATGCACGTCCTCTTCAAACCCGCCGAGCGAGGAGGCATAGCCGCGCGCCCGGATTTCGGGCAACTGGGCGCGAATGGTGTCAGGATTGGTTTCGGTCCGAATGGTCCGTGCACTCAGCGGGCCAGACAGGACCTTGTCGACAAAACCCGTCGGTGAAAACGCAAGAACCGCCAGGCCCGATCCGGTTGCGTGCAGATCCAGGATCTCGGCGTCCTCCATCATCACCATGGTGCCATGCGCTGTCGAATAGCTATTGGCAATCGAGGAGAGAATGTTGTCCGAAAGCACCGACATATGCGCGGTTTCACCGGTGATGTCGGACAGTTCGACCAGCACCTTCATCGCCACGTTCGCATCGGTACCGCGTTTTCGCGAAGGGCCGCGAGGCGCAGAAATGCAGGTCCCAGCTGATACTCACGCCCTGTTCCTGTCTGTTTGACGGATTCTCGTGCGGTAAGTTCGTTCAACAAACGGTGAACCGTTGCCTTGTTCATGCCCGACAGGCGCGCCATGTCGCTCAGCCCGACTTGGGGTCGGACGTGGCTGAAAAAATCAAGCAATGACAGGGCTTTGGATGCCGTTCCTATCGGTCTATTCGGATTTTTCTCTGGCGGGGGCGGCGCTGTTACTTCATGCGTTAAGGTTGTCGGCGGACACGGCATAGATCTGTCAATCTATTTTAAAACCGATGGTTGGAATAATGAACGGCACCCAAAGACGGGACGCAACAGGGAGACTGTCATGATCAAATCGAAACTGCTCGGTGGCGCGTTTGCCTTCACCATGGGCGCATTGGCCGAGCCCGCGCTGGCCGAATACCCCGAAAAGCCGGTCAGCTTGATCTTGCCATGGTCTCCGGGTGATCTGGAAGACGTGTTGACGCGTATGATCGCTGAGGATTTCCAAACCGAATATGGTGTTTCGACGGTTGTGGTGAACAAGCCCGGTGGCGGCGGTGGCCCGTTCCCCGGTGCGATCGATGTCGCAGCCGCGCCCGCCGATGGTTATACGATCGGCTGCATTGTTCCGGCGGTTCCGGTGATCGTCCATGAAGCCGGCATCAATGAGTTGGCGACGAAGTATTTGAATCAATTGGCATTTTCATGACCTATCCCTTTGTGATCGGGGCAGCTGGCGACGCACGCTATTCTTCGATGGAAGAATTGGCAGCCTATGCAAAAGAAAATGACATAGCGCTGGGCCACTTTGGCGACGTCTTGACGCCGACCCAGGTGACCAAGGACACGCCGCAGGACGTGCGCGACAAGATCGCCGCCGTCGCCGCCAAAACGGTGATGAGCGAACGCGCGCAGGCCGTCGCCGCGGAAACCGGCGCGCTGGTCTATTGGATGGACGCCGAAGCCTCGGCCGCCCGGATTGAGGGCGACAAAGCCACCGGCGCTATCATTGGCGACATTCTGGGCAATTGATCTGAGCAGGCCGGGGTAAACCAAGATCTGGCTGTCCGTGCTGGAATGGGCAGCATGGTTCCTGGTCTATGTCTGGCTGGTGCCGATCATCGGATACCTGCCCATGACGTTGATCTTCGCGCCCGTGTTGACCTGGCGCATGGGCTATCGCACGAGGTTGGTGCTCTGGAGCTCGGTCGCCTTTGGATTTCTAGTCGTCGTGGTGTTCAAAAGCCTTCTGCAAGTGAAAATCCCGGGCGGTGCGCTGTATGAAATCCTGCCGGGCGCCTTGCGCAATTTCTTCATCCTGAACTTCTGAGGGCCACATGGAGCTGATCCAAGACGTCTTTGCCCAGATGGGGGCCAGCGCGGGCATTCTGGCCCGCTGGGACGTTGTGCTGGCGCTGTTGGTCGGCTTGGTCGGAGGTGTGTTGATCGGCGCCATTCCCGGTGTCGGTCCGGCGGTCGCCATCGCGATCCTGCTGCCCGTGACCTTTTCGATGGACCCGATTGTTGGGCTGACCGTGTTGTTGGGCATCTATGGCAGGTCGATGTATGGCACGTCGATCCCGGCCATTCTGATCAACACCCCGGGCACGGCGGTCAACGCGCTGACCACCTATGACGGATACCCGATGACCACGCGGGGCGCTGTCGCTGGCCTATTCGTCGTCGTTTTTCGGTGGCGTTTTCAGCGTCATTTGCCTGATCTTCTTTGCGCCTGTGTTGGCAAAAATCGCCCCGATGTTTGGGTCACGCGAGATCTTTCTGGCAGCCCTTCTGGGCATCATCCTGGTGGTCACGGCGCGTCGTAAACACACGTTGATTGCCGCCGCCATGGCCTGTTTCGGCATCTGGTCGAACACCATTGGTCTGCACCCGGCAAGTTATTCAAAACATTATGCGTTTGATCAAATCTGGTTGTCGGGCAGGGTCAATTTGATTGTTGTCGTGCTGGGCCTGTTCGCCTTGTCCCAGGCCTTTATCCTGCTGCAAGGGGATGACGAAAACATCACCCTGAAAAAGATGAAGGGCAGCTTTTTCCAGAGCTTTCGTGAACTTGCCCGTCACCCGCGCATTGCCGGGGCGTCTGCAACCTTTGGCGTGATCATGGGCATGATCCCTGGCATCGGCGAATTCACTGCGCAATTCATGTCCTATACCTATGCCGCCAAGACCTCGAAACGGCCCGAAGATTTCGGCCACGGGTCAAGCGAAGGCCTGATCGCGGCGGAAACCGCCAACAACGCCGTGTCCGCCGCCGCCATGGTGCCGTTGCTGGCGTTGGGCCTTCCGGGCGAAGCGCTGACTGCCATGATGCTCCGCGTGTTTTACGTGCATAACGTCACCCCCGGCCCGCAGCTGTTCCAGAACGACATGGACTTTGTCGCCGCGCTCTATCTTGCACTTTTGTTGCTGAACGTGCTGGTCCTGCATATCCGTCGGGTCTGGCTGGACGCCAAAGAAAGAAAGGCCAAGGAATGGTCGACCAATCACGCATCGACAAGCTTCGCGACCAGCCTGTCGCGCCGCAAGGACTTTTTGTTGACGGAACGTGGCAAGAAGGTACGGGAGAGGCGCTCGACGTTCTCTCGCCGATCGACGGGCACGACTGACCACCATCGCGCGGGCAACGGCACAGGACGTGGACGGCGCTGTTGCGGCGGCCCGGCGCGCGTTTGAAGACGGGCGCTGGTCGCGCATGGCCCCGGCAGGGCGCAAGAAAGTGCTGCACAAGCTGGCCGACCTGATCGAAGCCAACGCGGTTGAACTGGCCGTGCTGGGTGTGCGTGACAATTGCACCGAAATTGGCATGGCGCTGAAGGCCGAACCGGGCTCGGCGGCGGGCACATTCCGGTATTATGCCGAGGCGCTGGACAAGGTGTATGGCGAAATTGTCCCGACCGCGCTGGGCGTGCTGGGCCTTGTGCACAAGGAGCCCGTCGGTGTCGTTGGCGCCATCGTGCCGTGGAATTTCCCGTTGATGAAACAGTCGGGCAATGGCCACGACAAATCCCTGCATGCGTTCGACAAATACATGGACCTGAAAACCGCGTGGATGCAGTTATGAGTGACAAAACGATCCTGGTCGTTGGGACCTCTGGCACCAAAGGCGATGAACTGTCCTATCTGGCTCAGGTGATCCGGGGCCAGGGTGGTGCGGTGGCGACCATGGATATTTCGGTTCCGGGGGATCCAACGGCGCCTTGTGATTACTCAAAACATGATCTGGCCGAGCCGGGCGGGTCGTCCATTCAGGCCGCCATTGACAGCGGCGATGAAGACAAGGCGATGCAGATCATGGCGCAGGGCTCGGCGGCGTTGGCGTTAAAGCTGTACCAGGATGGTGTGTTTGATGGGCTGATCGTGCTGGGCGGCACCATGGGCATGGATGTGGCGTTGGACCTGTGTCAGGCGCTGCCGATCGGGGTTCCGAAATATGTGGTCTCGACCGTGTTCTTCAGCCCGCTGATTCCGCCGGAACGGCTGCCTGCCGATGTGCAGATGATCCTGTGGGCCGGTGGCTTGTATGGGCTGAATTCGGTCTGCAAGGCGTCCCTGTCCCAAGCGGCGGGGGCTGTGCTGGGCGCGGCCCGCGCGGTGGAAAAATTCAAGTTTGACGAGCCTTTGGTCGGCATGACGTCGTTTGGAAAAACCGTTCCGCAATACATGGTGTCGCTGAAACCTGCGCTTAAGGCGCGCGGTTTTGAGGTTGCTGTGTTCCACGCCACCGGCATGGGCGGGCGTGTCTTTGAAAGCCTGGCAGGAGGACGGCAGCGTGGCGCGACCTTAATGCCTGTTCCCCCCGCTTTGTGAACCCGTTAAACTTGGGGTGGAAAAGGGGGAAGAAATGCCACACCTGAGTTTTGAATACAGCGCCGGTCTGCGCAACTATGCGGACCTGGACGCCTTGGCCGTCACCATGCGCGACGCGCTGATTGCGACGGGAAAATGCCCGGTCGGCGGCATTCGCGTGCGCGGCTATCGTGCCGATGTGAACGCGGTTGGGGACGGGTCGGGGGCCTATCATTTCCTGGATATGATCCTGCGGCTGGGGCAGGGGCGCGATGACGCGAGCCGCGAAACCATCGCCGATCAACTGTATCAGGCGGTCGAGGCCAGCCTGCGCCCGCAACTGGGTGACATCCCGTTCAACTTGTCGCTGGAAGTGCAGGAAATCGACAGCCAGTTTAGCCGAAAAAGTTGGTCTACCATCCATGCGGCCATTGAAAAGGCGAACGCATGAGAGAACTTGATCGCGCCCTTCCCATCGCGCTGCTTCACGCCCGCGAGGCGACCTTGAAACCGTTCCGCCAACAGCTGGACAAAATCGGGTTGACCGTGCAGCAGTGGCGCGTCATTCGCGTGTTGGCCGAAGGCACGCCGCAAACCGCCAGCGGTCTGGCGGAGAAATGCGTGCTGATGCCGCCGTCCTTGTCGCGCATCCTGAAGGCGCTGACCGAACGCGGCTTGCTCGAACGGGTCGAGGACGCCGATGCGCGTCGCCGTCGGGTGCAGATCACGGCCAAAGGCATGCAGGCCTATGACGCCCACGCCGGTCGCGCGGCGGCAATCTATGAACGGCTTGAGGCCGGGTTTGGCGGGGAAAAGATGGAGCTTTTGCTGGATCTTCTGACCGAACTGCGCGCTGTGGCCCAGAAGGAGGGAAGTGATGAGTGACGAAAAACCAGTCGGCCCCGCCGTCTTGCGTACGCTGGCGATGCCCAAGGACACCAACATTGCGGGCGACATTTTCGGCGGCTGGGTGCTGTCGCAAATGGACATCGCAGGCGGTGTTTTGGCCGCCGAACGCGCGCGCGGTCGGGTGGCCACTGTCGCTGTCGATGCGATGAAATTCATAGCCCCTGTCAAGGTGGGCGACGTGCTGTCGATATACGGCGAAGTTGCGCGCGTCGGCAACACGTCGCTGTCGATTGCGCTCGAGGCCTGGTCGGAACGCGACCGGGGTCGGTCTGCGCACAAGGTCACCGAAGGCGTGTTCGTCTTTGTGGCCCTGGATGAGGTCGGCCAGCCGCAACAAATCGCGGCCAGCTGATTTCTCTCAGGCGTCGAGCTTACGCGTGGCGGTGACCAAAGCCGGGATGCGCAACCCAATGGGCTGCCTGACGCACCCAAGAGGCCAAGGCCTCGGCGCGTAGGGCGCGGGCTTCGCGAATGGCGGCGTCGATTTCATCCTGGGTAGGAACGTGGAAGTCTTGGGTGCTCATGATACTCGTCCGATGTGTTTGCTTGCGTTGGCGGACACATAGGGGGGATCGGGTCAGGGCACATCGGACGAATTCGGGAAGCCGTTATGCTGCGGGTGCATAGTATCGGCGCTAACAGGTGTCGGAGCGCGTCTTCGTCGCTTTGAATGAGGCAGCCAATATTCGCGTTGGACCTGTCGCGGAATTGTGCCGCTCCTTTAACCGCATATTATGCGAAAAAGGAGAACGAGTATGGGACCGAAACAATCACCTGAGTTTAGACAAGAAGCAGTGCGTGCCGCCCTGACCAGCAGGCTTACACGCAAACAAGTTGCAGCGGGTTTTGTGTTGGGTTTTCGACGCTAAGCCGCTGGATGCAGCTTGACCGGCGCAATCCTGAGAAACCGGCTGAGCAGCCCCACTTGAGCGGTCCAGATTGAAAGCCAAAGCCTGATATTCAAGTGAATGGCGGTTTTCATGATTGGTGTTTCAACAAGGGCGGACTTCCGGGCTGCTTTCCAACACATCGTTGCGATGACGCGTCGATCGCTGGCAGAGAGGGGTATTTCCTGTCGGTTTCATCCAGCAACCCAACCGCCGCGGTCTTTTGCGGCGGGCTTGTGACATAGCTTGATCACTGGGCCTGGCGGATGGCGGCGGCGATGTCTTCCATGCGCTCTTGCAGCACAGGATCGGGGTGGGTCTGAGCCTGTTCAAAGGCGGCCAGGACCGGCGCTCCGATCCGGATTAGCCCCGCAGTAGCTGCGGCGACGGTCTTGGCTGTTTCGCCGTCGCTGAGCCCCGAGACCAGCACATCAATCACGCGTTTGTCCCCGACCCGGGCCAGGGCGTGAAACACGCTGTCGCGCACCGGCAGGATATGCGCCTTGTTCGCCAGCCAGACGGCATCTTCGGGCATTGCCATGGCTGCTAGGGCGTCGATTGCCATGTGATCCATACCTGCCAGATGGTCCTGTTTCAGGTCCCCGATCTGGCGCAGCAACGGGGCGGCACGGCGGTCGTTCAGTTGGCCCAACAGCGGGATGGCACAGGCCCAAAACCCGTGCCGATCAACAAGGTCCTGTTCCAACAGCGCCATCACCGGTAGCACGCTGTCGCCATCTGCCACCTCGGCCAGGGCGCAGACGGCCTCCATCCGGTCCGAGGGGGTGGCCGCCGGATCTGCCATGCGTGCCTCGAAGGCCAGGCGCGGGGAAGCCGGAGTTTCGGCCCAGCTCAAAGTCGGCGCAAGGCACAGAAGGGCCAAGGCCGTCGCGCGGGAAATTGGGCGGGCGACTGAGCGGTGAAATGCGGGCATGGGAACCTCCTGAATGGCTGGGGCGTTGTCGCAGCTTAGCCAATTGTCACGCCAGCTTCCAGTGGCGGGAGGGAAGGTCGGGCGTGGGCGCGGCGTTCGGCCTGTGAGCAGGTCGGAAAGTTGATTACATCAAGGTCGAACAGCGAAAACAGCCCCGTGTTGCCGGTGATCAATTCGTCCAGTGTGATGTCGTCCAGTTCACGATAAAACGCGTCCAGGGCACGGGTCAGAGCATCGCGCAGCCGACAGGTCATGGCGATCGGACAGGTGTTTTCTGCGGCGGAAAAGCATTCGGCAAAGGGCAGGCCGCTTTCAAACAGCCGGAACACCGCGCCGACGTTGATCTCCTTGGGGGACCGGTGCAATCGGATGCCGCCGCCGCGCCCGCGCGTGGTTTCCAGAAATCCGCCGTGGCCCAGCTGATTGATGATGACACCCAGATGATTGGCCGAGGCGTTGCAGGCTTCGGCCACTTCGCATTTGCGCACGGTCCTGTCCCGATTCACGGCACAAAACATCAGGACGCGCATCGCAAGGTTGGTTTTTACAGTCAGCCGCACCGGGGCTCCTTTCCTGCTGCTGTCTTGCCTAAAGATTTATCTGAGATGCCACTTTGATCCAGATCACATGCTCGGTTTTGCCGCAGTCGGATGCCGCAGTCGGATGCGGGGGCCCGGTACCTTCATGTAAAAGGAATTTCCGTGGCAAAGCGTTGTGGTCAGGCACACGGTCTGGGCGGACACGGCGTCTTCGCGCTGAACCGGCCAGCGGTGGTGAACCTGACAGCGACGATGGACAATGTTGTGTTGCTGAACGACGCGCCAAACCGCGAAAACGCATTGAAATTCATGGGTTTCCTGCCTGTGCCGGAAAACGTCGCGGCGATGCCGAACTATGCCCGCTATGCTTTGGGTGTGACCGGCGCGGGGGCGTTTATCGAAGTCTGTGACGAAGCCACTCAGGCCGTCTATGATCAGATCTGGACCAATGTGAAAAAGTAAGCCGATCACGGCGTAAACACCGGCGGTCTTCGGGTCGCCGGTTTGCGTTCAGGGGGCGTGATGGACACGATTTTTACCGTAAAGCAGCAGCTGGAAATTCGAAAACCGAACTGTTCGGCGGCGAGCTGGTGCGGCCGTTCGAAGGCCCCTCGCGGGCGCAATACATCATCGACCGGGTGCGTGCGGTCGATCTGGGTGCGGTGCATGCGCCCGATGATTTCGGCATGGATCCGATCCTGGCAGTGCATGACGCGGGGCTTGTCGATTTTCTGCAAGTGGCCTGGGACGATTGGCTTGCCGAGGGCTTCAAGGGCGAGGCCCTGGCGGATGCGTTGGGCAAGGTCGCGGGCTACGGCCCCGATGGGCTAACTATCTCGCTGGGGATGGACAGGTTTGAAACCGACCCGATCAGTTTCTTCAAGCTGACCCGCGATGATTTCACCACCGATGGCGCGGATATCGCGGCGGCGAACCTGCCGACCCTGTTCGTGATGGAAGGCGGGTATGACATCTCTGAAATCGGGGTGAATGCGGTAAATGTTCTGCAAGGGTTTGAAAGCGCGTCGTAATTCGACACAATGGGCGGGTGACACAAGATGCCAACATGACCGCGGATGACATTGCGCGCATGGCTGATGCCATTGACGGCATTGGCACGGCTGATTTCCCCCGCCTGTTCTGCGCGTTTTTCGACAGTGCCCGACCTGTGAAAATCTTCTCGACCCACGCTGATCCACAGACACCGGAAGCGCTGGCGGTCTATCTGGATGCCGCCTTTGTGTGGACCCATTTTACCTGTTGTACCATCACAAAACCGGCGACCGCGTGGATGGATTGACGGGCATCGCGCCTGATGATTTCCGCCGATCTGAATATTATGCCTAGTTTTTCAAGACCATGAACCTGAGTGATGAATGCGGCGTGATGTTGCAGCTGGCCGATGATGCGGCGTTGTTTCTGTCATTGGGTGTGCAGGGGCGCGGGCGTACGCGGGTTGCGCGACTGCGCGCCATGTTGCCGTCATTGGCGCGCTGGCCCGGCGTCACTGGGCCGTTCTGACGCAGGATCGCTTTGACGGCTCAGGCCGGATGGCGGCGCATCTGGAACGTGCGTTTGGCTGGTTTGTTTGCGATACACTGTCGCCGCGTGAGGGGGAAATCACGCGGATGATCCTGCAAAGCCACAGTTCGAAAGCCATCGCGAATGCGTTCGACAATTCACCCGAAACCATCAAGGTTCACTGCAAACGCTTCTATGCGAAACTGGGTGTTGCCAGTCAGGGCGACCTGTTGTCGCTGTTCCTGAGCGCGCTGCGCCAGATGCCGGCAACGGGGCAGGGTGATCTGCTGTCTTACCTCAGGGATACCCCATAGAGGGGACTGCCCGTCGCCCCCACGCCACCCTAGGGTCACGTGAAAGGGAGGCCGCCATGACGCATGAAACCGACACACAGGGGCGCAAGCTGTTGGATGGCATCGCGGGGCTGTGGTGTGTGAACATCGGTCATGGGCGCCGGGAAATGGCGGAAACCATCGCCGCTCAGGTCATGCAGATGCAGTATTACAACCCGTTTGGTCATTCCACCAACGTGCCCGCCGCCGAGCTGGGCGAATGGCTGGCGATCCACGCGCCCAAGGGGTTGAACCACGTTTATTACACCTGTGGGGGCTCGACTGTGAATGACGCGGCGGTGCGTTTGGTTCACTTCTACAACACCATACGCAATGATGCCTATCACGGGGCCACCTATGTGGCGGCAGAGCTGACCGGCATTCACGCGACTAAGACCAGTTTTGACCGGATCGGGTAGGATTTCATCCGCCATGTGTTCGACTATACCCCCGATATTCTGGTGTCAGCCAAGGGCATTACCTCGGGCTATATCCCGCTGAGCACGACGCTGATTTTCGATGAGATATATGACGTAATTTCGCGGCCTCAATGCGAGGGGGGGGCATGGGGCTGACATACTTTGGCCATCCCGTCGCCTGTGCGACCGCGTTGAAGAACGTAGAGATCATTGAACGCGAGGGATTGCTGGGCAATGCCCATGCGGTTGGCGCGTATATGCAGGCCAGCGGGCAGGGGCTGCGCGACCTGCCCATGGTGGGCGATATGCGGGGTCACGGGGTGATGATGGCGGTCGATCTGGTGGCGGACAAGACGACCAGGGCGGGGTTGGCCCGACAGATGGGATTGACGGCAAGGTGTTTGCCAAATGCGTCGGCAAGGGCGTGATTGTGCGGCCTGTGGGGGATCGGATCGTGCTGTCACCGCCGCTGACCTTGGGCAAAGGGGAAGTCGATATGATCCTGGCTGCGGTGGGCGAAGCGGTGGCCGAGGGGGCCTCAGCCTGAGGGCGCGCGCGCCCAGGTCAGGACAGCGTCCAGGGTCGGGTCCAGTGCGGTGACTTCGCCGCCGCAGAAATCCTCGAGCGCCGGACGATTGGCATCGTTCACGCCCAGCAGAACGGGGATGTCGCGCGCCATGGCTTCGGCGATTGCGTCGCGAAAGCCGCGCCCGTCGGCCTCTTGTTTGCCGAACTTGTTGATGATCATCAGATCGGCGCCTTTCTGCACATTGGCCAGGGTCAGCGCGACGCTGTCTTCCAGCGATGACGGGTCCAGTCGGCACCCCGTGGCCTCGGGCCCCAGGCTTTGGGAAATGCGCACCACGGGGCCATTGGGCAGCACGATCACATCCATGTCACACAAGTGCGAGCGCGGCGTTTGCGTGTCGGTCTGAACCGTGCCGCACAGCGCCAGACCGTCACGCCCCAGCGCGTCGGCGACCTGCGCCAGCAGGCGGTTGGTTTCCCCACGACCGGGGGCGGTGACATGGGCGATGTTCATGCGGCTCTCCTTGGTGGGCACAGATGTGGCATGATGGCGGGGCCTTGCGCAAGGGCGCGCCGCGTGGTCATTTGCGGCCATGACCCAGCCGACCCCATCCTCCCTGACCCCAACCGCCCTGATCCTGCGCTATGGCGCCTTTGCCGTTGTCGCGACGCTGGCCAATCTGGGCGCGCAGCGTTTGGTTCTGGCCGGTTGGACGGGCGCGGGCGCTTTGGTGTTGGCGATCGGGGTTGGCACTGGCGTCGGGCTGGTGGTGAAATACTTGTTGGACAAGCGATGGATCTTTTTTGACCAGTCCACGGGCGCGGCGACCCATACGAAGAAATTCGGGCTGTATACGCTGATGGGTGTCGTCACGACGGCGATTTTTTGGGGTGCGGAAACCGGCGCCTGGATGATCTGGCAAACGGACGTTGCCCGCGAGATCGGCGCGGTTCTGGGTCTGGCTGTCGGTTATGTGGTGAAATACAATCTGGACAAACGGTTTGTGTTCACGCCCTACAGCGCCAGCCCGTAAAGCACCGCGCAGACTGCGATGATGGCCAGGCCATGCCAGTCGCGGGCCACGAAAACCAGTGGGTCGAAATCCTCTTTTCCAGCGCGGGCCAGACGCACCATGCGCACCAGCCACAGCGCCACGGCGGGCGCAATCAGGCGCAGCAGCCAAGGGGTTGAATAGAGCGCCGTGACCTCGGCTGAGTGGCTGTAGCCCAGAAAGGCCAGCACCGACAAAGCCGCGCCCGACAGGCCAAGGGCAAAAACTGCGGGGATTTGCGCGGTGGAGTACCCCCGCCCGGGCAGGTGGCCGTGATCGCGCGCGCGGGCTAGCCCGGTCAGCCGCTTTACCACCGCAAGGGTCAGGAAAACGGCGGCGACAAAGCCCCACAGCCAGGGTGACAGGTCAATGCCCGCCGCAACGGCCCCTGTTGCCACGCGCAGCAGATACAGCGCAACCAAGGTCGCCAGATCGACCCAGCGCAGGGCCTTGAGGCGCAGCGAATAGGTCAGGGACAACAGCATATAGACAGCGACCAAGCCGAGCACCGCAGGGCTGACCGCCGCAGAAAGGCCCAGGGCGATCAGGGCCAGGGTTGCTGACAGCATCATGGCCGGGCGCAGTGGCAAAGCGCCCGATGCGATGGGGCGATAGCGTTTTTGCGGGTGGCGTCGGTCGACTTCGAGGTCCAGCAGATCGTTCACCACATAGATCGACGAGGCCCCGGCGGCAAAGGCGGTCATTGCCAGTAAGACAGGCCAAATGGCGGGGCTCAGCAGCGATTGCGCCGCAAACAGCGGCAGCAGCAACAGCAGGTTCTTGGCCCATTGATGCGGGCGCATTTCGCGCAGGGCGGCGCGGGGGCTGGTGGTCAGGCTTGCGTCCTGAACCTTGTGCGCGGCGTGTTTCAGCGCGGCGCTGCTCAATGCCCCTGAGATCAGGTCGAACCCCGCCGGGCCATAGCGCGCGACCACTGCGCGTTCCACTGCTGCGCGGTCGGGACGGTCCGGCGTGACGGCGATGACCTCAAGCGTCACAACGCCAAGCGCAAGCGCATCAGCCACGGCCTGTGCCAAGGCCTGTCCCGCGCCCGAGATCACTACAATCTGACGGTTTTCGCAGTGTTCAAGCGCGGTTGGGTTCACGGGCAGAAGGTCGGCGCGCACCGGGGCGATGGCCTCCAGATCCGCAGGCGTACGGGCCCGCAGCGTGGCAGGGGCGTTGTCCCCCAATGCGGCCCAGAACGCTTCGCGCGCAGGATCGGTGCGCAAAAGCGCCCGGTCCAGATCCACGACCAGAGGCCGCCCATCTGCCCTGTCTGTTGTCATCCCTTGGCCCCGTATCCCGGTTTTTATCGTTTTGTTGTCGTTTGTTCACTCGGACCATACCAGATTAGATTGACCCGCACAGGGGGCCTGGGCTTTGATGTGTATCAACCCAATGGCCCGAATTCTGGTCTAGGGTGACACGAGGTTCCGCCAACCGGAGCCTTGCGGGTGAATTTCCTGTAAACAGGTCAACCATGGAGGTGACATGCGCGTTCTTGTAACCGGCGGCTCAGGTTTTCTGGGCATCAATCTGATCCGCTTTTTGTTGCAAAAGGGCTGCGAGGTGCGGTCCTGGGATATTGCGCCGTTCGATTACCCAGAACGGGCGCAGATCGATGAATTGCATGGCGATATCCGCGACTTGTCGCTGCATGATCAGGCGTTTGCGGGGGTTGACCTGGTGGTGCATTGCGCCGCCGCCCTGCCGCTGTGCAGCGAAAGCGAAATCTATTCGACCGATGTTGGCGGCACCAAGGCGCTGTTGCATTCGGCGCAAACGCGCGCGATTGCGCGGTTTGTGCATATATCCTCAACGGCCGTCTATGGCGTGCCCGATCACCATCCGTTGTTCGAACATGACCCGATGGTCGGTGTTGGCGCCTATGGCGAAGCGAAAATTCAGGCCGAACATGCCTGTCAGGCCTATCGCGAGGGGGGCATGTGCGTGCCCGTTCTGCGCCCCAAAAGCTTTGTCGGCCCGGAACGGCTGGGTGCCTTCGAGCTGCTCTATGATTTCGCCTTTGATGGTCATGGGTTTCCCGTTTTGGGGTCCGGCAGCAACCTGTATCAGCTGCTGGATGTCGAAGACCTGTGCCGCGCGATCTGGCTGTGTCTCAACGAGGACACGACGAAAGTGAACGACACATTCAACGTGGGCGCCGACCGGTTTGGCACCATGCGTCAGAGCTTTCAGGTGGTCCTGGATCAGGCTGGGTATGGCAAATACATCGTTGGCATTCCGGCCACCCCTGCGATCTGGACCCTGCGGTTGCTCGAGGCGCTGCACCTGTCGCCGCTGTACAAGTGGATCTATGAAACTGCCGCCAAGGACAGTTTCGTGTCGACCGACAAAATCCGTGATACGTTGGGCTGGGTTCCACAGTATTCGAACGAAGAAGCGCTGTTGCGCAATTATGACTGGTACGTCGAAAACCGCGATCGGATTTCGACGGCAGCGGGGGTCAGCCACCGCGTACCATGGAAGAGGGGGGCGTTGCGTCTTGTCAGGATTTTCATTTAAAACCATAGCCTTGTGCCTTGTGGCTGGCAGTGCATCGTCGCCATTGGTTGCGCAATCGACTGCGGAGTTGGCAACCCAACGCGACGCCTTTGAGGCCGTGCGCCCCAAATCTATGGCCGAGCTTCAGCCGTTTCGCCACGAGATGGTCGCGCCCTTGGGCGAGGATCGGCAGGTCCGTCTGATTTCGCTGAACCCGGCGGTAAACACCTGGTTTCTGTTGCAGATCGAACAGGCCGACGGCAAGGTTCTGGACGCCTGGCATCTGGAAAACCCGGACCGTGAAAGTCTGCGGCTGACGCTTGCGAGCGGACCACAGCCGACGTTGACCCTGACCCGTGACGCGCGCACGTTGACCTGCGCGCCCTGGCGTGGCGACACGCGGCCTCTGGACACCGCACGGGCCACGGGCCTGCCGTTTGCACCGCTTTGTGGCGGGCAAATCTATCTGCGCAACCGGGTCACGGGATCGCGCTCGAACCTCGAAGCCACCACCGAATTCCTGCGTGAAAACGTCTGGGGTGGCGAAGAAATCGTGAATTTCGTCAAGGGCACGTTCTTTCGTGACAGTGAAATGACCACCTCCGAGGCGACGCAGGCCACGGGGCAGGGGCGTCTGGAACTGGGCCCCGGCGCCGCCCTGATGGACGAAGCGCTGGCGGACCGCCCCGTTGTCTCCACCTATAACGATCTGGGCATGGAGGGCACGGACCGCCAGCACATGACCATGGGGCTGTGGTATCCGATCACCGGGCTTGAGGGCGTGTTCACCTCGACCATTCAGCCGCGACATGTGGCCGATGCGGTGTTGGCGGGCGACGGCGTGACCAACGGGTTAGACAGTGTCGAACGGCGCGCCAACGCGCATTTCGTCGCCTTCGATCTGGCGCGGTTTGATGTGCAATATGCCGTGGGCACCGATCACCCCGGCCTGGGCTGGTCACCGCGCCCACCGTTGGATGCGCGCCCCAAGGGCATGCCAGGGCCTGATGGCGTGAAAAATTCCAATCCGCTGGTGCGGCTGGGCATGGTGCCGCCGCAGCTGGCCGACAGTGTGGTCGGCGTGTTTACCGCCGGGTTCAAACGGTCACACGGCGCGTTCAAATGGGGGGACTATATCCGCCTGAATTATGGCACCCACTATGGGTTCATGGAAAACGGCGTGGTGCTGTCCAAGCTATGGCCGCATCTGTCGACGCTGTATGTTCTGACCGATGGCACCATCGGCATGAAAACCTGGACCGAGGCCGACGACGCCCTGCTGCCACGCATCCGGTACGCGCGCCAAAATGGTGTGCCGTTGATTGAAGACGGCATTCCCGGGCCGTTGGTCACCAGGTGGGGGCCGGGCAACTGGTCGGGCGACGCCGAGGCCCGTCTGCGCACCCTGCGCGCGGGGGCCTGCATGAAGACGACCGATGACACGCGGTATCTGATCTATGGCTATTTTTCGACCGCGACACCGTCGGCCATGGCGCGCACCTTCCAGGGCTATGGCTGTGATTATGCCATGTTGCTGGACATGAACGCGCTGGAACACACGCATCTGGCGCTGTTTGTGCAGGATCAGGATACGATGCATGTCGAACACCTGATGCCCGGCATGGCCTTGATCGAAAAACGCGCCAATGACGGCGCGGTGATCCCGCGGTTCCTGGGCTATGTCGACAATCGCGATTTCTTTTACCTGACCGTGAAGGAGGGACTGAAATGATCCGTTTTTTTATGGCGTTGCTGGCGCTTGCCACGCCCGCACTGGGCGAAAGCCTGGCCGGGCAGAATGCGCGCATGTTTGACCAGATCGAACAGGTGCACAAACCGTCCGCCGCGCAGATGCAGGCGTTGAAGGCCATCTTTGCCCGCTCTGGATATGCTGGCCAGGGCAACCCGGCCATTGCCCGCCATCCGATGAGCCCGGCCGAGTGCGCCGCCCGCATCCCCGGAGGGCCCGAAAGCTATGACAATGCGCGCAATCGGCGCATCTGTGGCGAACGCTATATGGTGCCGCTGTATGACCCGGCCACACAGCGCCCTGAAGACGCGACCGCCTGTATCGACATGTTTGAATTCCCCAATATTCCCTGCTCGTACCCCGTGGTCTGGATCAAGGCGCGCGAGGCGGCGCAGGTCTGCGCGGCGATGGGCAAACGCCTGTGTGACGCCCATGAATGGGAGGGCGCGTGTGACGGCGCACTGACCCCGCCCGATTACCGCTTTGATCTGGGATCGGTCGCGGCCATGGCCCGGTGGCACAATGGAAAATACGCGCCGACGAAATCCTGGGCCTATGGCGATGCCTATCAGAAAGGGGTCTGCGCAGCGGCCAGTTCGAAATCGGCCAGCTGTGGCGGCGGGGGCTTCAATTCCTGCGGCTCGAATACCTATCCAACCGGCGCGTTTCCCGACTGTGTCAGCCCGTTGGGTGTCTATGATCAACATGGCAATGCGGCGGAACACATGAACCTGCCGATGTCGCCCAGTCAGATGACGTCAACCGGATCGACCACTTTGGGGGTCACCGAAATGAAGGGCAGCTGGTTCATTTTCGACCGCTACTATGCGCATCAGGATTGGTGCCGCTGGCGCGCGCCCTATTGGCATGGCTCGAAGGTGATGAGCACCGCCAGCCACGCCAATTACCACCTGGGATTTCGCTGCTGCAATACGGTTGAGTGAAACGCAAAACGCCCGCCGATCCGGCGGGCGTTTCCAATTGCCAGGGCAGGTCGCTTAGTACAGCGAGGCCTGGAGCCGCGCCGGATCGACCGGACCTTCCGAGCTGACCAATGCGGCCAGTTGCGGATCCTGCATCACGTCAGCCAGATCAACCGCTTCGCCATTCACAAAGGCCGTTTGGCTGACCAGACGAATACCGTGGGAATAATCTGCATATTCCGCGCCATGCACCGTCGACAGCGGCTGGATCGGCCGCCCGTTGGTGCGGTGCCAGCCGTAAATCGCCACCTTGCCACGCTTGGCAAACAGGCGCGTGGTCAAAACGACGTCTTTCTTCTGCCCAGCGGTCAGCGCATCCAGGCGCCGGGTCTGGCGTGCGCGCATGTCGTTCACGGTGATGTTGTGACGCACCAGATAGGCGGTGGTCACCATGGCGTTGGTGGGGTCCATCGGCGAGGGGCTCAGCTGCACCTCGGCCTGTTGATAGATTGCGTCGACCATGCGTGTGGTGGGCAGGAAAAAGCCCAGCTCATCGGCAATCCGCGCGGCGGCGGGCAGGCCCAGCGGCACGCGCACATTGTCACGATCGCTGCCCACGGCCAGATAATCAGGCGTGACGCACAGGGTGACTTTGACCTTGCGTCCATCTGCGGTCTGGCCGTCCATCGACACGGCTGTCAGTTGGCGCATCGAGGCGGGGACATTGCCGGCAAGCACTTCGTCGGCCACGGCCGCATCGCGTGCGCTGCCGCCCAACGACATCAGCCGATCCATCACGTTGCTGCCGCCATCGGCGCGGGCGGATCGTTCGGGTATGGCCTGCGAAAGCGCGTCACCACAAGTTGTGGCCGCGTGGGCGTGGGTTGCGGAAAAGGTCAAAAGGGCCATGTGCACAGCAAACGCCGTGCGCTTTAGCGAGGCAAGTCGGATCATGTGTTGTTCTCTGTCCCAGTGAGTGATTTCAGTCTTGATCCACTGCTGACAGGTCTTAGTCAATGAAAGGTAAACGCACAGGTTCCAGTTGGCGGAAACTTGCCGCCACATGCGCGAGAATCTACCGCCCGGATGCCGCGGGGCATCGGCTTTCTTCGCATTTTCTGATGGGGTAAGTGGTGGGCGACCCTGGAATCGAATTAGGTATCAACTAAAAAATTCAGTTTACAAGATAAATATCAATGCTTTAATGGAAATAGGGATCACACGTTGGTACGGATTTGTATCGAAATCCTGTAATTTTGTATCGATTATTTGTCGCTGCGGTCAGTGCCTGGTACCTTACATTTTATTAGATTTTGCGGCCTATTGGCTGTTGAATGTCATTGAGAACTGACCCGGTATTGTCACCGACATTTGACCCGCTCTTAGTTATGTATCGGCGGCTATGCTTTGGTCAATAAGGTGGCCTCCTTTGTGGTTTTCGCCGCGGCCTCTGAGCTGGCCTTGAAGCGGTAGCTGTCGTTGCCTGTTTCGAGGATGTGGCAGCGATGTGTGAGGCGGTCGAGTAATGCCGTTGTCATCTTTGCATCACCGAAGACCTGCGCCCATTCACTGAAGCTGAGGTTGGTCGTGATGACGACGCTGGTGCGTTCATAGAGCTTGCTCAGAAGGTGGAGCAGCAACGCGCCACCGGATGGGCTGAACGGCAGGTAGCCGAGCTTGACCAAGTCTTCATGCATCAGCTTAGCATTGCGCCGGTCTTTACGAGATTTACGCGTTTGAGCTAGCAGCCATGATGATAACCGATCCGCATAAGGATCTAACTTGCTTGGCCGCGATGGCGTCTTGAAATTTGGCTCTACAGCATCCTCGCGAAGATACTTCTTGATCGTGTTACGAGACAGCCCGGTGCGGCGCGCAATCTCGCGAATTGGCATTTTATCACGCAATGCCCAGCGTCGAATGACACTCAAAAACCCCATGTCTATCACTCCATGTCTCCCTGACCAAAAACGTCAGGGTAAGGTGTTCACATGGGTCAATTCTCAGTGACAATTCATGGGGCTACCGGGTCAGTTCTCAGTGACATTCAACACGGCAGGCGTTTTCCATCAAACGGGAGAGATACCTGGCAGAGACTAGTTCGAATTGCTCTGACAGCGCTCAGAAGGGTTACACGCTGACCAGGCGCGCGCTCGGTCAGCAATCGTTCGGAGGAAACGATGTTGCGAAACTTTTCCCTCGCCGATCTGAACCAGATCGTGCAGTCCGACATGCGCGCCAGCTTGGATCACTCGGTCTATTCCACAATCGCGATAGAAACGATTCAGAATTGCGATTGTATTTTCGTCCGGGGTGCGCATGAGCATCAGAGCATGTGTTTGTATGGCCTCCCCCCCCGCCATCGGGCGCCAACGCTGTGCCGTTCCTGCAAATTTTTGACCATTCACGGTGACGTTAAACCGTCCATCACAGAAGGCACCAGGCACGGATCCATAGCAAGAGCTTATGCCCGCATCGCAAAGTGCCCCGCAGATCGGCGCGGTCAGTTGTCTGTAGGCGTCTTCAAGCCTGGGTGCCGCGCCCTGCGGCCTGCGAAACATGAGCGTCAGGTTAACGATGCCGGGTCCCTGCGGCACCAGATCGCCGCCGGTGGCCCGTAGATGAACCGGCCAGCCAGCGTCGGCGGCCCGCGCACATGCGCGCGCGAAACCGGGAAGCCTGCTCAGCCTTGACGGCGCAACCAGCGCGGGTTCGCAGGACCAAAGCATGACTGCGGAGGTACGGCCTCCGGCGGCTATTTCGGCCAGACGCGCAGCTTCCCACGCCAGAGCGTCGGCAAGAGCCAGCACCCGCACAGGGTCGGTCGCCGCCGGGGTGGTCACGTGATCTTACCGATCACGTCCCCCTTGC
>Ga0209121_10000560_pt1 | contig 39154 bp, 37 predicted proteins | sample Cruoilmetagenom3_FD_187292 | JGI IMG/M metagenome (GOLD analysis project Ga0209121, IMG submission 187292) | Oil polluted marine microbial communities from Coal Oil Point, Santa Barbara, California, USA - Sample 3 (SPAdes) (version 2) | ecosystem: Environmental > Aquatic > Marine > Oil seeps ... | reverse complement strand
CGGGTAGAGGGGGCCAGGGGGGTGTCCTCAGTCACCCAGCCACCCTGATGATCGCCATAAACGCCGGTGGTGGACAGGTAACCAACCCATTCCAGCCGCGGGGCAATCCGCGCAATATCATTGCGGTAAGCATTCAGAACCGGATCACCATCGGCATCTGGTCCGGCTGAGATCAGCAGGTGAGTGGCCTGCTCAAACGCCTGCCCCAGATCACTGCCCGGCCAAAGAACCGGGGTCACGCCCTCAGTTTGCAACTCGCTGACGCTCTCGGGCTTGCGCGTGGTTCCGATCACCTGCCAGCCCTGGGGCACCAACTGCTTGGCCAGTGCCCGCGCTGAATAACCATGCCCAAAGGATAAAAGTGTTTTGCTCATTCCTCTTATGTGTCGCCCATGGGCGGGATTGGCAAGGCGCAGGTGTGCAACTTCTTTTTGCATGTACAGGGTCACTTTTGTGGCTACGTCACTGCGAGCGTGGCAGAGGCCCCGATATCGGTAGGCCGGTGCCCGATTTAGCTTGCGTAGTTTGAACCCTCATCGTCGAGAATGCGCATCAGCTCAGCCAGATGGTTGTTGGCGGCACCGGGGAAGGTCTCGATCTCATGTGCGGTTTTCTCGGCGATCTCATCGGATAAAACCCGCAAAGGCTGACCGGTTTGCAGGGCACGAATGTATGTCTCGGCGGCGCGTTCAAAGTAATACATCCGGTTGAAGGTATCTGCGGGTGTATCCCCCATCACCAGAATGCCGTGGTTGCCCATGATCATCACCTTTTTGGATGGGTCTTGCAGGGCCACAGCACAGCGTTCGCCTTCATCCTCAAAGGCGACACCGCCAAAATCATTGTCAATCACATAGCGGTTGAAAAACGTCGCGGTGTTTTGATCAATCGGGGGGATATTGCTGTCGGCAAGCGAGGCCAGAACTGTGGCGTGGATCGAATGCACATGCATCAGGCAGCGGTGGTGCGGGCAGCGCCGATGCACCGAGCCATGCAACCCCCAAGCCGACGGATCAGGCGCGCCGGGACGATTGAGAGTTTCGGGATCATTGGCATCCAACAGCAAAAGATCACTGGCCTTAATCCGGCTGAAGTGCATCTGGTTGGGATTCATCAAAAACTGCGTGCCGTCACCACTCACGGCCAGACTGAAATGGTTTGCCACTGCCTCGTGCAGGTTCAGGCGTTCGGTCCAGCGCAGGGATGCTGTCAGCTCGACCCGGCTTTGCCAGTGTTCGATGTTAGCTTGCAGTTGGGTGACGGTCATGGCGGCCTCCTTTTTGGGTAAGTAGATCGTGCATTTGCCCGCGCCTCTTTATCAACAAAAAAGACGCAGGCATGCGATATAAGTATTGCCAATGGACACGTTATGACTTGGCCCAAGCCCTGCCGCCGCTGAACTGACTTCGCGCTTTCCAAGCGACAGATCAAAGTGGGCGCGACGGCACCCACGCATAACCGTTATCACACAGGATATAGGCTTCACGCAGGCCATGGGGCTTGTCCAGCGGCGGGGCAAGAATATGCGCACCAAAGGCAATGGCCTTCTTTTCGGCCTCATCCGGATCGGTGTCGTAAAGGCGAAATTCAGCCCCAGCCCCGCGTGCACCTGCTTCGGGCAAAAGGCCGGGTAAGGGGTGCGAATGATAGGTATGATCGCCGTGAACCTGAAACACCTGATTTCCGTAGGTCATGATCGCAAAATCGGCGGTGGGCTGGAAGGCTTGCATGCCAAACACCGTCGTCAGAAAATCCACCTGCGCAGCCACATCCCGCACCAGAATATTCAACCCCAGCCCGCGCAGGGATGCACCAAATTCCGGGGCACCTGTTGTTTCATACTCCATGGAAACCTCCGATCATGTGGGCGCAGCTTGATTGTGCCTGAGCCGCGTGTCAACGTGCGCCCAAGCAATGAAAGACCCAGATGCCGCATTTTGATTCAACCCGTCAGATTTCAACGCCGGACAGCCCCGGCCCGCAAGAGTTTACCTCGGCCCGTGACGCGGTGGATCAGCTGTGTCTGCTTTATGATCAGGCCGTGAAATTTCTGTGTGACGAGTTTAATGCCGCCATGCTGGGCAGCCCACCACGCCACCGTATCCGCGCATATTACCCTGAGATCAGGATCACCACGACCAGCTTTGCCAAGATCGACAGCCGCCTTGCCTTTGGCCATGTGGCCGAGCCGGGCACCCATGCCACCACTATTACGCGGCCTGATCTGTTTCGCCATTATCTGGAACAGCAGATTGGCCTGTTGCTGGACAATCACCGGGTTCCAATTTGCATTCAGCTGTCCGACACGCCCATCCCGGTACATTTTGCGGTGGCCAATGATCCGGGCATATCCGTGCCCCAGGAAGGGGCTGCCGATTTTACCCTGCGCGATGTGTTTGATGTGCCGGATTTGCGCATCACCAGCGATGATATCGTCAACGGCACACATCAGCCCACAGCGGGCGCGCCCGAACCGTTGGCGCCGTTCACAGCCCAGCGGGTGGATTATTCACTGGCCCGTTTGACGCATTACACCGCCACAGAACCCGAGCATTTCCAAAACCACGTTCTGTTCACCAACTACCAGTTTTATGTATCCGAGTTTGAAAGCTATGCCCGTCGTATGCTGGCAGATGCGGACAGTGGTTATACCGAGTTTGTCTCCACCGGGAATGTGGTGATCACGGATCCCGATGAGGAGATCGCCCATCCCGAAAAGCTGCCACAGATGCCGACCTATCACCTGAAGCGGGCGGACGGATCGGGGATCACGTTGGTCAATATCGGGGTGGGGCCGTCAAATGCCAAAACCGCGACCGATCATATTGCAGTGTTGCGCTCACATGCCTGGCTGATGGTCGGGCATTGTGCGGGGTTGCGCAATTCGCAATCCTTGGGTGATTTCGTATTGGCCCACGCCTATCTGCGCGAAGACGGCGTTCTGGATGCTGATCTGCCCGGCTGGGTGCCGATCCCGGCGCTGGCGGAAATTCAAATTGCGTTGGAACAGGCCGTCGCCGAGGTGACACAGCTTGAGGGATACGAGTTGAAACGGGTGATGCGCACCGGCACCGTGGCCAGTTTTGACAACCGCAATTGGGAGCTGCGTGACCATTCCGGCCCGGTACAACGTCTGAGCCAGAGCCGCGCCGTGGCGCTGGATATGGAAAGTGCTACAATCGCTGCCAACGGGTTTCGGTTTCGGGTGCCATATGGAACGCTGTTATGCGTCAGCGACAAGCCGTTGCACGGCGAATTAAAGCTGCCTGGCATGGCGTCAGATTTCTACAAATCACAGGTTTCGCGCCATCTGATGATCGGAATTCGGGCGATGGAATCTTTGGCTGAAATGCCGCTGGAACGTCTCCATAGCCGCAAATTGCGCAGTTTTGACGAAACTGCCTTCCTTTAAAGGGCAAAAACCGGCACAAAATGCAGGAAAAATCGCCCCGTGTACCCTCTATTTGTTGTGTTCACCCACCATATGGCGTTAAATCATGCGAATGAGGCCCAAACTTGGGCAGTGTAAGGAGACCACAAAGATGGCAAAACCGATGACCAAAACCCAACTCGTGGCAGCATTGGCCGAAGAAATGGGTACCGATAAGAAATCCGCAGGCGGCGCACTCGACGCAGTCGTGGCTATCATCACCCGTGAAGTATCCGGTGGTGGTGCAGTGACCCTGCCCGACGTTGGCAAAATCTATTGCCGCGAACGCCCTGCACGCATGGTGCGCAACCCAGCCACAGGCGAACAGATTCATAAAGACGCAGACAAGGTTGTCAAAATGACAATCTCGAAAAAGCTGAAAGACAGCGTGAACGGCTAAGCCGACGCTATCACAGAGTTTGGACAGGGCCGCATCATGCATGCGGCCCTTTCTTTTTGTCAGGTGTTGTGACATGCCCAAATGACAGGGCAGTGATGAGGGCAGTATGGATTTTCGCGCGATCACGATGGGGTTGGCCTTTGCCATCATGTGGTCAAGCGCATTTACCTCAGCGCGCATTATCGTGGCATCGGCCCCACCGCTGACAGCGCTGTCGATACGGTTTCTGATTTCGGGCCTGTTGGGCGTGATCATCGCCTTGATGCTAAAACAAAGCTGGCGGCTGACGCGGGCACAGTGGCGCGCCACGATCATCTTTGGCATTTGTCAGAATGCGCTCTATCTCGGGCTCAACTTTGTGGCGATGCAAACGATTGAAGCGTCATTGGCCGCCATCATCGCATCGACCATGCCATTGCTGGTGGCCTTGGCTGGGTGGATCATCTTTGGGGAACGGCTGACGCCTCTGGCGATTATCGGATTGATTGGCGGTGTGATCGGGGTAAGCATCATCATGGGAACACGGTTGCAGGGCGGTGTTGATATGTATGGGCTGATCCTGTGCATCGGCGGCGTGATCGCCCTGACTTTTGCCACTTTGGCTGTGCGAGGGGCAACATCGGGCGGGAATTTCCTGATGGTTGTCGGCTTGCAGATGCTGGTGGGCAGCGCTGCGCTGAGTGTTGCCGCCGCCGCCACCGAAACCATCCAGATCGCCTGGAGCTGGCAGTTGATTGCCGCCTTTGTCTATACCACGCTGATCCCCGGGCTGGCGGCCACGTTGGTGTGGTTCATGCTGGTCGGGCGTATTGGCGCGACACGGGCGGCGACGTTCCATTTTATCAATCCGTTTTTCGGAGTGGCCATCGCCGCGCTGGTGTTGGGTGAAGCGCTTCGGATCAACGATATGATCGGCGTGGCGGTGATTATGGCGGGTATTCTGGCAGTGCAGATGTCCAAGCAAAAGAATTAGGTTTGAGCCGGAAGGTTATCCCCATTTTTTACGGGACCCAAAGCGTATCGCCTTTAACCTGAGGCAGGCAAAAGGCGAGGCCCAGCACAACATATGAACGCTCCGGGCGCTTCGGACAAAGCCTCTGGTTCAGGTTTACCGCGAAACGCTTTGAAGGCAGAATCTATGCTGCCTTCAGTTTCTGGATTCATGTTTGGCCGCTGGTTGCTATATGTCTCAGCGTTGCAGACAAGCGCGCTATCTTGCGGCGTTCCGAACCAGGAGGCTCCTGGAACATCTCGGCCTCTGCAAACCCGATACGTCCGCCCGCCTGCAGCATCTGCGCGCTGATATCCATTGCGGTGTCCCGTGCCGGAGATAAGAAATCAACAACGCTATCGAACGGAACAAAACCTCTTTCATGTCGTCTGCCGAGTTCGGCAATGGTTTCAAGCAGACCAGCGGCCACCAAACCGCCATGTAACGCACGTCTGGCAACATTTCCCATGAAATGAGGGCGCGCCTCTATCCGGGAACGCAATTTGTCGCCATTGCCTTTAAAACCGATGTCTTGCTCTGACATGAATGGCCTATCGTCATCGTACTCTATGGGGGGATACTGACCGGGCTCAATCGGACTGGGCGGCCGTGCAATCACGATTTTTCGCAGCTGTGCAGTCGCAACCAGGGTTTTGTTTTCGTCGTCGGTGGTGATCCGTATATCGCTTAGGATTGTTCCGTCATCCTCAACAACCTTGTGCCCATTTGCCAGAAGGCCAACTCTGGGCGGCACCGGGGACGTCACGCTAAGAGCCAGGCTGATCGTGGCAATCTGCGCTTTCCAGCCATATTCGGCCGAAGCCACCTGACCACCCACGATATCTGCAATCGAGGACAGTATGCCCGGCCCGATCACCCCCTGAGCCGAGGCGATGCGTGGTGACCATGGGAGTGCCATTCGTGTGTCGAGGGGGGTCGATTTCTCATGGAGTACCCCACACCACTCATTGAAACACACCCGACCACCATAAAGGTCATACGTTTGGTTCTTGATCTTTTCGTGCATGGTCATCGGTATCTTGTTCCTTCATTGAGCCGGAGGACGGCGCAGTCAGATCGGGACGCCCCTGCAGAACTCCGCCGCGCACGAACTTCATGAACGCCTGTACGACCCACTCGGGTATGGGTTGCGGGCCATCTTCGCTCTTTGAATAGCGCAGATAGAGATAGCTACGGGCAGCGAAGAGGATATAGACCAGAACCTCCAGTTCCTGCTGCTCGAAATCCGGAAGCTCTCCTTGTTTCCAGCTACGTCCGAGGGCTCGCATGTAATGTCGCCGCAGCAACTCGAAATGCCGCTCATACGCGCGTGGGGCAGCAATTTCCGCTTCGTTGAGAATGCGGAAAAATGCAGGATTCTCAACCAGATAATCGAAAAATCCGCGAAATCCCGCTTCTTCGACTTCGAGTATATCTTTGGTGCCGGCCACGCGCTCGGACAGATAGTTTAGCAGGTCCTGTCCCAGGGTTGGCAACAACTGATCAAACAGGTCCTGCTGGTTTTCGAAGTACAGATAGAATGTTCCTTGGGCGATCCCTGCCCGCTGCGTAATCCGCGCGATTGACGCATCTCCATATCCCACTTCTCCGATGACCTCGGCCGCGGCATGCAACAGCGCAGCCCGAGTTTGCGCGGCTTTTTCCGCTCGGGTTCTCCGCGGTTTTAGAGTTTGTTTGGTGGCCATAGTGTTTTCCTGTAAGACAGCATCAGCTTTGGCAGGGATATAGCATGACCACGCAGAAGACGAATACGGAAATGCTGTTCGGATTTGCCTATTTATCCACACCCTTTCCGAAGCTTTTTCGTAAATGGAACTTCTGGATCTTTCCGGACGCCGTGCGCGGAAAATCGTCAACAACAACAATTTTTTCGGGGTGCTTTTGACGAGCGAGCCCCTCGCCATCCAAAAAGGCGGAAACCTTGGCAACATCGGGGGCCTTGGCATTTTCGACAAGCCGCACAATAGCGCAACCGGTTTCACCAAGGCGCGGGTGAGGAATGCCCACGACGGCAGCTTCAAGAATGGCAGGATGGCGCTGCAGGGCGTCTTCGATCTCCTTGGCCGAGAGGTTCTCTCCTCCTCGAATGATCAGATCTTTTTTTCGCCCTGAAATGGTAATGCAGCCCTGATCGTCTATTCGCCCCAGATCCCCGGTACGGAAATAGCCTTTTTCATCAAAAGCAGTTTCGTTGTCCGCAGGGTCAAGATAACCGACCATGAGTTCAGGCCCGCGCACCAGAATTTCACCTTCGGTGCCAATAGGGCAATCCCGTTCAGCTTCATCAACGATGCGAACATCGTGCCCAACAATGCGCCCATCGGTTAGCGCCGCCATGTCGCCATTGTCTCGTGAGGCGACACCAAGCGTGACCGTGGGTGCCTCGGTAGAGCCATATACCCGGCACGCCAAGAGATTGGGGTACTCGGACCATGCGTTGCGAATGATATCCGGCGGCACGGGCGCGCCCCCGCACGCAAAAACACGCAAACTGCGCAAGTTGTTGCCGCTTGCCTTGGCACGGCCAAGCAACTCGGTCAGAAAGGGTGTGGCCGCAACGGTAAAGGTGGCTTTTTCCCGGTCGATCAACTTAATAGCGTCATCCGCATCCCAGCGTTCCATCAACACAGAGCGCACGCCATGCGTGAATGGCATCATGATCCCATAAAGCCATCCTGTCACATGGGTCACCGGCGATGGCATCAGCACGACATCCTTGCCTGCCTGCACTTGCCACCACTCGCAGACACGGCACAATTCGCAGTCAAGAGAATTCACGGTATGCACCACGCCCTTCGGGTGGCCGGTCGTCCCCGAGGTGTACATGAGCATAAAAGGATCATCGGGGTTGTCTTCAGGATCACCCGGCCATGGCTGCGCGGCAAAGGGGTTTTCGCTGTCCGGGTCTCGAAGTGAAACGACAGTTTCAAGTGACGGAATTTCGGCCTGCAACCGCCGCGCCATTTCTGCGTAATCAAACCCGCGGAACACGCTCGGTGTCAGCAAAATACGCGCCCCCGAGGCCCGAAGAATAAAGCGAAGCTCGGCCTCGCGGTAGATGGGCACGATAGGAAGACAGACGAGTCCAAGCATCGAAGAGGCGAGCGCAAGCGCCGCAACTTCGTACCAGTTCGGCAATTGAAACGCTACCACATCACCGCGCTGCATGCCCTTGGAACGCAGCCATTCGGCCATCGAGCGGGCCATGGTGTCAAACTGAGCATAGCTGTAGCGGTCATTATCGCCCGCGATAGCGATGTCATAGGGATTCGAACTCAGTTGTTCCCTCAACCCCTGCGACAGCGTTTTGCGGCGCCAATCTCCGCTGGCGTAATACTCAGCGGCTTGTTCCGGGTCCGGCTTTGGCCAGGGACGGCTTTCCATGAAACCGCTCATAATTTCAGATGCTTATCGCGTATCGAAGGATCGGCGTCGAACTGCTGCCAGCTTCCGGAAAACGCGGCACGCCCGACATCCAGAACCAGGAGGTGTTCGGTACAGGCACGAGCGAATTCAACATTTTGCTCCGCAAGTATCAGCGCCATACCTTCGCTTTCTCGAAGCTCGCGGATTTGGTCGCCCATTGAATCGACAATAAGCGGCGCCAGCCCTTCGGTCGGCTCATCAAGCAAAAGAAACCGGGGCCTCGCCAGCATAGAGCGAGCAACAGCAACCAATTGCTGCTCGCCGCCTGACAGCTGAAAACCCTTCCGATCTGCCAGCTTTTGCAACAAGGGGAACCGCTTCAGCACCTCCTCGACGGTATAGGGCGCGCGCCCTTTGACCTTTGCATACCCTGCAAGCTGTAGGTTTTCGGAGACCGTGAGATGGGGGTAGATCCGCCGATCTTCCGGCACCAGCGACATACCTTCGCGGGCGCGCAGATGCGACGGCCACTTTCCGATATCCTTGCCATCCAGAGTTATGCTGCCAGTCACTGTTGGCCCAGCCCCCAGGATCGACTTCAGCAGGGTCGATTTTCCCATGCCGTTCAGCCCGACGATGGCCACGCCTTGGCCGTCCTGGACGCGCAGCGAAAGGTCATAAAGGATATGGCTCTGCCCATAAAAGGCGTTCAGGTTCTTAAGTTCAAGCATGAGAGCCCCCTTTGCCAAAGTAGATCTCGTGTACCATTGGATCACGCCGAACCGTTTCAGGATCGCCGCTGGCAACGACCTGTCCCTGGTTCATTACGGTCAGCCGGGTGGCCAGGCCAAACACCACTTCCATGTCGTGTTCGGTCAACAGCAGGGTCAGCCCTTCGTCCTCTCGCAGCCGGTTGATCATCTCGACGACGGAACGCCGGTCATCGGGCGCCATGCCAGCCGTGGGTTCATCCAGCATAATAAGCTTGGGATTCAGTGCCAGCGTCATCAGAAGTTCGAGCCGCTTCTTGTCCCCATGCGACAGGTTCGCGGCCTCATCTTCAGAGCGCACAGCCAAGCCATACTGCGCTAACCGGCTCATCGCTTCGTCCACCAACTCGCGGCTGGAATGAAGCCTCCACCATGCTCCGTGCGACGTCCCTTTGATCCGTTCCCGACATTCCAGAGCAAGAACCACGTTGTTCAGAACACTTTGTTCGGCAAACAGACGAGCCACCTGAAAGGTTCGCCCGATGCCGCGCTGAACCCTCTCCCAGGCATCCAGCCCGGTCACGTCTTCGCCGTTGTACCAAACCTTGCCGGATTGAGGAAACATCTCGCCCGACAGCACCTTGAATAGCGTGGTTTTCCCGGCGCCATTCGGCCCGATAACGACGTGGCTCTCATGGGCCTGGACGGAAATATCCACATCACTAAGCACGTTTACCGACGGGTAAGCGAAGTTGATCCCTTTCGCTTCAAGCATATTACTCATCGCTGGGTCTCCCTTCAGCCGGTGACAAGATTTTCTGGCGCAGCAGCGCGATCGTACCCAGGATGCCGCCAGGCATCGCTAGCACGACAAACAGCAAAGCGCCGCCAACGATCAGCTCGGCCATGCCAAACATGTTGCGGGTCGAATGCTCAAGCCCTGCAAAGACGATCGCACCGACCGCCGGCCCCCAAAAGCGTGTGCTACCGCCAAGCAGGCAAAACAGGATCGGCAGCGCCGAGTATGACCAATGCGCAATCATCGGAGTGATGATCTGGCTCCATGGTGCCAAAAGAGCACCAGCAAGTGCTGTGACCGTGCCGGATATGACAAAAGCATATTCACGGTAGCGACGGACATTGACCCCAAGAAATCTGATGCGCTCGGGTTCTTGTCGAATTGCAGACAAGGTTCGCCCCAAAGTGCCATGCCAGACCCACCACAGACTAACGATCATACCGGCCGACGCGACGAAGATCAGATAGTAGTAGTCGTCGCCGCGGCTCAGGTCGATTTCAAACAAACCGAAATTCAGGTTTGGGCGGGTGATGCCGATCAGACCGTCTTCTCGCCCCAAAGCGGTGGACTTGCCGATCAGCGTATAGATCAGCTGTCCAAGCGCGAGCGTCAGGATCGCGAAATAAATGCCACTCGCCCGGTGCAGCGCCACCATCCCGATGAGCACTGAAAGCAGCGCCCCGACCAGCCCCCCGAATGCCAGGGTCAGGACAAACGGCAAATCGGGCGCGTAACTAGACAGCCATGCCGACGCATAGGCCCCTGCTGCAAAGAAGGCCGCCTGACCAAAGCTGACCAGCCCGGTCAGCCCGAAAATCAGGTTGAAAGACAGCGCAAAGACGATCTGAAGCATTAGAATGCCCGCCAGAAAGACGAGCCCCTTCTCGGCCCAGAAAGGGACCGTCGCAAAGGCAGCAAAGCAGAGAGCCAGAGCGATCAGAGGCGTGGCCTTGAAGCCGAAAGAGGTTGTGTTGTTGTCCATATCAGCGAACCCCGCTCAGGAGGCCTTGCGGCCGGAAAAGGATGATCACCGCCACCGCGACGAAAAAGAAGACGCCCGGAAGACTCGGGACATAGACGGTTCCAAACGCGTCGATCAGACCCAGCAGTATTGCCGCGAGAAACGCGCCGCGGACGTTGCCGATCCCACCCACGATAATCACGCCAAATGCCTGAATGATGTAGGTGCCCCCCATCATGGGAGAAAGGCTCTGGTTGGGGGCCAACACACCGCCAGCCAGCCCGGCAAGGGCAAATCCTGCAACAACGGCAACGGTGAATATCAAGTTGATATTGATCCCCAGAAGGCTGGCCATCCAAGGATCAAGCGCGACGGACTTCATTATCTTGCCCGAGGCGGTGCGTTGCAGCCAGAAATCCAGAACCAGGAATACAGCAATACCCGCACCGATCACGAACAGGGCATAAGCGGGCATGATAAAATCGCCGAGGAAGACCGCCCCGCCAAGACCTTTGGGCGGATAGACACTGAGAAAATTTGGACCCCAGATTGTTTTTACCGCGCCTTCGCTAAGCAACAGGATGGCATAGGTCGCAATCAGCGAATAACTGTCATCCACATCCTTCAAGCGTTTGAAGACGACCCGGTCTATCACAAAACCCATCGCCCCAACGGTCACGGCACAGGCGAGTGCGAGCCCCAGAAAGGCAACAATTCCGACAGCGCCGGAGCCCAAATTCATGATTGAATAGGCAAGATAGGCCCCGATCATCACGAAGCCACCGTGCGAAAAATTCAAGATGTGTAAGATCCCGAAAACCAGGGTCAGTCCGGATGCGACCAGGAATATGGCCATCGCCCAGACCAATCCGTTCATCGCGATCAAAAGGAAATCGGCCAGCATAGGCAAGCACCTCTCTAGATTGGAAAGGCACCGGCGCAGACGTTACGCGCCGGTGCCGACAGTGTTTACCAGTTCACCGGTTGGCCCGGCGTCGCGTCTTCGATGGTTTCCGCACCGTCAATGACGCGGTACTCCATGATCTCGAATCCGGCATCATTGTCTGCGCCGCGCAGGCGGTAGATGATCACTGGTTTGATCGCTTGGTGGTCTTCTGCACGCAATGTCCGCGAGCCGGTCGCCGTTTCAAAGGTCAGGCCCTCAAGCGCCGAGATCACTTCTTCTGTGCTCCCTTCAGGTGCCTTGGCCAGCGCGCCGGCATAAGCCATTACGGTGGCATGACCTTCGGAGACAAAGCCATCTGGATGCTTGTTGCCTGTTTCCTCTTGGTACTTGTTGTACAGACGATCACTGATCTCATTGCCTTTGAAGGCACCAAAATACCAATGCGAGCCGACCCACATTTCAGGCAGTTCCTGCTTCATCGCGCGAGCAGCAATGAATTCATTCGCCGAATCCATGAATGGTGCCTTCTTCTGGAAGAAGCCATAGGGCTTGGCCTGTTGGAACAAGCTGATCGCATCACCGCCATAGAGCGAGCTGAAGAATCCGACCGCAGGATCGCGCAGCGCCGAGGCAATGTAGTTGCGATAGTCGCTGCCGCCGTACTGAGTAAGAATGGGGTCGGATATTGTAGGCTGCACACCTGCCAGTTCCGGATAGAAGGTATTCAACCCATGCCGATAGGCTTCCCATGTCGAACGACCATATTCATGGTCCGGGATCAGCCCACCCCAAGAGGTGACGTCGGGATAGAGTTCCGCCATGAGTTTCGCCTGGGCGCGCTGGCGCATATACGGGTTGTCAGTGACCCGGAAGTAGTGGCGGTTGAAATCCTCATGCGTAAGGCGCAGCGAATGGGCCGCAGCGGTTATGAGGGTGGCGTTTTCCTGCTTGAGGATGCCGTTGATCGCCAAGGCAACTGAACTCGAGACACACCCGAGCAGCATGTTACAGCCCTCACCGATCAGTTCTCGTGCTGCGACAGTACCGGTATCGGGCTTTGCTTTGGTGTCCCGGACATGCAGTTCGATACTACGACCGTTAATGCCGCCTGCGGCGTTGATTTCATCCACAGCAAGTTGGGCTCCGAACAGCATCGGCCGACCCAAGGCTTCTGCCGGCCCGCTGAGCGCACTGACAAACCCCATCTTGTATGGCGCTGATTGAGCACGCGCATACATTGGCGCGCTCAAAGCGCTTGTTGCTACACCTGCTCCCATCAAGTGAAGCACTTTCCGTCTGCTTATCTGAACCATAGTTTCCTCCTTAACGTTCAGTTTAAAATTAATCAGAACGCGTGATTTCGCGCCCTCTCCCGTAGTTCATTCTTAAGAATCTTGCCCGTTGGATTGCGTGGCAACTCGGGTACCAACACCCAATGCCTTGGGATCTTGTAGTCGGCGATCCGGGGGGTCAGGAAATCCATCAGTTCTTCTTTGGTCACCGGTTTTGACTTGCCGGGCACGACGAAGGCACAAAGGTCCTCGCCAAGCTTGTCGTGCGGAATAGACACCACCGAGACTTCTTCGACCGATGGATGTTTGAATACGGCGTCTTCCACCTCCATTGAGGTGATGTTGAACCCGCCGCGAATGATCACATCCTTCTTGCGATCCATGTAGAACAGGTATCCGTCGGCATCCCTCCGGGCCAGATCGCCGCTCCACAGCCAGCCATCGCGGAATGTCTCGGCAGTTGCGTCCGGTTGCTTGTAGTAGCCCTGACTGACGGAGGGCCCACGCATGACGACCTCGCCCATCTCGTCGGGGTCGGTTTCGCTGCCATCGGGGCGCATAACCCTGACGTCGCACATGGGCATGGCTGTTCCCAGCGATCCCAGCTTGCGCAACGCATCGCGCCCGGCCAGAAACGTGCCCGACGGCCCCGCCTCCGTCAGCCCGTACGTTTGACGCAGCTCGACATGTGGAAAGGTTTTGGCCAGACGTTCGATCACGTCTTGCGCCATCGGAGCACCGCCATAATCGAAAACCCGCATCGCACTCAGATCGTGGAGGGCGGGATCGAAAGCATTTAGCATGAAAATATAGACAGTCGGCACCGCGCAATACACTGTGGTACGTTCACGGGTTATCCGCGCCAGCGTCGCCTCGACGTCGACTTCTGTCTCGATGATGGTCGTGGCCCCCGCCCACCAGGAGGCCATCATATTGAAATGGAACCCGGACGACGTGAACAACGGGAACGGGCTCTGATATGTGTCCTGCGGTCCCAAGTCCAAACCGCCCGCAATTGCCGCCCCGGTTGCAACCGCGTTGCCATGGGTCAACATCACGCCCTTTGGGCGACCGGTCGTTCCCGACGTCAGCAGGATGTCGGCCAGATCCTCTGACGAGAGATCAGGAAAGCCGCCGCGCAAGGCCTGGCCGGCTTCAAATCTCGCGGTCCAGTCGCCATCCTTGCCGACTTTGATGCATCTGCCCTTGATCTGGTCAGTCTGGTCGATCAAGCCTGCAACCGTTTCGTCAAAATCGGGTTCGTGCACCAGATAGCGACAATCCATATGGTCGATTACCGCCAGCAGTTCGGGCACTGCAAACCGCGTGTTCAAAGGGACGACCACCGCCCCCAGCCGCATGGCCCCCCAGGCGATTATAACGTATTCGGCCGCCGCATGGTTGGTCATCAGGATCGCCAGATGATCGCCACGCCGCACCCCAAAGCTGCGCAATGCATCGGCTGCACGATCAATCGAATGGGCCAGTGCGGCGTAGCTCAGACGCGCCTCTATGTTCTCGGCACTGGACGCCACCAGAGCCAACTTGTTTGGGTAAAGCGCTACATTCCGCGCAAGCAGATCGAAAGGCGTGCGCCATTCCACCGTGTCTGGTAGTGGAACACACGCATCGGTCATGCCAGGCTCCCGGCCTCGGGCAATGCGTTTCCGCCAAAGCTTGAATACCCACCATCGACCGGAAGGGTGACGCCGGTTATAAAGGATGCGGAATCCGAGCACAGAAACTGCACGGCGGCCGAGATTTCGGCAGGCCTGCCAAAACGCCCCAGCGGTGTGCGTTTGAAGATAGGCTCGGTCCCGATCTTGCCGCGTGACATCAAGCCTTCGACCATGGGGGTATCAATATAACCCGGCGCAATCGCGTTCACCCTGATGCCCAGGCCGCCCCATTCAGAAGCAAGTCCACGGGTCATTATCGCCAGCCCTGCCTTTGCCGCAGAATATGCATTCCTGCCCGGCAGCCCGATAATCCCTGCAATCGAAGAGAAATTGACCACGGAGCCAGAGCCAGATTTCGCCATCACCTGACCGCACTCGCGCGCCATCAGGTAGCTGCCGCGCAACGAAACATCCAGAACACGTTGCCAGGCAGAAATGTCCTGCTCGAAGGTCGGCTTCATCTCGTCTGCTATACCTGCGGCGTTGATCAGAAAATCGACCCCACCCCAGGTTTCTACAACCGTATTGGTCAAGTCCTGAACTGCGGCCTCAGAGGTTACATCGCCAGCCAGTGACAGCCCTGCGATTTCGGCTGCGAGATCATTCAAGGCGACCTGATTGATATCATTCACAGCAACATTGGCGCCGGCGGCGGCAAAATCACGGGCACATTGCATCCCGATCCCACTGGCCGCGCCGGTTATGACCACGGTCTTACCCGTAAAATCAAATGTAGCGGTTGCATTGCTTTTGTTGACCATCTTCTCCTCCACTCAAGTTTGATCGGTGCCGGAACTGCAGCCAAACAGCAGCCCCTACCCTTTGGTGCCCCCTGGTTTTTGGTTGTCAGCTCCTCCCGAGGCACAACCGATCTCCCATGCGGGTCATTTTTTCGGCAAGTTCATCCAGTTGGTAATATTGTTGCGCTGAATTGCCGCTGAACCTCCGATAATCGGCATCAGCAGGCTGTCGCGCAGGTAGCGTTCAACGTCATAGTCTTTGGCGTAACCATAAGCGCCCAGAATTGTCTGCGCATCGAGTGCGATCTTCTTGGCTGCCTCGCAGATGTGCAGCTTGGTCATTGATGTCTCAAGACGGCAAGGCTGGTTCTGCTGTGCAAGCCAGGCAGCATGCATCATCATCAAACGGCAGGAATGAAGCGAGGTTCGCATATCCGCCAGCATGTGGCGGGTGGACTGATACGAACCGATACTCTTTCCGAATTGCTTGCGCTCCTGAACATATTGCCAGCTATCGTCAAAGGCGGCACTGGCCAATCCCAGAGCAATGGCCGCAACTTCGAGCTTTTCAACATCCAGTCCCGAGCCGACAATGAAATCCCATCCGCGGTTCCAACCCTCTTCACCGCCAATGATATTGGAGGCAGGAACCCGCACATCGCTAAAGGACACATCTGTCGTTGCAGCACCCTTCATTCCCATGCAGTCGATACCGGTGATCGAGACACCCTCTGCCGTCGGCGGGATCAGTACGATCGAAAGGTTCTTGTAACGCTCATCAGTCGGCCCACTCCGCACCAAGGCGTAAATGTAGCCCGAGATCGTCGCACCGGAGCAGAACCGCTTTGAGCCATTGATCACCAACTCGTCGCCATCGCGCACGGCTGTCGTCTTTACCGAAGCAAGATCGGCACCCACATCCGGCTCGGTCCAACCATAGGCAAACAGCATTTCACCTGCGACCACCTTTGGCAGCAGATCACGTTTCTGCTCTTCCGAGGCGCATTCCCCCAGATTCATGCCCGCATAGCAAGTGGACATGATGTAGGGAACCGCGACAGCAAGGCTTCGCCGCGACAATTCTTCGATCACCACCATTGTGGCGGGTATATCGCGCCCGCTACCACCATATTCCTCGTCAATCGTCAGACCAGTCAGGCCAAGGGCCACCAGTTTGTCAAAGATGTCTCGTGGAAACGTGTTTTCCCTGTCCCATTTTCGTGCTGCATCCCGCGGCATTTCGGCCTCCACAAAACGGCGCACCGTATCGCGGATCATGGTGATGTGTTCTGGTTCCTGAAAATCCATGCTTACTCTCCGAAATACCCACTAGCGCCCTGTAAAGACTGGATCGCGTTTCTCACGAAAAGCGTTGACAGCTTCTTGGTGGTCTGCGGTCTTGTTTGACAGCGCTTCAAGGCTGAGAGAGGCATCCATGATGCTATGCGCAAGCTGTTTGAGCGAGATGTTTACGGACATCTTGCTCCAGCGAATTGCCTTTTTGGCACCCTTCTGCAGCTTCTCGACAAACGCGTCGACCCGTGCATCAAGCTCATCCAGGGGCACCGCGTGGTTGATCAGGCCCATCTGGGCCGCCTCGACGGCCGGGATCATATCACCCGTCATCAGATATTCCTTGGCGCGGGCAAAACCGATCAACTGTGGCCAGATCACTGCACCACCATCGCCAGCGACAAAGCCGACAGATACATGTGGATCACCGATCTTTGCCTTTTCAGACGCAAAAATTACGTCACAGAAAAGCGCCAGCGTAGCACCAAGCCCGGCGGCATGACCGTTCACCTTTGCAATGATCGGTTTTTCGCAATCAAGCATACTGAAGACGATCCGTCTGCCCTCGGCCGCTGTTTTTTCAAACGCGCCCTCTTCGTCGATCATCTTTTGCATCCACTCGATGTCGCCGCCCGCTGAAAACGCGCGGCCCTCACCGGTCAGAACGATAAGGTCGACGTCGATGTCGAGCGCAGCGTCGACAAATACTTGCGCCAGCTCCTCATGCATCCGCTCTCCGACTGCGTTCAGTTTTTCTGGTTCGTTCATCGTGATTGTCAGCACACGATCATTGTTCTCGATTCGCAGCGTGCGATAGCTTTCGTAAGTCACTGATTTCCTCCGTCGTTCGCATCCCTCCACGCCTTGCAGCGCTTCGCATGCGTAGTGTCTCCCATGAAATTACTATTCGGGAATCGCTACTCTGTCAATTAAAATGAATTATGACTCATAATTCATCATTGGGCTTTAGCGGAAGATTGTCGTCAACGCTTATGGTCCAAATAGGGTAAATTGATAAGAAAGTGCTCTTGGTTCATCAGTAACCACTGAGGGGTGGAAGATGCGACAAACACGCTGGACTTGGCCCTGTAGGCGGTCAGGCTGCGATCAGATGCATATCGTTCATAAGCCCCGGCGGCTCAGCGACAACGCCTCTAGCTACGTCTCTGGCGATCTGACTGAACTCTCTCTTAGTTCAGGCCGCCTATGGCGTCCAAAAACTCTGACGACGGACATGGCGGCCCGTCATGAGCGATGTCCGAGCGTATTCCTGTCGGCCATCGTCCTCGTGGCAATTGTGATGTTCAGGTTATGAGTCCTGACCCTAGCCAATCACCCCACGAGGCCCATCGCCAACTTGTCCGCGATGAAGCAGCAGATGATCCAGTATCACACAGGCCATCATCGCCTCACCCACAGGCACGGCGCGGATGCCAACACAAGGGTCGTGGCGGCCCTTGGTGACCACTTCGGTGGGCGAGCCATCCATGCGGATCGACTTGCGAGGTGTCAGGATGGACGACGTGGGTTTGACCGCAAAGCGCACAACCACATCCTGCCCGGTGGATATACCGCCCAGAATACCACCCGAATGGTTCGAGGAATATTCAGGGCCATTTGGACCCATAAAAATCTCATCAGCATTTTCGGTGCCCATCAGGCGTGCGGCGGCCATGCCCTCGCCCACTTCGACACCTTTGACGGCGTTGATAGACATCATTGCGGCGGCCAGATCGGTATCCAGCTTGCCATAGACCGGTGCGCCCAGTCCAGCGGGCACGTTGCGGGCGACAACTTCGATCTCGGCCCCGACCGAGTTATGATCTTTGCGCATCTTTTGCAGATAGGCCTCCCACGCAGGAGCGGCATCGGCATCGGGAATCCAGAAATCATTGCCGTCGATTGCGTTCCAATCAAAGCGCGAGCGGTCAATTTCTATCTCACCCATGCGGGTCATGTAGCCTTTGATCTCAATTCCCGGAGCCAGCGCATTGAGCGCCGCCCGGGCCAGACCACCAGCCGCCACACGCGCCGCAGTTTCACGAGCCGAGCTGCGACCACCGCCGCGATAATCGCGCAGGCCATATTTCAGATGGTAGGTAATATCAGCATGGCCGGGGCGGAAAGTTTGTTCAATATCGCCATAATCACGGCTGCGCTGGTCAGTGTTTTCGATCATCAGCTGCACCGGTGTACCGGTTGTGAGGCCGTTAAACACACCTGACAGGATTTGCACGGCATCAGGCTCGTTGCGCTGGGTCATGTTTTTGTTCTGGCCGGGGCGTCGCTTATCCAGCCATTGCTGCAAAAACGCCTCGTCCACGGGCACACCCGGAGGGCAGCCATCAACCGTCGCCCCCAAGGCGGGTCCGTGGCTTTCGCCCCATGTGGTGACGCGGTAGAGGTGGCCAAAGCTGTTCAGGCTCATAAGATGCGCTCCTTTGGGCGTTGGTCTAACTGGCACATCCGTGCGCCTCAAGAGATTTCGTTGCAGATATGGCCGGTGAGAGGGCCAAGACTATCCTCTTTATCATGCAGATGGTGCGATTTGTGGCGCGCTAGGCCTCGTGCCGGTTTGTAAACAGCTCCCACTGAAACCGCGACCGCACGCCGATATCAAGAAACGGACGTGGCGGCAGGATATCGGGCGTGCCTAGTGATACCATGTCAGCGGTCAGCGGATTATCACGCCCACATGCCATATCCGCCGCGAGGATACCGCCAAATGTGCCTTTGGTGACACCTACCGCGTTTTGGCAAACGGCCGACCAGATGTTGGGGGTAAGTTGGCCAAAGGCAGGCGCGCCATTGCGCGACAGGCAGACAAAGCCACTCCATGTATGTTTCAGCTCAACGCCTTTCAGCATCGGGAATCGGTCATCAAACAAGGCCTTGTGCTGACGTTGTACTTTGGCGTGTTCACCCCAAGTGATGCGTTGACTGGGGCGATAGTTTAGCCCCTGACGGATCAGGATACGGTGATCATCCGTATAGCGCATGGTGATGCCAGCAAAGGCATTCACCGGTGTCAGCCCCCATGGCTCGCTCACGCCGTAAGCGGCACGCTCGGTCTCGCTCAGCGGCCGGGACAGGCTGGCGTGGGCAATCAGATGCAGGAAGCGACGTTGATGAAAGCCAAACTGTTCGGCAAACCCATTGGCGGCCAAAATCATTTTGGGGGCACGCACAGAGCCCTGGGGCGTGCGCAGATGTACGCCATTTTCAAATTGCGCCTCAATGACGGGCGAATTTTCATAGACCGTGACATTGGGTGGCATCGTGTCGGCCAATCCGCGTGTCAGCGCAGCCGGGTTCATCAAAACGCAACCCGGCGTAAACACTGCCGCACTAAAATGTGGTGAGCCGAGTTTGTCGCGCAGAGCGTCACCTTCGATCCACGCATAAGGCTCGTTCAGCGCGTCTAGTTCGTTGCGAAATGGCTCCAGCACTTCTTTGGTGCCGCGCGGGGACACGGCGGTATGGTATTTGCCGGCACGCTTCCAATCACATGCAATCTTGTTGGCGTTCACGACTCCTTCGAGGTGATCAAGCGCCATACGCGCCAACCGCATAAACCTGTGAGAGCCTTCCAGTTCATCCAGGGACGAGCCAACATTATGCGGCAGATCAATGCCAAAGCCCGAATTGCGGCCCGAGGCATTTTCGCCCGCCTGTCCCGCTTCGATCAGTGCTATGGTCTGGTCAGGGCAATTTTCGGCCAATCGGCGTGCGGCGGTCAGGCCTGCATAACCACCACCCAGCACCAGCCAGTCAGCTGTGACATCCCCCTGCAACGGTGCATGCGCCGTGCGGTTGGGCAAAATCGCGCTCCACCCGTTTGTATTGTCGTCCTGAGGCAGGCGCTTGATGTGCATGGCGTTATCCTTCGGCCCAATTGCTGGGCTGGATGGCATAAAATACCAACGCACTTTCGGCGATGTAGGTCAGCTCGGTTCCACTGGGTAGCCAGATGCAATCTTGTGGGCCGACCACCATATCACCCTCGGCGGTGCGCACGGTCAATTCGCCCTCAAGCACCAGCAGCACTTCTTCGTATTTCACGGTCCGGGGGATTTCGGCATTGCTAAAGCGGCCAAACCCGGTGCCCAGCTGTGCGCCATCACCGGCGCCGATCACCTCGGTCACTTTTGCCATATGCCCGAATTCGAATCGTGGTGTGAACGCCAGCTTATCAAAAGGAACAACGCAGGCGGGGCTCACGGCAGGGTCACTCATCTTGGGCCTCATGGTGAGTTTGGGATTGGCGTTGACGCATACAATACACCCCTGTATGTTTCCATACAACCCTGTTTGGATTCCCTTGATGGCATTGCTAACCACCCCGGAAAAACCCACGACATCGGCGCGCCTGGCTGCGTCGGATTGGACCGAATGCGCATTGACAGTTCTGAAAGAGGCGGGATTGGAAGCTGTTCAAATAACCACCCTGGCCAAGCAATTAGCGGTCACTCGTGGCAGCTTCTATTGGCATTTTGACAGCCGCGAGGACTTGCTGAACGCCCTTTTGGCCGAATGGCGCGCGCGCAATACCGGTGTGATTGTTGATGCGATCCGAGATGTAGGCAGTCTGGATGATGGCATATTGGCCCTGTTTTCTGTCTGGGTGGATCACACCCGGTTTGATCCGCGCCTTGATCAGGCGATCCGCGATTGGGCCCGTCATGATGAAAGGTTGCGCAAAATCGTAACGGCCGAGGACGACGCCCGTGTTGGCGCTATTGCCCGGTTTTTTGAGCGCTTTGATTACCCTGAAAACGAGGCCTTCATACGGGCGCGTGTGATCTATTTTACCCAGATCAGCTATTTCGCGCTGCATGTGGAAGACGGCGAAACCCTGACCCAACGAATGGGGTATCTGGACGAATATTTCTTGTGTTTTACCGGGCGTGTGATCGACCCGGACACAGCCGACACTCACCGCAGCCTGATTGAAAGAAGCCAGAATGACCACGCAACGTAGCGGCGGGCGGCGCGGCCGGGCAGCCAAGCGCAAGTCACAAGCAGAAACGCATTTTGATGCAACCTGGCGGCAGTGGAAAAACCCCTATCCACCCGTTGAGCAATTCAGCGCAGATGAGGTTGAAGCGATTCACAGTGCCTCAATGCGGATCCTGTCTGAGATCGGCATCAAGATCCTGAGCGAAGAGGCCCATGCGCTGTATATAAACGCAGGCATGACAGACGCCGGTGATCAGGTGATCAAGTTTGACCCTGATGCACTGATGGATCTGATTGCGCTATCCCCATCAGAAGTTGTGCTGCATGGCCGCGGAGAGGGGCGCGGCGTCACCATTGGTGGGCGCAATGTGGGGATTTGCACCACGGGCGGCACACCCAATTTTTCAGATATTCAGAACGGGCGCAGACCAGGCACATTGGCAGCACTTGATGACTTGTGCCGCGCGGCGCAAAGTTTTGATGTGATCCACATGATCGGGCCATTTGTCGAAGCGCAGGACGTGGCGCCGGGCCTGCGGCATTACGCGATGACCAAATCAGTGCTGACATTGACCGACAAAGTGCCTTTCGTCTTTTTTCGTGGCACCCAAGCGGTGGCAGACGCCTATGAGATGATCCGCATTGCGCATGGTCTGAGTGCCGAAGAATTTCAGAACAAGGCGGTCAGCTATTCAGTGGCCAATTCCAATTCGCCTTTGCAGCTGGATCACCTGATGTGCCGTGGGATCATTGATGCCGCCCTTGCGGGTCAGTTGATGGTCTTGACGCCCTTTACCCTGGCGGGCGCGATGGCACCTGTCACTTTGCCCGGCGCGATTGCCCAGCAAAACGCCGAGGCATTGGCCGGGATCGCCCTGTCTCAGATCGTGCGGCCGGGCGCGCCGGTTTGCTATGGCAGCTTTACATCGAACGTTGATATGAAATCCGGCGCGCCTGCGTTTGGGACCCCGGAATATGTGAAGGCCGCCTTTGCCTCGGGGCAGATGGCCCGGCGGTATGGGTTGCCCTTGCGTTCATCGGGGGTGACTGCATCCAACGCACCGGACGCGCAGGCGGCCTATGAAATGCAGATGTCACTGTGGGGTGCGTTGATGGGTGGCACCAATCTGTTGTTGCATGGGGCTGGTTGGCTGGAAGGCGGCTTAACTGCCTCGGCTGAGAAATTCATCATGGACGTTGAGATGCTGCAAATGTTCGCCGAGCTGTTCAAGCCGCTTGAGGTGAATGACGCCACTCTGGCCGTGGATGCGATGGCCGATGTGGGCCATGGCGGGCATTTCTTTGGCACGCAGCATACGCTGGATCGGTTTGAGAGCGCATTCTATTCGCCGCTTTTGTCTGATTGGGACAACTTCGAGAACTGGACAGATCGTGGATCACCAGACGCCGCGCAGCGGGCCAACCGGATATTCAATGAAACGATTGAAGCGCATGTTGCGCCACCGATGCCCGCAGACAGGCAAGAAGAAATGGAGGCGTTTATCGCGCGCCGCACATCCGAGGGCGGCGCAGATATTGATCGCTGATTGTTGGCGTCAGGTTGCGCCCTGGCCATCGTCAGCCCAACAAAGCACTGGCGATGGCCGGGGTCAAGCGGGCTTGCTAACCCGCTTCTTTCAATGGGTATGGCTACCCTTTGACAACCATCTGGGGTGAGATCACGTCAATCCCCAGCGCCTTGCCAACCGCATAATAGGTCAGCTGACCGGCATGCACATTCAGCCCATTCAGCAGATGCGCATCGTCGGCACAGGCTTGTTTCCAGCCCTTGTTGGCCAGGGCCAGCATGAACGGCATGGTCGCATTGCCCAACGCGATGGTTGAGGTGCGCGCCACAGCGCCCGGCATATTGGCCACACAATAATGCATGATGCCATCCACGTCATAAATCGGATCAGCGTGGGTGGTCACCTTGGAGGTTTCAAAGCAACCACCCTGGTCAATCGCAACGTCCACCAGAACCGCGCCGGGTTTCATGGTGGCGAATTGCGCGCGCCGAACCAGTTTGGGGGCTTCAGCCCCCGGAATCAGAACCGCGCCGATAACCATGTCAACTTCGCTCAGCAATTCGCCCAGAAGGCCCGCAGACGAATAACCGGTGCTGAACTGGCCACCAAAGACATCATCCAGATACCGCAGACGTGGCAACGAGCGGTCCAGAACGGTGACTTGTGCCCCCATTCCAGCCGCGATTTTGGCAGCATGTGTTCCAACAACACCGCCACCAATCACCACGACCTTGGCAGGGCCAACGCCCGGAACGCCACCCATCAAAACACCGCGCCCGCCATTGGCCTTTTGCAGCGTATAGGCCCCAACCTGTGGTGCCAAACGACCCGCGACTTCGGACATTGGCGCAAGCAAAGGCAGGCCGCCACGATCATCAGTGACGGTTTCATATGCAATCGCAGTACAACCCGATGCAAGCAGATCATGGGTCTGATCGGGATCCGGGGCGAGGTGCAGATAAGTGAACAACAACTGGCCTTCGCGCAGCATTTTGCGCTCAACTGCCTGAGGCTCTTTGACCTTTACGATCATATCAGCGGTGGCAAAAATTTCTTCGGCGGTGTCGATGATCGCAGCACCAGCGGCGATATAATCTTCGTCAGTGAACCCGGCACCTGCGCCCGCTCCAGCCTGAATGATAACATCATGACCATGGTTGACAGCTTCCCGGGCGGCGTTGGGGGTCATCCCGACGCGGAATTCCTGCGGCTTGATCTCGGTTGGGCATCCGATTTTCATGGCGATTCTCCTCACTCCATATACGGGCAGGATGGCGCAAAAAGCGCGCAAGTTGATATGAAATATCCCCGACAATTTGGGCTATTCATCGAAGATAGTTTCATATTATGCTGATTCCTTAGGAGGGCCTGCTAAGATGGCACTAGACTTGATTGATCATCGCCTGTTGAGCGCATTGCAAAAACGCGGACGTATTTCCAATGCCGATCTGGCCGAGGAGGTAAACCTTTCAGCCAGCGCATGTCACCGGCGCGTTCAACGGCTTGAGAGTGACGGGTACATTCGGGGCTATGTCGCCTTGCTGGATGCGCGCAAAATCGGATGCGCGGCCACGGTGTTTGTAGAAATCACCTTATCAACGCAGGCGGATGATGTGCTGGAGGCCTTTGAAAAAGCTGTGTCACGCATTCCGGATGTGTTGGAGTGCCATCTAACGGCAGGCACGGCCGATTACATTATGAAAATCGTGGCCGAGAACACCGAAGATTTTGCCCGTATCCACCGCCAATATCTGACCCGATTACCGGGCGTGTCCAAGATGCAATCAAGCTTTGCCTTGCGCACGGTGGTCAACACGACAGCCCTGCCAGTTTAATCTAAATGCGCGCAGCTTTGTTACGGGGCAAAAGCCCCGGGCAAGTCAAACCGTAATGCAAAAAGCCCCAGCATTTCTGCTGGGGCCAGATGGTGCGCGTTTCCGTGAGTGGTGCGCACCGTAAACATGTGATGAATCCATGGTAATTAGCATTACCTACAATTGTATTAACAATTCCATCACATGCCACATTTGTTGCCAACATCTCGCAATGCAGTTGGTGTGTAATGGGGAAAAATCCAAGGGTTCACCCCGTATGGAAATCCATACCTTTGGGGGCATTAGGGGTATGACGTGGCGTCACAAAACCCCGGTCACTTTGGAGTGCGCACAGACATCGCAATCCATGCTGCACCCCGGCCTGGTAGCAAGAGCAGGGCCCGCCATATCAAAAAAAGCCCCGGTCATTGCACCGGGGCTTTTCAATTTCAAAGTTGACGCAAATCAGTCGTCGGTTTTTGCCTCAGGCGCGACTTCTTCGCCGGTTTCCTGATTAACAACCTTCATCGACAGGCGCACCTTGCCACGGTCATCAAAGCCCAGCAGTTTAACCCAAACATCCTGGCCTTCTTTCAGCACATCGGACGGGTGGTTCAAACGGCGGTTTTCGATCTGGCTGACATGCACCAGACCGTCACGCTTGCCAAAGAAGTTCACGAAGGCCCCAAAGTCCACGATTTTCACAACCGTACCTTTGTACACTTTGCCTTCTTCGGGCTCGGCCACGATCGAGTGGATCATGTCATAGGCTTTCTGGATCGACTCGTTGTTGGGCGAGGCGATCTTGATGATACCGTCGTCATTGATATCAACTTTGGCGCCCGACACTTCAACGATTTCACGGATCACTTTACCGCCCGAACCGATCACTTCACGGATCTTATCGGTTGGTACCTGCATGGTTTCAATGCGTGGTGCGTGGATCGAAAACTCGCTGGCTGAACTGATCGATTTGTTCATCTCACCCAGGATATGCAAACGGCCTTCTTTGGCTTGTGCCAAGGCTTTTTGCATGATTTCGGGCGTGATGCCGGCCACTTTGATATCCATCTGCAACGAGGTGATACCGTTTTCAGTACCCGCCACTTTGAAGTCCATGTCGCCCAGGTGGTCTTCGTCACCCAAGATGTCGGTCAGAACCGCATATGATCCGTCTTCTTCCAGGATCAGGCCCATGGCGACACCGGCAACCGGCGCTTTCAGGGGCACACCAGCATCCATCATCGACAGCGAACCGCCGCAGACAGATGCCATCGAGGATGAGCCGTTGGATTCAGTGATTTCAGACACCAGACGCACGGTATACGGGAAGTCGGTTGCCGCAGGCAAAACCGCCTGAAGCGCGCGCCACGCCAGTTTACCATGGCCGATTTCGCGGCGTCCCGGAGGGCCCACACGACCAGCTTCACCAACCGAATAGGGAGGGAAGTTATAGTGCAGCAGGAAGTTCGATTTGAACATGCCTAGCAGGCTATCAATCATCTGTTCGTCGTCGCCGGTACCCAGAGTGGTCACAACCAGACCTTGGGTTTCGCCACGGGTAAACAGAGCCGAGCCATGCGTGCGTGGCAAAAGACCGGTTTCACATTCGATCTGGCGCACTTTGTCCAGTGCACGGCCATCAATACGCTTGCCGGTTTTCACAACGTCACCGCGCAGGATGTCGGCCTCGAGCTTTTTCATCGCCGAGCTAAGATTGGCGTCTTCCAGTTGCTCTTCGCTCAACGCTTCTTTGACAGCATCACGCGCTGCGGATACGGCCAGGGTACGCTCTTGTTTGTCGGTGAGGGCAAAGGCTGCACGCATCTGATCTTCGCCAGCCGCTTTGACGGCAGCATACAGATCGCTGTATTCAGGCGGCTGGAAATCAAACGGCTCTTTGGCGCAATCTTCGGCCAGATCAATGATCAGGTCGATGACTGGTTGGATTTGCTCGTGGGCAAAGTTCACTGCGCCCAGCATTTCCTCTTCGCTCAGCTCATAGGCTTCGGATTCAACCATCATGACGGCGTCTTTGGTGCCGGCCACAACCAGATCAAGGCGTTGATCGGGGTTGTTGCGCAGCTCGTGCATGTCGTCGCACATCGGGTTCAGCGTGTATTCGCCATCCTCAAAACCCACGCGACATGCGCCGATGGGGCCACGGAACGGAGCGCCCGAAATGGTCAGCGCGGCCGAGGTGGCGATCATCGCAACCATGTCAGGGTCATTGACCAGATCGTGGCTGAGGACGGTACACATCACCAGGGTTTCATGTTTGAAACCGGGCACGAACAGCGGGCGGATCGGACGGTCGATCAGGCGGGCTGTCAGTGTTTCTTTTTCGGTTGGGCGCGCTTCGCGCTTGAAAAAGCCACCGGGCACTTTGCCGGCTGCATAATATTTCTCTTGATAGTGAACCGTCAGGGGGAAGAAATCCAATCCCGGTTTCGGTTTCTTGGCAAAGGTGACGTTGGCCATGACGCTGGTTTCGCCCAGTGTCACGATGACCGAGCCATCTGCCTGACGGGCAATCTTGCCCGTTTCCAGTGTGAGCGTTTCTTCGCCCCACTGCATTGATTTTTTCACTTCGTTAAACATCTATCGTTTCCTAGTTGGAGGCACTCTTGGGCGAACCCCAAGTCCTCCTTTTTCAATGGCGGCCGCATTGCCGCCGACCCCAATCATTCTTTCATGTGCCCAGGGTCCGGGGCATCACGTCTCAGATTGGGCGCAGATACAGGAGTTTTAGGGATTTGGGAAGGGGTGTGTGTTTTACTGGTCATCAATGGTTACCTCAAAGATAAAACAAACGTGCGCTACATAGGGAAAACCATTTAGATGAATGGGTCGTATGCCCATTGTAAGAGTGCTTGCCTCTGGCGCGGTCGACAAAAGATGTCTGCGGGATCGCAGTTTAATTGCACTTGTCGTGCGTGCCGAGAGAACCCCCTCCAGCGTTTGATCTGCATTTGGTCGATGGTGTCAAGTCGCCTGCCCATGTAGTATCGGCAATACCATTGGAACCAGCCGCGTGGATCTGGACTAATGATCCAACCCTTTTCACGCCAGACCTTGAGTGGCTGCCGACTCTTGATACCAAAGTGGTTCACACTGGCATCTGCTTTTTGAGAAAGCTTGGCATTTTGAAACCAGCTGGCTGGGAATTCTTCCCGGCAATCGTTTAGATACTTACCCTCGAATACGCCAAGCTCAAGCATCTCGCCGGGTGCATAATGGGGCTCGAAACCAGCTTCGAATTGTTGGCCCGCAGGGGCGGTCAATTCGTATTGATACCCGGATTGCATCAGGTCGTTTACCAAAATCACCTTAGATTTTGCCATTGATCTACCCTTCATTGTTGTAAATGCACCTTCGGAAAACCCGTGAGTGCATTTTGTGCAGAAGCGCATGTTAGTGCCAGATGCACCCATCCTGTCCGCCAAGACTTAGCTATCACAATCAAAAAACGCCCGCCTCTTTCGAGACGGGCGCATGATCCATACGGGATCGGAATTCTTAACGGCGGATGCCGAGGCGTTGGATAAGGTCCTTATAGCGGGCGTCATCCTTGGCCTTGACGTAATCCAGAAGCTTCCGGCGCTGAGCGACCATTTTCAAAAGGCCACGGCGTCCGTGGTTGTCTTTTTTGTGGGTCTTAAAGTGCTCGGTCAGCGTGGTGATCCGCGAGGTCAGAATGGCAACCTGTACTTCGGGCGAACCGGTGTCGCCTTCTTTGGTGCCGAATTCTTTCATCACGCGGGCTTTTTCTTCAACAGTGATCGACATCGGGGTCTCCTTTGTTCAAAGGGTTGAGGGCACGAGCCGGGATGTCGTCCAGCAAGGTCCTATAGAGATGTCCCGTAAGTGAACGGGATTGCGGGCGTATAGGGGATATTTTTCTGAAAGGAAAGAGAAATTCCCGACAGCGAAGCTTATGCCGCGGTCAGGCTGTTGAGGGTGGATTGGCCAATCAGAATGATCTGATCCAGCGTCACCTCTTCGTCACTTTCCACCAAAGCGATGCGTACACCGTTCATCATCACATGCTGGCGGTCCGGGTCGTCCTCATCTTCTTCGATGCTCATGTCCGGCTCATCGCCGGTGGTGTCATCATAGACAACCATCAAGCTGTCTTCGGCCACCGAATAATCAAGGATTTCAGCCTGATGATCCTGGTTGAGCCAATCCCCCAGAGCAATGGTATCGGCCCCTTCACCTGCGGTCACGATATCATCCTTGCCCGCCACGATCAGATCGTCGCCACCGCCGCCGTTGAGGTAATCAACCGTGCCATCATCGGCACCATCCGGAACGCCGTTGATGACATCGTCACCCCAGCCGCCAAAAAGTGTGTCAGCACCTTCACCGCCCACAAGCGTGTCATCGCCCAGATCGCCGTGCAGGGCATCATCGCCCGTCCCGCCGTGCAATACATCGTCACCATCGCTGCCGATCAGGCTGTCATCGCCATCCTCGCCGTACAGCGTGTCATCATCATCATGGCCATAAAGCTCGTCATCATCATCGCCGCCAAACAGGATGTCATACCCTGACCCACCATGCAGCACGTCGTTGCCTTCGTCGCCATAAAGGCTGTCGTCGCCATCATCGCCCAAAAGCCGGTCATCGCCTTCAAGGCCGTGAACTTCGTCATTGCCTTCATAACCGTTCAGTTGATCAAGACCCGCTGTTCCTTCGATGGTGTCATCATCTTCGCCGCCCCAGTCGATGGTACCATCGTCAGGCAAAACATCTGGTTCTTCGTCAAGAATGAGGTTGCTCAGACCGTCGGATTCGGCGTCTTCATTGTGCTCATCATCAGGGCCGCTTCTGAGTGATGGATCACTATCATCTTCGGTTGATGAGCCGTCAAACCCATAGATCGCCGTGGCGCCTACGGCCATGAGGCCCATCAAACCAACCAAAAACATCATAACCGAATTCCACAATTACCCAGCCGGAGTGGGCCACAATCGAGTTCGCAGGTCAACCAGAACTGCAACACAAGGTTAACGCGGTGTCGCGGTTCCGACGCGGCTATCGGACAATTTCAGGCCCCATCAGTGAGTTGGGCAGATAGGTAGAGATCCAAGGGATATAGGTGACCATGATCAGGAAAATGAACAGCACACCCAAGAAGGGCAATGCGGCGCGTACCACGCTCATCATTGGCATGCCGGCCACGCCGGAGGTGACAAAGAGGTTCAGCCCCACAGGTGGTGTGATCATCCCGATTTCCATGTTGACCACCATGATTATGCCCAGATGAATGGGATCAATGCCCAGCTCAATCGCAATGGGAAACACCAGAGGCGCGACGATGACCAACAGGCCGGAGGGCTCCATGAATTGCCCGCCGATCAGCAGGATCACGTTGACCGCGACCAGAAACATCACCGGGCCGAAGCCTGCGGATAACATGGCGTTGGCCACGGCTTGGGGGATTTGTTCCTCGGTCAGCACATGTTTCAGGATCAGCGCATTGGCGATCACAAACATCAGGGTGACGGTCAGCTTGCCCGCTTCAAACAGGGTGCGGCGGGTGTCAACATGGGTGAAAGCGCTCAGCAAAGCTGTTGGCTTTTGCATGAGGCTGAGGCGTTCGCCCCCATTCCGCGCCGCCAGGGGGCCCATGTCACGGTAGATGAAACAGGCCACGAAAAACGCATAGACCGATGCCACAGCGGCGGCTTCTGTCGGGGTGAAGAACGCGCCGGTTACGCCGGGGATGCCGTAGATGCCCACCATGATAATGATGATCAACAAAAGGCCCCAGGCGGCATCGCGGAAGGATGCGCCAATCTCGCTCCAGCCGCGCCATTCGCCCGCGGGCATGTTCTTGATCCGGGCCATGACATAGATGGCAACCATCAGCATGCCACCCGCCATAAGGCCGGGGATCACGCCAGCCAGAAACATCCGGCCCACGGACACTTCGACCGCGGCGGCATAGACCACCATGACAATAGACGGCGGAATAAGGATGCCAAGCGTGCCGGCGTTACAGATCACGCCAGCGGCAAATTCCTTGGTGTAGCCGGCCTGTTTCATCGCGGCGATCACGATAGACCCGATGGCAACCACAGTGGCCGGGGATGACCCTGACAAAGCGGCAAACATCATACAGGCAAACACGCCCGCAATGGCCAACCCCCCGCGCAGATGCCCAACGCAGGCAATGGAAAAGCGGATGATCCGCTGTGCCACGCCACCGGTGGACATAAAGCTGGAGGCGAGGATGAAAAACGGGATGGCAAGCAGGGTGTAGTGGCCCTCAAAGGCCTCAAACAACGTCTGCGCGACCGAGGCCAGCGAGGTGTCGGAATGCCAGAGCAGAAACAAAACCGAGGACATCCCCAGACTGACAGCAATAGGCACCCCGATAAGCAGGAAGCCAATGACCATGACAAAGAGCAGGACAACAGACATCAGGCGTTCTCCCCGCTTTGCGCGCGCAGGTCATCTAGGTCATCCTCAACCTCATGGCTGGCGACGATACGATCGACTTTGCCGATCCAGACAGCAACGGCGATTTGGATAAACCGATACAAAAGCAGACCCATAGACAATGGCAGCACGGCATAAGGAATGAGCCGCGGCATTTTGGAATAGCTTTCGCCTTCGTTAAATACGTCTTCCATCCATTTCAGGAAGGCGGGATGGGGGATGTCATCCACTTCATACCAGCCCTTGGCGAGGAACTTGTCCTCAAACCCCAGGGGAAACCAGCGCCCTTCGGTGGCGGGCAGGTTGGCGAAATTGGCCCAATAATCCCATGCGCCTTTGAGCAGCAGGAGGGAAAATATGATGCAGATCGCAACCGAAATGAGGGCCAGAATCCGGCGCACCGGCCGCGAGACCATGTTGATGATGGCATCCACACCCAGATGCGCGCCTTTCTTGACCGCATAGGATGCGCCCAACAAGACCAGCCAACCAAACAGGAACACCGTCAGTTCCAGCCCCCAAAGGATGTTGGAATTGAAGCCTTTGCGCGCGATCACATTGGCAAAAGTGATCAGCGTCATGGTGCCCAGCAATATGGCAATGAGGTTTTCCTCAAGCCGGTCGATGAATGTCTCACCCTGTTTGGGATGCATGATGTGTTCCTCCCACGGCGCGATACCTGATGCAGGGCCAGCGGTGGTGGGCCGGCCCTGCATTTGACAGCTTAGCTGCCTTCGTTGATCGCTTGTGCGGCGTCGATGTTTTCCTGACCGACATCATCGGCGAACTGTGCCCAAACGGGTTTCATCGTATCCACCCATGATTGGCGCTGTTCAGCACTCAGTTCACGCACGACTCCTCCGGCATCCAGCACCGATTGACGCGCCGCTTGGTTCACGCTGAAACTTTCGGAGTTCCGCGTCGCGGTCACCTCAGAAAGAATCGTCAGGAACTGATCACGGGTGTCCGGCTCAAGACTGTCGAGCCACTCCACCGACGTCACCACCAGATAATCAATGATACCGTGGTTGGTTTCGGTCACACCATCCTGCACTTCAAAGAACTTCTTGCCGTAGATATTGGACCAGGTGTTTTCCTGACCATCGACAACCTTTTGTTGCAGCGCACCGTAGACTTCTGAGAAGGCCATTTTTTGCGGGCTACCGCCGATGGCTTCCATTTGGGCGACGAGCACATCAGATGATTGCACGCGAAAGCGCAGGCCGTTGGCATCTGTTGGTTCGATCAGTGGCACGTTGGCTGACATCTGTTTCATGCCATTGTGCCAAAAGGCCAGACCTTGCAGGCCACGGCGCTGCATGCTGTCCTTCAGCGCTTGCCCGGCATCAGACGCCTGAAACGTATCCACGGCGTCAATGTTTTTGAACATGAATGGCAGATCGAAAATGCGGTATTTTTTGGTGAATGCCTCAAATTTTGACAGCGAAGGAGCTGCCAGTTGCACATCACCCTGCAACAACGCCTCAAGCACTTTGTTGTCATCATACAACGTCGAGTTGGGGAACACTTCCATGCAGGCTTTGCCGTTCATTTCGTCATTGACGCGTTGCTCCAGCAACGAGGCGGCGATGCCTTTGGGGTGTTTGTCGGTGTTGGTAACGTGGCTGAATTTAATCACAACCTCGCCTTCGTCACAGGCGGCAAATGTGGTGGTGGTTGTCACGCCAAGGGCCAATGCGGCGGCGGCAACTGTGGATAGGAATTTCATGATCTTTTTCCTCCCGAATCGATCATTTCACAGGCAATCAGCACCTTTTCAGATGCGAATACCGTCATTTGAGCGCAGGAGAGGCATTACCGCAAGGGGAACGGGAAGGGGTGTCCCAGCACAAGTAAAACGATAACGAAACAATAGGTTACGCCATTCCTGCCTGTGGTCTGATGTCTCGATTTCGCGCAAGTGGGCGGAATCTCACACATGTCGGGATGATGGATGTGCGTGTATCCGCACACCCAACTGGCCCTGATTGCTGGCAAAGCAGGCCGCCAGAGCGCGGCAACGCCAGGGGGCTTAACCACGATAGATTTCGGCACGAATGGCGTGGCGCGCAAGTTTGTCATAAAAGGTTTTGCGGGGCAGTCGCAGCGCTTTGGCGGCCTCAGTGGCATTGCCAGCGTGCTGGCGCAGGGCCTGAACAAGCAAAGCGCTTTCGACCTGCATCATCTGATCGGACAGGCCCAGCGCCTTTGATGAATCGAAATCAGACAGACCCAGCACAAACCGCGTGGCTGCGTTCATCAGATCGCGGGCGTTGCCCGGCCAATCACGCGACATCAGGCGGCTGACCACATCTGGTGGGATCTCGGGCTGCGGCAGTTGCGCTTGTTCTGATGCAGATTGCACATAGTGGCGAAACAACACTGGGATATCCTCGGGCCGGTCCTTGAGCGCCGGAATATGCACAGACACAACGTTTAGCCGGTAAAACAAATCGGGATTGAAACGCCCGGCATGTGCCTCGGCTTCCACATCACGATAGCTGCCACCTAATATGCGAGGGCGAGGGCCAATGCCGGGATCCAATACGTCATAGATCGCAAGCTGGGTGTCGGGGGGCAGGCAGGCTACCTCATCAATAAACAGGGTGCCCGACCCGGCCAAAGACACTGCATCGGCAAGACCCCCTGGGGTGAGCACCGAGCCAGCACGCCTTTCAAATGGCAGATCAGCAGATGCAAGAAGATGGATCACATGGGCCACTTTGGCGATGCCCGCACCCGGTGCACCTGTGATCAGAATTGCAGCATTTGTGCGGGCAGCGGCGCGAACACTCTGGCGCAGGGCATCGGCCAGATGCGACGTGCCAAACAGCAGCCGGGCCGCGGCATCGCCGGTTTCCAACCGGTGCTTCAACTTACGATTTTCCAACACCAGTTGGCGGGTTTGCATGGCCCGTTCAACCACCGAAAGCAGTTCTTTAGGAGGGCAGGGTTTTTCCAGAAAACTATAGGCACCATCCGACATGCCGCGCACGGCCATGGGAATATCGCCTTCACCTGTCAGCAAAATAACCGGCAGGGCGCTGTCTATTTGGCGCGCGTAGGCCAGCAGGTCAAATCCGTCTTTACCCGGCATCCGAATATCCGACAGGATCACACCCTCGAACTCAGGTGTGATGTGTTCCTTGGCCTCAACAAAGCTGGCGGCGACGGTCACGCTGTAATTGGCCAATATCAGAGTCTGACCCAAAGCCTCGCGTACGAATTGGTCGTCATCCACCAATAACACACGCGCGCTCATGCTGCGGCCTCCTGAATGTGGGCCGCGGCCAGTTTGATCTGAAAGATCGCCCCACCTTGGGGATGATTGCGCCCAGTGATGGCGCCGCCAAAACTTTGGACCAATCCATATGAAATCGACAGCCCCAGTCCCATGCCCTCGGATTGACCAACTTCCTTGGTGGAATAGAATGGATCAAAGATCTTTTCGGGGTCATCCAGACCCGGACCGTTGTCACGAATATTGACCAGAATATTCCCGGCATCGGCGGTAATCCCGATCTCAATTAGCTTGTCATTTTGACCACTCATTGCATCCATCGCATTGCTCAAAAGGTTCATGATCACCTGTTGCAGGCGGACTTCTCCTCCGTGCACAAAGACCGGCGTTTTGGATGGCTCATATTCAAGGCGAACAGCCTCATTTGAGATACGAGTTTCGGCCAGTTCCAACACAGCCTGAATAACGGCCGCAATATCAACGCGTGTCATCGGCTCGGTTTCCTGGCGAGCAAAGGCGCGCAGGTTTTTGATGATCCGGCCCATGCGGCGTGACAGTTCAGCGATGCGGCCCAGATTGGCGTGGGCCTGCTCGGGTTGATCCTTGTCCATAAACAGCTGGGCGTTTTCCGAAAAGGACTGGATCGCCATCAGGGGCTGGTTCAACTCGTGGCTGATGCCTGCTGACATTTGGCCAAGCGCCGAGAGTTTGGCCGCTTGCACCAGATCGGCCTGAGCGCGGCGCAGCGCCGCTTCGGCGTCCTGTCGTTCGGTGACTTCCTGGCGCAGTTGGGTATTGGTGTGGGTCAGCTCTTGCGTGCGCTCGGCCACACGCATTTCCAACCGGGTATTGGCCTGGGCAAGCGTGCGTCTGCGTTCTGTCGCCCAGAACAGGATCGCGCCGAAGGCCAGGCAAAGTGCAGCCGTTACCGCCGCCTGCAACAGGGCGATACGTTCTGCCGGGCGGGTGGAAATCAATGAATGCCCGGTCATACCAATCACTGGCAGAGGCAGCGTTTCGTACACAGCGCGGTCCGGCACATAGCGGCTTTCGGAGGTGGACCACAGTGTCAGCCCCCGCACCTGCCAGCTTTGGTCAGGGCCAAACCCTGTGCCTTTTTCAGTGGGCGAGAATTGCCGGAACAACAACTCTGAGCGGTTGGAAATGAATATCAGACCGGTGTCATCGGTGAACAGAACCACTTGTGGCGCGCCACGCCAATCGGATTCTTCGACCGTTTCCATATCGACACGCACAGCCAGGGTGCCTGCAATTCCCGTCGGGGTGTGTACAGGGGCCAGAAAGGCAAAGTCCCGCAGGGTCCGGTCGTCAGATTGGCCATGGCTGAACCCAAGCGCCCCGGTCATCGGGCGTTGTAATACTGTTTGGTCGGCGCCCTGCGTGGCCCCCTGATCACCTGCTGAACTGGCAATGCGTTGACCTGAGGGCGACAGAAACGAGATCTCAAGCGCGCCGCTGAAGTCAGCTGTTTGCAACAAAAGCGGCTCCACAATGGCAGGGCTGCCCTGACCATTTGCCAAAGCGACAATATCAGGATGATCAGCCATTGTGACGGCCAACAGGCGATACCGGCTAAGCTGCCCGGCCAACCGATCCGAGGCTGAGCGCAGCACAGCGGCACCTTGATCAGATACCTGGCCGATGGCCGAGCGATAGCCAATCCACCAAACCCCGGCGGAAAAAATGACCACCGCCGCCAAAAACGCCAATATGACCTGAACCCTGTGCATTGTTCCTCCGTAGGGAGGGACAGAATAGAAATGTCAGAGCAGGAAGACAATCATGCGTCAGTAGCCGCGCGCCGGGTCCACGATATTATGCAAGGGTTCCCCAGCACGCCAGCGGCGCAAATTGTCCAGAAACATATCGAATGACCGTGCTGCCCAGCCCTCAAACACCGCCGAGCAATGCGGAGAGATGATCACGTTCTCCAACGCCCAGACGGGGCTGTCCTCGGGTAAGGGCTCGGTCGGGAACACATCCAAGGCGGCATGTGCAATGGCACCGGCGCGCAGGGCGTTAACCAATGCATCGCTGTCCACGACACCGCCGCGTGACACATCAACCAATATGGCGCTGGGCTTCATCGCTGCAAAGGCGCGGGCGTCAACCATGGCGCGTGTGCTGGGCAACAATGGCACTGAGATCACCACGAAATCGGCGCGTTTCCACAGCTGGTCCAGATCACCGCTGGCGTGCACCTCATCCACATCTTGCATAGGGAGAGGCCGTGCACGGGTGCCAATGACATGCATGTCAAATGCCTTGGCGCGTTTGGCCACGGCCTGCCCGGTATGGCCAAGGCCCACGATCAGCATCGTCTTGCCTTGCAGGGGCCGCATCAGCCGCCCGGCCTCCCAGTGGCGCGCAGCGCGATCAGCCGCCAACCCATCAATATCCAACGTGAAATGCAGCAAAGAGCCAAAGACATATTCCGCCATCATCGACGAGGCAACACCAGCCGAATTGGTCACGCTCAGCTTATCGGTATCCCAGGTTTCAAGATGATCCACGCCAGAGCCACCCACAGAAATCCAAGCCGGGCCATCCGGGCCATAAAGCGGTGCACACGGATACCCCGCACGCCCTGCGAAGGTGACGGAGTAAACCACATCGGGTTTGAACGCGGGCACCAGATCATGCATCGCTTCATAGCTGTCACAAGCCTCAGCTATGACATCTGGCATCGCTTGGGCAAGGCTTTGCATCATCGGGGCGGGATCACTGTCAAGCACGATCACACGAGGGGGGGTGGTCATATCGCATCTCCGGGTTGCTGGATCAGGCTTGCAAGGTCTGTGAAGCGGCTGGAGGGGTCAAGCAAGCGGTCGCGCATCGCCCAGATGGCCCGACTGCGCGCATCACTGAGTACACCAGAGCAAAACACATGAAACTTTTCTTCAACTTCGGTGTCGCTCATCCAGGCATCCGGTCCGCCGCGTGCGGTCACATCACCCGAATTCAAGCGGCGACCATCTGTGAGCACCACCTCCACATCCGACCAGCGGCCCGCCGGAAAACGCGCATTGTGATGATCCACAGGCATGGCTTTGACCTTGGGAATAAGTGCTGCAATGTCAGGGTCGTTTAATCCCGCGCCCTCAATATGACCCGGTGCAATATGGCCGTGTTTCAGCATCGTGGCGATGACAAAATTCATCGAATATTGCGCTTGTGTGGTGGTTTCGGGCAGGCCCGCAAACAGGCGGGCGGCCTCGTCAAATGTGTGTACCTCGATGGAGGCCACGTTGTCAGCCCTCACCCCGTCCGAGAGCATCAACTGGCGCACGGCATCTATCGCTGCATGGGCCCAACGGCAGCAGGGGTAGGGCTTGATGTAGTTCAATGCCACGGTCCATTGCGTGGTAAGGTCTTGCCAGTATTCGGCGGCCTCCTCGGCCTCGGCTGTGATGGCGGGGGCACCGGTGAAGCCACGCATCGCCAGCAATGCCGCCTTGGCCCCAACCATCGCGCCCATACCCGAGCCATCATGCAGCATGGTTGGATTGTCGATCTCGCGCATCATCTGGCTGCGGGGGCCGTGATATTCGGCGATGCCAAGCGCGTGGCGCAACATGCCTGCATCCGCGCCTTTCAACCGACAGCCCAGCGCCGCCACACCCAAGGCATTCCATGCACCGGACGTGTGATAATCACTGACCGTGGCATGCAACGCAATTCCGGCGCAGGCGCTGATTTCGTAAGCCATAGCCAGGGCTGTCAGCGCCTGAGGGCCTGTCAGGTCAGGATAATGTTGCGCAAAGGCGAACAGTGCCGGCACCACAGCGCATCCGATATGTCCTTTGGTGGGCATATACCCATCATGCCCATCCAGGTTGTCAATTTGCGTGGCCAAGGCCCAAGCCGCCCCCGGAATGCTGACGCGCCGCCCATCAAACAGCATTGTTGCGGCACTCGCCTCGGATCCGGCTGCATGGAATTCAGCGGCATGATCACGGGCGATGCGGCCCACATCCAGCACAGTTGCCCCCGCGGCCACGCCCAGCGTGTCGATCAGCAACGTGGCGCAATGGCGCAGGGCAGCTTCGGGCACCGCCAGATCACGATCGAGTACAAACTCGGCAATGCGGGCAAACTGCGCATCATTCGGTTGGGCAATTTTTCGTTGGGGCGATGTCAATGTGCGTTACTTTCAAACAGTCGGCCAAAGCCCTTGGGCACTTCATCCAAGCCCAGCAATTGCATGGTTTGGAACATCATTGCCTGATTTGATGTCACCACGGGTTTGCCAAGTTGGTTTTCAATTTCCGCGATCACTTCGGTTGAGCGCATATCGGTGCACGACAACACCACCACTTGCGCTTGTGGGCTATCTGCCTGCAACGCCAGTTTCACCACAGCATCCGGTGGCATGGCCCCCTGCCCGGCATTGCCCAAACGCTCGGTAACATCTGCACGCGAAACGCTGGCAATCCCTTCATCCGCCAGGAACGCAATCGCACGGTCATTGAGGCTGGCCACATAGGGCGAAGCAAAGGCGATTTGGGTGGCCTCAAGGCTGCGTAGCGCATGCACCAAAGCCCCCGCAGC
>Ga0209121_10000558_pt1 | contig 39239 bp, 40 predicted proteins | sample Cruoilmetagenom3_FD_187292 | JGI IMG/M metagenome (GOLD analysis project Ga0209121, IMG submission 187292) | Oil polluted marine microbial communities from Coal Oil Point, Santa Barbara, California, USA - Sample 3 (SPAdes) (version 2) | ecosystem: Environmental > Aquatic > Marine > Oil seeps ... | reverse complement strand
CGGGGTCGGCACCTTCGTCACCGATATCAGAAATGAGGATCTGGACCAGACATTTGCGCTCAGGATCGAGCTGTTCGACCTGTCCGAACGCCTGTTCTTTCAAACCACACCCATCTGGCTGAAATCTGTCACCGCTTTGGCGATCGGAGATCTGCACGCCGCGGCCCTGATCCAACAGGCGCATGTCTCGATGATCTATCGTCGGATGCGCCAGGGCTAAGCCGCCTACAATACGTCCAGCGACGACTTCACCCGGTCCATCACAATCGAGGTCTTGAACCGGCTGATATTGCTTTCCTCAAAGAAATGTTCCTGGGTAAAGCGTTCGTATTCCTTCAGATCACGCACCACCAGAACCAGAATGAAATCCGCTTCGCCGGTGGTGTAATAACACTGCTGCACCCCTTCAGCGGCGCGCATCTTGCGTTTGAACGCATCCAGTTGTGCCAGGTTTTCGCGTTCCAGAATGACCTCGACAATAATCGTCATCTCGCGCCCTACGGCGGCGGGCGACAACACCGCAATTTCGCGTTCAATCACCCCGCCGTCGCGCAGCTTTTTCAGCCGTTTTTGCACAGCCGCCGGCGACAGGCCGACCTCGGCCCCCAGCGCATCCGCCGTCAGGCGCGCGTCATTCTGCACAAGGCGCAATATGTGTAGATCTTTGTCATCCATGTTCCGTTTGTCCTCGCGAAAGACCCGCCTGACAATGGTTTTCCACCCGGATGTCGCATTTTTCTCCGACCGACCGCGCCGCAATCGCATAAGATTCGCGATATGGATGACTTTGACCAAACCCTGACCACCCTGCGCCGGACCTTTCACCAGGACCCGGAATTGGGCTTTGACGAAAGGCGCACCAAGACCCGCGTGGCCAACCATCTGCGCGCGCTTGGACTTGAGGTGCACGAGGGCGTCGGCGTGGTCGCCACCTTGCGCGCGGGGACCGGCAACCGCGCCATCGGGCTGCGCGCCGACATGGACGCATTGCCGATCCATGAGGTCAGCGGCCATGATTACCCGTCGCAAAACCCCGGTGTCATGCATGCCTGTGGCCATGATGGGCACATGACCATGCTGCTGGGCGCGGCCGAAATTCTGACGCGCGACCGCGACTTCGACGGCACCGTCGTGTTCCTGTTTCAGCCGAACGAAGAACACGGGCTGGGTGCTCAGGCGATGATCGACGAAGGCGTTCTACAGCGCTTCCCGATCGACGAGGTCTATGCCATCCACAACCTGCCCGGCGCCCCGGTCGGGCAGATTTCGACCCGCCCCGGTCTGATCTGCAATTCCGAAAGCCTGTTTGAAATCAATATCCTGGGCCAGGGTGGCCACGCCTCTATGCCGCAGGTCGGGGTTGACGCAATCACGGTCGGGGCCGAACTGGTCAGTGCCCTGCAAACCATCGTTGCACGCAAACTGGCGCCGGGGTCAGGCGCAGTGGTTTCCGTCACCGAATTCCTGACGGATGGCCAACGCAATGTGCTGCCGGGTCGCGCCACGCTCAAGGGCGACGTACGGTGCCGCGCGCCCGAAGACCGGACCAAAGTCGACCGCCTTCTGCGCCAGATCGCAGTAGGCATCGCGGCGGCCCATGGCGTGCAGGTCGAGATCCAGTTCAACACCGAATTCGTCGAAACCATCAACGCGCCCGGCCCGGTTCAGGCCGTTGCGCGCGCGGGCCACAGCGCCGGATGCGAAGTCATCGCAGATCGCGATCCGATGAGCTTTTCCGAAGATTTCGCCCATTTCGCCGCCGCCGTGCCGGGCTGCTTCCTGTTGCTGGGCAATGGCACAGACGGGCCAAACGGCCAGCCGCTGCATGCGGCGGACTATGACTTCAATGATGCCCTACTGCCCATCGGGGCACGCTTTTGGGCCGAACTTGTACGCGACCGCTTGCCGGTCCGGGAGGGATAAATGCACGTATTTTCAAAGGCCAAGCTGGGTCACACCGCAGGCAACCCGCGTCAGGGCGACGCCGCACAGCGCGTTTTGTCGCCGCAGGATTTCGCCACCGCCTGGGATGAAATCACCGCCTGGGACGGCTATGCGCCGACCCCGCTGGTCACCCTGCCCGCCCTTGCTGACAGCATCGGCATTGACGCGATCCTGTACAAGGACGAAGGCCCCCGGTTCGGGCTGGGCAGCTTCAAGGCGCTTGGTGGATCCTATGCCGCGCTGCGCGTGGTGCAGCGGGTGATCAGCGATCAGTTGGGCGCGCCGGTGTCGTTGGCCGACATCCGCAACGGCAAACACGCCGACGCCTGCGCCGCCATCACGCTTGTGTCAGCCACGGACGGCAATCACGGGCGGTCGCTGGCCTGGGGATGCCAACGCATCGGCGCGCCCTGCCGCATCTATATCCACGCCGAGGTCAGCGAAGGCCGCGCCCAGGCCATGCGCGACTTGGGCGCCGATGTGGTGCGCATCAACGGCGATTATGACGCCTCGGTCGCCTTGGCGCGGGACGAAGCGGCGGCGAACGACTGGTACGTCGTGTCTGACACATCCTGGGACGGGTATTCAGACCCGCCGCGCGACGTGATGGCGGGCTATGGCGTCATGACCCGCGAGGCCTGTGCCGCCATGGAGCCCCCCCCCACGCACGTGTTCTTGCAAGGCGGCGTCGGCGGATTGGCGGGATCGGTCGCCGCCCTGTTGCGCCAATACTGGGGGCCGGATGCGCCCCGTGTTGTCGTGGTCGAACCCGACCTTGCCGCCTGCCTGTATGAAAGCGCACGCGCAGGCCGCGCAACGACCGTGGACATCACGGATGAAACCCTGATGGCGGGCCTGTCCTGTGGCGAACCATCCCCCATGGCCTGGGAGGTTCTGTCGGAACAAGCCAGCGATTTCCTGACCATACCCGACAGTATCGTCGCCCCTGCCATGCGCCTGTTGGCGCGCCCGTTGGGCGACGATCCAGTGGTTGAGGCCGGCGAAAGCGCCGTCGCGGGGTTGGCCGCAGTGATTGCCGCGCGCCAGGACGCTGACCTTTCGCAAGCCCTTGGCTTAAATGAAAACTCCCGCGTTCTGCTGATCGGGTCCGAAGGGGTCACCGACCCCGACATCTATGCGGCGATCATGGCGGGGGCGGATCATGTCTGACACCCCGCCGCGCGGGTTTGGCCGCGAAGAATTCGCCGCCCGCACTGCCGCCATACAGATGCGTATGGCCGCCCAGGGCCTGGACGCGATCCTGCTGATGAGCGAGGCCGAGGTGCGATATTTCACCGGCTTTCACACGCAGTTCTGGCAAAGCCCGACACGGCCCTGGTTCGTGATCCTGCCCGCACAAGGCAAAGCCATCGCCATCATCCCAGACATCGGCGCCGCCCTGATGCGCCAGACCTGGGTTGAGGACATCCGCACCTGGGCCGCGCCCAACCCTGCCGATGATGGTATCAGCCTGTTGGTCGAGGCCCTTTCTGGCACCAAAAACCTGGGCATTATGAAAGGGCACGAAACCGGCTTGCGTATGCCGCTGGGCGATTACGAACGGCTGACACGCGCCCTGCCCGACACGACCGTTCACGACGCAACTTCGATGATCCGCGCCCTGCGCATGGTGAAATCGCCCGCAGAAATCGCCAAGCTGCGCCATATCTGCGCGATAGGCTCGCAAACCTTCGCGCAGGTGCCCGATTTCGCCCAGGCGGGTCAGCCGCTGGAGGACACGTTTCGCGCCTTTCGCCGCGCCGCACTGGCACAGGGAGCCGATGACGTGCCCTATCTGGTCGGCGGCGCCGATCAGGGCGGATACTATGACGTGATCTCGCCCCCTTCGACCCGGCCCCTGACCCGTGGCGACATCCTGATGCTAGACACAGGCGCCACCTGGGACGGGTATTTCTGCGATTTTGACCGCAACTGGGCCATTGGCACGGCGGATGACGCCTCGCGCCGGGCCTATGACGTGCTGTGGCGCGCGACCGAGGCCGGGATCAACGCGGCCCGCCCCGGCACAACCTGCGCACAGCTGTTCGCCGCCATGCAATCGGTGATCAATGAGCTGGACGATGCGGGTGGCGATGTTGGCCGTCTGGGCCATGGGTTGGGCATGCAGCTGACCGAATGGCCCTCGCATGCCGCCTGGGATGACACCATGTTGCAGCCCGGCATGGTGCTGACGCTGGAACCCTCCTTGAGCTATGGCGACGGGCGCACCATGGTGCATGAGGAAAACATTGTGGTGCGCGACGGCGCGCCCGAATTGCTGACCACCCGCGCCGCGCCTGATCTTCCGGTGATCTCATGAAGCTGCCGTTTGACACCGATCAGGGCATTGGCACCCGCGCCAGTCTGGGTGTCGTCGTGTTGGAAACCGATGAAACGCTGGAACATGAATTCGCCCGGATCATGAATATCCCCGGCGTCGCGCTGCACGCCACACGCATTCCGATGGTCACAGAAATCCGCCCCGAAACCCTGGCCCGGATGGAGGCCGATCTGCCCGCCGCCACACGGCTATTGCCCTCGGCCCCGACCTATGACGCGGTTGGGTATGGCTGCACCTCAGGCGCGACGGTGATCGGCCCGGATGGGGTGCGCGATGCGGTGCATCAGGTCATCCCCGACGTTGCCGTCACCGACCCTTTAAGCGCCATCATCGCCGGGGCGCGCGCGCTGGGGGCGCAACGACTGGGGTTCTTGACGCCTTACCTGCCACAGGTGTCCGCCCAGATGCGCGCGCGGCTGGAAGACGCCGGGTTCACCATCGCAGGCTTTGGCTCATTTGAGGAAAGCGACGACCGCGTGGTTGCCCGGATCACCCCCGCAACCATCCTGTCGGCGATCCAGGCCATTGCCGCCCAAGCCCCCTGTGACGCCGTGGTCGTGTCCTGCACCAACCTGCGCGTACTGGAGGTGATCGCCCAGGCCGAAGCCCGCACGAATGTTGCCATTCTGTCGTCAAATCAGGCACTTGCCTGGCATATGCTGCGATTGGCGGGGGTCAAAGCGGACATAGAAAACAGGCACGCCGACTATGGTCGCCTGTTTACACATTAGGGGCTGTGCAAGGGCTGGGCTCAGCCAGCCGTCCTTTCTTCGACCGAGGCCGCCATAGCTTCGGCGCGCGCGGCCAGTTCGGCCAGCGTATCGGTGACCACGTCGGGAATGACCGGCACCTCGACCCTCTCAGGCTCGGGCGAAGGGGCGGATTTCAGCGCCTCCAACTCGGCTTCCAATTCGGCCACGCGGGTTTCGGTCACCTTGACCTTGTCTTCCATGCCCGCCGTTTTGTCGGCCAGCATCAGCCCGGACATCAACAGCATACGCGCTTCGGTCAGGTTGCTGATCTGGCTGGTCAGAACCTGCGATTCGATGTCCAGCATCCCGGCCGCCGAGGTCAGGAAATGTTCTTCACCGGCCTGACAGGCGACCTCAAAGTCGCGTCCGCCGATCGAGATTTTCACATCAGGCATCTGCGCTCTCCTTTTCCATCGCATCGACAAGCGGGCCAAGTTCGCCCAACACCGCGTCCAGTTCCGCACGGTCGGCGACCTGGACGGCACGCAGGGCTTCCAGCTCGGCCATCATGGATTTATTCACCAGATGGGGCTCGGCCAGATTGGCGCTGATGGCGGAGCGCAAAGCGTCGTTGTTGGTGCGCAAATCTTCGCTCATTTTGCGCAGGCGGGCGGTTGCGCCCTCTTCTTCTTCCAGCAGCACGCGCAGGCGTTCGACCTCTTCGGCCAAGGTGTCAACGGTGCTGTCCTGACGCTCCTTGATCGCTTTCACGCGCTCTTCCAGTTGCGCGTTGGCGGTGCGCTCGTCTTCCAGCGCGGCCTCCAGCCCGACAACCTTGTCGCTGTCTTCCAGTGATGTCGCCGCCGGGGTGGAAAGCGTTTCCAACCCCTGTCCGATGCGATCCAGCGCCGCGGTTATGCGGCGTTCCAACTCTGCCAAGTCACTCATATCTGCCCTGTCGTCCCCGTCATTGTCCTGCGCATTCGGTTCCGAATCGCGCATTTTGGTGTCCGCGACCACAGTTTAACCACTTCCAAAGTGATATGCGCCCCCTTTGGCGTCAAGCACTTGGCCGTTTCGCTTGATCTTCGCGGTTTGGCTGCTAAGACCCGTGGCAATCGAACTCCCAGCCAAAGGACGCCCCCTGTGGACATCGCAACACTTCGCAAAGAGCACCCCGAACACTGGATGCGCGCTGCCGCCATCCGCGCGCTGACGCTGGATGCCGTCGCCGCCGCCAACTCTGGCCACTCTGGTATGCCCATGGGCATGGCCGATGTGGCGACCGTTTTGTACGAAAAGCACCTGAAGTTCGACCCCAAGGCACCGCGTTGGCCGGACCGTGACCGGTTCATCCTGTCGGCGGGCCACGGCTCGATGCTGATTTATTCGCTGCTGTATCTCACGGGATACGAAGACGTGACGCTGGAGCAGATCAAAAATTTCCGCCAGTGGGGCGCGATCACCGCGGGCCACCCGGAATACGGCCATGTGTCGGGCGTGGAAACCACCACCGGCCCGCTGGGTCAGGGCATTTCCAATGCCGTGGGCTTTGCCATGGCCGAAGAAATTCAGCGCGCGCAATACGGCAAGAAGATCGTCGATCACTATACCTATGTGATCGCCGGCGACGGTTGCCTGATGGAAGGCATCAGCCAGGAGGCCATCGGCCTTGCCGGGCGTCACCAGCTGTCGAAACTGGTTGTCTTCTGGGACAACAATGACATCACCATTGACGGCAAGGTCTCGCTGTCGGACCGCACCGATCAGGTGAAACGCTTCCAGGCCTCGGGCTGGCATGTGCAGGAAATCGACGGCCACGATCCGGTTGCGATTGATGCGGCGATCACCAAGGCGAAATCGACTGGCAAGCCGTCGATGATCGCCTGCAAGACCCACATCGCCCTGGGCCACGCGGCGCAGGACACCTCGAAAGGCCACGGCGCGTTGACCGATGCTGACCAGATGGCAGCCGCCAAGGAAACCTATGGCTGGACCACTGGTCCCTTCACGGTACCGGCCGATGTGAAATCCCAATGGGAGGCCATGGGCACGCGCGGCGCGGATGCGCGCGGCGAATGGGATGCGCGGTTTGCCTCCATTTCCGAACGCAAACAGGGTGAATTCAATCGCGCTTATGCCGGGGACGCGCCCAAGCGCCTGACCGCCGTTGTGCGCGCGTTGAAAAAACAGGTCACCGACGAACAGCCCAAGGTCGCGACGCGCAAGTCGTCCGAGATGGCGTTGGAAGTGATCAACCCGATCATGACCGAAACCGTCGGCGGCAGCGCCGATTTGACGGGATCGAACCTGACCAAGACCGGTGACATGGGCGTGTTTGACACCGACAACCGCAAAGGGCGGTACATCTATTGGGGCATCCGCGAACACGGCATGGCGGCGGCGATGAACGGCATGGCGCTGCATGGTGGCATCCGCCCCTATGGCGGCACGTTCTTCTGCTTCACCGACTATGCGCGCCCGGCAATGCGCCTGGCGTCCCTGATGGGCATCCCGTCCGTGTTCGTCATGACCCATGACAGCATCGGCGTGGGCGAAGACGGCCCGACGCACCAGCCGGTCGAACACCTGGCGATCTGCCGCGCGACGCCGAATTCTTACACCTTCCGCCCCGCCGATACGGTGGAAACGGCCGAAGCCTGGGAAATCGCGCTGACCTCGAAAACCACACCGTCGGTCATGGCGCTGTCGCGTCAAGGCCTGCCGACCGTGCGTCTTGAACACAAGAACAAGAACCTGGTCGCCCAGGGTGGATACGTTCTGGCCGAAGCCGAAGGCAAGCGCCAGGCGATCCTGATCGCCACCGGATCCGAGGTCGAAATCGCCCTGAAAGCCCGCGACATCCTGCAAGACGCGGGCATCGGCACGCGCGTGGTCTCTATGCCCTGCATGGAGCTGTTTGCCGAACAGGACGAAAGCTATCGCAAGCGCATTCTGCCCGCCGGCCCCGTGCGCGTCGGCATCGAGGCCGCCGTGCGTGACGGTGGTTGGGACAAGCTGTTGTTGGGCGAACGCGGTCGCGAAGCGAAACAGGCCTTTGTCGGCATGACCGGGTTCGGCGCGTCGGCCCCGGCTGGCGTTCTGTACGAAAAATTCGGCATCACCGCCGAAGCCGTTGCCCAGAACGTGCGCGACATGCTGGCCTAAGCGGCAGCATAAGGCATTTTAAAACCCGCCGGGGACATCCTCGGCGGGTTTTTTTATGCGGATCAGGCCTTGCCCTTGAACACCGCACCCCAGATCGGGCCGATTACCCGGGTCGCCAGCGGGATGATCAACAAGCCCAGCGCGATGCCAACGATCCCGTCCATGCCTGCCTTGGCGGCCCATTCCACAGCCCCCTCATAGGACGGCACCATATGGCCCGCGGCGACAGCCAGATCGTGGATGTGATGGCCCAGCCAGCCAAAGCCCAGCTCCTCAAGCCCATGGACGATGATCGAGCCACCGACCCACAGCATTGCCGCAGTACCGATGATCATCAGCAGGTTCAGGAATGTCGGCATGGACCGGACAATGCCCCGGCCCGTGGCGCGGGTCAGCCGCAGACGACCCTTGGTGGACATCAGAATGCCCAGGTCATCGGCCTTGACGATCAACGCGACCGAGCCATAGACGGTCACGGTAATGCCCACCGCCACCACGGCAAGCGTCGCGGTTTCCATCCAGAAATTGCTTTCGGGAATGGCCGACAGCACGATGGTCATGATCTCTGCTGACAGGATGAAATCCGTCTTGATCGCGCCTGCGACCTTGGTTTCCTCCAGATGGGTCATATCCCCCACCGGATGTTCGGCCTGGTCCCAGGTGTGGTCTTGCGGAAACAGGGTGTGCCAGATCTTCTCGGCCCCCTCGAAACACAGATATGCGCCGCCCAGCATCAACAGGGGGGCAATGGCCCAGGGCGCGAAATTCGACAGCAGCAAGGCAATCGGCAACAGGATGATCAGCTTGTTCTTGATCGAGCCCCAGGCGATTTTGCCAACGATCGGCAATTCGCGGTCTGCCCGAAAGCCCTGCACGTATTTCGGTGTGACGGCGGCATCATCAATCACCGCGCCCGCCGCTTTGGCACCAGCTTTCGCCGCCTGCCCCGCCACATCATCAATCGACGCCGCCGCCACTTTGGCAATCCCCGCCACGTCATCCAACAGGGCAATCAAACCACTCATCTCACGATCCCTTTTCGCCGTTTCAACTGAGTCTACCTGCCCTGCCGCCACGAACAAGGGGGAGCAGCGATTAACCTTCCCCCTGCGACATGGCCCTGTCTTTGCACCACTTGTCCGGCGCTAACGTCCAATGTTTTCGCTAACATACTGTGTTATAAACTATTTTTTAATTGGCCCTAAATTGGCCCACCGTTATACCCGCCCCAAAGCTTCACGGCGCGCTTCGCGGACAGCGCCACAGCCTGAGGGGAATTCAAGAATGACCGTCACTATCGGTATCAACGGCTTCGGCCGTATCGGACGCTGCACACTGGCCCACATCGCGGCCTCGGGGCGCAATGACGTGCAGGTCGTCAAGGTCAACGCCACGGGCCCGATCGAATCTGCGGCCCACCTTTTGAAATACGACAGCGTGCATGGCCGGTTCCCGAACGACATCAAGATCGCCGGCAACACGATGGATCTGGGCCGCGGCCCGATGGAGATGTTTTCGACCTATGACCCCAGCGAGCTGGACTGGTCGGGCGTCGATGTCGTTCTGGAGTGCACCGGTAAATACAACGACGGCACCAAGGCCGCCGTGCACCTGAAGCAAGGCGCGCGCAAGGTTCTGATCTCGGCCCCGGCCAAGAACGTCGAAAAGACCATCGTTTTTGGCGTGAACCACCGTGAACTGGACGCGCAGCAAAAGATGGTGTCGAACGGGTCGTGCACCACCAACGGGCTGGCCCCGCTGGCCAAGGTGCTGAACGACACGCTGGGCATCGAAAGCGGTATCATGACGACGATCCACAGCTATACCGGCGATCAGCCGACCCTGGACCGTCGCCACGACGACCTGTACCGGGCCCGCGCCGCTGCCATGGCGGTGATCCCGACCTCGACAGGCGCGGCAAAAGCCCTGGGCGAGGTGCTGCCGGAACTGGCGGGCAAGCTGGACGGCACTGCCTTGCGCGTGCCGACCCCGAACGTGTCCGCCATCGACCTGACCTTTCAGGCCAGCCGCGACACCACGGTTGCCGAAGTCAACGCGATCATGCAGGACGCCGCAAACGGTCCCATGGGCCGCGTGCTGGGCTATGACCCGGAACCCAAGGTTTCGATTGACTTCAACCACACGGAACAAAGCTCAATCTTTGCACCCGACCAGACCAAGGTCGTCGGGGGCCGCACCGTGCGCGTCATGGCCTGGTATGACAATGAATGGGGCTTTTCCTGCCGCATGGCCGATGTTGCCGCGCTGATGGGTCAACTGGGCTAAACCTGCCCTGCCCACAAAGTTTTGCGAAAGCCCCGCCCCTGTGGCGGGGCTTTTTCGTTGCCCCCCCCGGCGCAACCTGCAATTGTCGTCACCATGACGAACAAGATTGCCCTTGTGCTGGCCCTTCTGATCATCGCCTTTTTCATCGCCGACTATGTCCTGTTCGGCGGCGGCACCCCTGTATTTCTGGGCAAAAAAATCATCAGACTGTCCGAATATATCGCCTTCTGGCGCTAAGGTCGCAGGCGCATGCCCCGCTCTTGACCTTTGCGCCAATTTGGTGTTGTTAGCGATAACATCTCCCCGAGAGGCCGCTCCTCCTGCCTCTCCCCGCATGAAGGATCAGGAAAATGACGGTCAAGGTTGCCATCAATGGTTTCGGACGGATCGGGCGGCTTGTGCTGCGCGCCCTGCATGAAATGGACCGCAAGGACATCGAAGTGGTCGCGATCAACGACCTGGGGTCAGTTGAAATGAACGCCCATTTGCTGGAATTCGACTCGGTCCACGGCCGTTTCATGAACGAAGTCAAATGGTCCGGCAACACGATCGACGCAGGCCGTGGCCCGATCGAAGTCACCGCCATTCGCAACCCCGCCGACCTGCCCTGGGGCGACGTCGATATCGTGCTGGAGTGCACCGGCATCTTCCAAGGCGACAAGGCCAAGGTCCACCTGGAAAATGGCGCCAGCCGCGTGCTGGTCTCGGCCCCTTCGTCCGGGGCGGACAAGACCATCGTCTATGGCGTGAACCACGACACGTTGACCGCGCAAGACCTGCACGTGTCCAACGCCTCCTGCACGACCAACTGCCTGGCACCAGTGGCCAAGGTGATCAACGATGCCATTGGTATCAACAAGGGCTTCATGACCACCGTGCACAGCTATACCGGCGACCAGCCGACGCTGGACACGATGCATTCCAAGGACTTTTATCGCGCCCGCGCCGCTGCCGTGTCGATGATCCCGACCTCAACCGGGGCCGCCGCCGCAGTTGGTCTGGTGATGCCCGAACTGGCTGGCAAACTGGACGGCGTGGCAATCCGTGTGCCGACGCCGAATGTCTCTTGCGTTGATCTGACGGTTGAGACCAGCCGGGCCACCACGGCGCAGGAGATCAACGACGCGATCCACGCCGCCGCCGCAGGGCCGCTGAACGGCGTGCTGGGCGTGACCGACCGGCCGCTTGTGTCGGTCGACTTCAACCACAACGCCGACAGTTCGATCTTCGCCACGGATCAGACCCGCGTGATGGACGGCAACATGGCCCGCATCCTGACCTGGTATGACAACGAATGGGGCTTTTCCTGCCGCATGTTGGACACGGCTGCGGAAATGGGCAAGCACCTGTAATCAAGGCATTTGCGCTGAAAAAGAAAGGCCCGCTGAACGTCAGCGGGCCTTTTCCATTCCTCGTCCAGGCGTGATTATTTTCCCAGCTTTTGCAACAGCGCCGTATTCACCGACGCAGGCACGAATTTCGACACATCCCCGTCCAGCTTGGCGATTTCCTTGACCAGCTTCGAGGCAATTGGTTGATACTTTGCCTCGGCCATCAAGAACACCGCTTCGACGCTGTCGTCCATCGCCCGGTTCATGCCAACCATTTGATATTCATATTCAAAATCCGTCACAGCCCGCAGGCCGCGAATGATGATTTGCGCGCCAACATCCTTGGCGCAATCAATCAACAGGTTTTCAAACGGATGGGCGACGATCTCGGTCCCGGTCTGTTCGGCCAGAATGGCACATTCCGCTTCGACCATAGTGACGCGTTCTTCCAGCGAAAACAGCGGGCCCTTGCCCGTGTTGATTGCCACGCCAATGACCAGACGATCCACCAACGCGCAGGCGCGCTTGATGATGTCCGTGTGACCCAGTGTGACTGGATCGAATGTTCCCGGATAAAGACCGATGCGCATGATTACCCCTCCTGCATCCCCGGCTTACGCAACGATATTGCGCAGGGGAATGCAAGCCATTTTTCCGCAGCGCAGCGTAACGTCACAAGACGGAGCAGAGCGCGGCAAAACAGGGCGGCTCAATACCCCATGATCATGTTCTTCAGCGCATCCGCCTGCGACGACAGCTCGTCCAGCCGCGCCTTGACCACATCGCCGATCGACACGACGCCGACCATCTCGTCGCCCTCCATCACGGGCATGTGGCGAAATCGGCCTTCGGTCATCACCTGAAGCACCTGAATGGCGCGGTCGCCCGGCTTGCACGTCACCAGCTTGGTGGTCATCAGATTATCAACCACATCGTCCAGGCAGGGCGTGCCGCGCTTGCCCAACTCGCTGACCACATCGCGCTCGGACAGAATGCCCGCCGGATGCACACCATCCTCGGATATAATCACCGCGCCGATCTTTTTCTCTGACAAAAATCGTGCCGCATCACCGACCGAGGTCCCCGGCTTGACCGTTTGAATGCCGCCAATGGTTTTGTCTTTGAGGATCTGGTGAACGAGCATTTGGGTCTCCTTTTAGGCGCGTTTCTTGACCTCAGCGTTGCCGCCCTGCGACAAACTGTCAAGCCATGCTTTCCAAGCGGGCCACTTCGGCCCGGATCCCGGTGGACAATTCTTCCGCCACACGCGCCAGCCGTTCGACCCGCGCATCCCCCGCATGACGGACCAGATAGAAACTGCGCGTCAGCGACAGCTCGTTCTCCAACACCTTGCGCAGACCTGGCGCAAACGGGATCGCGAAATCATGCGCAATGCCGACGCCACCGCCATGTTTCAGCAACCACAGCTGCACCGAAACCGAATTCGACGCCAACGCGACCCGCTCGGCCCCGGTTTCTGACAGGTAGTCCAGCTCCTTGTCGAAAATCATATCGGGGATATAGCCGACCACCGGATGGGCGGGCAGATCGTCCAGCGTGCACAATGGCGCCTTGGCCAGATACGCCTCGCTGGCAGCCAGGTGCAGGTGGTAATCCGTGATCTTCTGCACCGTCAAACGGCCAGCATCAGGCGGCGACACGGCCACCGCCAGATCGGCCTCGCGCTTGGACAGGTTGATCACACGCGGCAAGGCGACGATTTGCAAGTCCAGCTCAGGATGACGCGTGGAAATGGCGGCGCAGACCTGCGGCAGAATGAAATTCGCACAGCCATCCGGTGCCCCGATCCTGACCTGCCCCGACAGCCGCCCCGCCTGCCCCGCCAACGCATCCATCCCCGACAGGACCGCCTGTTCGGCCTGCTCGGCATGTGTCATCAGCCGCGCGCCCGCGTCCGTCAACGCATAGCCCTGCGGTGATTTCGCAAACAGCGGCGCGCCCAGCTCGACCTCCAGCCGCGCAACCCGCCGCCCCACCGTCGCCGCGTCCCGCTTCAACACCTTGCCCGCCCCCGACAGGCTTTCCGCCCGCGCCACCGCCAAAAACACCTTTAGATCGTCCCAGTCCATCTCTTCCCCTTTTCCTCTTGCCCCAAATATCCCGGGGGACTGCCAAAACCTGTTTTGGCATGGGGGCAGCGCCCCCCCGCCAAGCCGAAGGCGAGGCCACCGAACGCCGTGCACAGACGCGGGTCACAGACGCGGCTATACCTGCATTTTCGCAAAACGCTTTTGCCAAACTGCCTCTTTTCCCAACATAAATGCAAGGCTATCTTGCCCTCAGATTTTTGGGAGAAGACCATGCAAACTTTCGGACACTGGATCAACGGCAAGCACGTCGAGGGCACCTCGGGGCGCTTCGCTGACGTTATGAACCCCGCCACCGGCGAAGTGCAGGCCAAGCTGGCCCTGGCCACCACCGCTGAAATGGACGCCGCCATCGTCGATGCCGCCAAGGCACAGATCGCCTGGGGCGCGACCAACCCGCAGAAACGCGGCCGCGTGATGATGGCCTTTGTCAGCCTGATCAACCGAGACATGGAAAAACTGGCCGAAGCCCTGTCGCGCGAGCACGGCAAGACCATCCCGGACGCCAAGGGCGACGTTCAGCGTGGCCTGGAAGTGATCGAATACTGCATCGGTGCACCGCAGATGCTGAAGGGTGAATTCACCGACGCCGCCGGCCCGGGCATCGACATGTATTCCATGCGCCAGCCGCTGGGTGTTGTTGCCGGCATCACGCCGTTCAACTTCCCCGCCATGATCCCGCTGTGGAAAATGGGGCCCGCTCTGGCCTCGGGCAACGCAATGATCCTGAAACCGTCCGAGCGTGACCCCTCGGTGCCTTTGATGCTGGCCGAACTGCTGAAAGAAGCAGGGCTGCCCGACGGCATCTTGCAGGTCGTGAACGGTGACAAGGAAAGCGTTGATGCGATCCTGCACAACGAAACCATCCAGGCCGTTGGCTTTGTCGGCTCGACCCCGATTGCGCAGTACATCTATGAAACCGCAGCCCAAAATGGCAAGCGCGCCCAGTGTTTCGGTGGCGCCAAGAACCACATGATCATCATGCCCGACGCGGACATGGATCAGGCCGCCGACGCGTTGATTGGCGCGGGTTTCGGCGCGGCTGGCGAACGCTGCATGGCGATCTCGGTTGCCGTTCCGGTTGGCAAAGAAACCGCCGACAAGCTGCGTGACAAGCTGATCCCGCGCATCGAGAAACTGAAAGTTGCGCCTTATACCGCTGGCGATGATGTCGATTACGGCCCCGTTGTAACAGCCGCCGCCAAGGCCAACATTCTGCGCCTGATCGAAACCGGTGTGGCCCAGGGTGCCGACCTGGTGGTCGACAACCGCGACTTCAAACTGCAAGGCTATGAGGACGGTTTTTTCGTCGGCCCGCACCTGTTTGACAATGTCACCACCGACATGGACATCTACAAGCAGGAAATCTTTGGTCCGGTTCTGTCGATTGTGCGCGCCGATGACTACGAAGAAGCGCTGGGTTACGCCATGGACCACGAATATGGCAACGGCACCGCGATCTTCACCCGTGACGGCGACACCGCCCGCAACTTTGCCAGCCGTATCAACGTCGGCATGGTCGGCATCAATGTTCCGATCCCGGTTCCGTTGGCCTATCACACCTTCGGCGGCTGGAAAAAATCCGGCTTTGGGGATCTGAACCAGCACGGCCCGGACGCCTTCCGCTTCTATACGCGCACCAAGACGGTGACCTCGCGCTGGCCCTCGGGTCTGAAAGAAGGTGGCGAATTCCACTTCAAGGCCATGGACTGATCTCAATCCTTGAAATGATGCAGTTAGCCCCGCCAGCCCGTCTGGTGGGGCTTTTTTGTGCCTCACCAGATCGGGGGAGTTGCTCGCAGGGGCAGACCGCCTATTCTTAAGGTTGGGTAACGAAAGGAAATTCCATGCCGGTTGGCTTCAAGCTTCTGTCCGAACCGCCACTTCTTCACGTTTGGTTGTCGGGCAAGGTCGGCCTGCCCGACCTGTTGGACAGGCACAAACGCTATGGGGGCGATCCGGGCTTTCAGCCGGGGGTGGATGAGCTGTTTGACATTCGCGGAGCCACCGAAATCGACCTGACCTTCACCCAGATGCGCACCCTGCGCCACAAAAAAAAGGCCTATTATGCCCAGGCCCCGCACAAGGTGCGCTGTGCCATTATCGCGCCGGGGGATGTGCAATTCGGCATGGGACGAATGTATGCGACCTTGGCGGATCTGGCGGGCGATCAAAATGTCGAGGTGTTCCGTAAAGCCGATCTTGCCATGGCATTCCTGGGCATCAGTGACAGCGATCTGGCCCAGCAACTGACCGAAAAATGCGCCGCAAAATAGGCGGCCCCACGGAATAAATCGCAGGGCCGCCCGCACCCTTACCAAGTCAGCGCGCGCATGTTTTTACCGAACAGATAGCCTTCGACAACCGGCCAGCTGCCCATTTCCACACCATCGATATAGTCAGCGTGGGTCAGGCCCGCGGCGGCCGAACAGGCGCTGCACATCAGAACAATGCCACCGTCCGCCATGAAGGCGCTCAGCATATCCTGCACGGATGTGCCTTTTTCCGCCATCAACCCATGCACATGGCTGGGGCGTTTCTTGTCGGCCAGATAAACTGCGCGCACATTCAGCCAGATCACGACCGGCGTGTGCCCGTTTTTCAGGACCTTCTGGTGGGCGAACATGATCGCCTTGGTGGCGGCCCAGGTGTCATCGGTGGTCAGGCTGATGAACAGGCCGTCGGTGTTTCCCCCGTCTGCCTGGGCCGGTGTGGCCATGGGCAATGCGATGACAAGGGCAAGAAAAAGGGCTGATGCCCATGCAACAATTTTCGACATTTTATCTCCTTCCCGGAAACTCCGGGCTGTTGAAAATGATGCGTCCCACAGGCACTCTACACCCCTGCCCCGTCACGCCCATGCGACAAACCGCATCACCAGAACACTTGCGATGCGCCCGCTTTCCTGCTGAAATCATCCGAAAGACCCGAAAGGAGGCGACATGGCGAAATCGGACCCACCCTTCACCATCGGCGTGGAAGAAGAATACCTGCTGGTCGACCGCGACAGCCTGGAATTGGCCGAGGCCCCCGAGGCCCTGATGATCGCCTGCAAAGCGGACCTGGAAGGCCAGGTCAGCCCCGAGTTTCTGCAATGCCAGATCGAAATCGGCACCCGCGTTTGCGCCAATGTCGCCGAGGCCCGCGAGGACCTGAAACGTCTGCGATCGACGGTGGCAAAACACGCTGCCAGCCACGGCTTGGCGCCGATTGCCGCCAGCTGTCATCCCTTTGCCGAATGGAAAAAACAGCACCACACCGACAAGGCCCGTTACAACGAATTGCGCCGCGATCTGGGCGGCGTGGTGCGGCGTATGCTGATCTGTGGCATGCATGTGCATGTGGGCATTGATGACCCCGACACCCGCGTCGACATCATGAATCAGCTGACATATTTCCTGCCCCACCTGCTGGCTTTATCGGCCAGTTCTCCGTTCTGGCAGGGCGAAGATACCGGGCTTGCCAGCTATCGCCTGACGGTATTTGACAACCTGCCACGCACAGGCCTGCCACCCCGGCTGAACAGCTGGTCGGAATATGACCGCAGCGTGCAGGCTTTGGTCGATATTGGCGTGATCGAAGACAGTTCGAAAATCTGGTGGGACCTGCGCCCCTCGTCACGTTTTCCAACGATCGAAGCGCGCATTTGCGACGTCTCGCCACGGCTGGAAACCACCCTGTCGCTGGCCGCCCTGATCCAATCTCTCAGCCGGATGCTGTGGCGGCTGAAATCGGCCAACCAACGCTGGCGTATCTATGACAACTTTCTGGTCGCCGAAAACCGCTGGCGCGCGCAACGCTATGGCATTCAGGGCGGGTTGATTGATTTCGGAAAACGGGAAATGGTTGATTTTGAATACCTTACCGAAGAACTGATCAACCTTGTGCGCGAAGACGCCGAGGCGCTTGGCTGCATCGAAGAGGTCGAAGGTGCGCGCAGAATTCTCGTCTCGGGCACCTCGGCCGACCGTCAACGCATGGTCTATGCCGATAGCCTCCAGGCCGAAAAATCGATCGACGAAGCCCTGCGCGATGTGGTGCGCCACCTGATTGAAGACTTCCACGCAGACCAGTGATCAGCGGCCCGGCCCCACCGGACAAAAATCATTTAATTTTCACGTAGATATACGGCCTTCTATCCTTGTAAAACTCCTGTAAGGATTGTCCCTTAAACAAACACTCGATTCCACACGCGCGCGGGAGGTTTGCACATGGATTTCGCTCTTTCAGAAGAACAACAGGCCATTTTTGACATGGCCCAGGCATTTGGCCAGGAACACATCGCCCCCAATGCGATGGCCTGGGAACGGGCCGGCACGATCCCGAAAGAGCTGTGGACGGAAATCGCCCAGCTGGGCTTTGGCGGGCTGTACGTCTCCGAAGATTTCGGCGGCACCGGCCTGACCCGCCTGGACGCGACCCTGGTGTTCGAAGCCCTTGCCATGTCCTGCCCTGCTGTCGGCAGTTTCCTGTCGATCCACAACATGTGCGGCGGCATGATCGACAAATTCGGGTCCGATGAAACCAAGGCGAAATGGCTGCCGGACCTGTGCACGATGGAGAAGGTTTTCTCCTACTGCCTGACCGAACCGGGCTCGGGCTCGGACGCGTCATCCCTGCGCACACGCGCTGAAAAAACCAACGACGGCTATACCCTGAACGGCACAAAGGCGTTCATTTCTGGCGGCGGCTATTCCGACGCATACGTGACCATGGTGCGCACCGGCGAAGATGGCCCGAAAGGGATTTCCACCGTCGTGGTCGAAGATGGCGCAGACGGTCTGTCCTTTGGCGGGCTCGAAGAAAAGATGGGCTGGAAGGCGCAACCGACCGCACAGGTGCAGTTTGACGACTGTTTCGTGCCCGCCGACAACCTGATCGGCGAAGAAGGGCGCGGGTTTTCCTATGCCATGGCTGGGCTGGACGGAGGCCGTTTGAACATCGCCGCCAGCGCCCTTGGTGGCGCGCAGAACGCGCTGGACCTGACCCTGAGCTATATGGGCGAACGCAAGGCCTTTGGCCGCCCGATTGACCAGTTCCAGGCGCTGCAATTCCGCCTGGCAGACATGGAAACGAAACTGCAATCCGCCCGTATCTTCCTGCGTCAGGCCGCCTGGAAGCTGGACAACAAGGCGCCGGATGCCTCGAAATTCTGCGCCATGGCGAAAATGTATGTGACCGACGTGTCCTTTGATGTCGCCAATGACTGCCTGCAACTGCATGGCGGCTATGGTTATTTGGCCGACTATGGCATTGAAAAGATCGTGCGTGACCTGCGGGTGCACCAGATTCTGGAAGGCACGAACGAAATCATGCGCCTGATCGTCAGCCGCCAGATGCTGGCGGACCGCGGCTGATGTCCGACATCCATATTCGCATCGAAGGTCAGGCTGGACGCATCACCCTGACCCGCCCCAAGGCGCTGAACGCGGTCACCTATGACATGTGCATCGCGATCGAAACCGCATTGGACCAGTGGCGCGACGATGACGCCGTGACCCTGGTGATCCTGGACGCCGAGGGCGACAAAGCCTTTTCGGCCGGCGGCGACATTGCCGACCTGTACGCGACCGGCAAGGCAGGCGATTTCGCTTTCGGTCAAAAATTCTGGCGCGATGAATACCGGATGAACGCCAAAATCCACGAATACGCCAAGCCCATCGTCAGCTTTCTACAAGGCTTTACCATGGGCGGCGGCATGGGGGTTGGCTGTCACGGATCGCACCGGATCGTCGGTGAAACCAGTCAGATCGCCATGCCCGAGGTCGGCATCGGCCTGGTCCCCGACGTGGGCGGATCGCTGATCCTGGCCGGCGCGCCCGGCCATCTGGGCACCTACGCGGCGACCACCGGCGCGCGGATGAATGCGGGCGACGCGATCACCATCGGCTTTGCCGACATGTTCATTCCCCAGGACAAATGGCCTGGCCTGATCGAAACACTGGTGAAAACCGGAAATGTTGAAATACTGCAAGGCAAACCGGCGCCTGATGGGGTCATTACCCCCCAAAAGGTTGAAATAGATCAACACTTCGGCGCGGCCACCCTGCCCGATCTGCTGGCATCCCTGCGCGCATCAGACAGCGAATTCGCCCAAAAAACGCTAAAAACGCTGCTGCGCAATTCGCCCTTGTCGATGGCTTACACAATCGAAATGATGCAACGCCTGAAGGGTATCACTGACATTCGCGCCGCTCTGCAATTGGAATACCGCTTCACGTTCCGCGCAATGGAACATGGCGATTTCATCGAAGGTATCCGCGCGGCGATCATCGACAAAGATCGCCGCCCGAACTGGCGTCATGACGCCGATGACTTGCCGCAAACGGCAATTGACACCATGCTTGCCCCGCTGGGCGACAACGCTTTGACATTCTGAGGAGACAGCCATGAAAATCGGATTTATCGGACTGGGCAACATGGGTGGCCCGATGGCCGCAAACCTTGCCAAAGCAGGCCACGAGGTCGTGGGCTTTGACATGGCCGATGTCACCATCGATGGCGTGAACATGGCGGACACCGGGGCTGCGGCCGCAACCGGCGCGGATGTGGTCATCACCATGCTGCCCAACGGTGCGATCCTGCGCGCAGTCGCCGCCGAATTGATCCCGGCCATGTCAAAAGGTGCGGCCTTGGTCGACTGTTCCACGGTCGATGTAGAAAGCGCGCGCGCCGTGTCCGATGACGCCACGGCGGCGGGCCTGTTGTTCGTGGATGCTCCCGTTTCGGGCGGCGTCGGCGGCGCGTCCGGTGGCACACTGACCTTCATGGCCGGGGGCAGCGCGGATGCCTTTGCCAAGGCCGACCCGCTGTTTGACATCATGGGCCAAAAGGCCGTGCATTGCGGTGACGCGGGCGCGGGCCAGGCCGCCAAGATCTGCAATAACATGATCCTGGGCATCACCATGGCTGGCACCTGCGAAGCCTTTGCTTTGGCGGACAAATTGGGCCTGGACCGGCAGAAAATGTTCGACGTGGTCAGCACTTCGTCGGGCTATAGCTGGTCGATGAACGCCTATTGCCCGGCGCCGGGTGTGGGGCCGACGTCGCCCGCCGACAACGACTATAAACCCGGGTTCGCTGCTGAGCTGATGCTGAAGGATCTGCGCCTGTCGCAACAGGCCGCCGAAGCGGTCGACGCCGACACCCCGATGGGCGAACGCGCCACCCAGCTGTATACCGATTTCGTCGACGACGAAGACGGTTTGGGCCAGGATTTTTCGGCCATGTTGCCCCGGTTCGAAAAACGCTCTCGCGGCTGATACCTGCACGGGTATACTGGGCCCATGACATGGACCCAGTATACCCAGGACATCGCCACGCTGGACGCGCCCGCCCGCGCGTTGTTGGACACGCTTGCGCCCGTGGAGGTCCCCGCGGGTGCCGTTCTTTTTTGCCCCGGTGAGGCTGTCAAAGGCTATGTCGTCATGCTGTCGGGTCAGGTCGATGTGGAACTGGTCGGCCCCAATGGGCGCGATATTCTGCTGTATCGTGTGGCCCCTGGGCAGAGCTGTATTCAGTCAACATTGGGCCTGTTGGGCGGCGATGATTACACCGCCGAGGCCACTGCGGACGGCCCCGCAAAGCTGGTTCTGATCCCGCGCGACGTGTTCTTTGCGCTTCTGGATGCGTCCGCCGGGTTTCGCCGGCTGGTGTTTTCCGCCTTTGCTGACCGCATGCAAACGATGATGCAGCTGATTGAAAACGTAAGTTTTATGAGCGTCGAATCCCGTCTGGCCACGCTGATCCTGGAGCGCGCGACGCAGGACAGCCTGCATATGACACAGGCCGATATGGCCACCGCGATCGGGTCCGCCCGCGAGGTCGTCTCGCGCCGTCTGGACCGCTGGGCCAAGGCCGGGATCGTCACCCTTGAACGAGGTGAAGTGACCATCACCGACCGCACCGGACTGGAAAGATTACAAAAATCGCCTGCTGTGTGACCCCGTCACATGCCTTTGCCCGTCAAGCGGCATAAACTCCCCCCAAACAGAGGAAAGGAAACACCATGTTCAAGAAAAACGAAGGCAATCTGGATCGTATTCTGCGCGTTGCCGTAGGTCTGGCATTGATCGCTTGGTATCTGCTGGCCAGCGGCCCGATCTGGGCGCTGATCGGTATCGTGCCACTGCTGACCGGCGCGCTGGGATCCTGCCCGATCTATTCGATCCTGGGCATGAACACCTGCCCGATGAAGAAGTAAAACGCGCAGGACAGACAAGTAAAAACGCCGGGGACAGCCCCGGCGTTTTTCGTTTCATGTGTGGTGGTCTTAGTTCGTGATGATTTCTGGCCCCATCAGGCTGTTGGGCAGCCAGGTCGACAGGAACGGGATGTAAGTCACCATGATCAGGAAGACGAACAGCACGGCCAGGAAGGGCAGCGCGGCCTTCACGACCCGCATCATCGGCATGCCCGCGACCCCAGAGGTGACGAACAAGTTCAGCCCGACCGGTGGGGTGATCATGCCGATCTCCATGTTGACGACCATGATGATACCCAGGTGGATCGGGTCGACGCCCAGTTCGATCGCAATCGGGAACACCAGCGGGGCGACGATGACGATCAGGCCCGAGGGTTCCATGAACTGGCCACCGATCAACAGGATCACATTAACGATAATCAGGAACATGATCTTGCCGAACCCTGCGCTCAGCATCGCGCCTGCGATCTGTTGCGGGATCTGTTCATCAGTCAGAACATGTTTCAGGATCAAGGCGTTGGCGATGATGAACATCAACGTGATGGTCAAACGCCCGGCCTCAAACAACGTGTCGCGGGTGTCTTTGTGGAAGAACCCCGTCACGATGGCGGCAGGTTTCTGAAACACCGTGCGCTTGCCGTCGCCCTTGTCGGCCAATGGCCCCATGTCACGATAGACGAATGTCGCCACGAAGAACGCATAGACGGACGCGACGGCGGCCGCCTCTGTTGGGGTGAACAGGGCCTTGGTCAAACCGGGAACGCCATAGATCCCGACCATGATGATAACAATCAGCATCAGGCCCCAGAACGCATCGGCAAAGGACGTCCAGACCTCGCGCCAGCCCTGAAAGTCGCCCTTGGGCATGTTCTTGATCGTCGCCATCACATAGATCGCGATCATCAGCATGACACCAGCCATGATGCCGGGAATGACACCGGCCAGGAACATGCGCCCGACGGAGACTTCGACAGCAGATGCATAGACGACCATGACAATGGACGGCGGGATCAGGATGCCCAGCGTGCCGGCGTTACAGATCACACCAGCGGCGAAATCTTTCGTGTATCCAACCTGTTGCATGGCGGCGATAACGATGGTGCCGATGGCCACGACGGTCGCCGGGGACGACCCGGACAGGGCGGCAAACAACATGCAGGCAAACACGCCGGCAATGGCCAGACCGCCGCGTAAATGGCCGACACAGGCGACGGAAAACCGGATGATCCGTTGTGCCACACCACCCGTCGACATGAAGGATGACGCCAGAATGAAGAATGGGATCGCCAGCAGGGTATAGTGCCCCGCTTCGGCCTGATAAAACGTCTGCGCAACCGAGGCCAGCGAGCTTTCGGAAAAGATCAGCAAGAAGATGATGGAACTAAGGCCCAGCGACACCGCGATCGGCACACCGATCAGCAGAAAGCCAATGACCATGGCAAATAGAAAGACGACGTCCATGGTTTATTCCTCCCACTGGTGGTCTTTGAGGTGCTCGATCTCGTCCTCGACCTCGTGACTGACGATCAGGCTTTCGGCCTGTCCGCGCCAGATGCGGATTGTGGCTTGCACAAAGCGGAACAACAGCAACGCCATGCCGACGGGCAGGATCACATAGGGGATCACGCGGGGCAGTTTGTCATAGACCTCGCCCTGATTGATCAGGTCTTCGAGAAAACGGAAAATGCCCAGCATCGGCACCTGATCGGTGATGTACCAGGCCTGGTCGCGGGTCTTTTCAAAGCCGGTCGGGAACCAGCGGCCCGAGGTCCGGTCCAGCCCCGCATAGGGCGCCCAGTAATCCCACGCGCCCTTGAGCAGCAGCGACGCATAGATGATGCACAGCACCCCGGTCGCCAGCGCAACGATCTTGCGCGTCTTGGGTGTCATCATGTTGGTGATGGCATCGACCCCCAGATGAGCCGTGACCTTGACGCCATAACTGACCCCGAACAGCACCAGCCAGGCAAACAGGATCAGAGTGACTTCGAGACCCCAGATCAGGGAATCATCAAAAAACTTGCGCAAGATCACATTCGTGAAGGTGATCATGGTCATCAGACCCAGGATCAGCGCAATCGCCGTTTCCTCGAACCCGGTTGATTTGGTGGGTGTGCTCATGGTTGTCCCCTCCCCATGATGCAGGGTGGGCATGGCCCGGCGAACCGGACCATGCTTTCATGTCAAACGCTTAGTGCTGTGCGTTGATTTCTTGGGCGATGGCGATGTTGTCCGCACCCACGTCGGCTTCGAACTGGCTCCAAACCGGCTTCATCGCATCAACCCAGGCCTGACGCTGTTCTGCGGTCAGGCTGCGCACGACACCACCGGCGTCGATCACCGACTGTTTGGCGGCTTCGTTCACGCCAAAGGCCTCGCCGTTCCGGGTCTGGGTGACGTCGGCCATGATGGCCGACAGCTGGTCACGCACGCCCGCGTCCAGACCTTCCCACCAATCCACATTGGTTACGACAAGATAGTCGATGATGCCGTGGTTGGTTTCGGTCACGCCGTCCTGCACTTCGAAAAACTTCTTGCCATAGATGTTGGACCAGGTGTTTTCCTGCCCATCGACAACGCCGGTTTGCAGCGCGCCGTAAACTTCGGAAAACGCCATCGGCTGCGGGCTTGCGCCAATCGCTTCCATCTGGGCCACCAGCACGTCCGAGGTCTGAACCCGGAACTTCAACCCGGCTGCGTCAGACGGCAGCACAAGCGGCTTGTTGGCCGAGAACTGTTTCAGACCATTGTGCCAGAATGCCAGGCCCAGCAGACCGCGACGGGTCATGCTTTCTTTCATCGCCTGACCGGTTTCCGACAGCTGGAACGCGTCAACTGCATCCATGTTCTTGAACATGAAAGGCAGATCGAAAATGCGGAATTGCTTGGTGAAGGCTTCGAATTTCGACAAGCTGGGCGCGGCCATCTGCACGTCGCCTTGCAACATCGCCTCCAGCACCTGGTTGTCGTTATACAGCGTCGAGTTCGGGTAAACCTCCATACAGGCGGTCCCGTTCATTTCTTCGTTCACGCGGTCGGCCAGCAGCGAGGCGGCGATGCCCTTGGGGTGCTTGTCCGAATTGGTAACGTGGCTGAACTTGATGACAATCTCGCCTTCGTCACACGCGGCCGCAGCAGCGTTTGCAGTGACGGACAGGGCCAGAGCCGTGGCGGCCATGGTCAGAAATTTCATGTGATGTGTCCTCCCAGACATTTCAGTGTCAGGCCCCTTGGGGGCGCGTAGAGCTATTTGGGCATGGCTTAGGCACAACGCTCAAGGAAAAGGCGCAAGCGGAACACGCCTTAGGGTTTTTATGCGCCTTTACAATCCCCTGCGCAGGAAAAAACATGGGGCCACCGGCCCGATATGGCTATGGGTGGGCGGTTCGTCACACAGGCAAATCCCGGCACTGTGCGAAAAACCGCACAATATGCGACTCTCTGAATTTATGCCCAGACGCGGCGTGTCCCCAGCCCGACACCAAGACCCACAAGCCCGGCGGCGACCCAGTTCACGCCAATCACGTTGTCAGCCCCAATGCCGCCCAGCGCCATCAGCACCAGCCCCGCACAGGTGACCAGGGCGCCCGGAACGGCCTGCCAGGGCCCCGGTTGGGCCTTCTCAGACGCCCGGCTGCCGCTTTCAAAGCGCAAGAACACCAGGACCAGCGGGATCAGCATGGCGACGAAACAGACCAGCCAGATCGGGCGTTTCGCCCACCAGTCGCCCGTGCCCGGTTCCAACCCAAGCCCCAGATCACCCAGCAAAACCGCAATGCCAATGACTGCGATCATCGCCGTGATATGCCACAGATAAACCGACATGATCATCTGGTTCAGCACGATCACCCAGGACCAGGGCCGCACATTCATCAGCCAACGCGACACAGCGCCCGACACCAGCACGATAAACCCGATTTGCACGCGGCCCAGCGCCAGCATGGCCGTGGTCGGCGGACGGGTATTCGAAAATTCCTCGCCCGGCACGCTGACCATGCCAACCGGGAAATCCAGCACCGAAATCAGCACATACATCCACACAACGCCCACCGCGATGAAGCCCAGCGCATAGGCGTTGGGGCGTTCTGCACTGCGCCACCAGTATCCCAGCTGATGCACGCCCAGCCAGACAAAGCCATAGTTCGACCACCGCAGCCATTGCTGATCCAGCCCGAAAGCGATGGTATCAACCGCAATCGCGCCCCCGGCCAGCAGCAGCACCGAGGCAAAGCCGATCCGATCCCAAACCGCCGCGCTGATCGGCACGACCACCGTGATCACGATATATACGGCCAGGAACCACACCGGCACCAGGGACGCCTGCGAGGCCGCCTTGATCAGATCACCAGACACACCCGCCCGCGTCGCGATGAAGGCCGCCACGGCCCACAGCGTGACCAGCGGCAGGGCCGGCTTCAACAGCCGCGCCAAACGCGAAGATATCCAGACCCGCGCCCGCGCCGGGTCGCGTTTGGCCGAATTCCACGACAGTCCGTTGGAAAACCCACCAACGAAAAAGAACACTGGCATGACCTGAAACAGCTAGGTCGCATATTGCGTCCAGGGCTGTTCGGCCAGCAGGATCGTGAATTCCAACCTGTCATCGCGCACGACCGGGGCGACCAGCAACCAGTGGCCCAGAATGACGAACATAATCGCCACGGCGCGATAGAAATCCACGGCGCGATTGCGACTTTCGGGGGTGTTTTCGGCGGCCCAACGGGCCCGCGCCATCATGCCCTTAGGCATTTCCAGAGGGGTCTCTTCACTCATAATCACTTCTCTCGTTATGCTTTTTGAAAGCCTAACAGCCGCGAGGTTCAAAAGGAACCGTCGCCTAGCTGCGGAAATCTTCGGGGCGAATGGCGTGGCGCGTCAGCTTGTCATAAAACGTCTTGCGCGGCAGTTTCAGATCACGCGCCGCCGCGCTGGCCCCACCTGCGTGACGACGCAGCGCCTCGATCAACAGCGACCGTTCCACCTGGGCCAATTGCTCTGCCAGGCCCAGCCCGGCGCCCTCGTCCGCCTCGCCCAAACCCATGGCGAACCGCATCGCGGTGTTCATCAGCGCGCGCGCATTGCCGGGCCAGTCCTGCGCCATCAGATGGGCCAGAACCTCTTGGGTGATTTCGGGCTGGGGCAGCGCGGCTTGCTCGCAGGCAATGGCAACGTAATGGCGAAACAGAACCGGGATGTCCTCTTTGCGCTCGCGGATCGCGGGGATGCGAATGCGCATGATATCCAGCTTGTAAAACAGATCGAGATTGAACCGCCCCGCCCCGACCTCGCCGTCCAGATCGCGGTATGTGCCGGCCACGACACGCGCGCCGCCGGGGCGATCCAACAGTTCGAGCAACAGGAATTGCACGCCGGGGTCCAGAGCGGCGACCTCGTCCAGGAACAAGGTGCCCCCTTCGGCGCGGGCGAAACCGTCGGTCAGAGCCTCGCCACCCAGACCGGCGGCGGGCAGTTTCACGAACGGACGCATGGCGGCGCCCGACAACAGATGCACGACCTCGGCCACTTTCGATGTACCGCTGCCTGCTTCGCCACAGATCAGCACCTCGGCCTTGGTGCGGGCGGCCGCGCGCACCCGCCTGCGCAGGTCTTCGGCCAACTGACTATCGCCAAACAACAGCCGCGCGGCAGCGTCGCCCTTTTCGGCCTGAAGTTTCAGATGCCGGTTTTCCACCACCAGGCTGCGCGTGCGCATGGCGCGTTCAACGACGGCCAACAAGTCACCGGGATCACAGGGTTTTTCCAGGAGATCAAAGGCGCCATGGGACATGCCCCGCACCGCCATGGGAATGTCACCTTCGCCGGTCAACAAGATGACCGGCAGTTCCGCATCGACCTTTTGCGCCCAGTCCAGCAAGGCGAACCCGTCCTTGCCGGGCATCCGAATATCGCTGATCACCACGCCTTCGAAACTGGGCGCGATATGATCCTTGGCCTCGATATAGGACGCCGCCAGCACGGGATCAAACCCGGCCAGTTCCAGCGTCTGGCCCAGGGCCTCGCGCACCATTGCGTCATCATCGACCAGCAGCACCCTCATGCGGCGACCTCCCTTAGGCTGGGGTCCAAATCGACGGTGAACACCGCGCCGCCATCCGGATGGTTGGCGCCCCGGATCACCCCGCCAAAGCTTTGCACCAAGCCATAGGAAATGGACAGGCCCAACCCCATGCCCTCGGCGGCGCCGACCTGTTTGGTTGTGTAAAAGGGTTCGAAAATCCTGTCGGGGTCGGCAATGCCGGGGCCGGTGTCACGCACGCTCAACAAGACGCGCGGCCCGTCGCGCAGGGTGATTTCCAGGCGCCGCTCGGGGGCGTCTTCCATCGCGTCCGCCGCGTTGCCGATCAGGTTCATCGCCACCTGTTGCAGCCGGACTTCGCCGCCACGTGCCCTCACAGGCAGGCTGGGACGGAGCCAGTCAACCGTGATCCCCGCCAGCTTGCCAGTCGCCATTTCCAGCGCCGCATCAACCACTTGCCCCATGTCCACGTCGGAAATCGGTTCGCTCTCCTGGCGCGCAAAGGCGCGCAGGTTCTTGATGATGCGCCCCATGCGCCGCGCCAGTTCGGAAATCCGCGTCAGGTTTTGCGCCGCTGTATCGGGCCTGCCGCGTTCCAGAAACTGCGTGCCGTTTTCGGCGAAACTGCGGATCGCCATCAACGGCTGGTTCAGTTCATGCGAAATCCCCGCCGACATCTGGCCCAAGGCGGACAGCTTGCCGGCCTGCACCAGATCGGCTTGCGCCTTGCGCAACGCCGCCTCGGCCGCCGTGCGTTCGCCGACCTCGCGCGTCAGATCCGCGTTGGCCGCCGACAGGGCCTGGGTGCGCTTGGCCACCCGCGCCTCAAGCCGCGCGTTTGCTTCGGCCAAGGTGCGCCGCCGTAACGTGGCCAAGGCCAGAAACGCGCCAAACACCAGGCACAGGGCCGCCGCGACAGCCGCCTGCAACACCGCCGTGCGCATGGCCGGCGCCGTATCCAACAGGATCTCGGCCGTCATGCCGATCACCGGAAAATCGCGCAACAGGTGCAAGGCGCGGGCCGGCAGATACGGCCCACCATCAACGCTCCAGATGTCATGACCGCCGGTCCTGCGCGCGGTGTACGGCACGAACCCTTCGTCCGAGAACCGGTCAACCAACACCAGTTCGGACCGGTTCGACACAAACACCCGCCCTTTGCGGTCAAAGAAATAGACCGCCGAGGCCGTGGTCGGCCAGTTCTGTTCGAACAGCCAGATGTCGACCTCGACCACCACAGCGCCACGCGCCGGGCCCCCATTGGCGAACACCGGGGCGGCGAAGGTAAACAGACGGCGCGTCAGACCCGAGGGCGCGACCTGCGCCGCATTCGTCACCCCCAACGCGCCGTTCAACGCCCGACGCAACGGCAACGCGGCCCGGTCCCGCGGCGGCGCGTCGTCCCGCGATGTGGCCACAACCTGCCCCATATGGTCGACCAGCTCGACACCAATGGCACCCGTCTTGTCGGCCATCGACAACAACAGTGCGCGCGCCTCGCTCGGGCTGCCCTGCCCGCGCAAAAGCGCAAGAAGATCAGGGTGTTCCGCCAGGATCACCGCCAGTTCACGATACCGAAACAGGTGGCGCGTCAGCCGGTCTGACGCCAGCGCCAGATCGGATTGCGCCCGGTCCGCCAACTGATCCAGCGCCCCGCGCCAGGCCACGGTCCAAACCCCGGCCGTGAACAGGGCCACGGCCAGCAGAAAAGGAATGATCCAGACAGATCGCAAAGTTCTAAACATCCCCGCCACCATAAAAAACCGATCTTGCAAAGGCCAGCGCGTTCCCCGACTGTGCCCGGATGTTGCATCTGACCCAATCCGCCACCGACCCGGCCTTTGTTCAGGATCCCTATCCGTTCTATGCGCGCGCGCGGGCCGGGGGCGATCTGGTCTGGTGGGAGGAATACAACATGGTCATGGCGACCAGCCTTGCGGCCGTGAACGCCCTGTTGCGCGACCGCCGCTTTGGGCGTGAACCGGTCACGCCGCGCGCCTTTCCCGACCACCTCGCGTCGTTTTACGCGGTCGAGGCGCATTCGATGCTGGAGCTCGAAGCCCCCCGCCACACCCGCCTGCGATCACTGGTTCTGCGCGCCTTCACCTCGCGCCGCATCGCCGGGTTGCAGCCCGAAATCGCAACCCTCGCGCACGAGCTGATTGACGCCTTTCCAGCCGGGGATTTCGACCTTCTGCCCGCCTTTGCCACCCGCATTCCGGTGATCATCATCGCCCGCCTACTGGGCGTGCCCGAAGCCATGGCCGACGACCTGCTGGCCTGGTCCAATGCCATGGTGTCGATGTATCAGGCGCGGCGCACGCGGGTGATCGAAGACCAGGCCGTGGCGGCCACCGAAGCCTTCGTCGCCTTCATGCGGCGCTATGTCGAAGACCGGCGCCAGGACCCGCGCGACGACCTGATCACCCAGCTGATTGCCGCAGAAGAAGGCGGTGAAAAACTGTCGACAGATGAGCTGATCACCACCTGTATTCTGCTGTTGAACGCGGGGCATGAGGCCACGGTGCATGCCATGGCGAACGGGGTAAAAACCCTGCTGGAGCATGATCTGCGTCCAGGTGCGGACATCATCGAAACCGCCAGTGAAGAGACCCTGCGCCTGGATCCGCCGCTGCATATGTTCACACGCTATGCATATGAAGATATTGACCTTTTCGGACACAGCTTCAAACGCGGGGATGAGATGGGGCTGCTGCTGGCCTCAGCCAATCGCGACCCGGCAGGTTGGGACAAGCCGGACCAGTTCGACCCAATGCGCCCGATCAAACCCAATACCAGCTTCGGCGCCGGAGCGCATTTCTGCGTCGGCGCCCCCCTGGCGCGGCTTGAGCTGAACACCGCCCTGCCGATCCTATTTGACCGCTGCCCAACCCTTGCGCTGGCCGAGGCCCCGCAATACGCGGATGTCTACCATTTCCACGGGCTGAAACGCCTGATGGTCCGACGCTAAACGCCCCCCACACACCCGCCTGAGCCCCCATAGTGGGGGCGAGGTATCAAGCGTCGCGCAAGCGACCCAATTGGGTCACGTCTGAGTCACATCAAACTGGCAATTCGGTGGTGAATTTGATTTCCTCCATCGACAGCAACGCCGTCACGTTGAACACTTTCACCTCGGAAATCAGCGCCTGATAGAACACATCATAGGCCCGCGCATTTTCGACCCGCACCTTCAGGATATAATCGATCTCACCCGCCAATCGGTGCGCCTCTAACACCTCAGGGCGTTCGCGCAGCGCCTTCAGGAACGTGCCCTGCCACTCTGCCTCATGCTCGGATGTGCGGATCAGCACAAAGAAACAAGCCTCAAACCCCAGCGCTTCGGCGTCCAGCAAAACCGTCTGCTGGCCAATCACGCCGCCTTCGCGCATCTTGCGAATCCGGTTCCACACGGGCGTCTTCGAAGACCCCACGGTTTTCGCAATCACATCCAAGGATTGCGACGCATCGCGCTGAAGCTCGCGCAGGATTTTCCGATCTAGATCGTCCAATCGCACTGCCATTTCGTTTTCTCCTTGATTTCGCGACATCCGTTCCACAGCGGGAAAAACATGGAACATTTTTCCTTACCAACCGCCGGATACCTGCCTTGCATGGGAAAATGTCCTATATTCCACATGAACGCAACAGAAATACCGGAGCATCCCATGGCCCGCGCCTTTACCCCCAAAGTCGTCACCGCGAACGACCTGCTGTCCGGCGACGTCATCTATTTGGCCCAGAATGGCAGCTGGGTACGCGATCTGCGCGACGCCGCCCTGCTGGGCGACGAAGCCGACGCAGGTGCCCGTCTGTTTGAGGCCGAAACCCAGCCCCATATCGCCGTCGGCGCCTATCTGGCCGACGCCGTGGCCAGCGACGCAGGCCCCCAGCCCTGCCATTTCCGCGAGAAATTCCGCGCCAAAGGCCCGTCAAACTACGCCCACGGCAAACAGGAACTGGCCGCACAGGATCAAACCCATGTATGACTATTCCGACTTTGACGAAGGTTTCGTGCGCGCCCGCGTGGATCAGTTCCGCCACCAGGTTGAACGCCGCGTGGCGGGCAACCTGACCGAGGACGAATTCAAGCCCCTGCGCCTGATGAACGGGCTGTACCTGCAACTGCACGCCTATATGTTGCGCGTCGCCATCCCTTATGGCGCGGTGAACCCGACCCAAATGCGCAAGCTGGCGGAAATCGCCGACCGCTGGGACAAGGGCTATGGCCATTTCACCACACGCCAGAACATCCAGTACAACTGGCCAAAACTAGGCGACGTGCCCGACATGCTGGACGCGCTGGCGGACGTGCAGATGCACGCAACCCAGACCTCGGGCAACACCATCCGCAACGTGACCGCCGACCATTTCGCGGGTGCTGCGGTGGACGAGATCGAAGACCCCCGCCCCACCGCGGAATTGCTGCGCCAATGGTCGACCGATCACCCGGAATTCCAATTCCTGCCACGCAAATTCAAGCTGGCCGTGACCGGTAGCCCGGCGGACCGCGCCGTGACCAAGGCGCATGATATCGGCATCCGTATCGTGAAAAATAAGGCGGGCGAGATCGGCTATCAGATCCTTGTCGGTGGCGGCTTGGGCCGCACGCCAATGGTCGGCAAGGTGCTGCGTGAGTTTCTGCCGCGCGCGGAGCTCCTGCCCTATGTCGAAGCCGTGGTCAGTATCTATAACCTGTTGGGACGGCGTGATAATAAATACAAAGCACGGATCAAAATCACCGTGCATGAAAACGGCCTGGAGGACATCCGCGACCGGGTGGAAACCCGTTTCGCCCAGCTGAAACCGCTGTTCTCCGGCGTCGATCAGGATCTGCTGCGCCACATCACATCGACCTTTGTGCCCCCCGACTTCAAGACCACCGATGAGGCCCCATATCACGCCGCCCGCGACCGCGACCCCGCGTTTCGGTCCTGGTCCGACACCAACCTGTCGGCGCACCGTCAGCCGGGCTATGCGATTGCGACGATATCGCTGAAAGCGCACGGGGCCACGCCGGGGGACGCGACCAGCGACCAGATGCGCGTGATTGCCGATCTGGCCGAAACCTATGGTCATGGCGATATGCGCATCAGCCATGAACAGAACGTGATCCTGCCGCATGTGCATGTCGCGGACCTGCCCGCGCTGCACACGATCCTGCGCGAATACGGGCTGGCCACAGCCAACGCCGGGCGGATCAGCGACATTATCGCCTGCCCCGGTATGGACTACTGCGCCCTGGCAACGGCCCGGTCGATCCCGGTTGCGCAACAGATTGCCACGCGGTTTGACGCGCTGAAACTGGAACACGACATCGGCCCGCTGAAGATCAAGATTTCCGGCTGCATCAACGCCTGTGGTCACCACCATCTGGGCCATATCGGCATTCTGGGGCTGGATCGTGCGGGCGTGGAAAACTATCAGATCACGCTGGGCGGCGATGAAGGTGCCAATATGGTGATTGGCTCCCGCGCCGGGCCGGGCTTTGCCTATGATCACATCGTGCCGGCCATTGAACGGCTGGTGCTGGCCTATCTCGACCTGCGCGATGACGCCGATGAAACCTTCCTGCAAACCTATCGCCGCCTTGGCGACACCCCGTTCAAGGCCGCCCTGTATCCGGAGGCCAAAGCCAATGCCGCTTGAAGCCCCTCTGCCCGACCTCGAGGAGCGCGTGCGCACCCTCAACCATCGCTATCGCCACCATTCGGCAACCTCGGTTCTGGAACACGCGCTGTCTGACCCCCAGGTCGGCACAACCGCGCTGGTGTCCAGCTTTGGGGCAGAAAGCATCATCCTGTTGCACATGGTGGCGCGGGTCGATCGCACCACGCCTGTGGTGTTTCTGGACACGCAAATGCTGTTTGCCGAAACGCTGGACTATCAGCGCGCGGTCAGTGCCAAGCTGGGCCTGACCGACCTGCGCGTGATCCACCCGGACGCTGAACAACTGTTTCACCGCGACCCGGACAATATCCTGCATCTGGCCGATACGGACGCCTGCTGTGCCCTGCGCAAAGTGGAGCCGCTGGGTGCCGCGACAGGCGGGTTTGACGCCTGGATCACCGGGCGCAAACGGTTTCAGGGCGGCAAACGGGTTGAACTGAATTTCTTCGAGGTCGACCGCCACCAGATCAAGGTGAATCCGCTGGCGCACTGGGCACCGCAGGACGTGCAGGATTACATGATCAACAACCGCTTGCCCCGCCATCCGCTGGTGACACGCGGCTTTCCATCCATCGGCTGTGCACCTTGCACCAGCGCGGTGAACCCCGGCGAAGACCCGCGTGCGGGCCGCTGGCGGGACGCTGAAAAGGTTGAATGCGGCATTCATTTTGAAAACGGAAAGATGCAACGTGTTGCCTTGTCTCCCGGTCAGGGAGATTAGGCAATGCGGCATACCATCAAAAGGAACGACATATTCCAGCCTCCTGTCGCGTCGCGCCAGGAACACGAAACATTTTTGGTACGGGGGGACGCCGCATGAGCGTGATTGTAACCGATACGGGCTTTGCCCCAGAGGACTGGCTCCATGGATTTGCCACCGCCGATGAGCGCGCGGCAAACGACCTGCGCGGGCTGGATCTGGCGTCGGACACCGACCCGGCCAGCCTGACCGGCCAGGTCGACGGCATCGCGGCAATCCGCGTCAATTTCCCGTCCTTCGCCGATGGGCGCGGCTTTACCATCGCGCGCCAATTGCGCCTGGCCGGGTTCACCGGGCGGCTGCGGGCCCATGGCCATGTGATCAGCGACCAATACGCCATGGCGCGCCGCGCAGGTTTTGATGAGGTCGAGATTTCAGACGATCACGCCACCCGCCAACCCGCCGCCGACTGGGCCTTTCGCGCGGATTGGACCGCCTATGACTATCAGTCGCGGTTGCGCGGCTAGACCCTGTTAACCCGACCTCTTATATACACGCAGGAAAGGACAGGGCATCGTGCCCTGCCAAAGCCATGAACAAAGTGACCGCCACAGTGACCGATGCAACCGTTGTAAAGAAAGTCCCCACCCTGCCTGATGCGCAGACGGTGACCGAAGTGAAACATTATACCGACCGCCTGTTCAGCTTTCGCTGTACGCGCCCGGCGTCGCTGCGGTTCCGGTCGGGCGAATTCGTGATGATTGGGTTGATGGGCGATGCGGACCTGAAAACGGGCAAGCAGAAACCCTTGCTGCGCGCCTATTCCATTGCCTCGCCCAGCTGGGACGAGGAACTGGAATTCTACTCGATCAAGGTGCCCGATGGGCCGCTGACCTCGAAATTGCAACATATCAAGGTGGGGGATGACATCATCCTGCGCCCCAAACCGGTCGGCACCCTGGTGCATGACGCGCTGATCCCCGGCAAACGCATCTGGTTTTTTGCCACCGGCACCGGGTTTGCGCCCTTCGCCAGCCTGCTGCGTGAACCGCAAACCTATGAGGATTACGACGAGGTCATCATCACCCACACCTGCCGCCAAGCCGACGAACTGACCTATGGTCGCGATCTGATCAAGGCGCTGAAAGATGATGAGCTGTTGAACGAAGTCATCGGTGACGGGTTCTGGAAAAAGATCAAATACTATCCGACCACGACGCGCGAAGACAGCGCCAAGATGGGCCGGATCACCGACCTGATGCGCTCAGGCGAAGCGTTCAAGGATCTGGGGGTTCAACCGATCTGCCCCGAATCTGATCGCGCCATGATTTGCGGCAACCTTGCCTTCAACCTGGAACTCAAGGACATGTTGGAAGAATACGGGCTTGAAGAAGGTGCCAATTCCAAACCCATGCAATATGTGGTCGAAAAGGCGTTTCTGGACTGACCTTTCGGCACAGTTTTACGCATTCAATCGGGGGGCGCATGCCCTCCGTTCACGTTTTGGCAAGCTCGCGTCGCCACCCTGCCCCCATCACAGATGGAGAGTTCAGAATGAACGTGACCCAAAGCGTGGCCCAGCCCGCCCATGTGCCGCAATCAGCGCGCGCCATATCGCCCCCCGACCACGCCGCCACCTTTGGCCTGGATCAACCGGACCCTGGTGCGATTGACGCGATCAAGGCGCGCTATGACATGACCAACATCACCCCGCATCAGATCGACCAATTGGCAGCCGACCTTCAGGCCGCCGGACATGCTTTCGGAGGGGAAATGCTGACGCTGTTGACCTATGGCGCAGAATTCCGGTCACATGCGGCAGAGCTGTTTGGCGGCCAAACACAGCCCGATCGCCCGATGAACCTGATTGAACACAGCCAGACCCAGCACGACACAGCCCGCCGCATGGGCGACCCGACCGATCATTGGGACATGCTCCTGAAATTCCTGGACGGGTTTGAAGGGGCCAACGCCAAACCGGCCGCACAGAACACGGCCCAACAGATTGTCGAAGCGCGGATGCAAGCGAACTGACCTGCCCTAGCCGGTCAAGGCACCCGTGCCCCCAGCACGGTCTTCGCCCATCAAGCCCCCCAGAACTCTGGAGAGGGACAGGAACCTGACACCCCCACTTAAAATACGTTTAATATCAACGATCTGCCCCCAGGTCAGACCACTACCAAGCCTAGTTCACGGCCAACATTCGCCGCATCGCGGCCTGCGTGGCAGGGCCGACCGACCCGTCGACGCCACCAGAATAGACCCCCGCAGCCCGCAACCTGCGTTGCAGGGCCCGCGCCGTATCGCGATCCCATTCGCGGCCCGGGCGGGTGATTGGCCAATCATCGCCGGTCTGCAAAGCCTGGATGTAATACTGTGCCGCCGTGTCAGCCGCGTACAGCATCGGCTCGGTCTCATACAGATATCCGACCGAGGCCCAGGTCCGGCTGTACCCCGCCTCGCGCGCCGCATCGAACCAGCCCAACGCCTTGGCAATATCCTTGGGCCCGCCTTCGCCTTTGGCATCCAGCCACGCCAGTTCGTACATCGCGCTGGAATGCCCCTGCGCCGCAGCGCGTTCGTACCAGACCCGCGCCTTGGCAGCATCGCGTTCGATCCCCGTGCCGCTTTCCAGCACCTGAGCGAAATTGTATTGCGCCCATCGGTATCCCTGAACCGCTGCCAACATGTAATAGCGCGCGGCATAGAACTTGTTCTGCTCAACCCCGCGCCCGGCGGCATACATCAACCCCAGATCGTTTTGCGAGGCCGGATCCTCAAGATCCGCGCCCCGTTGATACCACTGCGCCGCCCTGACATCATCGCGGGGCACACCGTGACCATCTTCGTACATGCCAGCCAACAGGTTGATGGCGCGCGGGTGATCCTGTTCCGCCGCCCGTTGGTACAACAAAATCGCCTGCGCATAATCCCGCGTCACGCCACGTCCGTTGGCATACATCCAGCCCAGATTGGTGATGCCGATCAGGTTGCCGCCATCGGCCGCCATCCGGTAAAACCGCACCGCCTGTTGATCGCTTTGCCCGACCCCAAAGCCGTTTTCGTATTGATGGCCCAACGACACCCAGGCCCGTGAATATCCCATATCCCCTGCCTGGCGGAACAGTTGCGCCGCCGCGGCATAGTCCCGCGCCACCCCCTTGCCATCACGCAACGCGGTGCCCAGCGCATAGAGGCCCCGCTCCAATCCGGCGTCTGCGGCAAGGCGGAACAGGCGGACAGCCTCGACCGAATCCTTTGCTACGCCATCGCCCTGATAGTAATTCCACCCCAAATCGACCGCGACAGGAATGTCGCCGCCCTCGACCGCCAGACGGAAATAGGCATTTGCGTCAGATACGTCGCGATCCAACGCATTGTCTTCCTCGTATAGGAACCCCAGCCCGGCATTGGCGCGGACATGTCCAGCGCCTGCGGCCTCCAGGAAAAACCGTTCCGCCAACTGCACCGCATTGGCCGCATGATAGACGCGGCCCAGATTAAAGGTGACGCGCGCATGATCGGGAAACGCCTCATGCGCGATGACGCACAGCTTGACGGCGCTGGCGGTGTTGATGTCATCGAATTGAATGCCCGCCAAATCCGCCGGGGCCTGTATGTCATGCGGATGGCCTGCCGCCAGATCACAGGCCAGCACACGCGGATCAATCGCAGCGCGATCCGGCGGCTGTTCGCCCACCGGAGCAGTCACGGGGGGGGCCAGATCAACGCGTGGCGCTGGCTCTGCTGGTGTCGGAAGCGAGAACATCGGCAGCGCAGGCACCGACCCCGTGGGATCTGGGGTGGTGATATCTGGGGCCGGCTCGACCTCGGGAACGATCGCCGGGTCCACCCGTGGCGTGGTCAGCGCGTCGCGCCGGATACGGGCCAGATTGGCAAAGGTGCCATCGGGGTATCGATCCAGAAACTGTTGATAGACCACCGGATCTTCGCTGTTACGGATCGAGAACCACATCAGAAGTTCATCTGGCGCGACCTCCTCTCCGGTGTCCTCAGACGGGGCGACCGGCGCAGGCGCAATGGGTTCCGGGGCGACCACATCAGGGACTGGCACAACTGGGGGCGTGTCCGGTTGGTTCAGATCATCGCCCTTGCCCCCCGCCGACAGCGCCACATTGGGCGCCAAAAGCGCGAAAACCACCAGTCCTGTCAGAAAAGACTTTGTATTCAGATGCATTGCCCGGTCCTCCTGCCCCGAATTTGAGGCATCTGGACGGTGCAGGCAATGTTCTGGATCAAGCTGAGGCCCGATGTCGCATCCGGCCTCAGCAGTGTTTCGCGTCAGGTTTTACAGGCCCAGGGCCGATTTAACCTGGTCGATGGTCGCCTGAACCAGTTCGGGGTTCTCGGCAGCTTTCGAAATCGCGGTCTTGATCGCCATCTTCTTGATGTCGCCCAGGTCACTTTCGTCAATCATCGCGGTCAGCTTTTCGGCGTCAAACCCGTCGGGCGTCAGCAGATCGGTGACCGACATTGCCCCGTCGACAGCATCGGTGGCGGCATCGGTAGCCACGTCGGTGGCAGCATCGGTAGCCACGTCGGTGGCGGCATCCACAGCCGTGTCAGCAACGGCGTCAGCCGCATCAGTGGCAGCGCCCGTAGCAGCATCAGCCGCAGTATCGGTGGCCATATCCGTTGCCGTATCAACGGCACCCGTGGCCGCATCCGCAGCCGCGTCAACCGCACCAGCGGCAGCGTCGCTGGCCGCATCAACAGCCGAGCCAGCCACATCGGTGAT